>JACDJC010002477.1_pt1 | contig 14449 bp, 14 predicted proteins | sample 7454191 | NCBI WGS metagenome assembly JACDJC01 (sample SAMN14253291, study PRJNA609438) | sludge metagenome | isolation source: sludge after 25d culture with pyrite and EDTA | collected 2018-12-20 | reverse complement strand
TCCTTGAGACAAAAGAATTGACGCTTCCTTTTCACCGCTTGCCTTGAGAACTTGCTCGCGTCGAATGCGTTCTGCTAGTGCCTGACGATCCATTGCCTTTGAAATTGTTTCGTCTGGCATGATTTCAGTAACTTCGTAACGCAAAACTTGAATGCCCCATTGTTCGGCTGCACTGGTAATGGAACTACTGATTTTCGCATTGATTGCGGCACGATCATGAAAGAGAGAATCAAGTTCCAGTTCACCAATAGCGGCACGCATTGCGCTTTCAGAGTGTTTCAAAACTGCAAACAATGGAGAAAAGTGGCCGTAAGCCGCTCTCTGAGGATCAAAAAAGCGCAAGTAGACGACGCCGCTCATTTTGACGCTCACATTGTCTCGAGAAATGGCCATTTGTGGCTCAATAGGAATTGCCTTTTCGCGCATATCAATGACAGTAATCTGCTCAACAAGCGGAATTGCAACATAGAGACCAGAATTCTCAATTCGATTGAATTTGCCAAAACGCTCGATCAAGTGAATCTGACCTTGCGAGCAGATATTGAGGAAAGAATTGCCTTTGCGACGCGGCCAATTGTTAACCATACCGCCTTGCATTCGGCTATCGTAAATGTTTTGAGAAAACAGACGTTTTGAGACAGTTCCAGCCACAGATCCAACAAAACCAAATGATCGAGCAGAAATTGTGGTTTGAACAAGACGTATCATCATTTGCAAATTTTTTTCAACCAAAAAATTTTTAATAATGAGCACTTTGGCAACTTTACAAATGTCCTCTCTTCCAATCGTCTTTCTCACAGGCAACGCAAATGTTTCTTTTGCTTCAAATGTGGCTACGTGTCTTTCGACTCTTTACGGCAAAGAAATCAAATCTCACAACTGTGTTCTCGAAAAATTTTCAAACGGAGAAACTCAAGTGGAAATACCAGTTTCTGTACGTGGCTGTGATGTCTATGTAATGCAATCAACTTGTTCAATTTCACCAAACGATTCTCTTATGGAACTTCTTGCTATTATTCAAGCGGCAACTCTATCTGATGCTGACCGCGTCACTGCAGTTGTTCCTGCATTTGCCTATGCTCGCCAAGATCGCAAAGCAAAGGCTCGACAGCCAATCACAGCAAAATTGGCTTGCGATTTGATCAAGTGCAGTGGTGCACAACGACTGATGACATACGATCTGCATGCCGATCAAATTCAAGGCTTTTTTGATGGTCCTGTTGATAATCTGTACGCGATGAACTACTTTGTTCGCTACACCAACGAACGCTTGCCAGCAGTTCGCGAACCGGCAAACAAGGATACATTTATCGTCGTTTCACCTGACGCAGGTGGTGTAAAACGTGCTGTGACGTTTGCAAACTTGCTCGGAGGTCTCGAAGTAGCCATGATTCACAAAAATCGTCCAAAGCCGGGAGAAATTGGCAAAATGACTCTAGTTGGCTCTGTCGAAAATCGCGTGGTTCTTATGATTGATGATATTGCCGACACCTGCGGAACACTTTGCAAAGCAGCGCAACTGCTGAAAGAAAACGGTGCTGGACAGATTTATGCGTTTGCAACTCACGGTGTCTTGAGCGGAAAAGCATTTGAAAATCTCAAAGCCGCCAAAGCAATTGATTTTTCTCTTGTAGTTACCGATACGATTGATGTTTGTGCAATTGCTGCGTCAAAAAAAATATCAATACCATCAAACTTGAATGTTATCTCTGTTGCTCAGCAGACTGCAATGTCCATCAGAATTGCAAATGTTGGTGGATCTCTTTCACAGTTTTACAATTACGATACTTGGTTGCAACTCTTTGACAATTTCGAAACTAAAAGTGATAGCGATGATGAGGTTGACTCGTAAATTAAAAATAAATTAAAATGTCAACCGAATTTCCATCGCTCGACGAAATTAAACAAATCTTTGCGTTGCAGCACGTTGAAAATGCAGAATCTTTCAAAGGGTTTTATTTTAATTGTGGTACAGTAACTAGTGTTAGTGGTTTGATCGAAGAATTGCAGAGAGACGGTGTTGATCCCACAGTTTTATGTTTTGCACCACCTCATGATCCACAAAATTGTTATTATACACCAAAAAATGCAAAAATGGGTAAAGGACGTTGGGTTCCCGATGTGGATGATATTGCAGTGTCCATTCCTGCACAATAAAAATCAATCTGTTTCTTTTTTCAATTGCTTTCGGGGCGTTAATCGAGGACTGGGCAAAGCGGGTTGAGATAAAGACTTTGCAATTTGCCTAGACGGACTCTTTTCCAATTCTGAACGCGATAATCGGGGCGACGTCTTTGATTCTGGATAAATATCCACAAATATTTGTCGTATTTGTAGCCACTCTGCAACTTGAAGACGTTCAGCCTCTAACTGTTCTGTTAGATATTGATCAATAGTCATATTTTCAGTTGCTCGCGACTCTGTTTTCCAATTTGCTATTTCTTGTTGGGTTTTATTTCTCTTTTCTAAAGGAATACGCTTGCATTCGTTAATAACACCAATATCGATCCCTGCGGCAACTTCACGATTTCTAATTTTTTCATTCAAGATATCTCTGCGTTTTTGCGCTTCTGTCAACACCGTGTCAATCGCTGCCAAAGTCAGTGAACCATGTGAAGCGATAAATTGCTCTACCATCACTGTTTGTCGAGTTGAAAAAGTAATAGGAGTCGGCGTTGCGAGTTGTATTTTGCCGCTTAAACTCAATTTTGACATTTCTTGAAAAATTTTAAACGATGAGTTTTTTTGCAGAAGTCACAGGAAAAACGAAAGAAGAGTGGATTGCATCCATTTCTGTCAAAGAAATGACGATAGTTATAGGCAAAATACGTGCTGCAAAAGCCAAAAAACAAAATTTTTGTGAATTGAAAAAGAATAACGCAATATTTATGTGGTTACAATCAGAAGGTTTCGTTATTTACCCAAAACTGTGTGAGGTTGTCGAAGAATGTCGCTCGTGCCGATATGGTGATTGGGATTACTCACAATGCGAGCGAGGCGGCAAGTGTCCGGAAATAACATACCATCAAACGTGGATTTGCTGCTGGCCTTCTCAAATTAACGCATCGGCGTCCAAATAAATTGACACAATTAAAAAATGAGCAACCGGAAAATTATTCTTGGCAAAGATGACGGGCCGATGAAATTCTGCCATTTAATGTTTATTCAGGTGATTCTTGGTGCAGCATACAGAGGAACATCAAGTGAAAACGAACGAATAAAAACGTTGTGCAAAGATTTTCTTTCCAACGCAATTTCGGAAAATCACGGAGAGCACTCGAAAGAATTTGCAGAGTTTGTGCAAGCAATTTTGAATAACATTGTAAATGATAAACTTGCAAAAGATTTCTTGAGAGATGCACGCGTTATAATTGATCCGTCTTCAAAATATACGTACGATTATGAACTCAATGTTGAAACAGTGGAACAAATTTACAAACAAAATGTTGACCAAATCAGCATTGATGCTTGCGGGGCATATGAACTCATGATACAATTAAAAAAATAAACTTTTTATTTACAACAGGTTGTGTTGTTGAACAAAATCATCACATACTTTTCGTTGATCGTTCGTAACAAGATTTGAATTTCTTTCATACCATCCGTATCCTCGGCATAGGTAGTCTTTTTGATACAAATTTGCTCGTGCTACTTTACCAGAGGCGTGAAACATATCAAGTGTTTCACAATCAACATTTAAAAACGGATATAAATGCAGGTTTATGTTTGACGCGCTATTTGCATCGGAAGAAAAGCCAAACGATAATTTGTAAAAAGAACGACCCATATACTGACACAATTTTATGTCGTAACGGTTGTACATGTGTGACGAGCCCAACTGCATGCGTGCTATAAATATGAGGAATAATTTTTGAACGTCCAGCGGCACCGTATCTAAAAATGTTACAACGCAACTTGGATTTAATTCACGAATTTTGCTCAATAATTGTTCCATTTTTTGTATAAATTTTATTGACAATTATTGTATACAAATGATTCGGGTTGTCCACATGAGCCATTATCGAAACTTTCAAAAGATTGTTCCAGCGAACATGCTGGGTTTTGGTCCAAAAAGTTCTTTGGTGAGAACAAAAATCCAAGGCGACGTTTTGACAGGAACGGATAGTTTTCCGTGTTTGGTGTTTTGAAAAACATTGCGTTGAGCCACATCACAACGTCTGTGTTTTTGATGCATTCGTTATTGGCAATGTATGAACTCATTCCGGGTGGTGATACTGCTTTGTTGCTTAGAACCGGAAATTCACCACAGGCATACTCTTCACCGGCATGATAGCGAGTAACATGTAAATGGTTTTTGAGATATTCCATGTGTGTGTGTGCCGGAGAGTCGTCTCGAGCCAGTGAAACACTGTTGCCGTTTGGCGATAGCGAATATACTTCAAACCCACGTCTGAAACCAAGACGATTAAACGAATTGGGATTGCTAACAGACCAAATGCAATTCGTTGCCATGTTGTGCTGACGAACTGCTTGTTTTTCCGTGCAAAAATCCAATTCGCAAACATCGACAACCTGACCACATATATTGATCATACCAGTGTCGCAGTGACCCAATTCTTTAGAGCAACCTGCAGTGTTTACAGAGTTGTCTACGCGCAAAATTCCACTACTCGGTTTTCGATTGCATGAGGTTTCGCCACGGTTCTGATTGCGAAATGCATTTTGTTCCGAAACTGTGTTGCCACTTCCGTTTACATTCTGTCCATCAATTTCCCAATCCATACGAAACATGCACGAATAAGTATGATTCAATCCAACCAATTGTAGTGACATGCGTTGGCCATAGGGAACAACTGTTCCAGTTGAATCGGCTTCAACCCATTTGTTTACTGTTTGACCAAGCAAATCGCAGTGCGTTTCAAAGGAGCCGTCTTGATTGAAAACATAAGAGTACACAAACATATTGTTCGGGCCCGAATAAAGAGTTCTAATCACTAATTGTCTTTGTCTTGCGCCAGTCATTGCCGGGCCAACTGGGTCGCCATTTTCATCGAAACCGTTTGGCCAATTTTTAAAATCAATAACATCTTGGTTCACGCGCCACAAAAGGTCACTTTCTTGTTCGTAGATTGCCACAGCGTTTTCCACCGTCACGGGGTTACCGGTACAATCTGATCTGATTACGGAATATAATTTTGCATATCCCGGAACGTCACGACCTGCGACCAATGGAACTAGACGATGCAAGATGGGCCAGTTGTGAGAATCAGCAGAAACAAATGAACGAGCCATAAGAGGTTCTGGAACATTATAAACCACAACTGTATCTGTTGGTGCAGATTTGTACAATACTCTCCGTTGGGTTACGTTGTCATTTCCTTGAAAATCATCAGAATATTTCACGTTGTAGATTGACATGCCGCTTCGCTGATACGACCAACGAAACTGCCAATTGTCCCAAGAAACAAAATGCACATCGTTTACATCGTCGACAAAAAACGAGACACCGTCGGGCATTGTTGTGCAAATCTGCTTTAATGTACAGTGAACTGCAGGCAAATAAGGGTCATTCACTGGCACCGGAATTGGTGGTTCACCGATTTTTGGCACGGGACATTGTTCAACAATGCGATAAATAGGATTCTCTCGGTTCGTCACATCAACAATAATGTAAAGACCGTCAAGAAATCCCCAATTTGACGGAGCGATACAAATTCCTCCCGGCGCAATCGTTTGGTCGAAAAATGCTGCAGGAACAAAACGATGATTTGGCGCATCGAGCGCAACCAAGTCTGGGCAATTGCAACCACGCGATCCAAGAAAGTTGCGAAACGCTTCAAATGAGTAAAAAGAAAAAGGGTAGATTTGTGGATGTCCGGAACCTGGTGCTGGGTACTCGTCTATTAACATGGAACGAACAACGTTGCGAGCCGCAAGACGAGCCATCAATGCGGGAGTTGACAATACGGCATCAATAAGGTCCTGACGAGTAAAAAAAGAATAGCATTGCGTTCCACCCAACGGATCGTCGACCGGTGGTAAATCCTTATTGTTATTTGGATACATAACGTCCTCAATCAATTTGTAACTGAGAGTTGTTGGTGCCGCACCAATATTTGGTGGATCTGGAAGTGGTACGACAACCTCGTAGGTTCTATTAACCTCAATCAAGTAGACCAATGCTCTTGCTTTACGCTGTAACGGTCCCAAGAAATATGATTGAACAAATGCTTTATCAGGCTCTTTCAAGTTGATTTCCGCAAACACTGCGGTTGTTGATGGGTCACTTGGAGCAAAGAGTGGGGCAAAAAACGGGTGTGCGATAATGAAAGTGCTCACTGCAAGTATCTCTGTAGCCACCAACGGATCAGTTGGAAAAGCAACTGTTTGCGCAAGAATTGTAGTCATGAAGAATTGTTTAACTTTACTAACGATTCATGAAATAAATTTATCGATAAAAAATGAGTGATTCTTCTGCTGAAAAAAAAAATTCTTCAAAAAGAATTGCCGAACTTTCAATTGCTACGCAATCTGATATTGCGGATATTGACAAGTGCAATCGAGCGCTACTCAAGGAGAATTATGACGTTTCTTTTTACAACACAATTTTATCAACTTCGTTGTCTTGCAGTTTTGTGCTGAGAGTGGAGAAAAAATCTGAAGAGAACCCTCAAAGCAACACGATTGAAGCACCAAAACCGCTCACGTCAGATGAAAATGTTTCGCCGGCGCCACCAGCACCACCAACGACAGTAGATGATGAAAAAATACCAGAATTGACAACAGCAGCAGCATCTTCGAGTGGAGATCAGGTCAAAGTTTCACCGGAACCACTCAAAAATTCAGAATTTGCCGGTTATGTTCTTGCTGTTATCAATTACGACAAGAAACAACAAGTTACTTGCCACATCGTTTCGCTGGGCGTGTATCCGCAATTTCGCAGACAGGGCTTTGCGCGGGTGCTGATGCAATCTGTTGAAGCGTTTGTTGCACAAAGACACCCAGACGTGCATCATCTGGCTCTTCACGTGCGAAAGCACAATAAGATTGCATACAATTTGTATTGCAAATTGCAATACAATCGAACAAAAGTTGTGAAAGGCTACTACTCTGATCCAAAAGAGGATGCATACGAGATGAAAAAATATTTAAGCCCGCCGCAACAACAACGTGCTCCCCAAAACCAGATCGAACAGAAGGATGATAGTGAAGTTGGCAGAGTTGGAGTTTGATGCAATAAAATAAACAAATCACTTTTCGCAACGCAACTGAAATCAATTTCAATAATTTTCATTTTTATGCACGGAGTTCTTGCCAATTACGTTCTGTTTCTTCACTTGCCAATGATGGAAGTTTCCATACAAATGCGTTTTCCGAAACTGTTGTAACTTTATAACTTACAAACTGATCTAACCTTAAAATTTGATATAAAGTTTTGATTCGAGGATCATCAAAAACCGTGCACGTTGTACATGCTTCGTTGTTGCAAGTGCAAAGTTTTCCAGGATGCACAAAAGTGTGACCAGGAGAAATTGAAACGTCTGGTATGCCATTGAACAATCGATCAAGAATGTCTCGCGGGGCAATTTCATCAATCAACGCGTTAATTTCAGGCGAAATTCGTCTGCTTTGTTTGTCAACATCAAATACAATTGGAAAAAATTCGTATTTTTCGTTGACCGTGTTACATTGACCGTACTTGTGACAATACTCTCCAACGCTGAGTCCAAAATTTTCAATATGATGAGAGTCATATTCGGTAACCGATTTTGATCCACGATCAAAGTCAAAAATTCTGATTTCAAACACTGACGGAACGTGATAGATTTCGTTTGTTCCAATTTGATAGTAACGCGACGGCGATGTTGCAGGCACAACAAATACGTTTCGTGAATGAAGATCATTGTGCGACAGACCAAGTTCAGAAAACACTTTGAGTGTGTAGAATAATTGAAACAAAAGCGCGGTCAATTCTTTACCGTAAACAGGATCGCTTGACGCTCTAGTTATAAAATCAAATAGTGTCGTACCATTCACTGCTCGTTCAATAATTTGACCTTGAATCTTGTTTACGTTGTAATCATTCTGTGCTTCTTTGAGCGCCTTTTTCAATTTCTTCATCTGTTTATCCATCTCTGGCAAAAAGAAAAAGTCGTCGCAAGAAATAGATCCATAATATATCAATAAATGAGGTGAAAACCCGCACAATAAGATTGGATTTATGAGATTTTTGTAAATATTTCGTTCGATCTCCAAAAAATGACTCTTAACATTTTGTAGAAACGGCTCGGCCGTTAATTTAACGGCAACGGGAAAACCTAAAAACTTTGCAAACATGATCCACGAATTGGACGAACTTTCTTTATCCTTGAGAAATTCGAGTTTTTCTAAACTTGCTTCGAAATCACATCCGTTGATTTCGCTTTGATTTGTCTCTAACCAAATATATGGTTTCAAACGACGCGCAACATCTTGTGGCAGTGCAGTCGAACAACGTTGCAAAACATCTTTTAATGATTGATTGACCAAATCATCTGTAACATCAAGTCCCGAGAGTGCAAGAATCCTGTCATGTAACGCACTTGTTCCTTCATCAATATCCATCGACATTTTTACAGATTTCAATAGCAGAGAACGAAAATTAAAATATGACTGAACAGGTCGAGTTTTATGACCAATTGGTTTTGCACATCCACCCGCAATATCTAGATTCACAGATCGGTCAACATGTTAAAAAGCAACTTGAAGCACGACTGGAACATAAATGGAGTGAAGCACACGGATTTGTTACAGATGTTGAAATGTTACCATTAAAGAATGCTGGAAGGATGAACGCAAAAACAGGTTACACAGAAATCACTGTTCAGTATAAAGCAAAGTCTTGTAAACCAGTGATTGGTGAACATATACAAGCAGAAGTAACGTTGGTTACAAAATTGGGCGTTCATTTTAGTGCGGGACCTTTCAAAATGTTTCTTCATGAAAAAATGTTGCCGCCATCATACGTTTCCTTGGAGGATGCGTTTCGTTGTACATATACTGACTTTGTTTTGAAAAAGGGTGTTGTAACTACCGTCAAAATTGTTGGCACAAGTTGGACAAACGGAGAGTACATGATTATCGTGACTCTGTAAAACCCAGTGTTGAAAACTCTTTACGTTTCAATCACTAAATAGTTTATATTGAAACATTTAATTCAGGAACTACTCTTCAGAGAGATCATTGAACACAAAATCAGAATCCTTATCATAAATATCTTTCAACGCCAACACACAACAACGTTTTTCTTTGTTTGTCAAAACACTTTTGCTCGTGTTAAAGTCATGGACTAAAATAAGAGTTTTTACATCATTTACAATCCATGCCCATTTATCGTTAAATTCAACTCCGAGTACGGCACCCATAAACTTTTCGTTCCAATAAATATCAAAAGTTTTTGCATCATTGGTGTTTAAATTGAGTGCACCTTTCTTTAAAGTCCAACTCATTCAAAAATAGAATTTTTTAAAAATGAATGGAAAAGCGATTCCGTTTGTTGAAGTTCACGATGATCAATTTCGTATTAATGAAGAAGCAGTAGAGTTTATCGAAACGTTGCCTCAACCGCTGGCTATCATTGCTTGTGCCGGAGGATACAGAACGGGAAAATCGTTATTTTTGAATCGCGGCTTGTTACAGTTAAAAGATGGTAAAGGTTTTGCCGTCGGAAATTCGACAAATGCTTGTACAAAAGGACTATGGATACACACGTCTCTATTAAAGGTTGCGCATAAGAAAGAGGGAGGAGAGGAAAAAGATTACGTTAATGTTTTGTTTATTGACACTGAAGGTTTGGGTGCATTTGATGCAAACGATACCCATGATGCAAAGATTTTTGCGCTTGCTTTACTGCTTTGTTCTTATTTTGTTTATAACAGCGTTGGCAAAATTGATGAAGATTCAATTGGAAAGTTATCACTGGTTTGCAACGTTTGTAAACAAATCAAAGCAAGTGCAAACGCTACAACTCAAGATTCAAGCGGAGAAAAAGAAGAAGAACCAAGCAAAAAAAGAAAACGAGACGAAGATTTATCAGCAAATGCATTGTCAGAATACTTTCCGCGGTTTCTCTGGCTTTTGCGTGATTTCTCACTTATGCTTCAAGATGCAGAAGGCTCAACGATCAGTTCAAAACAATATTTGGAAAACGCTTTAGCGGACAAGGTGTTGACGAAGAAAGACGGCGATGTACAAAAGAGTATTGAAGAAAAGAATCAACTTCGCAAGATGTTACGCACGCTGTTTGTTCAACGTGACTGCGCAACACTAATGCGACCTTGCGTTGAAGAATCTCAATTGCAAAAGTTGGACGTTCTCGGTGATGCAGCGTTACGACCAGAGTTTCTTCAACAAATGCAGGCTTTGCGCAGAAAGATTCTTTTAGACGCACCCACAAAACTTGCGCTGGAAAATAGACCTATTAGTGGACGAGGTCTTGTACAACTTTGCCGTTCGTATGTTGATGCATTTAATCGTGGCGCTGCACCGGTAATTCGTGATTCTTGGAATCTTTTGGTTGAGGTGCAATGCAGAGATGCCATAGATGCAGCAAAATCAGCATTTTCAACTTCTTTAGCAACACTTTTTCAACAAAAAACACCGGAGCAATTCAAGGGTATGAGTCGAGTGAAACTTGACCAAACAATCGGTGCACTGGTTGAAGGAACAGATCAAGAAAACTTTTGTCTACAAATCGCACCACCTGTTTTAGAACAATTGTTGGAAGGGGCGTTTCAGAGCGCAGTTCAAAACTATGTCAATATTTGTGGTGCTCAAAACGACGAGTATAAAAAGAAACTTGAAGGAATGCTGGATAAGATGGCAAGTAGGGTTCGACAAACAAATGCTCGAGGATTAGATCAGATTGTCAAAAAAGTTGCGGATGATTGCTTTCAAAGAGTATTTACTGTTCTTTCGGCTCAAAGCAAACAGCAATCGCGAGACAAAGTCAAACCACTATGGCCACAATTGCTTGTCAAGGTTGAGGAAGCAATACACGAATCGTTATCTACGCAGTTTGAAGTTGAAGATATTTTGATCAACATGATACAACGAACACTGCGTCAAAAGTACGAACAATGGGTGCCACTTGTTGAAGAATACTGGACTATGACACTGAAACAATCATCTGAGCAATTATTACAGTATACGGCACAAGCAGAAATGCTCTTGCAGCAATCTGTTTCAAAACTCGAACTACAAAAAGAGGCTTGTGAAATGCATTTGCGTGAAAACCAAGAGTTTAAAACAGTGCTAGATTCGGAAAGAAAAATTAACGCGGAACAAAAAACATCATTTGAACAGGCGTTGCAGAAACAGATTGTTGAAAGCGAAGAAACTGTTCAGCGTGTACAAGCAGATTATATTGCCATTGAGAAAGAACTAAAAGAATTGCAGCAACAATGTGACACTGCAGTCCAAGAAGCGCAAAAGCAATTGGTTGATCTGCGATCAGAAAATGCATCCATTACGGCACAGAAAGAGAGTGCGCTTTCAACTGCCAATAATTTTGGAAAGCAAGTCGCAGATTTGTCGTACTCTATGGATCAAATGCACGAAGAGAATCAAAGTCTGCAAGAAAGAATCAAGATTGCTGACCAAACAGTTTCTAGATTGCGAACGTGCGAGGCAGATTTACAACAATCAAAACAAGAACTTGCACGTGTTACAACAGAATTCAGTAGTCAATTGGCACAATTGGAGCAAGAGTCTGTAAAATCTCTGAGCAAAATAAGAAGCACAAACGAAAAGACTCGCAAAGAACAAGCGGATAGAATTGCTGATCTTGAGGAGCAACAAAATATACTGTTAAGCACTAATGCGGAAACGAGAAAAACGCTTGAAGCGCAGGTGGTGTCGGCAACGGAAAAAATTGTAATACTCAAAAACGAAGCGAAGCAGTCTGCAGAAAGAACTGCCGTGGAAATACAACAACTCAGAGATCGAATTCAAGCCGCTGATCAAAGTCTTGTCGACGCACAGGAACAAAACAAAAAATCCACGCAGGCGCTCGTTCAAAGATACGAGCAAGAAGCCAAGCAATCTGCGCAAACGATACGCGAAGAAGCGAAACGCGTTGTTCTCGAACGCAACGAACTTCAGAGAAAACTCAATGATGCAACAACCGATGCGGCGTGCCAACGTGTGCGCAACGAACATCTGCAAAGCAAATTACAAGACGAATCATCAAAAGGGGAACTTTTGCAAGCGAAAAAGGATATTGAACGCGTTGGACAGATCAACGAAAAGTTGCGTGCAGAAAACGAAAAACTCCTACTGCAACAAAGAACTCATCAACATGAACTACAAGATTGCGAACGACGTGTAGAAGTTGCAGTAAAGAAACTGCAAGAACAAGAACGTGAATTTTCAGCAGAGCGACTTCGTATGCGTCTTCGCATCGAAGAAGAAAACGCGCAGCAGGCTTATCGTTCTTCTCTAAACAGTGGTGGAACAACGACAGATGATAAGAAGAAAAAATAAAAATTATCTGTTTAATTCAAAGTAAAAGGAATGCAGACAAGAATTGAGACACGACTAGGAGATCCACAACGAAAACCGTTTCGGGAAATAAAACATTTTGATACAATCAAAGAAGCGTTTGCTGCCTTGTTTAGCGGCGGGAAAGAGGTTGAGGAACCTTTTATTGTATCAAATAGTAAAGAGTTTGCCCATTTGAGTGTTGAAGCGCTTGCTTCCGTTTTTACCCAAGAAAAAGATGTAATGTGTTGGTTTGAAACAAAAGATGTCATGTTTAATGACGCTGAGAAATCTGGTGAGTATTTATACGACTCATGGAAACAAGATCAACTTGCATTTAATGTTGTAGATGCACCCAACAAGCATTTGAATCTTCTTCCAAAGATTCTGTATGATAATGCGTTTAACAATATGTCAGAGGTCGGTCAAGAATATGCAATTTGCTACTCGTTGACAAAAGCCAATAATCTGACGCCATATCACACTGACAAGTACGCGCAAGGTTGGGTCTATTTGACATGTGGAACTAAGGAATGGCATATTTTCTCTGCTAAAGATGTAGAATATTTGGCCGAACATGGCTATCCATTGGAAGCATTAAAGGGAATGGAATTTAACGATTTGGTTAGAATTCTTGACAATTATCTCTGGGGAAAAATATTCGTTGGCACCATTACAGGTGGAGACATTATTTATTTTCCGCATTTGTGGGCTCATCGTGTCTACACATATGACAAGAGTTTTGGTCTTTGCGGTTACAATAGCACAAGAGATATCAAAGTTTGAGTTTACAACAGTAACATTGAGACTTTTCTTTGCCGTCTTCAATTGGCTTGCTCATAAAGAACATATCACAATCTTGACACAACATGGGTTGACCATAGTTTTTGCATGCGTGATTAAACAGTTGACGAAAAATAAGAGTTAAACAAGAATAAATATATGTCTCTTCCTTGTCCAGCGCAGATTCTGAGCCTTTACAAAATACACATTCCAATGCATCGACTGATGTTTCAAACACATTTTTCAAGTCAAAAAAGTGCGGTAAACGTCTGATATGACATTTGTCGCATAGAATAGAGTTTTCACACATTTTACTGCAATATTTTTCGCCGGAATAACTTTGACACGATTGACATACTTGTAAATTATACAACTTTACAACCTTCTCAAATTGATTTTTCAATTTGATTAAGTCATTGTAAAGTGAGTGTTTTATGTCGATTAGCAGAGATTCATCCTCAGTTATGTTATAAGCAACAAACGGAAACTCTTGGCAAAGAAATACTTCCAAACACTCGCATTTTAAAACATCGTGAATCGAATGCTCTTTTCCAGTAATTTTTGAGACAAACCTGAAATCAAAAATTGGTCTATACTGACCCATACGACCATAATATTTAGCGTAATAATGTAAAAGTGCTTCAATTAACAATGTTGAAATCATTTTTTTAATTCTATTTTATTTCTCTGTTGAACACACACGGCTTCTCATTGCATATCCTCTATCAAATTTTTGTGAATTGTCCTACTGATTGATTCGATCAATACAATTTTTCGTTGATGACTGACTCCATGATAATAGTGCGGTAGCCAATCAATGATTTCCAACATGACATAATTTGGCAAATTTAACGGTGCCATTGCAATGCAAATATTCAAAATGTGAGCGTGCACAACTTGCCATCGCAAAAACTAGTACAAACCTATTACAGATAAATAAAAATTCATTTCAACATATTTACCCAGTTTCTATTGCACAATGCATTTATTATTAAATTATTCGTCCTATTGATACGCATCATAGTAACAGAGTAATTTTTTTCAAGCATTGCAGCAATCGCTTTTGCACCATCGTCGCCAATCTGATTATCTATAACAAATGTTATGCTTTTCAATCAAATATCGTACACTTACAATAAAAATCAATAGATGTGTTTATGTTGTTTTTTTCAAGCATTGCAGCAAT
>JACDJC010002472.1_pt1 | contig 14461 bp, 15 predicted proteins | sample 7454191 | NCBI WGS metagenome assembly JACDJC01 (sample SAMN14253291, study PRJNA609438) | sludge metagenome | isolation source: sludge after 25d culture with pyrite and EDTA | collected 2018-12-20 | reverse complement strand
CCTGCAAGTCCGCCGCCAATCACTGCGACATCTGCTGTTGTTTCGCGTTCAAGCGTTGGACGCGCGAAATCGTCCGCCTTTGTTTGGCTGTAATAAGTGGCCGGATAAGTCATCGCAACACCAGGAAAAGCATATCGGATGAGCCACCTTCACGATGGCTCATTTCGATATTGATCTAAGGATAATGTCAGTCGGCGCTGTAGTCTTTGCCGTACCACTTTGCAGTGAGTGTCGCCAAAGTGCCGTCAGACTTCATCTGCTTGATGATTTCGCCAATCTTGGCGGTCCATTCCGGATCGTTCTTTTCGTCGATGACGACGAGCGGCTCGCGGAATGCATATTCGCCCTCAAGAATCTTCACCGGATAACCGTTCTTGATGGCGTTCTGTGCCGTCTGTTCCGGAGCGATGATCGCATCAATGCGAACGCCGTCACCCAGTCTCAGATCGTCAAATGGCAGCATGGAATCCGCGAAGGTGCGAATTTCACCAGGTTCCAGCTTGTACTCGATCGGGGGAAGGCCGGGCGCGTCGATTTCCAACTGCCGACGGGCGAAATCTTCCGACGTCGTTGCCGTTTCTACGCCGATGACTTTGCCCTTGAGATCAGCGACGGATTTCGCCTCGCTGTCCTTGTGCACGACATAGACATAGGGGCTGTAATAGTAGACCCCGGCAAAATCGATGACCTTGGCGCGCGCCTTGGTCGGGGTCACCGACCCAACGCCAACGTCGTAACGGCCCTGCCAGCGCCCACCGGTCAATGTCGCCCAGTCCGGAGTCTCGAAGGAAACGGTGACGCCAAGACGTTTGCCAATCTCGTTGGCCACATCCACGTCGAAGCCCACGAGCTTGTTGGAATCATCCAGAAAGCTTTGGGGTGGCCAGCCTGCATTGGTTGCGACGACCATGGCCTTTTTTTCCATGACGCGATCCAGCGTTTCGCCTGCAAAAGCAGAGAAACCAGTCGCCAGAATGGCGCCTGCGACACCCATTATCGTTATGATTTTTTTCATTTTATCGAACCCCTCCTCTGGTTTGATGCATCAGCATTGCATAAACCCGGAAGCAACGGCTAGGCGGCCCGGATAAGTATGTTATGAAATTAGCGTATGATGATATGCTGTTCTTGCAGGATGTGGGTTCAAGCCTGCTTGTGTTCGGGGCCGCTCATGCGAGAGGCCCCGGTGTGATGAACGAATGCGTCTTATTGTCAGTGTTACCGACTATGGATTGCGCACAGCCATTGCAGTGACTTCGACCCGCATTTCCGGGGTGGCGAGGCCTGCAACGCCCACGGCGCAACGAACCGGAAACGGCTTTTTGAAAAAGCGCAGATAGACTTCGTTAAAAGCCGGGCGTTCATTGATGTCGGTCAGGTAGATCGTCAGGTGAATGACATTGGCCAGACTGCTCCCCGCCTTTTCGAGCGATGCTTTGAGACTATTCAGCGTGCATTCGCTCTGAGCGGTTATGTCGCCGGTTTCCATGGAACCATCTGCCCGGATGGGAACATGGGTGGTCACTAGGAAATTGCCGATGCCTGCAACATCAGAAGAGATTTCGCTTTCGTCCGTATCCTCCAGAAAATAGGGCGTTGCGTTGTTTGTCATGGTCATTCTCCAAGAGGTTAGGTGTTTGTGAAAAGCGTGAAGCGGTTTTCCGATAAGTTGTGCGCTAAAACAAGCAGCCAGATCATTTCCGTCGATTGAGTGAGCCTGATGGTCTTGAGGTAGCAACAATGTGTACTCGCCGGGACGGGCAACCTATTGCGATGGTGGTCGAGCGGGTCTAAGAAACACGTCGGAGGCGAGGAGGCTTCCCTCAACGATGACCGGTTCCGGTCTGAAGGCAATCCATGACAGAAAAACATTCTCATCGCGGGCTTGTTGTTGCCGCGATTATGGCAAGCATGGCCATGATCGCCGTCGAGGCAACGATTGTGTCAACCGCAATGCCACAGATCGCGGCGCAGCTGGGTCAGCTCAATCTCTATTCCTGGGTTTTCTCGTCATTTCTTTTGACACAGACAGCAACGACCGTCGTGTTTGGCAAACTGGCCGACATCTACGGGCGCAAACCGGTTCTTGTTTTTGGTATTGCGCTGTTCCTGACGGCTTCTGTGCTGGCCGGTTTCGCATGGTCGATGCCGTCGATGATTGTTTTCCGGCTATTGCAGGGCATTGGGGCAGGGGCGATCCAGCCTGCGGCCATGACCGTGGTGGCCGATCTTTTCCCTGGAGCGCAGCGCAGCAAGGTTCAGGGATATCTTGCCAGTGTCTGGGCACTGTCAGCCGTTGTCGGTCCGCTGCTTGGCAGCCTGATTATTCACAATCTGAGTTGGGCCTGGGTATTCTGGATCAATGTGCCGGTCGGCATTCTGGCGGCATCGGGCTTTCTTCTCTTCCTGCATGAAGAGAAGCGGACAAAGCCGGTATCGGTCGATGTGCTTGGTGCGGCACTTTTCGCCGTCTCCATTTCCTCTCTGATGATTGCGCTCACCCTGATGGAGAGTGCAGTTTCGCTCGAAGGAATTCTGGCGTTCATTCTCTTTGCTCTTTCACTGATTGCGTTCATCTGGCAGGAACGTCGCGCAAAGGAACCCATGGTCGCACCAGACCTGTGGCTGAAACGTCCTATCGCTTTCTCCAATCTGGCGGTCTTTCTGGCCAGCATGTCGATCATGGGGTTGACGACATTCCTGCCGATGTATGTGCAGACAGTTCTCGACCGTTCTCCTGTGGTCGCGGGCTTCGCCTTGACCATGTTGCTGCTGGGCTGGCCGTGCGGGGCCACGATTGCATCGCGGCAGTTTACGCGGTTCGGATTGCGCCCGATCATGATCGCCGGAAGCATCTGCATTCCGATTGGCACCTCTCTGCTTGTCATGCTGACCCCGTCAAGTTCCGCCACACTGGCCGGAACCGGTTCTCTGATCATGGGTTTTGGCATGGGGCTGCTCAATATCGGGGCGCTCATCCTGACACAGGATAGCGTGAGTTGGTCGGAGCGCGGCAGCGCCACGGCATCGAACGTCTTCTCGCGCAATTTGGGCAGCACGCTCGGAGCAGCCATTCTCGGTGCGGTGCTGACCTATGGCCTTGCCAACGCCAATCATGGCGAAGCGATTACGTCAGACCAACTTCGGGACCTGTTGAATGGCGCGGAGATGTTGATTGACCAGCAGGAGCTTCGGCTGGCGCTTCAACATGCGCTGCACGCAACATTTGTAGCAATGATGCTTATCGCGGTGCTGATCGTGCCGGCTTGCCTCTGTGTGCCCGGAGTGAAGAAGACCTACGAAGAAAACGTGGTGACTTGAATGTCTCCGAATATCTGCAAGCCATGGACTCAGCCGACCTGAAATCAACGGTCGGCTGAAATCGTGACCTTGCGGTAACCGCTTTGTTGAGCAATAGCTCTTCGCAGATGGAAAGCGTCTGAAAAAGCAAAAATCCCGGACAAAGCCCGGATTTTGTTGCCTGTACTTAACGGAAAACTGGAGCGGGCGAAGGGATTCGAACCCTCGACCCCAACCTTGGCAAGGTTGTGCTCTACCCCTGAGCTACACCCGCTCGCGCCAGTCATTTCCGTCAGGCAGGCGCTATATGAACTAACACCCCGGAGATTGCAACAGGGAAATTACAGGAAAATGCCGTTTCAACGAAATTAGCTGCCGGTTAAATTGTAACTGTCTGTAAATATTGCATTTTTCAGATTATATGCCGTATTCTCGACTGTGGTCCTTCGTTAAAACAAGGAAAACGCGCTTCCACGGATAACGGAATCGGCTGTCGGAGGTGTGAGTCAGCGCAGTTGCGTTTCGCGCGAACATTCCAATTTGCTTTGCATGGTTTCTAAGCATGTATCCATGGTCTATAAGCGCTGTTGCAAGTCGCCGAAGCGTGAGGAGCGTGACGACATGCGCAATATTTTCAATGCCGAACAGAATGGGTGGAATCATGCCTTTGTCGCCGAGCGAGCTTCACGACTATCTTCAGAAACTCGGTATCGAAGTAAAAACTGTCGAACATCCTCCCTTGTTCACGGTCTCGGATTCCCAAAGCCTGCGTGGTGAAATTCCGGGTGGCCATACGAAAAATCTCTTCCTGAAAGACAAGAAAGACAATTTCTTTCTCGTGACAGTCGAAGAGGATGCGGTGGTCGATCTGAAGTCGATTCATCAACTGCTAGGCGCTGCAAGCCGTGTTTCGTTTGGCAAGCCGGAAAAGCTGATGGAATATCTGGGTGTGTTTCCGGGCGCAGTCACCGTGTTTGGCGCGGTCAACGATACTGCACATAATGTGCAGGTCGTTCTTGATGCCGATTTGATGAAGTATGACGTCATCAACGGCCATCCATTGACCAATGAAGCCACGACTTCCATCAAGCGCGAAGATCTTGTCGCTTTCCTCAAGTCCACCGGCCATGAACCGCGTGTTCTCGCCGTTTCCGAAGGTGCGAAAGCAGACACTTCGGTATAAACTGATTTTCAAAACGGGCGGCTTTCTTGCACATAGCAATTGACGATTGAAGTGGAAGGCCGGAGCGCTAAGTTACAGCGCAACTTGCTGAAACGACCGTCTTGAAATTGGCTTTCGAAGATACGAACTGAAAGAACGACACCGGCTTATATGCGGAGCATCGCATCGGTCGGAAAATACGAAGGAATTTCCTATGAGTAGCCAGAACAATCCTTATGCCGGTGCAGGTGGCCAGATGACGGCAAATGTCTCTTTCGGTTCGGCGCCGACCGCTACTGGAGGCGCGGAGCTCGTCAAGGATACGACGACGGCAAGTTTTCAGGCGGACGTCATTGCCGAATCCCGCAATCAGCCGGTGCTGGTGGATTTCTGGGCGCCGTGGTGCGGACCTTGCAAGCAGCTCACACCGATCATTGAAAAGGCCGTGCGGGACGCTGGTGGCGCTGTCAAACTGGTCAAGATGAATATCGATGACCATCCGGCCATCGCTGGTCAGCTCGGGATTCAATCCATTCCGGCGGTCATTGCTTTCGTCAACGGTCAGCCGGTCGATGGTTTCATGGGGGCTGTCCCGGAATCGAAGGTGAAGGAATTCATCGCCAAGATCGGCGGACCGAGCGACGCGGAAGCGGCGCTTGCCGAAGCCATCACTGCCGCAAATGAGCTGGTCGAAGCTGGTGATTTCGTTCAGGCATCGGAGATTTTCTCGTCCATTCTTCATGCCGTCCCGGATAATGTCGATGCGATTGTCGGTCTTGCGACCTGCCTTCTGGAATCCGGCGATGCGGAAAAGGCGCGCGAACTTCTCGCCCAGCTTCCCGCTGACAAGCAGAATGCACCTGCCGTTCGGGCATTGGAAGCGCGTCTTGCATTGGCTGATCAGGTCAAGCTCATTGGTGATCCGATTGCGCTTGAAAAGCGAATTCAGGCTGATCCGAAGGATTATCAGGCCCGGTTTGACCTTGCTCAGGTGCGTAATGCACAGGGGCGGCGTGAAGATGCGGCCAATGAGCTGCTTTTCATCATGAAGTCTGATCGCGAGTGGAACGAAGACGGTGCACGCAAGCAGCTTCTTCAGTTTTTCGAAGCATGGGGCAATGCCGATCCGGCGACGCTCGGTGCGCGGCGCAAACTGTCGTCGCTTCTGTTTTCCTGATCGCGAGTGTCGGGATTCCAACTGTTAGGGCGCATGTTTGGTGCGTCCTAAAGGGAGGTTGCAATGCAGGTGGGCAATGCCCGTTACAGAACGGGCGCTGATATACCCGAGACCGTGCCGGTTTTCCCGTTGAAGGGGGCGCTGCTTCTGCCCGGTGGCCAGCTTCCGCTCAATATTTTCGAGCCGCGCTATCTGGCGATGGTCGAGAATGCCCTGGCGGGTAAACGCATCATCGGCATGATCCAGCCGAAAATCGACGGCGATGATGACGAAACAATCAATGAGCTGGATGAAAGCCTTCGCCCGCAATTGAGCAGTGTCGGCTGTCTTGGCCGCATCACAACCTTTGCCGAAACGGGCGACGGTCGCCTGCTGATTACCCTGCAGGGCATCTGTCGGTTTCGCGTGCGGGAAGAAGTCAATTGCCGTCAGCCTTACCGGCAATGCCGGATCATGCCGTTTCTGGCTGATCTGGAAGAGGCGCGGGATTCATCGGAAATTGACCGGGACGCTTTGCTGGGGGCTTTCCGCGATTATCTGGAAGCGCACAATCTGGAAGCGGACTGGGATAGTATCACGCGGGCAAACAATGAAACCCTCGTCAATGCGCTCTCCATCATGTCGCCTTTCGGTCCGGCAGAAAAACAGGCCCTTCTGGAGGCCCCCGATTTGAAGACGCGTGCAGCAACTTTGATTGCCATTACCGAAATGGTATTGGCCAGAGTAAAGGACGATGATTTCGGATCGCGGCTGCAATAGATCTCAGGAATAAGCCAATGGACGACAAGACGGAAACCGGAAATATCGATGTTCGACTGCTGGAACTCCTCGTATGCCCGCTTACAAAGGGGCCCTTGGAGTATGATGCGGAACATGCCGAACTGATCTCGCGCAAGGCGAAGCTTGCCTATCCCGTCCGGGGCGGAATACCTATCATGCTGCCGTCCGAAGCACGCAGTTTGACAGAGTAAATACAGGTCGATTTGCAGGTGACTGGCGGCCTGAAGCGCTGAACAGCACGCGCTCTATCGGCTGTTATATAATTTCTGCACAAGCCCCTATCTTTTTCATAAGTTTCAGCCACGCGCATTATTGCTTGTCGGACAACAGGGCTCTATAACCCTCGCGGAACTTGATAAAGATGGTATCGGACGGCTTTATGCTCTTCGCTGCCGTCATGGATTTGAACGCAGTATTTCTGGCAAAACGGGTCATTGTTTTCCGGAATATGCGAAACAATACAGAGGCTTGGCATTATGGCATCCAGAAAACTCCTTCTCCTGCCCGGCGACGGCATCGGCCCAGAGGCGATGGCGGAAGTCCGCAAGATCATCGCTTTCCTCAACTCGGGCCTCAATCTCGGCTTTGAAACCGAAGAAGGTCTGGTTGGCGGCTGCGCTTACGACGCGCACGGTCAGGCGATTTCGGATGCTGATATGGAGAAGGCGCTGGCTGCCGATGCCACGCTGTTCGGCGCTGTCGGCGGTCCGAAGTGGGATGATGTGCCTTATGAAGTGCGCCCGGAAGCCGGTCTTCTGCGTCTGCGCAAGGACATGCAGCTCTATGCAAATCTGCGTCCGGCCATCTGCTACCCGGCTCTGGCCCATTCTTCTTCGCTGAAGCCGGAAGTGATCGAGGGTCTCGACATCCTCATCCTGCGCGAGCTGACCGGCGGCGTTTACTTCGGCGAGCCGAAGGAAATCATCGACCTCGGCAATGGCCAGAAGCGCGGTATCGATACGCAGGTCTATGACACCTACGAAATCGAGCGCATCGCCGATGTTGCCTTCGAGTTGGCGCGCACGCGCCGCAACAAGGTCACGTCGATGGAAAAGCGCAATGTGATGAAGTCGGGCGTCCTGTGGAATCAGGTCGTTACCGCTCGCCACAAGGACAAGCACGCCGATGTGGAACTGGAGCATATGCTGGCCGACGCTGGCGGCATGCAGCTCGTGCGCTGGCCGAAGCAGTTCGACGTTATCGTGACGGACAATCTGTTCGGCGACATGCTGTCGGACGTTGCTGCAATGCTGACCGGCTCGCTCGGCATGCTGCCATCCGCTTCGCTCGGTGCAGTCGATTCCAAAACCGGCAAGCGCAAGGCGCTGTATGAGCCCGTCCACGGTTCTGCACCGGATATCGCTGGCAAGGGCGTTGCCAATCCGATTGCGATGATCGCTTCGCTTGCCATGTGCCTGCGTTATTCGTTCAACCTCGTCGATGAAGCCGACCGTCTGGAAGCCGCGATTGCGCAGGTTCTCGATGATGGTCTGCGCACCGCCGACATCTGGTCGGAAGGCAAGACCAAGGTTGGCACTGTCGCAATGGGCGATGCCATCCTCGACAAGTTTTCGAAGCTTTCCGCTGAATAAGCGCGACGAGATCGCTTGATGAAAGCCCGCCTTGCACCTTGCATGGCGGGCTTTTCTTTTTTGAATAAGCGCCCGATTTGAGGCTGTAAATTCCTGCTCTGCTGCATAAGAATAGCTGCATGTTGTTCACGCTCCCAGATCAAAACAAACTCTACGACGCACTTGTCGCCCGTGATGCCGCTTATGAGGGCAGGGCCTATGTCGGTGTTGTCTCAACCGGAATTTTCTGCCGCCTGACTTGTCCGGCGCGGAAACCGAAACAGGAAAACTGCCGCTTTTTCGCATCGGTTGCCGAATGCATGGCCGATGGTTTTCGGCCCTGCAAAAGATGTCATCCGTTACAACCCGCTGCCGAGGCGGAGCCTTCCGTCAAGAAGCTTCTCGATGCGCTTGAAGCCGATCCGGAACGACGCTGGAGTGAAGAGGATGTTGCCCGAATGGGGCTTGATCTCTCGACCGTCCGTCGCAGTTTCCGCCGTCATTTCGGAATGACATTTCTGGAAATGGCGCGGCAGGAACGCTTGCGGCACGGGTTCCAGGCGCTTGCCGATGGCGGGCGCGTCATCGACGCCCAGATTGATGCGGGTTTTGAATCCCCGGAAGCTTTTCGGAGTGCCTTCGCACGTATTCTCGGGCTTCCACCCGGAAAATTGCGGGGTGATGGTTTGCTGCGCGCTGACTGGATCAAGTCACCGCTTGGTACGATGATCGCGATCTGTGATGCGCGAAGCCTGCACCTTCTGGAGTTTGCTGATCGCAAGGCGCTGTCAGCGGAACTGAAGAAGCTCTATACCACCTGTCGCGGTGATCTGGGGATCGGTCGTTTCAGCACCCATGACCTCGTCGAGCAGCAGTTGAATGCCTTCTTCGACGGCAATTCTCCGACGTTCGATTTGCCGCTGGTGCTGCATGGCAGTGCTTTTACGCAAGGGGTCTGGCGGGAACTTCAGAACATTCGGGCCGGAGAGACGCGAAGTTACAGTGAACTGGCGCAGGCCATGGAAAAGCCGCTTGCCGTGCGTGCGGTCGCCCGGGCCAATGGGGCGAACCAGATTGCCATCGTCATTCCATGCCATCGTGTGATTGGCGCGGACGGATCGCTGACCGGTTATGGCGGCGGTCTCTGGCGGAAGCAGAAGCTGATCGAGATCGAAGCGCAATATCGCAGATAGATCATCAGACGAACATGAAAACGCCGCCCGATGGGCGGCGTTTTCTCGTTTGTAGGCGCGTTGGCTAGTCGAGCTTGTGCAGGTCGACGCCCTTGGTTTCCTTGACGAAGATCATGCCGATCACAAAGGTGATGGAGGCGATAATGATCGGATACCAGAGGCCGTAATAGATGTCGCCCCTGGCAGCGCTCAGTGCGAACACGCCAGCCGGAAGCAGGCCGCCGAACCAGCCGTTGCCGATGTGATATGGCAGTGACATACCGGTGTAGCGGATGCGGGTCGGGAACATCTCGACGAGGATCGCGGCAATCGGGCCGTACACCATCGTCACGTAGATGACGAGGATGGTCAGGATGGCGATTGTCAGGAACCAGTTCACCTGTGCAGGGTCGGCGACCATCTTGAACGCACCGGCATTCGGGATGGTGTAGACAGCCTGATCGGTGCTGACGCCAAGGCCGTCAGCTTCGGTCTGGGTCAGAAGCTTCTGCTTCACCAGATCGGCAGCCGGAACCATGGTCTTGTCTCCGCCGCGGATGGCTTCGGCATTCAGCTGAAGTTCCGGATTGGCGGCGACGAATGCATCAAGCTTGCTGTCCGTCACTTTCGCAGGGTCGCGAACGAGCGGGAAACCTGCCTTCTGCAGGGCAAGGTTCACGTCGTGAGACAGGGCTGACTGCTTGGCCGCAGCATCTGCTCCAGCCTGAACCGCGTCGTAAGACGTGATCGTGCTGTCGCCGATCGTGACGGTTGCCGGGGTGCCGGCTGCTGCTGTCTGCACAATCTCATAAGGCACCGAGCTCTTGGCGAGGAAGCTTGTCGCAACATCGCAAGAGGTAGTGAACTTCGACGTGCCGGTGGCGTTGAACTGGAAGTTACAATCGCCAGGGGCAGCAGTAACGGTTGCCTTGATGGTCTGTTCAGCCTGTGCGAGAGCCGGGTTTGCAGCGCCGGTGAGAGCCTTGAACAGCGGGAAGTAAGTTACGGCAGCAAGCAGAAGACCTGCCATGATGATCGGCTTGCGACCGATCTTGTCCGACAGCCAGCCGAAGAAGACGAAACCACCGGTGCCGATCAGGAGCGCGATGGCGACCATGATATTTGCCGACTGGTTTTCGACCTTCAGAACGTTCTGGAGGAAGAACAGGGCGTAGAACTGACCGCAATACCACACCACGGCCTGACCGGCGGTAAGACCGAAGAGGGCGATGAGTGCGATCTTGGCGTTCTTCCATTGGCCGAATGCTTCGGAAAGCGGGGCCTTGGAGGTCTTGCCTTCTTCCTTCATGCGCTTGAATGCGGGCGACTCGCTCATTTGCATGCGAATCCAGACGGAAATGCCGAGCAGGAAGATGGAGACGAGGAACGGAATGCGCCAGCCCCAGGCAGCGAAGGCTTCCTTACTCAACAAAGCCTGGATGCCGAGGATCACCAGCAGCGACAGGAACAGGCCGAGCGTTGCCGTGGTCTGGATCCATGACGTGAAGAAGCCGCGCCGATTGTTCGGAGCATGTTCGGCAACGTAGGTTGCAGCACCGCCATATTCGCCACCGAGTGCCAGACCCTGCAGCATGCGCAGGGCGATCAGGATGATCGGTGCGAAAATGCCGAGCGTGGCCGAGCCGGGCAGGATGCCCACGAGAAACGTGGATGCACCCATGATGACGATGGTGACAAGGAATGTGTATTTACGTCCGACGAGATCGCCGATGCGTCCGAAGACGAGAGCACCGAACGGACGGACGAGGAAGCCTGCCGCGAAAGCGAGCAGAACGAAGATGTTTCGGGTTGCTTCCGGATATTCGTTGAAGAAGGCCGCGCCGATGAAGGCAGCAAGCGTTCCGTAGAGATAGAAGTCATACCATTCAAAGACGGTACCAAGCGATGACGCAAAGATCACCTTGCGTTCTTCGCTCGTCATTTTCTGCGTGCCGACATCGGCACTTGACGAGACTGCCATTAATCTGTCCTCCCAAACAGAGCCCCTGACGGGCAAATGTAAGACGATCCTTCTTCACCGGGTAAATGAAGTTCGCCTGTTGCGCCGGGAACAGTTCCTCTCAACTGTCCGGGCGCTCTCCTCACACTTGCATGATGAACCGAAAAAGGGGATTCGTGCAGTAGTCTTTAGTATGAGACAGAACTGACGGCTTGAAATACTAGGGAAAATTAATAAAGCGCATCCCGGAAAGTGTGAAACGCCTACGCAGGGAAATCAGTCCACTGGACTGATTTCTGATCCTGCTTCGATCAGATAAGATGTGCGTGGATAGCCAAGGATTAGAGTGCTGATCTGATCCAATCAGATCGAAATGCGCTCTTAAGCGCCAAAAAATGCGCTCCTTGAAGGGTTGGAGAATTGACTCCATCTATAAACCGCGTAAAAGCAGTGGCGAACGAAGGAGAACTCGCGTGGATCGCGTCAACGTAGCGTCAGTTTCGCTTGGAACTGCCGGCATTTTTGCCGGGGCAGCGCGCATGCCTTCGATTTCCAAAACACTCACGGCCATTACTAAAACGACCACGAAAACGGTCTGATTCCCTTGGCCTGCTCGCCCTCTCCCCGGGTCTGGCCCGGGGGCGGAAGTCCCGCGTGGCCTGCGGGGCTCCGAATCTGGAAGCGGAGAGGGACAGGAGACGAAAAATGGGTTTCAAGGTTGCAGTTGTCGGCGCCACCGGTAATGTCGGGCGCGAAATGCTCAATATCCTCGAAGAACGCGGCTTTCCGGCTGACGAAGTTGTCGCGCTTGCATCGCGCCGCAGCCAGGGCACGGAAGTGTCCTATGGCGACCGGACGCTGAAGGTTAAGGCGCTCGACACATATGATTTCTCCGATACGGACATCTGCCTGATGTCTGCCGGCGGCGAGATTTCCAAGGAATGGTCGCCGAAGATCGGCAAGCAGGGCTGCGTCGTCATCGATAATTCCTCGGCCTGGCGTTATGACTCGGAAGTGCCGCTGATCGTGCCGGAAGTGAACCCGGATGCAGTCGAAGGCTTCCGCAAGAAGAACATCATTGCCAATCCGAACTGCTCGACGGCTCAGCTCGTCGTGGCTCTGAAGCCTTTGCACGATGTTGCCAAGATCAAGCGCGTCGTTGTGTCGACCTATCAGTCGGTTTCGGGTGCAGGCAAGGAAGGCATGGATGAGCTGTTCGAACAGTCGCGCGCTGTTTTCGTCGCCGACCCTGTCTCTGCGAAGAAGTTCACCAAGCGCATCGCGTTCAACGTGATCCCGCATATCGATGTCTTCATGGAAGACGGCTACACCAAGGAAGAATGGAAGATGGTGGCCGAAACCAAGAAGATGCTCGATCCGAAGATCAAGCTGACGGCAACGGCTGTTCGCGTTCCGGTCTTCATCGGTCACTCCGAGGCGGTCAGTATCGAGTTTGAAAACCCGATCACGCCGGAAGAAGCACGCGAGATTCTGCGCGAAGCTCCAGGCTGCCAGGTTGTCGACAAGCATGAGAACGGTGGCTACATCACGCCTTACGAATCCGCTGGCGAAGATGCGACTTATATCAGCCGTATCCGCGAAGACATTACCGTCGAGAACGGTCTGGCTCTGTGGGTTGTTTCGGACAATCTGCGCAAGGGCGCTGCTCTCAACACGATCCAGATCGCTGAACTGCTGGTCGCGCGCGGCCTTATCAAGCCAAAGGCGCTTGCTGCCTGATCTGCTGTACTCAGTACTGATATTAAAAGCGCCGGGAAACCGGCGCTTTTTTTGTTAGCGGGAAATGCTGTCTGAAAGATTGCCGCGTATATTGAGCAATCGCGTGCGTAAATCCCGCAACTCATCGATGGGCTGACCAAGTGCGCAGAACACCTGTTCGGGGATGCTCTCGGCTTCCATGCGCAGTGCCTTGCCTTCGTCGGTCAATGTGATGCGGACTTGCCGCTCATCGTGCGGGTCACGCCGACGCGCGATACGTCCGGCGGCTTCAAGGCGCTTCAGCAGAGGGGTCAGGGTTCCTGAATCGAGATTGAGCTTTGCGCCAATCTCCGAAACGGTTCGGTCGTCCTGTTCCCAAAGAACGATCATCACCAGAAACTGCGGATAGGTCAGATCAAGCTTGCTGAGGATCGGTTGGTAGGCACGCGTCAGCGCATTCGCGGTCGAGTAGATCGCAAAGCAGACCATGTTGGAAAGGCCGAGATTGGAATCCTGATCGTCGCGCTTCATCATGATAACTCCTTGGCAAATATATACATCATACGCAATTGGATTGCGCGTCACTTAATTGTGAAATTAAATTTTGCAAAATTATATTGCGCACAATTTAATTATCTGCAAGTTTGGCTACGGAGACAAACCAAAGGAGAAGCCCAAATGCCAATTCTGTACACAACCCAATCCACAGCAACCGGCGGCCGCACCGGCAGCGCCAAGACTGCCGACGGACGGCTCAGTGTCGTTCTCGATACACCGAAGGAACTCGGCGGTTCGGGTGGCGAAGGCACCAATCCTGAGCAGCTTTTCGCTTCCGGCTATGCTGCTTGCTTCCTGGGCGCGTTGAAATTCGTTGCTGCCAAGGAGAAAGTAGCCATCTCCGCAGACAGCACAGTAACTGCGACGGTCGGCATTGGTCCGCGTGAAGATGGCACGGGCTTCGGGCTCGATGTGGCGCTGCAAGTGGCGCTTCCGGGCGTGGACAAGGCGAAGGCGGAAGAGCTTGTTCAGGCTGCGCATATCGTCTGCCCATACTCGCATGCAACACGTGGCAACATCGATGTTCGCCTGAGCGTGGCTTAACAAAGAAATGCAAAAGGCGCCCGACGAGGGCGCCTTCTATTTCGCAAGCTTATCGGCGCGTCACTTCGATCGCTAATACATCAAGTGCTTTTTCTACCTGCTCGTACACCTCGGTTCCCAGTGGCAGGATCGGGCGTGGTGGCGCGATTTTCGCGAGGCCCAGAAGGTCGGCAATGACGTACATTGCGCGGAAACTGCTGTGGGCCTTGAACAAATCTCAAAGCGGCGTGAAAGCTGCATTGAGGCGTTCCGCCTCCGCCCTGTCTCCGCTTTGTGCCGTGCGCGTCAACGCCAGCGCTGGCTCGGGAAGAAGCCCTGCAACCACGCTGTACCAGGCATCCGCGCCAGCCAGAAGCGCATCCGCCGCACCCCAGTCGCCGCTAGGGTCCAGACTCAATTGATCCACCATGTGACGATGGCGGCGATGTAGCAGGTTGCTGCGAAGTTAATCATGAGCTTGTCATATCGTGTCGCGACACGCCTCCAGTCCTTGAGGCGGCAGAAGGTGCGTTCGATGAT
>JACDJC010002469.1_pt1 | contig 14470 bp, 14 predicted proteins | sample 7454191 | NCBI WGS metagenome assembly JACDJC01 (sample SAMN14253291, study PRJNA609438) | sludge metagenome | isolation source: sludge after 25d culture with pyrite and EDTA | collected 2018-12-20 | reverse complement strand
TGCAACTTGCACCATTCTAGGCCAATTATTCAAATCTGTTACAGGAGCTTTCCAGTTTCTTGGCAATCCCGTTGTTTCTGTGTCAAAAAATAGATACATAAGTGTTTTGTTATTTCGTTAATAAAGTACTCAAGTTTCGCACAATGCAATATAGTTGATAACCAAAAATTTAATGTTGAAAAAGCAGCATAATTCTTAAGTTAATGCTCTAACTCTCAGTATATTAGGAGTAAAATCAAAAACAAATAAAGTGCCTTGTAAAAATATTAAAAACATTTGGGAATTAAACAACGGTTTTACCATGCCTTTCTGCTCGTTTTCGTACGGACGGTTTACCCTCGCAATGGCTTGCAGCAATGTGTGATCTCACATAGGTTTATCAAGATACATGACGTAAAGTATCGGAGCATCAAATCCGGTGAGCAGTTTTTCAGTAACAATCAAAATTTTAGGCTGTTCTTCCAGTTTGGTAAAATTTTTCCTTTTCTCTTTTTCTGTTCTTGCATCAATATGGAATGCCTTTAAATCTTCAATGTCGTTTACTCCGTATGCTTCTGCTAATTCCAAAAATTCTTTTTCCAGGATTTCTTTAGGCACAAGCAATTCGTTTTAATGTTGGTCTAACGGTAGCAAATATCACATCGCCCTTTTGGATAATTTTCCTTGCTCTGCCAGGTGCATCTTTTCCTTTGGTAATTATGTGACATGCAATACTGTAACTCTCCCTTGAAACACTTGATACATCAATATACTTACTTCAGCAGCCTTATCGCTTTTAAGCACAGCAGAAACGGCAGCTACACCCTGTTCGGTAAAAACATATGGTAAGTATCCTCCCAATGCCTGCCTTGAAGGTATCGCATTTTGCGATACCAGAAGGTCAACTTCTGCATCGGTCAGTTGAAATACAAAATCATCGGGAAACCTGTTGGCATTGCGTTTTACCTGCTCCCGCAGCCGGATGGGTTTAACTTCGTAGAAAGCTGCCAGGTCTTTGTCCAATACAACATGGGTTTCACGGAGCGTAAAAATTTTACGCTCAATAATTTGTTGAGTTAATGCTGTTTCTTTTTCCTGTTTGGTCATATCCCCATTTTTTCCAATATAGTTTTTACTTCCTTATCAATGGCAGCAGCTTCTTCCCCCTCGTTTGCAACGAGGGGTTTGTGGTATATTGTTTACAACAATAAAAATAACCAAACTGCTACAGTCATTGTTCTTCCACGTTGGAAACGTTGAACCATTTACCCTCGTTGCAAACGAGGGGGAGCGAGAAACCAAATTTTTGGGCATTCCCGCCGCCTGAAATATGACCGCATGTTGGCGTTTCGTTGGATTGTGTGAATTTTAAATGTACTTGACAATTAGCGCAGGATATTATTTAAAAATTATCTTGGCCCTAAAAATCTATCACCATTAAAATGTATCATATGTTCAGGAAATTCCATAATCCAAACCTCTGTGTCCCATGCAATGTTTTTAATATGTTTTCTAAATTCTGAAAAATTGGGAAATGCTGAAACGTAAATTTTACCTGCTTTGCAATTAGTTAAAAACTCTTCTAATTCGAGTACTCTTTTGGGTGACATTGGACCATGAGAAGTAACAGCTTCAATTAAATACAACCAATTTTTTGATTCATCGTAAATAACGACATCAGGTAATTTACTATGATCGGTAATTGGAATGCCGATGCTTTTTAGTTTCTTTTTATCAATATGTAAATTTTTCTTTTCGGTGTCGCCCAAATACAGTAAAGTTGAGCCAATAGCAAAGCGAGATGCAAATTCTTCAACAATTGCTGCTTGGACTACATTGTGTTTGCCTGGAGAAAGCAATAATACTTTACCGTTCGGCAACTTAATTGGAACACGTGACATATTCCTGTTCTTGCTATATTTGTTTTTTAATTCTCCTATTTGACTTTTGAATTGAGTTAGTGCTTCTTTCCACTTTCTTGTTCTGAAAGTCTTTATTGTTTCTAATGCTATGGCGGAAATAGCATAATGCGTACGAGGACTATTTACTGGCAAATTAGGAATATCAGGATTGTAATCGGCAATTCCTGCTTGCACAAATTGGTGTAATACTTGTCTTCTAACAGTTTCCCTTGTGTTTGGCGCATATTCTTTTCCGTAGTTTTCAGAAATGAATGCCATTATACCTTTTGAAACACCATGGCTTTGCTTGAAGGCTTTTGACCATTTGTCCTTTTCTCTGATATTGCACAATGCAAGCAGAGTGTATCCTGATATTTCATTTTGCTGGGCGTCAGGTAATCCCAACTCTTTCAAGATTGCTTGTGCTTCTTCGATTTTCGACATAAGGAGTTCCGAATAAGACGTTGTTAATTAAATTTTCTATTTCAATTTTTGTCGGCTGATAAGAGTTTTTAAGAACATTACCAATATCAAGAATTTTTTCCAGTGGTGGCATTTTTATTTGTTTTAATTCAGATGCCCCAACCTGCGTATTTCCGTTAAATGTTCTGAAATATGTATCGAAAAGATTACTGCTGAATAATGCCGAGATTCCCCAGATTTCTTCTTCGGACAATTCTCCATTTGGACGATAAACATAGTTTATGTGATTCTCAAGTCCTATTCTTTCATATTCCAAATTTGAAGCAAAATATGGACAGCACACAAGTCTGCTTTTGTCATCTTTCGAACTAAATCTTCTGATTAAAACATAGTTTTTATTTATTAATAATACCTTTTGGGATTCCTCTGAATCAATTATATAGCTTTGTTTTGCACCTTTCTTCAATGGGTAAGCAAATTCCATTTCTTTAATATTGTGCAGCCAAATTAAGGGTGCAACAGAAACTTTTGGAGTAAGGTCAGAGATCAAAAAGTCTTTACAACGGAATGCTACAACTGGGCCTGTTGAAATTTGAATGTTGTAATCATTTAAAGTGTTTTTCCATTTGCGGAAAACGTTAATAGTTTTTGCTTCAACTGAATTTGATGGAATGAATAAAATATTTTCTTTAGAATTTGAGCTAATTAACTCTTCAGTCTTGTATTTATAAATAAGAGGCTTATTCAAATCTTTTGCACACTCTGTTACTGTAATATTTATAGTTGATGATTTTTCTTTTGTAGCGCGAATTATAATGTTTTCTTGAAGTACATTGTCATTTTTAAACATCTTATTTCGAGATTCAAAAATATGGATATTTGAAATATTCACATTTTTAAAAAAGAACTTTCTGAATGCTTTGAAATAATTTCCTGCGGCAAAACTCCTTGGTGTAATAAAAATTAATTCTCCATTAGGATTTAAGAGCTTGGCTGAAACTCCCATAAAAAGGGAGTAAATATTTGGTTGTCCATAAACCAATTCTTTTGCAACTTGTGCACGCCTGTCATACTTAGAAATTTTAAAATATGGGGGATTGGAGATTATATAATCATATTTTTTAATTAATTCATTTTCAAACAACGTATTTTTTAAAAAGACGTGAGAGTTGAAAAGAATAAAATCTGCTTGCTCAATTATTGCATTAAATTTTATTCCTTTAAAGTGCAACCATTTTTCTAAAAATGAGATTACTTTTTCAGTTTCTTTAATTAATTGAATGTCTATTTCATAAAGAGTTGCATTGATTTCTTTAATTGAATATTTCTCAATTAGTTTTTCAATAATAGAACATGTTAAAATTCCAGTTCCACACCCTGGGTCAAGTATTGAAATCTTGTCAGATTTTGGTTGGGCTAAATTTCCCATGAAGTTGGAAATTTCTTTTGAGGTGAAAAATTGACCACTTTCTTTTTTATGCTCACTTGAAGTTGAATTGGAATATTTAAATCCAATCTCTTCAGCATATTCTGATGGAGAATTATATTTTAATTCAGTTTTTGTCATATACAAAAATAGTCATTCTTTGCTGTGTTGGCAAAATTTAGTTCTTTTGGTTTGTTGTGATTGGTTGTTGTTTAGCAAAACAAAATGTGCTAAATGTGCGATGGCTATTTAATCTGTCCAATGAACGCACCGTGTAGCTTACGCCCCCCAAGAACTATACGTGCCAGTTTCCCTGCATACTGCTCAGGCACTTTTAAGACCATCTCGGCGAGAAGTGACCCGGCTTATATTTTTATTTGTCAACTGAAACATAAACTTTTACAATTCCGAGTTTTTGCCATTTTCCATTTCTGAATTCTGATCTTGACCTTAAATTTCCCAAAACACCGGACGTTTCTCTAAATCGATGGGCATTCCAAACTTTTTGTTTAGATGTTCCATTTTTGTAGAAAGTTGTTATGTAAGCTGTTTTTGTTGATAAAAGTCTGCGCTTAAAATCCGATTCGGAAGAAGGATTTAATTCGATTGGTAAAATTTCAGTCGGGTAGTCAATAATTCTCGGCTCGGAATATTGTTTTTTAGGAAAGTCCGATTGAGGTGTTTCCGGCTTTTGGTTTTTAACCTCGATTTTTAAGTCTTTCAGCACCGACTCAATCAGTTCTCCGTCATATTCGCTTAAAAGATTCTGTTTAATTAATTCCACTAATTTTTCTTGATAAGATTCGGACAGGATTTTTTCTGTCAATTTTTTGTGTTCTTCTTTGCGATTTATTTTTCTTAGCGCATTTAAAGTAAATGATTTTAAGAATTCAGTGCTATAACTTTCTTTACTAAATAATTCTACAAATTTTTGTCCTTTTTTATTGTCCTCTGTAAACGGGATAGTTTCTAATAAAATTGGGGCATCCTGACTGATTAAATTACCATCGTAAAAAAAGGGAATGTTCTTTTTCGATTTCACCCTTGTATTCTTTCCAGTCCAAAATTCGCAGAGCTTGGATTACTTTTTGTCCAAAATCGGTTTCGCTTAAATCTGACGGAAAATTCTTTTCAGATAGCAAATAACATATTTCATTCCATTTCTCTTTAATCATTATCGGTTGTTGAACTTAACCTCACTGGCGTTTGGTGGTTTTTCAGGCCACCGAAAACCAGTATCTTGAGGCATTCAATCTATTAATTATCTTATTGACAAATTTAAAAAAAGATTTGAACAGGAAACGGTTTTACCCAATTTAAGTGAAAAAACCCTGAAAAAGTTACTGGTGGCACATTGCCGATTACCGTAACTCTTGCATTAATTCCTAAAATGTTATGCAACCGATTATTGTTCAGACTCAAATTTAGTTAATTCTGCCACAAAACTATCAACCTTATTAATCTTGTTTTTATACCAATGTTTGTATATCCAAATTACCAAGGGATAACCTAAAAGTAATGCCCCGCCTACACCAATCAAATATATTTCTGGATGATTAAAAATATAATATCCCCGCATGGCTTTTGCTAAAATTGGTGTAGCAACAATCGCAAAGAATGGAAATGAATAAATCTCAAATCGCCTGCTGGCTAAATATCGCTTGCTAATAGAAATCATTTTCTTCTGTATCTCAATAACTCCAACGCTATAAAAATCTAAATCAGTCAATGCTTTAAGTTTATATATCGTAAGACATGTCATAATCACACACCAAATACTTGTTAGTATTCCTGATGTAAGCAATTTAATATCACCTGAAAATCTAACAGTTGAAGACAATACATAGATAAAAAATAATCCGCCCAAAACTAATGATGATAGCTCATAATTTTTTGGCGTATCCATTGCTGATTTGGCTCTATCAAGATTCATTTCTCTTAATAGCTTTTTATTTGTCCGTAAATTTTCGTTTAGCTTTTCATTATAATCAGACCATGCTTGTTTTAAATCTTCTAATTCCATGATTTTAAATTTAATAGTTACTAATTTGTTCTCTTAATGTCATTTTTATCCTACTAATCTTTGTAGCTACATTTGATTCAGATATTGCGAGAATCTCTGAAATATCTTTGTGCTTATAATCATCAAGGTACAAGAGCATTAAAGCACGTTCCATACTTCCTAATTTATTAAGCAGTCTATATAAAACTGAGATTTTCTCTTCAATACTTGAATCATATTCAAAATCAGATAAAGAAATTATTGAGATATCGAAATCGTTTGGTTTATCAAGTCGTTTACAATCTTTTCGATAACAAGAAATGGCAGTATTTAAGGCAATTTTATAAATCCATGTTGTAATTTTGACGCGTCCATCAAATTTTTTCAAGGATTTCCATAGTTGCAATAAAATCTCTTGCTCTAAATCTTTCCTACCCTCCTTATCCGAACAGTAAGAATTGCAAATCTTGTAAATAAGATTTTGATTTTCTGTGATAATCTCAATAAACTTTTCTTTTTCCACTTTTGAAATATTAATCGTTTATATCATTATTCGCAGAAAAAAGAAAAATATCACAGAAATCATAACTTTTTTTTGCAGAATGCTCTTTTTAATTGGTTGATAACGGTTTTTGGATCTGATCTCCATGGGTAAATTTTTTGCAGCTTCTCCAATAACCTCAAAATACATAAAGTAATCACGATTCGTTTTTTAAGCATGCGGCATAACGAATAGCGGCAATAAATTATTATTGACGTTCTTCAAATAAACTATTCTTTGTCTGGTTTATTAAAAATTGAACCTATTCCTTTACCAATTTTCTGAACCGCTTCAATTCCCTTATTTAATGGTTCTGCCGAAAAGTCGCTATATTGTTGGTAGCTTATGTTTTCATTATACGATTGAGGGTATATTACGAGCCTGCTGTTAGTAGCAAAATATTTTTCAAGTTTAACGGGCAAGTCGTCAAGTTTTCTTAAATAAGAAGCGGCTCCTTTTCGGGCGGATACCAGTATAAATAAATCATCTTCGTTAACATTTCTTGAAATCACAAAAAAGTCTTCCCAATCTACAAATAACTTTATAGAAATAGATGCGGTTATCTTCGCTTTTTTGGAAATTAACTTAATTGCTTCTCCCGTAGAATCATTACAGTACAGGATAATTGGAACACTAAGCTCCTGAGCCAGTTTCGCTATTTTTGCAAACCATAACCCAAAATGGCCTTCGTGTTCTGCCAATGGAGGTACTGCAACAACAATTCTTTTGTGCAGCACCAAAGGCTTTTCAAAATGACAAATAAAAGTGGTTTTGGTTGTGTTATTAATTATGCTATCTACTTTTTCACCAATTAATTTATCAATAAAACCTGCGCGATGGGGCCATCCTAAAACAATCATATCTGCCATAATTTCTTTCGAAATGCGCGATATACCACTAGCTACATTATGATCTATAGTACTGATAATATTTACCTCTGTTTCAGAGGCAGATGCTTGTTTTACAAATTCTTCAAGTTTGTTTCTTGCTTTCAGGATATTGATTTCCGCATCCTCATTATTGGAAACCACAGACAGGATTGAAATGGGTTTTTGGGACTTTTTGTCCTTGATAAAAATCGCAAATTCCAATAGCTTTTCAATATTTGAAATATTTGCAATAGGCAAAAGTATATTTTCACCATCAGCGCCACTCGGTTTTATTAATCCAACTGTATCATCGTCCGACTCAATAACAATTTGTTTAGCTGCTTTTTCTGTGGCAAACGATGCAACTATACAACTTATTAGAATAATTATAACAGTTCCATTCAGGATATTGTCATCTAAAATCCCGGCTTTATAACCCACCAAAATTACTGCAAGTGTAGCAGCGGCATGCGCACTGCTAAGACCAAAAATTAGTTGTCGTTGCGCTTTTGAATACTTAAAAATAAGTTGTGCAAACAATGCAGCAAGCCATTTCCCAACCAGCGCCACAACCACAAGAGTTCCCGCAATGACAAGAGCCATTGGGCCACTCAAAATTACTCTTACATCAACCAACATTCCGACACTTATCAAGAAAAATGGTATAAATAATGAATTACCAATGAATTCAATTCGATTCATTAGAGCAGAAGAGTGTGGAATGAGTTTATTTAAAGCTAATCCAGCGACGAATGCACCAATAATAGGCTCTACACCTGCAATTTCGGCTAAAAATGCTGCAAAGAATACTACAGCAAGAACGAAAATATAATGCGAGTGTTTTTCGCTTTCCAGTTTTTGGAAAAACCATTTGGCTATTCGTGGAATGAGAATAAACATAATTGCAGAGAAAACAGCTAATGAAATACCTAGCCGTATCCAGAATTCCTGGTTTAAATTACCTTGGCTATTACCTATAATTACAGCAAGAATAATAAGCACCGCCGTATCAGTTAAAATTGTGCCACCTACAGTAATAGCTACTGCCTGATTTTTTGAAACACCTAATTTACTGACAATTGGATAGGCAACAAGTGTATGTGTGGCAAACATACTGGCTGTAAGAAAGCTAGCATTGAAATCATATCCAAGTAAATAAAAACAAACAGGATACCCTATTCCTAACGGGATTATGAATGTAAAAAAACCAAACAAAAGACTCTTATTTCGATTCGATTTAAATTCGTTCAAGTCTAATTCAAGTCCTGCAATAAACATAATATAAAGAAGTCCGATTGTTGAAAAAAGATCTACAGCTGAGTTTTTCTCGAGAATATTAAACCCATAAGGACCAATGATCACTCCAGCAATGATTAACCCAATAATTCCAGGAATATTTAATCTCTTTAGAAGAATTGGAGATAATAAAATGATAAATAAAACCAATGAAAATATCAGCACTGGATTACTCAGAGGTAATTCAAATTCGTGAATTAATTGGCTAAAAAAATCGTTCATGTATTGTTTATTTATAATTGTTTACCTGGCATATTATCCGGTTAAAAAATTATATCTTTCAAAAGTAGTACATAATTCTGAAAAAACGTTACACTGATTTTTTCTGACAGCAGACATGACCCCTTCGATCCTTGCATATATTTCGGCACCTTTGAAAGTACAGAAGCAGTTTGATGTTTTTTGTTATCCCGATGGCATAGGGAAACTCTTGTAAATTCAGTGCAATTTGGCATTTTATCGCTAAATCTTTCTTCTCGGCATCAAAACCTTTTTCTTCTGTAGTATTCATTTTTTTTCTGGAAGTATTTTCATAAATTTGATATATATAATAACGTGAAATCTAAATAAGTACATAATCAACAAATGAACATATGTTATAATGATTTGATTATGAGCAGAACGGGTATATCTCTTGCTATATTTTTAAGTGCCTTTTCATTTTTCAGATGTCAGAAAGAAGAAGAAATTGTGACTCCCATATTGCTTGAAGCAGAAATTCAGCATGTTACTGAATTTGGAGGCAGCAACGGAAGCATTGATGTTACCATTTCCGGAGGTTTGGAGCCCTATGCACTTCTCTGGTCAACCGGAGATACTACCAATAGCCTTAGCGGAATACCAGCGGGAACTTATATCCTTTCGGTAACAGATGAAGCTGAACAATCGGTTGCTGATACTTTTGTGGTAAATCAACCGGGGCAGGAGGTAGTAAAGGATGTGGACGGGAACATTTACAACACTGTTAAAATTGGCAATCAAACCTGGATGCAGGAAAACCTGCGTGTAACTCATGCTCCCGACGGTTCAGAAATTGCCGGGTATGCGTATATCAACAATCCCGAATCCATTAAAAAGTATGGACTGCTCTATACCTGGGATGTAGCCATGAATGGGTCTAAAAATGAGGGGGCACAGGGTATTTGTCCCGCAGGGTGGCATATCCCTTCAGATGATGAATGGAAGCAGCTGGAAATGGCGTTAGGCATGACTTCCGCCGAAGCCGATATGGCTAATACCTGGCGTGGCTCCCCGGCGGGTACCATGTTGATAGCCGGCGGCAACTCGGGCTACAATGCCCAATTGGGAGGGAGGCGCTCTTCAGGCGGAGCTTTCAGCCTAAAGGGAAGAATGGAATACGTATGGACCTCCACCGAATCTGGCAATTCCCTGGCTTGGCGACGCTGCCTCGATATCTATTCAAGTGAGGTTGGAAGATGGGATACTTTCCCTAAAAGTTATGGCTTTTCAATACGTTGTGTGAAAGAAGATTAAAAATAAAATATTAAAAATGAATTGGAAAATAACATACATTTTATTCTTTACATCTCTCATCCTGTTTGCCGGCAGTTGCAGCAAGGATGAAGAAGAGATAACTGATGATTTGAAATATTATTCGCTTGTGGCCGAAAAAGAAACCATTGCACCCGGCGAAACAGTAATAATAAAAGCAAATGCCTCTGGCGGTAGTCTGAAATATTTTTGGGAAGCCACTCCCTATGGCGATATTTTGGGGTCGGGCGCTAAAGTTACTTACACTGCTTCGCCTTGTGGAGTGGGAATAAATAAGATAACCTGCACGGTGACCAACGGAAAGCAATCGGAATCAAAAACCATTGATATTGTTGTGTATGAATAAAATTTGGGTTTTACTTATTGTTTTTATTGGTTTTTACCCAGGAAATGTAAAGAGCCAGTGTCTGTCGTCGGTGAATCCGGTGGGAGGTACTGATAATTTGCTGGTACTGGAAAAAAATACGCTCCGGGTAATTTCATTTTACAAATTAGGGCAGGGAAATAAATATTATGAAGGAATCCGGCGGTCGGACTTTGAAGGCATAGACCGGGCATACTACAACTACCTTTCGGCGATTGTGGGGTACGGAATAACAAACAAATTAACCATGGAAATAGAGTCGGGTTATTTTATCAATAAAACCCAGGACTACAATCTGTACCAAGCCTACTCACTTACAGGAAAAGGGTTGTCAAACGCCGTGATACTGGCTAAACACAGTCTCCTGACCGACCATTTTAACCGTTTTTACATAACAGGTTCAGCAGGGGTAAAAATTCCTTTTTCGCGCAAATTGCAGTGGTCTGAAGACAATGTAAAACTGCCGGTGGAAGTGCAGCCAACCATCGGGGCTTATGGGGCAGTCTTCAGTGCTTCGTTTGTAAAAGAGCAGTCGGGCAAGGGTATGCGCTACTTTTTTACCAGCCGGGCTGAAACGCAATCTCCCAACAGGGAAGATTACCGGCTGGGCACATCGGTTTACAATTCGCTGTACATTTCGAAACACCTGATGCAGCCGTGGTTGAAAGACAACTGGACTGCCATTTTGCAACTGCGCAATGAAATACGAACACCAGACAAAGTAAAAGGGGAAGTAAAAAAATCATCGGGAAGCACTTTGTTTTTTATTGCCCCACAGCTCAACTTTGTGCTTAAAGAGGAGTGGTACCTCTCCGGCATGATGGATATTCCGGTGTATCAAAGCTTTAAAGGCACACAACTGGGAGCTGGTGTAGGGCTCACTTTTATCATTTCCAAAACTTTCCGTCTCTAAAAAGCTGTGTTTTAATCTTATTCAGCCGTTTTTTAGCAAAACTCTCCATATCTTCAATATAGGAGTCTTCTATATTCAGCATATATTCGATAAAACAGGTTCAGTATAAAGTCTGAAAGCTCTGAGATTGTCAGTATAAAACTACCCGCCGGGACAATAAATTCAAAATATTTGACCAACTTTACATTTTACAACTTTTATAATAAATCAAATGAAGCAGATAAATCTTTTAACCGGTATTGTGGTTTCAATTTTTCTGATGATGGCTTGTTTCCGGCAGCCGGAGCTGACTGTAACAGAGCTAACCTGCAATTTCAAAAGTGAACCTGTTGGTGTGGATACTCCTGCGCCGCTACTTGGCTGGAAAATCAATTCATCGCAAAAAGAGGTAATGCAGTCGGCATACCGGATAATTGTGGCTGAAAATCCGGATGATCTCATAAAAGAAAAAGGAACGCTCTGGGATTCGGGAAAAATCGAATCGGAACAATCTTTCAATACATTTTACGAAGGGGAACAGTTTGATTCAGGGAAAAAATATTTCTGGAAAGTGAAAATTTGGGATGCAAAGGGAAATGAATCTGCATGGAGCAAAACAAGCTGGTGGCATACTGGCATGTTTTCGGATTTATCATGGAAAAATGCGCAATGGATTGCTATTGAGGAGCTTGACCCTGCCCTGCGCCTAGTTCCCGGCATTCACGGGTCGGGCGATCATCTGGGCGACAAGGCTGTTCAGCGCCCAATTGTGCCGAAATTCAGAAAATCGTTTTCCCTCTCCCAAAAACCTGAATCAGCAACTCTGTTTATCTCCGGACTTGGGCATTACGAAGCTTTTCTGAATGGAAAAAAAATCGGAAATTCCTTTCTTTCCCCCGGCTGGACACAATACGACAAAACGATTCTGTACAATACCTACGACGTGACTTCCCTGTTGGCAACCGGAGAAAATGTGCTGAGCGCCGTTGTGGGAAACGGCTTTTACAATGTAAACCGCGAGCGGTACCGGAAACTGGTTATTGCCTACGGTATGCCCAAAATGATTTCACTGCTCCATGTTCGTTATCCCGATGGAACATCGGAAACCATCCCTACCGACGGAACATGGAAAACAACCCCCTCGCCCATCACCTACACCAGTATTTTCGGAGGTGAGGATTACAACGCCACGTTAGCGGGAAATGACTGGAATTCACCCGGCTTCAATGATTCACACTGGCAAAATGCACTGGTTGTTGCTGCCCCGATGGGAAAACTTACTGCCGAAAATGACTATCCGCTAAAAGAGATGGAAAAAATCGAGGTGAAAGAGATAATTTCGTTGGGCGACAGCTCGTGGCTCTACGATTTTGGACAGAATGCCTCAGGAATAATCGAGCTTACCGTCAGAGGGAAAGCGGAACAGGAAATAAAACTGTGGCCGGCAGAGCTTTTAAATCCGAACAAAACTGTCAATCAGCGTGCATCCGGTTATCCGTTTTATTTTTCCTATACACTGAGCGGCAATGGTTTAGAAAACTGGAAGCCACAGTTTACCTACTATGGGTTTCGCTATGTTCAGATAAGCGGTGCCGTTCCGGCAGGGAAAAGCAATCTGGAAGGATTGCCTGAAATTGAAAAGCTGACCTTTTTACACACCCGCAACTCTTCACCCGAAAACGGAACATTTGAGTGCAGCAATCCCCTGCTGAATCAGATTCACACGTTAATCGACTGGGCTATCCGAAGCAATTTTCAGAGTGTGCTCACCGATTGCCCCCACCGGGAAAAGCTTGGGTGGCTGGAGCAAACCCACCTGATGGGACAGGGCGTTCACTTTCGCTATGATATTTATCACCTTTACCGAAAGCTGGTTTTTGACATGATAGATTCACAGACAGAAGACGGACTTGTGCCCGACATTGCACCTGAATATGTGGAATTTTTAGGCGGTTTCCGCGATTCGCCCGAATGGGGAAGCGCAGCAGTCATTCTCCCCTATCTGCTTTATAAATGGTATGGCGACAGGGAAATTATCGAGCAGGCGTGGCCCATGATGAATCGTTATGTGAGCTACCTGAAAAGCAAATCGGAAAGCCATATTCTCAATCACGGGCTGGGCGACTGGTTTGACTTAGGCCCGCGCCAGCCGGGAGTGTCACAGCTCACTCCGGTTTCTCTGACAGCAACAGCCACTTATTTCTACAATTTAAAAGTGATGGCTGAAATGGCTCAACTGCTCAACAAACCGGAAAAGCAAGAATTGCAGCAGTGGGCAGATGAAATCCGGCAGGCTTTCAACTCCAAATTTTTCAATGCCGAAACCAATGTCTATTCCACAGGCAGCCAAACGGCAATGTCCATGCCCTATTGCATGGGAATCGTGGAAGAGGCAAACAGGGAAAAAGTATTTGCAAACCTTGTGGATTCAATCAACGCCGGCAACAAAGCCCTGACTGCCGGCGATGTGGGATTTCACTACCTTGTGGAAGCGCTCACCAAAGGCGGCGCGGCTCAGCTGATGTATGAAATGATTAACCGTGATGATGTTCCCGGATACGGATTTCAACTGAAAAAAGGAGCTACCGCACTCACCGAATCCTGGGCAGCGCTGGAAAACGTTTCCAATAACCATCTGATGTTAGGTCATGTTATGGAGTGGTTTTATGCAGGCCTGGGCGGTATCGGACAGGCGCCCCACTCGGTGGCATACAAAGATATTGAACTCAGACCTGAAGTGGCAGGGGATCTTACGTTTGTTAAATCAGGCTTCAATTCACCCTATGGGAAAATTCGTTCGGAATGGAAAAGAAACGGCAGTGATTTTCAAATTGAAGTGGAAATACCGCACAACACCTCAGCAACCCTGTTTCTTCCCGACTGTAAGTTAAACACCATAAAAATTGACGGGAAAAAACCGGAAAGTTTCAGGATTCAAAGAGATGAAACGAGTAAAAAAATCAAGTTAAAATTCAATTCGGGAGTGTATCGTATTGAAACAAAACTGACCCGGTTAGATCAATAGTCCGGAAAACAGCTTTATTTTTTCCCCTAAACAATTTTGCATTTGTAAAATTCTTCCCGTATATATTTTGTAATTTTGTTTACTTTTCAAAGTATGTATATTTGCAGACCATAAACAGTAGCATAATGAAAACACAAAGTTTTATCGTTCGTCCATCGAACGAACAGGAAATGAGTGTAATAAAAGCCTTCCTCAAAGCCTTGAAAATAAAGTTTGAAGCTGCAACACCTTGCGCACCGG
>JACDJC010002464.1_pt1 | contig 14493 bp, 11 predicted proteins | sample 7454191 | NCBI WGS metagenome assembly JACDJC01 (sample SAMN14253291, study PRJNA609438) | sludge metagenome | isolation source: sludge after 25d culture with pyrite and EDTA | collected 2018-12-20 | reverse complement strand
CAAGAACGTCATCGCCTACTGCCGCATCGGCGAACGTAGCTCCCACACATGGTTTGTGCTGACCTACCTTTTGGGCTATCCTAACGTCCGCAACTACGACGGCTCCTGGACCGAGTGGGGCAACCTTGTCGGCGTGCCGATTGAGAACCCCTCCAAGCAACCCGCCTGAGCAGAAGGCCCGCGGCAGGTCGGTCCATAGTCAGGGCCGACCTGTCATCACAGGAAGTGAATTGTGTACGACATCGCGCGTATCCGGGACGACTTTCCGATCTTGAGCACCGAGGTCTATCCCGGCGTGCCCCTCGTCTACCTCGATAGCGCCGCCTCATCGCAGAAGCCGTTGCCGGTGCTGGCGGCGATGGACGAGTATTACCGCCATTACCACGCCAATGTGCATCGCGGCGTGCACCGCCTCAGCGAGCTGGCGACAAACGCTTACGAGGCGGCGCGGGTGGCCGTGGCCGCGTTCGTTCATGCCCCTGCGCCGGAAGAAGTCATCTTCGTCGGCAACGCCACGGAAGGGTTCAATCTGGTCGCTTATAGCTGGGGGCGGGCCAATGTCGGGCCGGGCGATGAGATTCTGCTAACCGAAATGGAGCATCACGCCAACATCGTGCCCTGGCAAATTCTGGCCGCGGAAAAAGGCGCAACGGTGCGCTATCTCCCCATTCACGACGACGGCACGTTGGCGCTGGAGCGGCTGGATGAATTTCTGACGGAACGGACGCGCCTGGTGGCGTTCACGGCCGCGTCCAATGTGTTGGGGACGATTAACCCGGTGCGGCAACTCGTTGATGACGCTCACACTGTCGGCGCTCTGGCCATGGTCGATGGCGCGCAAATGGCCCCTCACATGCCCATCGACGTGCAGGCGCTCGATTGTGACTTTCTGGCCTTCTCATCGCACAAGATGTGCGGCCCAACAGGAATTGGCGTCCTCTACGGCAAGCGCGAGCTATTGGCGACTATGCCCCCCTTCCTGGGCGGCGGCGATATGATCCGCCGCGTGACCTTCGACGGCTTCGTGCCCAACGAACTGCCCTGGAAGTTTGAGGCCGGCACCCCGCGCATCGCGGAGGCCATCGGCCTGCACGCGGCCATCGACTACCTGTCGGGGCTGGGGTTGGATGCCGTCCATGCTCACGAGCAAGCTATAACTGATTATGCCTTAGAGTCGTTGAGTGAGGTCCCCGGGTTGACCGTGTTGGGGCCAAGCGGCGGCCGCGGCGGCCTCATCGCCTTTACTTTGAAGGGGCTTCACCCCCACGACATTGCTGAGGTGCTGGACAAGGATGGGGTCGCTATTCGCGCCGGGCATCACTGCGCGATGCCGCTCCACATGCGTCTGGGCATCCCCGCTTCGGCGCGAGCCAGCTTCTACGTGCACACGACGACCGAGGAAGTGGATAAGTTAACGGCCGCGTTGCATCGCGCACGATCACTGTTTAAACTGGATTAAACGCCCGGCGCGGCCGGCCAGGGGTTCTTGTCATGGACACCAATATCTACCGCGAACAAATAATCGATCTCTACGAACACCCGCTCAACTTCGGCTCGGTGGAGCAGCCAGACTTCACCTACGAGGAGGACAACCCCCTGTGCGGCGACGTCATCCGTATCGACGTGCGCCTGGATGAGGATCAGCGCGTGGCCGAGGTGGCGTGGAGCGGTGACGGCTGCGCCATCAGTCAGGCCTCGGCCTCCCTGTTGACGGAAGAGATCAAAGGCAAGACACTGGCTGAAATCAGAGCTTTCACCAGTGAACAATTGCTCGAACTCGTTGGCGTGCCGCTGAGCATGGCCCGCGTGAAGTGTGCCCTTCTATCACTCAAGGTCCTCAAGGCGGGAGCCTATGGCATCCCCGATCCAGGGACGATGCGCAGCCATGAGTAAGTTAATTCCCGTTGCCCACGTGGCGGAGTTGCCGCCTGGTTCCCGGCTGCATTTTGACCTCGAAGAAGAATCGATCATTGTGCTCAACATCGATGGTGGCTATTTCGCCATTGCTGACCTCTGCACCCACGACGGCGGGCCATTGGCCGACGGCGAAGTGTGTGACCACGAGATTGAGTGCCCGCGCCACGGCGCGCGGTTCGATGTGCGTACCGGCCGGGTGACGCGCCTGCCGGCAACAGCTTCCATCCCGACCTATGCCGTCACGGTGACCGACGGCATGATTTACGTCGAGGAGCCGGATTACTGGTAAAGGACCGGCGGTTGCGCCTGTGTGGAGCAATTGATTATTATCCGGGGAAGCAGAGGGCATGTGGAAGGGCGCGGAATTATTCGTTTCTTTCCCCCTTTGAGCAGCGAAAACCCGCTTTGAGAGCCCCATTCCCCTTCGGATAAATCTTGTTTTCGATCCTGAGGGGCCACCCTTTCCCGTTGACACTCAGAGGTAAATTGCCTATAGTTGAGGCGATTTAGAACAAATTTTTCAATAACCCGGGCGCTTTCCCGGTAGTGAACTGTGCCACCTATGGAAGTCGGACTGATCAAACAAGTTAACATTGATCAGGAGATGCGCGAGTCGTACCTCAGCTACGCGATGAGTGTCATCGTCTCCCGCGCGCTGCCTGATGCCCGTGATGGGCTGAAGCCCGTCCAACGCCGTATCCTCTACGCCATGTACGACATGGGGCTGCGGCCTGATACCCCGTACAAGAAGTCGGCCCGCGTGGTCGGCGAAGTTCTGGGCAAATACCACCCCCACGGCGACCAACCTGTTTATGAGGCGATGGTGCGCATGGCCCAGGATTTCTCCATGCGCTACATGCTGGTCGACGGTCAGGGGAACTTCGGCTCTATCGACGGCGACGCTGCCGCCGCTATGCGCTACACGGAAGCCCGCATGTCGTCGATGGGCTTTGACCTGCTGCAAGACATTGACAAGAACACCATCGATTTCGAGCCGAACTTTGACGACTCTCTGCGCGAGCCGAGCGTACTCCCGGCAACCATTCCCAACCTGCTGGTCAACGGCTCGTCGGGCATTGCTGTGGGCATGGCCACCAGCATCCCGCCCCACAATCTGACCGAAGTCGTAGGCGCGCTGATCTACATGCTCGACAACTGGAAGGGGATGGACGACATCTCCGTTGCCGACTTGATGCGCTTTGTGCAAGGCCCGGATTTCCCGACTGGTGGTCTGATCGCCCGGCAACGCGGCGAAGACGACGACACCGACGTGATCGCCGCCGCCTACGCGACCGGCCGCGGGCGGGTTGTCGTGCGCGCTCGCGCCCACATCGAACAGATGGGGCGCAATAAGTCGCGCATCATCATCACCGAGATGCCTTACCAGGTTAACAAAACGAACCTGCTCGGCCGCATCGCCGACCTGCACCGCGACGGTAGAATTGAGGGCCTGACCGACCTCCGCGACGAATCCGACCGGCGTGGCCTACGCATTATCATCGAGACCACGCGCACCGTTGACGCCGAGGACGTGCTGGCTGACCTGTTCCGTCTGACGCCGTTGCAATCCACCTTCAGTATTTCCCTGCTGGCGTTGGTCAACGGCGAACCTCGTGTGCTCACGTTGAAGCAAGCTCTGCGCCACTATCTGGAGCACCGCTTGGAAGTGGTGCGCCGTCGCAGCGAGTACGATCTCGAAAAGGCCCGCCAACGCGCCCACATTCTTGAGGGCTTGCTAAAGGCTCTGGACCACCTCGACGAAGTGATTGACCTGATCCGCCGCTCTCGCTCGGCCGACACGGCCAAGACCAACCTTATCGAACGGTTCAAGCTGTCGGATGCCCAGGCCCAGGCGATCCTGGACATGCAATTGCGGCGCCTGGCGGCGCTGGAGCGCAAGAAGATTCAGGACGAGTACAAGGAAAAAATTGCCCTCATCAAGGAACTGGAGAAGCTGCTGGCCAACCCGGAAATGATGCGGCAGCATATCAAGAGCGAGCTGCTGGCAGTGAGCGAGAAGTTTGGCGACAAGCGACGCACGCAGATTGTCGATACGGTCGAGGGTGGCGTGCTGACGAGTACCGGCTTACAGCCTGACGAACAGGTATGGGTCATGGTTGGCGACAAGGGAACCGTGGGGCGCGCCGTCGGGGCAACGCTGCCTGCCATGCCGCGCAAGCCCGTTGAACAGCCGGTAGCATTGTTGCGGGCCAGCACTCGCGATACGCTCTATCTGCTGGCCGCCAGCGGCCGGGCGTCGGGCCTGCCTGTCCATCGCGTGCCGGAGGCAGCCGAGATCGGCAAGGGCACAGCGTGGGGCGATCTGACGCCGTTGGGGCGCAGTGACCATCTGGCGGCCGCTTTTGTTCTGCCGGCTGATGCGCCACGCGAGGGGTATCTCTTCCTGACCACTCTGGCCGGCGTCGTCAAGCGCGTGCGGCTGGAGGATTTGCCCGGCGTGACGACGGAGCCATTCACAGTCATCAATGTGGCTGAGGGGGATTCACTGGGCTGGGCGCGCATTACGGCCGGTGAGCAGGAAATCCTGCTCGCGACTTCCGGGGGCCAGGCGATTCGTTTCAGCGAAGAAAGCGTGCGGCCGATGGGCCTGCCCGCATCCGGCGTGCTGGGCATCAAGCTGGACGACGAGACCGACGGTATCGTGGGCATGGACGTCGTCGCCCCAAACAGCTTCTTATGGAGCATTACCGATAATGGGCTTGCCAAAGCAACGCCGATAGAGGAATATCCCCTGCAGAATCGGTATGGTCAGGGTGTGATCAACCTGCGTTTGCCGAAAGGTGCGTCAGAGGTCGTGGCCGCGACAACATTGAGCAAAGGCGCGACGCTCTTTGTGACGACCAGCGGCGGCGTGACCAAGAAGGTCGGCCTGAGCGACACGACCATCGGCTCGCGCAGCGTGCGGCCGCAGGCCATCATGACTCTGGCTGCCAAAAGCCGCGTTACCGGCGTTGTCATGCCGGTGGCCAATGGATCGACTGAGAAGGCATCTGCTTCCGAGCCATCGAAGAAGCGGGCCAAGACTAAACAGACCTGATAGCTGGAGAACCATTCATGAACTTTCGAGATCGTTGGGCAGAAAATGAGAAGGGTGAGCGCTTCGTCTTCACCGTGGAGATGCAACGGCGCTTGAGCCAGGCGGGCTTGCCAATTGACCCATCCGCGCTGGCGCAGTTAGGGCCGGTGGAAACCAGCGCCCGGCCGCCGCGCACCGAACGGCCGGAGCGCGAGCGAAGTGACTACGCCGATCGCGGTGACCGCGCTGAACAGCCATCCCGCCAACAACAATCGTCCTCATCCTACAGCCAGCCCCAGGCCCCGCGCGAAGTGGAAATTGTCGGTCCGGCCACCATTCAGATCGATCCAATGACCGGTAAGTACATTGGCCGCGTCAAATGGTATAACACCAAGAAGGGGTATGGTTTCATCGTGCGCGGCGCGGGCGAGGAGATCTTTTTCCACAAGTCGGCTACGGTGGGCGAGGTGGAGGAGTACGAAGAAGGGCAGTTGGTGCTCTAAGACGTGGAGACGACCGCCAAGGGGCCGGAAGCCAGCGACGTAGAACCTTATACCGGTGAGCCGATAGAGTGAGTAATATCACTCCTGACGAGAACAGTTGAGCAAATAAAAACGCCCCGCAGAATGTCTGCGGGGCGTTTTTTTTGGCGCAGATTTCTTTACCTGCGGGTGTGAAGGCGCAGGTTATAAAACCTGTGTTATATACAACAGGCAGTCACTCTTTTGCTACTCCACCGTGCACCAGCCGCGGGTCGAGCGCGTCGCGCAGCCCGTCGCCCAACAGGTTGAAGGCCAGCACCGTGACCATAATGGCCAGACCGGGGAAAAAGACCAGGTGGGGAGCGCTGAAGACCTGATTGCGCTCGATCGCCAGCATGGAGCCCCACTCAGGGGTCGGCGGCTGCGCGCCGAGGCCGATGAACGACAGGGCGGCCGTGTCCAGGATTGCTGTTGCAACTCCCAGCGTGGCGACGACGATGAGCGGCGGCAACGCGTTGGGCAGGATGCGGCCGAACAAGATGCGCCAATTGCTGGCTCCCAGTGCCCGCGACGCCTCGATGAAATCCATCTCGCGCACCGAAAGGACGCTGGCGCGGGTGACGCGGGCATAGGCAGGGATGCTGATGATGGCAATGGCCAACATGGCGTTGGTCAGGCCCGGCCCCAGTACGCTGACAATGGCAATGGCCAGCAATAGAAAGGGGAATGCCAGCACGACGTCGAGTACGCGCATTATGCCGTTATCGAACCAGCCGCCAAAGAAGCCGGCAATGGCCCCCAGCAGCGTGCCGGTGATGACGGCGAAGCCTACAGTAAGCAGGCCGACGTAGAGCGACACCCGCGTCCCGTAGATGATCCGGCTGAACACGTCGCGAAAGTTGCCGTCTACGCCCATAATATGTTGTGGCTGGTCAGCCGGGCATCCGAGGATGTGGATGCACGGGCCGCTACGCTTCTCGACATTCTCCTTGCCGATGAGCGGCTGCTCAGGGTCATAGGGAGCGATCAGCGGCGCGAAGATGGCGCTACCGATTAGCAGAGCAAGCAGGAGGAGGCCAACGACGGCCGACTTTTGCTGAAACAGGCGACGCAGCGTCAGCCGCCACAGGCTGTTGGAGCGATAGTCGCTGATATTCCCTACGTGCGCATTATCGAGCGGTGGCAGGGTGGCGACGGGTTGGGGTGTCGGCTGCTCGGAGATTAGCGACATAGCATTAATCCAATTGGATGCGTGGGTCCAAGATGGCGTAGGACAGATCAACCATCAGATTGACTAACACGTAGCCGACGGCAATCACCACTACAAAACCCTGGATGATGGGGTAGTCGCGAGCAGTGATGGCTTCGTAGAGGCTGCGGCCGACGCCGGCCAGCCCGAACGTCGTCTCGGTCAGGATGGCCCCACTGAGCACCAGACCGAATTGCAAACCGATGATGGTGATTATGGGTAGCAGTGCGTTGCGGAAGGCGTGCTTCATCACTACGGCCCGTTGGCCCAACCCTTTGGCTCTCGCCGTGCGTACGTAGTCCTGCCCGAGAACTTCCAGCATGGCCGAGCGGGTCATGCGGGCAATGATGGCCAGGGGAATCGTCGCCAGCGCTATCGCGGGCAGGATCAGGTGGCGCACAGCATCGTTGAGCACTACCCAATCGGCGGTGATGATCGAGTTGAATATGTAAAAATTGCTGATGAATTCGGCCAAACTGGCACGGAAAGTACCTTCCGTTAATTGCCAGCCGTAGACTTCAAAGAAGGGGATGGGGTTCACACCAGCCGAAAGGCGTCCACTGGGTGGCAGTTGAAAAGGTGTATCCTTCAGCAGCAAGGCGAAGACATAGATCAACATCAGGCCCAGCCAAAACACGGGCATTGAGACTCCCATGTTGGCTCCGATCATAGTCACCACATCTACCGGCGAATTACGGCGTAAGGCGGAAGTGATCCCCAGAGGAATTCCAACTGCGATGGCAATGATTACCGCGGTAATGCCCAACTCAATTGTCTGCGGCAGACGTTCGATGAGGATTTCCATCACCGGCCGCTTAAAGCGAATCGATTCACCGAAGTCGCCCTGCAACATGTCGCGGGCGAAGATAAGAAATTGGGTATAGAGGGGCTTGTCTAATCCCTTTTCGGCATTGAAGGTGGCGCATATTTCCGGCGTGGCCTTCTCGCCGAACATCGCCGTGCAGGGTTCGCCAGGGATGGCGCGGGCCAGGACGAAGGTGACGATCAACACGCCGATGACGACCGGGATTGCCGAAAGGAGGCGGCGGATGGTGTATTGAGTCATTCACGTTCCTTCTCATCCTCACTGCGCCAGATGGATGAGGGTGTTGGGTATACAGAGGCGGGATATATGGTTTCAACCATCTATCCCGCCTCCTTGGAAATGTTACTCAGATAGCGCGTGTGAGCGCTCTGTGCGTTGACTTACTCCGCGGGCGGGTTCATGAAGCCGCCCCACAGCGCCGAGAAGTAGGAGAACGCGCCGGTGTTGCCGACGTGCAGCGGATGCGCGGCATCCCATTGAACTGCGTAGGAAAGCACAACGTCGTTGGCGTCCAGCGTCGAACCATCGTGGAAGGTGACGCCCTCGCGCAGGGTGCACGTCCAGACGGTCAGGTCTTCGTTGGGGGTGCAGGCCGTAGCCAGGGCCGGCTCGACAGCCGTGCCACCCACCTCGTAGGCCAACAGCGCCTCGGTCACTTGCTCACAAGCCCGCAGCGACTCGCCGTCGGTTTCATCGGCACAATAGAGGCTGATTGGCTCAGCATTTTGCATCCAGACGAAGGTGTCCTTGCCCGAATCCATTTTGGAGAAGGCCTCGTTGCCCAGCGGGCTGACGTGGGGGTTCTGGACGGTCGCCAGGTAGGCCACACCGGAGCCGCCATGGGCCACCGGAACCATCGGCACGTACTCGCGGATCAGGTTGTTAGCCTGCTCGTAAAGCGGCGCGCGATCGTCATCGCTGGCCAGCGACGCGGCCTCGGCCAGCACAGCTGTCAGGTCGTCGAATTGCGCACCGAACTGGTCGGACGAACCGGCTCCGAAGTGGTAATCCAAGAAGTTGGTCATATCCGGATAGTCGGCGCCCCAACCCAGCAGATGCAGCCCCTCAATGGCGCCGGCGTCGGCCGCTTCCAGGAAAGCGCCCGATTCCATGACCACGATCTCGGCCGTGATGTTCAGATTCTCGGCCAATTGGGCCTGGAGGTCCTGAGCAACGATATTGGGGTCGGGCAGATAGCCACGCACTACGTCACGATAGCTGATGGTCGTCTCGAAACCATCGGGGTAGCCGGCTTCCGCCAACAGGGCGCGGGCCGCTTCGACATCGAACTCATGCCACGCCTCGCCGGCGCACCCGTTGGGGATGGAGCACGGCGTGAAGTGGCTCGCCACTTCAGAACCGGCCGGGTAGAAGTTGTCGACGATGCGGGAGCGGTCGATGCCCATGGCGATGGCCTGGCGCACCAGCTGGTTGTCGAACGGCGCGAAGGTGTTGTTCATGCCGACGTAGAAGACGTTCAGCGCCGGGCGCTCCAGCAGTTGCAGGTTGGCATCACCGGCGATGGTCTCGAAATCATCCGGAGCCGGATTGTCGATGCCGTCCACAGTGCCCGTTTGCAGTTCCAGCAGGCGGGCGGCCGATTCAGTCTGCCAACGGAAGACGAGCGTATCGGCGAAGGCCGGCTCGCCCCAGTAGTTGGGGTTCTTGGTGAAGGTCAATTCCTCGCCGCGATTCCACTGCTCGACCATGTAGGGGCCGGTACCGACGGGATTTTCCAACAGTTCCGCCGTGCCGCCGACGGCCTCGAGGTGCTCAGTCGGCTGGATGGCAAAGGACGTGAAGGCCGCCTTGGCCGGGAAGGCCGGATCGGGGGAGCACATCGTGAATTGCACGGTTAGCGCATCGATAGCGGCGATTTCCTGGAATAGGCCAGTATACCCTTCAGCGTCGCACTCTGTGCTGACAACCATCATATCACCGGCCGGCTCTTCAGCCATCGGTTCCTCGGTGGCCTCAGCGGCGGGCTCGGCCGTCGCTTCGCCGCCGGCTAAGTCGGTGGCTGCCGCTTCAACGGTCGGCGCGATTTCTTCGACGGCCGCCTGGACCGTCGGGGCCAATTCGGTGGCCGCGGCTGCTAGGGTCGGCGCGACCTGGTCCACTGCTTCCTGAATCTGCCCGCTGGTAGCGGTACAGGCAGTGACGGCCAGGGCCGCTAGAAGTAGCAAGCCCATCAATAAAACAAAACGGTTCTTCTTCATCTCTCTTTCACTCCTTGGTGACGTTAGCCCGGCATGCTGCCGGCTTTCTAAGGGACAGTAGAATAGCATGATGAATTGAAAAGGCAAGATTTTGCCCGCCAAGTGGCATAAGAGTGGCAGCGGGGTGACGAACAGAAGGGGGCTTCCCTGCTGACGCATTCGCCGCAAGGCACTTCACCATATGCTTTGCACCCGGATTGCGCCGTTAATCGAAATCTTGATATACAGGTTATAATGGGCGGCATGAGAAACCGTGAAGTCGTCGAAATTTTCAGTCAGGTAGCCGACATGCTGGCCATCCGAGGAGATCAGGTCCACCGCATCCTGGCCTATCGCAAAGCAGCCGAAAGCATTGAGGCACTGGGACGGGACATCAACGTCGTCCATGCTGAAGGCAAGCTAACCGACATTCCCGGCATCGGCGACACCTTGGCGGCCAAGATCGAGGAAATGCTAACCACGGGTCATCTGACCTTCTATGACAAATTGGCCAAAGAGATACCTCCCTCACTCGTGGACATGCTGCGTGTGGAGGGATTGGGGCCTAAGCGGGTCAAACAGATCTACGATGTACTGAAGATAACGACAATGGCCGAACTGACTGCCGCTGCCCGCGAGGGCAAGCTGCGTGACTTGCCGGGGATGGGGGCCAAGTCAGAGGCAAAGTTGTTGGCAGGCATTGAGGCGTTGGCCAGGCATGGTGACGCGCGAGTTCCCCTGGGCGTAGCCTGGCCCATTGCCCGGCAGATGCTGGACGAGCTGGAGCGCGTGCCCGGCGTGGTGCAGGCGGCCGTGGGCGGCTCGTTGCGGCGCAGCCGCGACACCATCGGGGACATTGACCTGCTGGTAGCTGCCGACGATGCCGACGCGGTCATGGATCGCTTTGCCGCTCTGGAAAACGTAGAGTCGGTGGCCGGGCGCGGCCCAACGAAGACGAACGTCATCCTGCTCAACGGGCTAGGGGTCGATCTACGCGTCTTGCCCATAGAGCGTTGGGGCACATTATTGGTCTATTTCACGGGTAGTAAGGACCACAATGTCAAATTGCGTGAGATGGCCTTGAAGAAGGGTCTCAGCCTGAATGAACACGCCTTTACACCGCTAGAGGGCGGCCCGGAAATCCTGTGCGCGACTGAGGAAGCGGTGTATGAACGTCTGGGCCTGCCTTACATCCCCCCGCGCCTGCGCGAGGATCGGGGGGAAATCGAAGCGGCGTTGAAGGGTAGGCTGCCTGATCTGGTGCGTGAAGAACAAATTAAGATGGATTTGCACATGCACACCACCTGGTCTGACGGCACGCTGAGTGTGCTGGAAATGGCGCGGGCGGCCCGCGACCGCGGCCGGCGGGCCGTGGTTATCTCTGACCATTCGGTGAGCCTGGGAATAGCCAACGGGCTATCGGTGGAGCGCCTGCGCCGCCAGGCGGACGAGGTACGCGCGGCCGACAAGGCGCTCGGCCCAGACTTCCGTGTGCTGCATGGAACGGAGATGGAGATTCGCGCCGATGGCTCGCTGGACTATCCTGACGAGGTTTTGAGCGAACTCGATTTTGTCATCGCCAGCCTGCACACGGCACTTGGCCAGCCGCGCGAACAAGTGACGCGCCGATTACTGAATGCAATTGAGAATCCGCACGTAGACATGATTGGCCATCCCACGGGGCGGCTATTGCCCGATCGGGCCGGCGCCGACCTGGATATGGATGCTGTGATTGCCGCCGCGGCGGCTTCAGGGACGATCCTGGAGATTAACGCCAACCCTGCCCGCCTTGATCTACGCGACGTGCATGTTCGCCGGGCGGTTGAGATGGGGGTAAAGCTGGCTATCAATACCGATGCCCACAGCCCGGCCGAATTCGACCTGATGGCTTTCGGCGTGGCCACGGCCCAACGCGGCTGGGCCACGGCGGCCGACGTAGTCAATACCTGGCCGATTGAACAAGTGCTCGCGCACGTCAATCGCTAATCCTTGTATTCATTCGTTAGAGCAGCCAACTATGAACCAAACCCAAGAACCTCTCGATGGCGTGCTCGATCCGCACATGATGGCCATTCTGCGCGGCATTGCAGATGCCAAGACATATCCACCCGGCACGCCGCTCACCCATCAGGGTGAGACCGAAAAAACCTTTTACGTCGTGGAGAGTGGCTGCGCCGTCGTCACGCGCCACCTGGAGGACGGCCAGGAGCAAATTCTCAATACGGTTGGCCCCCAACAATCCTTCGGCGAGATGGCCCTGCTGGACGACAATCCCCGCCTGGCTACGGTCAGGACCATGACCGAAACGACCGTGCTGGAAATCACCGCCGACCGCTTCCGCTCCCTGCTACAAACAGCGCCTGATCTGGCGCTGCACATTACCCGGAGTGTGCTCGCCAACCTGCGTAAGCTAGACCGGCTGGCGATTCAGGATTTGCGCCAGAAGAACGCCCTGTTGCAGCAGGCGTACCTCGATCTGCAGGCGGCGCAGGCGGTGCTGGTGGAGAAGAAGCGGCTGGAGCGGGAGATGGAGCTGGCGGCCGAGATGCAGCGCAACCTGCTGCCTTCTGTCCTGCCGAGCTACCCCGATTTTCGTTTTACTTCCTATTTATCTCCGGCCCGTCACGTTGGCGGTGACCTGTACGATGTGCGTCCCCTGGATGATGAGCACGTGGGGGTGCTCATCGCTGATGTGGCCGACAAGGGGATGCACGCCGCGCTGCTGATGGCCGTAACCCGCACGTTGTTTTTCCAGGAGGCGCTGCGCTCCCTGTCGCCGCGCGAAGTGGTCTACGCTGTCCACCGCGGTTTGCTGGCGGTGGGTGGTGGGGACGACGGCTACGGTATGGATGCTTTTGTGACCGCCTTCTATGGTGTATTGCACCGGCCGAGTGGCCACCTGACCTACGTGCGGGCGGCGCAGGATCGGCCGCTGCTGCTGCGGCCGGGGGCTGCCCCATTGCCGCTGCCGGGCGACGGGCGATTTCTGGGGATGCTGGACGACCTGACTCTCCACGAGCAATCGATCAGGGTGCAGGGTGGGGATTGGCTCCTGCTTTATAGCGATGGCGTAATTGATACAGTTAATGAGGATGATGCGCGCTACGGTCTGGAACGATTACAATCGGTGTTTGTGGCGGCGCACAAAGAAGCGCCGGACGACCTGTTGGGCTACCTGACGCGCGACATAAACCAGTGGCGCGGTTCGGCGCCGGCTTTCGATGACGTAACGATGCTCCTGGTAGAGGCGGTCAAGGGTTGACCTGCCCCACCAGGGCCTTAAGGACATGACTAGAGAAACACAACAAGCGCGCCCCGCCGCAAAAGGAACCGGTGGGCCGATTCCCTGGGCCTGGCTGGCGTTGGGCAGCGTGGTGACGCTGGTGGGATTGGGCATCCTGATCTGGTTCATGAGCGGGTACCTGACGCGCCTGCCCGATGACACGCCGGCCGCGCTGGCCCCCACTATCATCCAGTTGACCGCGCCACCGTTACCCTCGGCAACCGTGGCTGTCAGCCCGGCCACGCCAACCGTTGCTCCCACGGCAACCACGGCGGCTACACCGGACGTATCCATCGCGCCGCCGGAGATCACCGTCGGCTATTATGCCCAGGTTGTTGAGACGGGCGGCGTAGGCGTCACAGTGCGTAACGGCCCCAGTACGAGCAATCAGCCGGTCGTCGTGGCCTCCGAGGGGTCTATTCTAGAGATTCTCGAAGGCCCTACACCGGGTGGCGCCTACCAGTGGTGGCGGGTGCGGTTGGGCAACGGGACGGAAGGCTGGGTGGCCGGAGATTTTCTCGTCCCCTCGGCCGCTCCATGACGCTCCAATATTCAAGTAGCAAAGGTTTCATTACCTGTTCCTGCACCCAGCAGGCCAGGAAGCCGACGCTACCATATATTTAAACTCATCAATCTCTATGACGCCGGAACAACAGATACAGAAACTACGGACAGAAATACATTACCATCTCTACCGGTATCATGTGCTCGACGCGCCGATCATTAGCGACGCTGAGTACGACGCTCTCTACCGGCAACTAGTCGCTCTGGAACAAAGCCACCCCGAACTCATCACCCCCGATTCGCCTACCCAACGAGCCGGAGCCGCGCCGTCAGAGATGTTTGTCAAGGTGACGCACCCTGCGCCGATCCTGAGCCTGATGAATGCCTTCAACGCGGACGACCTGCGGGCGTGGCGGGCGCGAATCGGGCGTTTGCTGCCGGAGGGCACCCATCTCGATTACGTCGTTGAACCAAAGCTGGACGGCCTGACCGTCGTCCTGACTTACCGCAACGGTGCTTTCGTTCAGGGAGCGACGCGCGGCGATGGGGTGGTGGGCGAGGATGTGACCGCCAATCTGCGCACTTTGCGCGCCGTTCCCAAACGAGTTCCGGTAAACCCGGCCAGTGCCCTGCCTGTGCCGGAGACGCTGCACGTGCGTGGCGAGGTGTTTATGCCGCTGGATAAGTTTGAGGAGCTGAACACGGCGCGGGCTGCGGCCGGCGAACCGTTGTACATGAACCCGCGCAATACGGCCGCCGGTTCGCTGCGTCAACTCGACCCGGCCAAGACGGCCGAGCGAGCGCTGCGCCTCTACTGCTATGACACGATAGATGCCGATGAGGAGTTGACGCCCCACCAGCAGTGGGAGCGGCTGGCCTATTTGCGCGACCTGGGATTCCCCGTCTCGCCCGATAATCATTATTGCGCCAACCTGGATGAGGTTATCGCTGTTTATGAGGAGTGGATAGCCCGACGCAACCGGATCAATTACGAAGT
>JACDJC010002461.1_pt1 | contig 14508 bp, 10 predicted proteins | sample 7454191 | NCBI WGS metagenome assembly JACDJC01 (sample SAMN14253291, study PRJNA609438) | sludge metagenome | isolation source: sludge after 25d culture with pyrite and EDTA | collected 2018-12-20 | reverse complement strand
TCGGCCTCGCTGTGATAGAGCTTCCAGCGGCCGCTTTCATACAGTTCGACGAGATGGCTGAGCCTGCGCTCGGCAAGCATGCGCCAGCGCACAACGACGCTGCGCCCCTGATCGGCATTGCCCGAGTTGGTCATCTGAAATCCAGAAAAACAACGAACCGCTCAAAAGCACCGACTCAACAATACGCCGGCAAACATAGCGGGCCCGGCAGGCCAGGCCCAAACGACAAAATTCATATGACGCCTCATAGCTTGGGCATATGCCGCGGTCATTGCGCCGGCGCACAACCCGGCTCGTTGCGCAGGAGACGCCGCGCCTTAAGGCCTCGAGGCGCCATCCGAAGCGGCGGCCAGCGGCGCCGGCGCCACTGCCGAGACGGCGGCGAAGGCGTCGGCCTCCCCGGCCCCGAACGCGTCGTCGCGGCCTTTCGGTCCAAGATCGCGGGCGGTGGCGGTTAATGCGCCGCGGATGTCGGAGGCCGATATGTCGGGCTTGCGCGAAATCATCAGCGCCGCGAGCCCGCTGACATAAGCCGCCGCCAGTGAGGTGCCGGACGACATCTGGTAACGCCCCTCGGGCGCGGCCGACAGGATATCCACCCCCGGCGCCGCCACGGCGATGTGGCTGCCGCGGTTGGCGGCCGGGAACAGCCGGTCGGACTGGTCGGTCGCGGTGACCGCGATCACGTTGCGGTCGGCGGCCGGATAGAGCGGCGGCGATTTCGCCCCGGCGTTGCCGGCGGCCGCGACCAGCACCACGCCCTTGGCGGCGGCTGCCGCGAGGCCGCGTTCCATGGCGGCGTCGCGCGGGCCGGCGAAGCTCATGTTGACGACCCGCGCGTCGTTCGCCACCGCGTAGTCGAGGCTCCGCAGCACCGTGAAGGAGGTGCCCTCCGCGCTGTTGCCCTGAGCGCCGAAGGCGCGGATCGCCAGCAGGCGTGCCGACGGTGCGGTGCCGAGCAGCCGCGCATGCGCCGCGATGACGCCGGCAATGCCGGTGCCGTGGGCGTGCGGCCCTTCCTTGCTGTTCAGCGCGTCGAAGCTGCCGGCGACCGCGCCGGCCAGTTCGGGATGCGCCGCATCGACGCCGGAATCGATCACCGCCACCGTGACGTCGGCGCCGACCGACAGCGCGTGCGCCTCCGGCAGCCGCAGCCTGGCGAGCGCGTATTGCACGGGATCGCCCTTGGCCCCGGCGGCGGGCGGGACGGCCGAAGCCTGCTGCAGCCGGAAGATGTTGTTGCGCTGCGCCGACTTGACGTTGGCGCCGGCGGAAATCTCGCGCACCACCGCATCCACCGAACGGCCGTCGTTGATGCGCCAGCGGAAGAACGTCGAGTTGGTGAGCGGGAGAGCCTGCGACTGCAGCCGCGTCAGCCGGTAGCGCCGCGCCAGCGCGTCGGCCTGCGCCTCACTCGGGCTGCCCTCGATCTCGATCAGGACTTCCCTGGCGACGTAGGTGCGTCCGGCCGCGGCCGGCGTGCTCTTGTGGGCGCTTCGGCGCGGCGGCGGGCCGGCGTCGCGCGGCCCGGCGTCCATCTCCTCGATGACGCGCAGCCGCGGGCGCGACCGCGGACCGTCATAGCCGTCGTAGCGGATGTTCGGGGAATAGCGGATGCCGGGATTGACGGAGATCCGCGGCCCCACGTGCATGCCCGGTCCGCGCATGCCGAAGTTGCCGAGGCTCTGCGCGCGCGCCGGCGCAAGCGCGGTGCCGAGCAGCAGCAGCGCCGCCGCGGCGGCGGAGCCGGCGGCACGGGCGAATGTCCGGTTGCCTTTGCCTGTGTGGGTCATCTGGCATCCTCACATCGTTGTCGCGCCGCCCCTCGGCGGCGCGGACGGCGGCCGGTCAGTCCGCGGCCACCGCCAGAGAGACGATCTTCTCGCCCTGCAGCTTCGACAGCAGCCGGGCGGCATCATCCTTCGACAGCGTCTTGTCGCCGAGGCGGACCCGGAACATCCCCGCCTTGGGGCCCGATACGATCGAGGCGTCGTAGCTGTCGAGCAGCGCGGTGATGTCGGCGGCGCTCGCCTCCGGCGCAAAGCGCAGCAGCACGAAGGCGCCGGCCGCCGGCTGCGCCGGGGCCGAGGCGGTCTGGTAATTGCCGCCGGCGCGGTCCTTGACCAGCACGGCGCCGATCACGCCGGCCTGCAGCAGCAGCGCGAAGGCGCCGGCCACCGCCGCATAGCCTAGCGTCCGGGGCGACAGGCTCGCGAAGAAACCGGCGATCCGCATCATCGGGTTGAACGCCGCCTTGCGCGGCGGCTCGGCGTCGATCGCCGCGAACAGCTTCTGCATGGCGCGCACTGAGGGCGCGCCGAGGCTCTCGTTCAGCAGGATCGTCTCGGCGTATTCGTCCTGGATCACGGCGTACTGCCGCGCGAGCGCCGGATCGCGCACCAGAGCCTCCTCGACGCGGCGGGCGTCGCGCGCATTCAGCGTGCCGGCCGCATGAAACGGCAGCAACCCCTCGAGCTCGCTCGGCTCGCGATCGGCGGTCTCTCGGTTCGCAGGCGTCATGGCCAGCCTCGCTCGATGCCGGCTGCCTTGAGCAGCTCGGCCAGTTTCTTCCGCGCGTAGAACAGGCGCGTCTTCACCGTGTTCTCCGGAATACCGACGATCTCCGCCACCTCCTCCACGGACTTCTCGTGGTAGTAGACGAGATCGATGATCTCCCGATGGTCCGGCGAAAGTGCGGTCAGGCACTTCCGCAACGCGTGACTCGTATCCTGCTTGGCGACCGCCACTTCCGGATCGTCGGAGGTGTCCTCGATCGCCGCCGCCGTCTCGTCGTCGAGCTCGGCGTCCTTCCTCCTGCGCAGGGCGGACAGCGCCTTGAACCGGGTGATCGCCAGGAGCCAGGTCGAAACCGCCGACCGGCCCTCGAACTTGCCCGCCTGCCGCCAGACGTCGAGGAAGACCTCGCTGATGAGATCCTCCGCGACTGACTCGTTGCGCACGAGCCGCAGCGCGAAGCGAAACACCCGGACGTGATGCCGCCCGTACAGCACCTGCATGGCGAGACGGTCACCCTGCGCGATCCGACCGATCAGGACCTCGTCCGATGCCGCTTGGATTGCACTCAATGGCCGTCTCGCAGGGTTGGTCGCAGGCGACTGGGAAAGGGTTCGATCAGATCCGCGAAAAATCGTCTCAAACGGCAAAGGACGCCGGGCCGGCCGGGCAAAATGCCCCTGAATCGCGCACCAGGGCAAGCCGGCGGGGCAAGATCCGTTAAAAGTACCATAATACCTGGATCGCCGGAGCCCGCCGATATCGCTCGCATCCTCAAAGATACGAAGCTTAAAGGCTTTTCCTCCTAAATTGACCCGTCGCAGCCCTCACTGACGAGCCCATGCGCAACGCAGTCGCCCCGATCCCCAATCCGATCGCCGAAACGGACAGCATCGACGTCGGGTTGACGCGGGAGGTGGCGGCGCGCCGCGCCACGCAGCGCCGCTACATGCTGGACCTGACCGGCGTCAGCTACGTCATCGATGCGGCGATACTGCTGATCTACGGCTACGCCGGCACCGTCCCCATGACGGTCGGTCCCGCCTTTGCGCTGTGCGGCCTGCTGGCCGTCGTGGCGTTCATCCTGCTGTCGGAGCTTGGGATCAACGACCGCTTCAGGGACCACTACCTCATCATCCCGCAGTCGACCGTCAATCTCGCAATCATGCTGGCGTTCGCCTATGCGGTGCCGCAGGTCGGCTTCATGTTCCTCGGCACGCTGTCCGTGGTCTACGGCTTTTCGTCGTTGCGCTCGACACCGCGACAGACCGCCGTGGCATGGACGATCGCCACCCTCGGCGTCTCCGCCATCTTCCTGCTGACGGACGCGCCGCTCGCCATGCCGTCAGGCAGCTATCTCGAACGCCTGGCGAGCGCGCTGGTCTTCATCCTGATCCTCGGGCGCTGCATGTTCCTCGGCATGTTCAGCAGTTCGCTGCGCGCCTCGCTCTACCAAAACAGCGTCGAGCTCAAGCACGCCTACAAGCGCATCGAGGAGCTCGCCGAGGTAGACGAGCTCACCGGCGCGCTCAACCGCCGCAGCATCATGCGGGCGCTGGCCGAGGAGATCGCCCGCGCCCGGCGCAGCGAGACGCCCTGCACCGTGGCGCTGATCGATCTCGACTGGTTCAAGCGCATCAACGACAGGTTCGGTCATCCCGCCGGTGACGAGGTGCTGCGCACGTTTGCGATCGCGATGTTCGCCAACATCCGCACCATCGACAAGTTCGGCCGCTATGGCGGCGAGGAATTCCTGCTGATCCTGCCCGAGACCGCCGAGGGCGCCGCGCAGCGCACGCTGGACCGTCTGCGCGTCATCGTCGCCGATCTCGACTGGAGCGCGATCTCGCCGGGTCTCGCCGTCACCATGTCGGCGGGGCTGGCGGTGCTGCGTCCGGACGACTCGCCCGAGAGCATCCTGGGGCGCGCGGACGCCGCGCTCTACCGGGCCAAGGATCTCGGGCGCAACCGGGTGGCCGCCTGATGTAATTGACGCGCCGGCTGAGAACATAGCCGGCAGTTTCTTGATTCGACGTTTCCAGGACGGAAGTCATGAGTTCGAAGCCTGCGGCCCTCCAAACCAACCTGCTCGACGAGTTGCAGAACGCATTGTCCGACGGCACGGTCGCGCGACGGGTCGAGACGCTGCGCCGGGTCACCGACCTCTTCCTGCACGGTGCCGACCGCTATTCCGACGAGCAGATCGCGGTCTTCGACGAAGTCTTCGACTGCCTGATCAAGCAGATCGAGACTTCCGCCAAGGCGCTGCTCGCAAACCGCCTCGCGCCGATCCCCAAGGCGCCGCCGCAACTCATCCACACGCTGGCGTTCGACGACGTGATCGAGGTCGCGGCACCCGTGTTGACGCAATCCGAACGGCTGGACGACGCGGCGCTGATCGAGAACGCCCGCCTCAAGAGCCAGGGCCATCTGCTCGCGATCTCGAAGCGCAAGGTGCTGAGCGGCGCGGTCACCGACGTGCTGGTCGAGCGCGGCAATAGCGAGGTGGTGGAGAGCGCCGTCAACAATCCGGGCGCCCAGTTTTCCGAGAACGGCTTCACGCGGCTGGTGGCTCGCGCCGAGGGCGACGACAACCTGACGACCTGCCTCGGCATGCGCGCAATCCCGCACCACCACTACCTCAAGCTGATCGCGCGCGCCTCGGATTCGGTCCGCGCGCGGCTCGAAGCCGCAAGCCCGCAATCGTCCGGCGACATCGCCGAGGCGGTCGAGCACGTCGCCCTGCGCGCGCGGCGCGCGGCGGCCGCGATCGAAGAGGAAGCGGCCATCGCGCACGGGTTGATCAAGTCGCTCCACGACGAAGGCCGGCTCGACGAGGCGCAGATCGCGGCGTTTGCCGACGCCGGCAAGCTGCACGAGACCAACGCGGCGATCGCCGCGCTGGCGAAGGTGCCGATGGAGATGGTCGAGAACATGATGATGTCCGACTCGCGCGCCGAGGGGCTGATGATCCTCGCCAAGGTCTGCGGACTGTCATGGACGACGCTCGCGCAAGTGATGGCGATGCAGGGCAGCATGCTCGGCGCCGGCGCCGAGGAGATGAACGAATTCAAGCGCAGCTACGAAATGCTGCGCCTCTCCACCGCGCAGCAGGTGCTGCGGTTCCACAAGATGCGGCAGACCGCGACGCCGGCGGCGCCCGCCGCGACCTGATCCCGGCGGTTTTGCGGCGGCAGGCCGCGAGATTCCCTTTTTCCGCCGTCCTGTGGCCATGGGACAACGGTCCTCTGCCGCTGCTGGGGGCGTGGCAAGGGGAGATTGCCATGCAGATCAGGAAGGCGGGATGGGCGGCGCTGCTCGCGGCCGCAGGCGTATGGTTGTGTCTGGCGGCGCCGGCGGAAGCCGCGACGGCCCGCACCGGGCCGGGCGTCGCCGATGCCGGCAAGCCGATCGTGCTGTCGAAATTCAGCAAGCGGAAATCCTACGCGGCCAGGCGGTCGCGCGCCGCAGCGGCACGCCACGCGAAGAAATCGTCCACGAAACAGGCCTCGCGCAAGACGACAAGAACGTCCGGCGAGGTCCGCGCCGTCGCGAAGCAAGCCGCGGCGCTGCCGCCGGCGGTGGCCGAGGCCCGCGCCGAAGTCCCCGCCTCGAACACCTTCGCCGAGGACGAGGCGCGCAACCTCGCAGCCCTCGACGACACCGACGTCGTTTCCAACGTCGACGGCGTGCAGATCGCGGCCGCCGGCCAGTTGAACGACATGGACCGCACGGCCGAAGCCGGCCCGGCCCCGCCACCACCGGCGGTCGGGGCGTCGGTGCCGGCGCCGAAGATGTTCACCGCGATCCCGGCCGCCGACAGGCAGGCCGCGCGGCCGGACGAGTCCGACCCGTGGAGCAAGACCTCGCTGATCGGCAAGATATTCATTGCGCTCGGCAGCCTCCTGACGCTCGCCTCGGCGGCGCGCCTGCTGATCGCCTGACCCCCCGCTCCGGTCGGCACGCCGCCGGCCTTGCGGATCGCCGCCGCGGCGGGCACATTGCCGGCCGCGGCGCAAAAGGCGCCGCCTGTTTTTGGACGATCAGGGGCGCAGCATGGCGACATTCGAGCACATCATCGTGGAGAGCAAGGGCGCGGTCGGCATCGTGCGGATCAACCGGCCGAAGATGCTCAACGCGCTGTCCTTCGACGTGTTCAGGGAGATCGCCGCCGCGGTCGACGACCTCGAGGACGACGACGCCATCGGCTGCATCGTCATCACCGGCAACGAGAAAGCCTTCGCCGCCGGCGCCGACATCAAGGAGATGCAACCCAAGCGCTTCATCGACATGTTCAGCCAGGACTTCCTCGACATCGGCGGCGACCGCGTCACCACCTGCAAGAAGCCGACCATCGCCGCGGTCTCCGGCTACGCGCTGGGCGGCGGCTGCGAGCTCGCCATGATGTGCGACATCATCATCGCCTCCGATACCGCGAAGTTCGGCCAGCCCGAGATCACGCTCGGCACCATTCCCGGCCTCGGCGGCACGCAGCGCCTCACCCGCGCGGTCGGCAAGTCCAAGGCGATGGACCTCTGCCTCACCGGACGGATGATGGACGCGGCCGAGGCGGAGCGCGCCGGCCTCGTCAGCCGCATCTTCCCCGCCGACAAGCTGATGGAGGAGACGCTCGCCATCGCCGACAAGATCGCCGCGATGTCGCGCCCGGTCGCCGCCATGGCCAAGAGCGCGGTCAACCGCGCGCTGGAAACCTCGCTCGCCGAGGGCATGAACGTCGAGGGCGACCTGTTCCACGCCACCTTCGCGCTCGACGACCGCGCCGAGGGCATGGCCGCCTTCATCGAGAAGCGCAAGCCGGACTTCAAGAACCGCTGACGCCGTGAAATTCGGGCCGGGCCGGACGACCGTGGCGCGCCGGCCACAACGCGGTGCACATTGGCGGCATGGCCGGCATTCCGGCGCGGAACGGTTTGCCGGCGGCACCGCGGGCCTCTAAACAGGCGGAATGGAATGCGTCGGGGGCCGAAAAGGTCCGGCCCGGCCGCCACGGTGATCTTGAATTGTTGCGGGAAACGATGGCGGGGCGTGGCTCAGGGGGACGCAGCAGACGCCGGAGCAAGCTGTGGCCGGGCGTCCTTCTTGCGGTCGCGCTCGCCCTGCCGGCGCAGGCCGACTCGCTCAACGAGGCGCTGGTCCGCGCCTACCAGTCCAACCCGCAGATCAATGCCAGCCGCGCCCAGCAGCGCGCCACCGACGAGAACGTGCCGCAGGCGCTGTCCGGCTACCGGCCGCAGATCGTCGGCAGCCTGAGCGCCGGCCTGCAGGCCGTGCGCAACACGCTGCCCGACAACACCATCCAGACCGCGACCCTGAAGCCGTGGACCATCGGCGTGACGGTGACGCAGAACCTGTTCAACGGCTTCAAGACCGCAAACAGCGTGCGCGTCGCCGAATTCCAGGTGCTGTCCGGGCGCGAGGCGCTGCGCAACACCGGCCAGGGCGTGCTGCTCGACGCCGTCACCGCCTACATGAACGTCATCGCCAACCAGGCGCTGGTGGAGACGCAGCGCGGCAACGTGGCGTTCCTGCGCGAGACGCTGAGCATCACCAGGCGGCGCTACGACGCCGGCGACGTCACGCCCACCGACACCGCGCAGGCGGAGGCGCGGCTGAGCCGCGGCCTCGCCGACCTCAACGCCGCCGAGGTGGCGCTGGAGACGAGCCGCGCGGTCTACGCCCAGGTGATCGGCGCCCTGCCCGGCGTGCTGGCGCCGGCGCAGACCGTGGACCGCTTCGTGCCGCGCAGCCGGCAGGAGGCCATCGACACGGCGTTGCGGGAAAACCCGGCGGTGATCGCGGCGACCTACGACGTCGACGTCGCCACCGCCACCATCGGCGTCGCGGAAGCGAGCCTGCTGCCGCAGGCCAACGTGATCGCCAACGTCAACCGCTCCGGCGACACCGACGAGAATCTCGGCACCACGCGCAGCACCCAGGCCGGCGTGGTCGGCCAGCTCAACCTGCCGATCTACGACGGCGGCCTCGCCGCGTCGCAGACCCGGCAGGCGAAGGAGACGGCGGCGCAGAGCCGCCTCGTGCTGGAGCAGGTGCGCACCCAAGCGCGCACGGCGGCGATCAGCGCCTGGATCAGCAGCGAGGGCACCAAGGTCGCGCTTTCCGCAGCCGAAGCCGAGGTGAAATCGGCCGGCGTCGCGCTGCAGGGCGTGCGGCGCGAGGCGCAGGCCGGCCAGCGCACCACCATCGACGTGCTCAATTCACAGCAGGATCTCACCGCCGCCCGCGCGCGCCAGATCCTCGCGCAGCGCGACCGGGTGATCGCCTCCTATACGCTGCTGTCGGCGATCGGCCGGCTCGACGTCCGCACCCTCGGCCTCAACACGCCGGACTATCTGCCCGAGGTGCACTACCATCAGGTGCGCGACGCCTGGCACGGCGTGCGCACGCCGTCGGGGCGATAGAGCGCCTTACCGCGCCCGGCGCGAGAAGATCGAGATCAGCACCGGCAGCGTGATCAGGATCACCAGCGGCGCCAGCGCCATGCCGGTCACCACCACCACCGCGAGGGGCTTCTGCACCTGCGAACCGATGCCGGTGGACAGCGCCGCCGGCAGCAGGCCGATGCCGGCCACCGCGCAGGTCATCAGCACCGGGCGCATCTGCAACTCGCCGGTGCGGATCACCGCCTTGATGCGGTCCATGCCCTCGTCGATGAGCTGGTTGTACTGCGACAGGATGATGATGCCGTCCATCACCGCGATGCCGAACAGCGCGATGAAACCGATCGCCGCCGAGACGCTGAACGGGATGCCGCCGAGCAGGAGCCCGACCACGCCGCCGAACACCGCCATCGGGATCACGCTCATGGCGAGCAGCGTGTCGGCCATCGAGCCGAAATTGAACCACAGCAGCATCGCGATCAGGCCGAGGCTGATCGGCACCACGATCGACAGCCGCTTGATGGCGTCCTGCAGGTTGCCGAACTCGCCGACCCACTCGATGCGCGAGCCGGGCGGCAGTTGCACCTGCGCCGCGACCTTGTCCTGCGCTTCCTTGATCGCGCTGCCGAGGTCGCGCTCGCGCACCGAGAACTTGATCGGCAAATAGCGTTCCTGCTGCTCGCGGTAGATATAGGCCGCGCCCGACACCAGCCGGATGGTCGCCACCTCGCTCAGCGGAATCTGGGTGATGCCGTTCGGCCCCTGCGCGCCGATCCGCAGGTTCTGGATCGCCTCCGCGCTCTTGCGGTACTCCGGCGCGAGGCGGACGATGATCGGGAAATGGCGGTCGCTGCCCGGCTCGTACAGGTCGCCGGCGCTGTCGCCGCCGATGGCGACGCGGATGGTCGCGTTGATGTCGCCCGGCGACAGCCCGTAGCGCGCCGCGCGGGCGCGGTCGATGTCGATCTGGATGGTCGGCTGGCCGAGCGAGGTGAACACCGACAGATCGGTGACGCCCTTCACGGTGGACAGCACCGCCTTGATCTGGTTCGCGGTCTTGGTCAACGCGTCCAGATCGTTGCCGTAGAGCTTGATCGAGTTCTCGCCCTTCACGCCGGACACCGCCTCCGCGACGTTGTCCTGGAGATACTGCGAGAAGTTGAACTCGACGCCGGGAAATTTCTGCTGCAGGTCGGCGAGAATCTCGCTGGTAAGATCGTCCTTGTCGTGCGTGGTCTTCGGCCATTGGCTCGCCGGCTTCAGCGGCGCGAAGAACTCGGCGTTGAACAGGCCGGCGGCGTCGGTGCCGTCGTCGGGGCGGCCGTGCTGCGACACCACCGATTCCACCTCGGGCCGGGCGCGGATCAGCCGGCGCATCTCGTTGACGTAGGCGTTGCCCTCTTCAAGGGAGATGGTCGGCGGCAGCGTGGCGCGGATCCACAGATTGCCCTCCTCGAGCTTCGGCAGGAACTCGAGGCCGAGCAGGCGCACGCCGAGCACCGTCAGCACCACCAGCACGCCGGCCGCCGCCATCACCACGCCGCGGTTGCCGACCGCCCAGCGCAGCAGCGGCGTATAGGCGCGGTGCAGCCACTGCACGATGCGCGTCTCGGTTTCCTGCATGTGCGCGGGCAGGATGATCGCGCTCAGCGCCGGGGTGATGGTGAAGGTGGCGAGCAGGCCGCCAGCCAGCGCGTAGGCATAGGTCTTGGCCATCGGCCCGAAGATGTGGCCCTCGACGCCGCTCAGCGTGAACAGCGGCAGGAACGCCGCGATGATGATGGCGGCGGCGAAGAAGATCGAGCGCGACACGTCGGCGCTGGCGCTCAGCACGGCGTGCGACTTCATCCCCATCACGGTCTCGGGGGAGATCGCGCTCTGCTCCGACGGCGACAGCTCGGTGGTCTGCGACAGCCGGCGGAAGATCGCCTCCACCATGATGACGGTGGCATCGACGATCAGCCCGAAATCGATGGCGCCGACCGACAGCAGGTTTGCGGATTCGCCCCGCAATACGAGGATGATGACGGCGAAGAACAGCGCGAACGGAATCGTCGCGCCGACGATCACCGCGCTGCGCAGGTCGCCGAGGAACAGCCATTGCAGCAGCACGATCAGGATGATGCCGATCACCATGTTGTGCAGCACGGTGCTGGTGGTGGTGTCGATCAGGTCCTTGCGATCGTAGATGCGCTCGATCCGCACGCCGGGCGGCAGCACGCCCGAACCGTTGATCGACTTCACCAGCGCATCGACGCGGGCGATCGTCGGCGAGCTCTGCTCGCCGCGGCGCATCAGCACGATGCCCTGCACGATGTCGTCGTCGGCGTCCTTGCCGGCGATGCCGAGCCGCGGCTTCTCGCCCACGGTAACAGTGGCGACGTCGCGCACCAGCACCGGGTTGCCCCCGCTTTGCGCGATCATGGTGGTGGCGAGATCGTCGATCGAGCGGATCAGGCCGACGCCGCGCACCACCGCCGACTGCGCGCCGATGTTGACGGTGTTGCCGCCGACGTTGATGTTGGCGTTGCCCACCGCCTGCAAAAGCTGCGGCAGGGTCAGGCCGTAGGCGACCAGCTTGTTGAAGTCGACCTGCAATTCGTAGGTCTTGGTCTTGCCGCCCCAGCTCGTGACGTCGATGACGCCGGGCACGCTGCGGAAGCGGCGCTGCAGCACCCAGTCCTGCAGCGTCTTGAGGTCGAGCACGCTGTAGTTCGGCGGGCCGACCAGCCGGTAGCGGAAAATCTCGCCGATCGGGCTGAGCGGGGAAATCTGCGGCTGCACGCCGCCGGGCAGCGGGCCGAGCTGGCCGAGCCGGTTGAGCACCTGCTGCAACGCCTCGTCATAGGTGTAGTCGAAGGAGAACTGCAGCTTGACGTCGGACAGGCCGTACAGCGAGATCGTGCGGATCGTGCGCAGGTTCTTCACGCCCGCCACCTGGGTCTCGATCGGGATGGTGATGTAGCGCTCGATCTCCTCGGCCGAGAGCCCGGGACTTTGCGTGACGATGTCGACCATCGGCGGGGTCGGGTCGGGATAGGCCTCGATGTTGAGCTGCTGGAACGCGAGCAGGCCGCCGAGCACGGTGACGGCCAGCAGCGCCACCATCAAAAAGCGCCGGTTGACGGCGAGTGCGACGAGACGATCCATCAGGCCGGTCTTTCAGCGATGTCCTGCGGAGAAAGAAACGGCACGCGCTAGCTTCCGGACGCCGCGCGGTCGATGAACAGGCTGCCCCTGGTGACGATCTTCTCGCCCGGAAAAAGGTTGCCCTTCACCTCCACCAGATCGCCGTTGGCGAGTCCGACCTTGATCTGGCGCAGCTCGATGGTCTTGTCATCGTGCACCACCCAGACCCGCACCTGATCGCCTTCGTAAATCAGCGCCTGCTTCGGCACGCCTACGGCGGGATGGTCGCCGTCGGTAAAGATCGTGACGTTGGCGAACATCTCCGGCTTCAGCGCGCCGTCGGGATTGTCGACCGTGGCGCGCACCATCAGCCGCCGCGACGCCGGATCGATCGCCGCCGAGACGTAGTCGATGCGCGCGGTCATCACCCGGCCGGGGAACGCCAGCACGCCGAAGGCGATCTCCTGCCCCACCGCGACGGCGGGAACGTCGGTCTCGCGCACGAAGGCGGTGAGCCAGACGGTGGACAGGTCGCCGATCACGAACACCGGATCGCTGGCGCCGGCGTTGACGTACTGGCCGGGGCCGATCTTGCGCTGCACGACCGTGCCGGCGATCGGCGAGAAGATCGTGGTCTCGGGATTGATGCGGCCCTTGTCCTGGAAGACGGCCAGCGCCTCGTCGGTGAAGCCGAGCATCTTCAGCCGGTTGCGCGCGGCCTCCAGCGCCGTCTCGCCGGAGCGCATGTCGTTCTGCGCGGCGATCAGCGCGGCCTGCGCCTGCTGGTACTCTTTCAGCGGCACCGCCTTGCCCTCGTAGAGGTCGCGGGCGCGCCTGTCCTGGATCTGCGCCAGTTCGAGCTGCGACTTCGCCTTGTTGTAGGCGGTGGCGGCTGCGATGAAATCGTTCTGCGCCTGGACGTTGTCGGCGGCCTCGATCACGAACAACGCCTGGCCCTGGGTGACGCGGTCGCCGGGGCGCGCAAGCAGCTTGGTGACGCGGCCGGCATAGGGCGAGAACACCGGCGTCGCGCGGTCCTCATCGACCGCGATCTTGCCCTCGGTGACGTGCTCGGCGCGGAAGGCGCGCTCGGCCACCGGCTGCACGGTCATGCTGGCCCACTCCGCCGCCGTCGGCGTGTAGCGCAAGAGCCCCTTGCGCGACTGGCTGGAGACGTCGGAATGGTCACGCGGCGCGTGGCCGACCCGCGACAGCCCGAACGCCGCCGCGCCGGCGAGCACGACGAGCCCTGCGCCGACGATCAGCCGTTGCCGGCTGAGGGCGGGAAAGCGGAAAAAAAATCCGCCCGCGGGGGGCTTGGTCTCGGTCACGCGGCGATTCCGTCGGCGGTGGGCAGGAAGGCCCGCTAATAGTGCCAGTTTTAAGTGTCGGACAATCAAAAAACTGCGGGATGGGCATTCTTTTCGGTTAACGTCCGGCCGATGGCGGCCACGCGGGCGGGTTCGCTCCCAAGGGCACCGCCGGCCGCACCCAACCCGCCGGAGTCGCCGACAGGATCGCGGCGTGCCGCACCGCCCGCAGCGGTCCGAAACCGGACGGCGCCTGCTCCGTCAGTTGCGCCACCACGTTCTCGCTCGGCTCGCGGACGGCGAGCCCGTCCGGCCGCCGGCCGAGGCCCCACAGCCAGCGTCCGGTCTGCGCCAGCGACACCCGGACGTGCCAGCTTCCGCCCTCCCGCGCCTGCCGCGCCCGCGCCATCATGGCGCCGAACGCCATCAGGTAGCCGGTAACGTGGTCGAGGATCTGCATCGGCAGTTCCTTCGGCCCGGCGACGCCCGCCGCCTCGCCCTCGGCATGGTTGAAGCCGGTCGCGGTCTGCACCAGCGAGTCGAAGCCGCGCCGCTCCGCCCACGGACCGACAGGGCCGTAGGCCGACAACGACACGCAGACGATGCCGGGACTGAGCGCCGCCACCGCCTCGGGCGAGAAGCCGAGCGCGGCGAGCGAGCGCGGGCGATAGCCCTGCGAGAAGATATCGGCTTCGGCCACGAGGCCGCGCAGCGCGGCGCGGCCCTCTTCCGTGCGCAGATCGGCGAAGGCCGACAGCTTGCCGCGGCCGGTGTCGATGACGAGCCACGGGATCGACGGCAGGTTGGGCGAGGACACCAGCATCACGTCGGCGCCGTGCGCGGCCAGCGTGCGGCCGGCGACGGGCCCCGCGATGACGCGCGACAGGTCGAGCACGCGCAGGCTCGCGAGCGGCCGCGCGCCCGAAGGCCACGGCCGCGGCGCGGCGTCGCCGATCCTCTCGATGGTGAGAAGCGGCAGCGCTTCCAGCGCCCGCGCCTGCGGCGTGGCGAGCCACTCGTCGCGCGGGCGCATCAGCGCGACGACGCAGCCGCCGGCATAGGCCGCGGTCTCGAACGCCTCGCCCTCCCACCCCATCAGCGCGCGCTGCACGTCCTCGCGCTCCGCCTTGCAGCCG
>JACDJC010002460.1_pt1 | contig 14511 bp, 7 predicted proteins | sample 7454191 | NCBI WGS metagenome assembly JACDJC01 (sample SAMN14253291, study PRJNA609438) | sludge metagenome | isolation source: sludge after 25d culture with pyrite and EDTA | collected 2018-12-20 | reverse complement strand
CGGAGGAGCCGATATTTCAGTTGCCGAGGCAGGCAACTACACAATCACATTTGACCCCTGGGCAAGAGTGGCAACAATGACTAAAAACTAAGCGGAATACCCCCCATGTTGCGGTAAAAACCGCAGCGTTCCTTGAAATCAAAAACCTCTTCTGTGACAGGAAGAGGTTTTTGATTATATTTAACGGATAATCAATACGCTAACGCGAAATGATGAGAGTAACAACAGCTATCCTTATACTTGCCCTGACTGCGTGGGGTCTGACTTCAAAGGCGCAGGTGATTACTGCGGATCCGGTATTCCCGACATCATCAGATGCCGTTACAATAACCTTCAACGCGGATAAGGGTAACATGGGACTTAAAGACTACGCCGGAACAAGCAGGATATATGCACATACCGGAGTTATCACAGATCAGAGCACCAGCGGTTCAGACTGGAAACATGTTGTGGCCAACTGGGGTGTCTTTACGGCAAAGGCAAGGCTTGTAAAAGTTTCAGCCAATGTCTATACCCTGACTATTTCGCCTTCAATAAGAGAGTTCTACGGGGTACCTGCCGATGAGAAGATACTGAGGCTTGCCTTTGTATTCAGAGACACTGTCGGGGATCCCAATACAGCCACCGGACGTGACGTAGGCGGTACCGATATATTCTACAATGTAAGCGAGGAGGCTTCATTCGAACTGCTGCTGTCGCAGCCGGACAGCTACACCTCACTGGTTAACCCCGGTCAGGAGATCCCGGTTCTGGCATCAGCCTCAGTGGCTGACTCAATCATCCTTTACCAGAACGGAACACTCCTGAAAAAAGTGACGGAGACAACCCTCAGTCATACTGTAACAGCCGCCTCCTCCGGCAGCTACAAGCTGCTGGCAAAGGCATGGCATAACAACATCATGAAAGCTGACTCTGCGTACTACTTTATCCGTACTGCAACAGTTGCCGAAGCCGTGCCGGCAGGCCTTAAGCCGGGGGTGAACATCACCGGTGACAACTCGGCAGCTTTTCTGCTCTATGCTCCCTATAAAAACAGCGTCTTCGTTATGGGCGACTTCAACAACTGGGTACACAGCCCCGAGGGATTCATGAAAAGGAGTCCTGATGGTGACTGGTACTGGACGGAGATTACAGGGCTTGACCCGGAAGAGGAGTACGGGTTCCAGTACCTGGTTGACGAGTCACTCAGCATACCTGACCCCTATAGCACAAAGGTGCTTGATCCGTGGGATGACAGGTACATTGATGAGGCCACCTATCCTGACCTCAAGCCATATCCGGAAGGAAAAGCCGACAACCTGGTATCGGTATTTCAGACAAAACCACCTGCCTATGTGTGGAAGAATAGCAGTTTTACCCCGCCCTCCGCTGACACTTTGATAATCTACGAGGTGCTGGTGCGCGATTTTGTCGAGACCCACAATTTCAGGGCAATCCGTGACACCCTTGACTACCTTCAGAGACTTGGCGTGAACGCTATCGAACTGATGCCTGTAAACGAGTTTGAGGGCAACTCAAGCTGGGGATACAACCCGGCGATGTATTTCGCGGTTGATAAATACTATGGCACAATCAATGATCTTAAGGAACTGGTTGATTCATGCCACAGTCGTGGCATTGCGGTAATCCTGGATGTGGTACTTAACCATTCATTCGGCAGGAATCCCCTGGTAAGACTGTACTGGAACAGCCTCACAAATCAGCCTGCCTCAAACAACCCGTGGTTCAACGTAACATCGCCCAATCCCGTTTACAGCTGGGGCTACGATTTCAACCATTCAAGCAGTCATACAAGGGAATTCGTTGACAGCGTATGTCATTACTGGATTGATGAATTCAGGGCAGACGGCTTCAGGTTCGACTTTACGAAAGGTTTTACAAATACGCCGGGCGACGGCTGGGCATATGATGCCTCCAGGATTGCCAACCTGAAAAGGATCGGCGACAGGATCTGGTCGTACAGTCCTGAATCAATCCTGATTCTTGAACACTTTGCTGACAATAATGAAGAGAAGGAGCTGGCAGCACACGGGTTCCTCCTTTGGGGAAGTGCAAAATTCCGGTACCAGGCCGCATCAGCGAGCCGGAGCGACTGGAACATGTCCATCGCCGAGGCTTCATGGATCAACCGGGGGTGGACCGTCCCGGGCATTGTAGATTACATGGAGAGTCACGACGAAGAGAGGATCATGTCACTGAATCTTACACAGGGAGAGGCCGTTGGCGGCTATAACATAAAGGAGCTTAGTATTGCCCTGAAAAGGATAAAGCTAACGGCAACCTTCTTCATGACAATTCCGGGTCCGAAGATGCTCTGGCAGTTCCAGGAGCTTGGATATGATTACTCAATAAACTACAACAATGACCGCCTTGGTCCGAAGCCGGTCAGATGGGATTATTACACTGTTGCAGCGCGAAGGAATCTCTATGACAATTTTTCTGCACTCGCTGAGCTGAAGAAGAGCCAGCCGGCATTTTCGTCCGACAACTTCAGCATCTTCGAGTCGGGAGAGACGAAGAGGCTGAACATTCAGCATTCAGATATGGATGTTGTGGTACTCGGGAATTTTGACCTCTTCCCGCGGGATATTGCACCCAACTTCACACGCACAGGTACCTGGTATGAGTTCTTCAGGGGGACGGCAATAGATGTAGGTGCCTCCAGCCAGAACACCCCGATATCGATTCCGCAGGGCGAATACCGTGTCTATACCTCGAAGCAGGTGGCGCGGCCGTCATTCCTGCTAAGTGTGGAGGATGCCCTGGCGGCTGATGACGAAGGGGTGCTTTTTGAGATCTTCCCTAACCCGTTCTCAGACCGGGCAACAGTGATTTTCAGTGATGAGAGCGTTATCAAGCCGCGTACCCTGGAGATTTTCTCCGTTAACGGGGCACGGATACGTACCATGGTGATCCCGGCAGGTATCAGTGAGGTTGAGATAGTTGGAGAGGATCTGCCGAAGGGTGTATATTATGTCAGGGTCACCTCAGGGAGAGATTCGTCGGCGAGGAAGGTGGTGAGATACTAGTCTAAAGGTCTGAAAGTCCAAAAGTCTGAAAGTCCGGAGGCAGGTGGTCTTACGTTGACCCTCAGACCCTCAGACCCTCAGACTCTCAGACTCTCAGACCCTCAGACCCTCAGACCCTCAGAACAGACAACAAAAAACCCGGACTTTCAATCCGGGTCTTTGCATGCTTTTAACCTTATTAACTACTTCACCAGAACCATATACCCCCACGGCTCCAGTTTCATCTTGCTGCCCTGTGCGATCTCCACAGCGGCATCGGTGAATATGTCATTGTATGTTCCTGCCGTGGCCCCGTCCTTCAGTGCCACCGTGACCGGCTTGCTGCTCATGTTGAGGATTGTCAGCACTTCACTCTCACCCTTGACCCTTTTGTAGGCAACCACACTCTTCTGGTTGGTCTTCAGCACATCGTATGATCCGCCTTCAACACCGTGTCGCAGTGCAGGGTGGGAAGTGCGGAGGTGCACCAGCCTGGTGTAGAAGGGGGTAAGTTCTGTCTCTTTCCACTCTATCGGGTCACGCATGAAGAACTCGAGCCTCTTGTCGAGGTCAGCCTCCTGTCCGTTGTAAAGCAGGGGCACACCAGGCACGGTGAAGAGGTAGCATGCAAATGCCTTCTGTGCATCGCCCATCTTTTCATCTATCGTACCGTTCCAGGAATTCTCGTCGTGGTTGGTCATGAACCGCAGCCTGTACGATTCGGGAGCATAGCGCTTCAGTTCGTACTGCATGATGCTGTCGAGGGCTGCAGGTGCACGGTGTCCTCCTGCAACAGCGTTCATCAGGTGATGATGCGCCCATCCGTAATTCATGTCAAAGGCGCGTTCAAGAAGGTATGAATGCTCCTCATCCTCTGCAAGCATAAGGACCGGCTTGACAGCATTCAGCTCGGTGGTGGCCCTGAACCAGAACTCCTCCGGAACGAGGCCCGGGAAATCGCAGCGGTAGCCGTCAACGCCTACCTCTTCAACCCAGTACTTCATTGCACCTGCCATATAATCCCACAGCGGCTCGGCGGTGTAGTCAAACTGAATCACATCGGTCCAGTCGAAGGGTGAAACGAAATTGCCAAGGGAATCCTTTTCGTACCATTCAGGGAATTCTGTGGCAAGGGGGTTATCCCATGCAGAGTGGTTTCCCACCCAGTCGAGGATTACACGGAATCCCATGTCGTGTGCCCTGTCAACCAGTGCCTTGAAATCTTCGAGGGTTCCGAACTCGGGATTGATCCCCTTGTAATCCTTGATTGAGTAGTAGCTGCCCAGTTCGCCCTTGCGGTTCAGCTCGCCTATAGGATATATAGGCATGAACCACAGCACGTTGACGCCAAGTTCCTGCAGGCGTGGCAATGCACTGTCAACACCGGCAAAGGTTCCCTCCGGGGAGAATTGTCTTACGTTGATCTCATAAAGGACCATGTTTCGGGTCCAGTCGGCGTGGACAACCGTTGTCTTCAGGGGCTCTATGACAGCCTCTGCTTTGGGCCGGCATGCAACCATTATCAGGGCTGCACCGGCAAACAGGATAATAATCTTAAAAATGTGCTCTTTCATCATGATCAGGTTATTTAAGTTCAATAATCATTGCTGTTTTCGGGGCTATTGTGAAAGAATCGAGGTCCTCAATCTTCTTGCCCGCGATGATATCTGTACCGCCGGTGAAGCCTTGAAGTGATTCGGCATATTTCCCACCGCTGACAGTCTTGCTATCCCTGTCATTAAGGTTTATTACAACCATAACGCTCTCTTCGCAGTTATACCTGAAATAGACATATACGCCGTCATTCGGGATATAATGTTTGAGTTTGCCGGTATGGATCACCTCCTTCGCCTTGCGCCAGTTCAGGACCCGTTTTGTAAAGTCCAGTGCCTCCTTCTCCTGCTCTGAGAGGCCTGTGCCGGCGATGACGCTCTTCGTGTCACCAGGCCATCCGCCCGGGAAATCATCCCGCAGCCTCCCGTCACCCAGGCTCTTGTCGCCTTCCATGACGATTTCGCTGCCGTAATAGAGCTGAGGGATGCCCCTGGTGGTCATTATGAAGATGAGTCCCATCTTGTATGCATCCAGGCTATTCCCTGTCTGGGTGTAGAACCTGGTCATGTCATGGTTGTCAAGAAAGATGACATTTCTGAGCGGTTCCGGATACAGAAAATCCTGGGAGAGCATATTATACAGCTTCGACAGCGCGTCAGTGGGATTAAGCTTCCCCTCGAAGGCCCTGTGAGTGGCAAAGCAGAGCGGCAGGTCAGTCAGTGATGGCAGGTTGGACCTGTACCCGTCGTGATTCACCTTGTTCAGCGCCCAGTAGGAGGAGAGTGCAGGGTCATCATACCACACCTCCCCGACGATAAAGAATCCGGGGAACTCTTCCTCGACCCGTTTGGCCCATCTTGCCATCATGTCAGGCTGGGGGTAGGGGTGGGTGTCCATCCGGATGCCGTCGAGGTCGCTGAAGGCGATCCACCAGAGGCTGGTCTGGATGAGATATGTCTCAACCAGCGGATTGCTCTGGTTCAGGTCAGGCATCGTCACATCGAACCAGCCCTTCTCCATAAGCATTTTGTCGGTCTCTGATGCATAGGGGTCCATGTATGTGGATGCCCTGTAGTTGGTGCGGGTGAACTCATCAAACTGGTGTATCCAGTCCTTTGAAGGAAGGTCTTTCATCCACCAGTGGAATGATCCTATATGGTTGAAAATCATGTCCATGACCACCTTCATGCCCCTTTTGTGTGCTTCGGCCACGAGTTCCTTAAATTCATCATTTGAGCCGTAGCGCGGATCGGATTTGTAATAATCGGTTGTTGAGTAACCGTGGTAGGAGGAGCGCTGCTGGTTGTTCTCGAGGAAGGGATTGAGCCATATCCCCGTCACTCCCAGGGAGTTCAGGTAGTCAAGGTGATTCATGATTCCCTTCAGGTCTCCGCCGTGCCTTCCGCCGGGGTTGGAGCGGTTGAGCTGTTCGGTCATGCCGGCGACATTGTCGTTGGCAGTATCGCCGTTGGCGAACCGGTCAGGCATCAGCAGGTAGATCACGTCGGAGGAGTTGAGTCCCCTTGCAGGTCCTGCCGGCCTGGCAAGCAAGGGATAGCTGTGTGTCAGCTTCTTCCTGCCGCTTGTGAAGGTCAGGGTAACCGTTCCCGGTGCCGCCTGGTCCGAGATATTCAGGTTAACGAAAAGATAGTTCGGGTTTTCGGTGCGCACAAGTGTTTTCACCTCCACCCCCGGATAATCTGTCTTCACATCGTATGAACCGATCTCCGTGCCGTATACCATTAACTGAAGGGCATCGTCCTTCATGCCTGTGAACCATGAGGGAGGGTCGACCCGTTCAATCACCTGCTTCTGTGCCGGCAGCTGTGCCGCGAGCATCAGTAATACCAGTATCTGAATTGTTCTTTTCATTATTTGCCGAATCTTTTTTCTTCCCCGGGCTGCAGGGTCACCTGTTCACCGTAAACGGCAAGCGGGATGGCAGCTTCTGAGAGGTTGACGACGTTGACTTTGGTGTCGTTGACCTCCACCCTGAGGGGATTGTTTCTGTATCTGATGATAAATGAGAATGACTCCCATGCGGCCGGGATGACCGGGTTAAAGAAGACCCTGTCATTGCGTATACGCATGCCGCCGAAGCCCTCCACTATGGCAAGCCATGTGCCCGCCATGCTGGTGATGTGGAGTCCGTCCTTCACCTCCCGGTTGTAGTCGTCAAGATCGAGCCTGGCGGTGCGCAGGTAAAGGGTATAGGCACTTTCGGTATCATGGAGCCGTGCTGCCAGAATTGAATGGATGCTGGCTGAGAGTGATGACTCATGCACGCAGCGGGGCTCGTAGAAGTCGAAGTTGCGCCTGATTGTCTCCTCGGTGAATTCATCCTCGAAGAAGTAAATCCCCTGGAGCACGTCTGCCTGCTTGATGAACACGGAACGGAGGATACGGTCCCACGACCAGTGCTGGTTGAGTGGCCTCTCCGCAGGGTCAAGGTCTTTTACCGTCTGCTGGACTTTGTCCATGAAACCGTCCTGCTGAAGGAAGATGCCGAGGTCATGATGCACCGGAAAGTACATGTTGTTGATTATCTCCTTCCAGAGACTCATTTCGCACTGCGTATCGAGGCGGGTGCGCGAGACCACCGAATTGTACTTCACCGGGCTGGCTGATTTCAGCCATTCAAGTGTGTCGGAGGTATATTTCAGAGTCCAGTGCGCCAGAGTATTCGTGTACCAGTTGTTGTTGACATTGTTTTCGTACTCGTTGGGACCTGTGACTCCCAGGATCACATACCTGTTCTTCTCCTGCGAAAAGCTGCTGCGCTGTGCCCAGAAGCGGGATATGGCAATAAGCACCTCCAGGCCGTACTCGGCGAGGTAATCCTGGTCGCCGGTGTGCCTGACATAGTTGAAGATTGCGAAGGCTATTGCGCCGTTACGGTGAATCTCCTCGAAGGTTATTTCCCACTCGTTATGGCACTCTTCTCCGTTCATGGTGACCATGGGATAAAGAGCTGCCCCGTTGGTGAATCCCAGTTTCTGTGCGTTCTCGATGGCTTTCTGAAGATGCTTATACCTGTAAATAAGCAGGTTGCGTGCAACGTGCGTATCGGCGGTGCTGAGGTAGAAGGGGAAGGCGAAGGCTTCGGTATCCCAGTAGGTGCTGCCGCCGTATTTTTCGCCGGTGAATCCCTTTGGTCCGATGTTGAGTCGGGGATCCTCACCGGTATATGTCTGGTTGAGCTGGAAGATGTTGAAGCGGATCCCCTGCTGTGCGGCAATGTCACCTTTTATGACTATGTCTCCGTGTTCCCACTTTTTCTCCCATGCTCCGGAATGATCGGTCAGCATTGCATCAAAACCCTTTGCGGCTGCTTCGCCGGCTGCGGCCATGGCTTTCCCGGCAAGGCCTTCTGCCGGATGATTGAATGAGGAAAGCACCGCTGCGTATTTTGTTACGGTAAAGGTATCGCCGTCGGTATATGGTGATGTGAATCTGCAATGCGCGGTCTTGTCGGTTTTGGTTATTTCAGTTGTGCCTTTCGCGGGTTTGCCGTTCAGGGTGAAGATGTTTTCCATCGCGGTGGCCACTATGAATGCCGTCTTGCGTGTCTGTGCCACCACTACTGCCCTGTTGCCGTCGATGGCGGAGGATTCGTTTTCCCAGAACTTCTCGTCGTAGTTGGCGTCCTCATTGCGGACATCGGCGTTCAGCCAGGGAATGATTTCGAGCTTGCCGCCGCCGCCGGTTATGCTGACGGAGTAGCTGATTGCGGCTTTCTCTGGTTCGTGCATTGAAAGGAATCGCTTTGCGACAACCTCCGCCACTCTTCCCGAGGGGATTACTGCGGTAAAGGTGCGGGTCAGCAACCCCTGTTTCATGTCGAGCTCCCGGCGAAAGCTCTTCACTTCGCATTTTGCCAGGTCAAGTTCTTCGCCGTCAATGCGGACGATAATGCCTGTCCATGATGGTGCGTTCGGCACCTTGGCAAAATACTCAGGGTAGCCCACTTTCCACCAGCCCACGACGGTTTTGTCAGGGTAGTAAACCCCGGCTACATAGGAGCCCTGGAGGGTGTCACCGGTGTATGTCTCCTCAAAATTTGCCCGCTGTCCCATCATGCCGTTGCCAAGGGCAAAGATGCTCTCGGAGTCACGGCCTCGCCCGGGCTCGAATCTTGTCTCGATGATCTTCCATTCATCGGACTGAAAACGTGTATCAGTCATTTCGAACTATAGGTTTCTCAGTTGTTTGATTGTTATTTTACTCAGGTCGGGGATGACCAGGTCAGCCCTCCCCAGCAGTCCGGGGCTTCCCACGCCGATGCATTTCATTCCTCCGGCTATTGCGGCTTCAATGCCTGCCTGTGCATCCTCGAATACTATACATGCTGAAGGGGGCAGTTGCATCTCCTCCGCACCCTTCAGGAATACTTCCGGATCGGGCTTGGCTTTATGAATCTTGTTGCCGTCTATTATCACGTCGAACATGCTTCTGAGCCCGATACCGTCAAGGATTGTGCCGGCATTTTTGCTGGCCGATCCGATGGCTGTCAGAATTCCGTCTTTTCTGAGGGCTTTGAGCAGTTTCACGCTGCCCGGAAGGATTTCATCAGGGGTCATGCCGGAGATGAACTCCACATACCATCCGTTCTTGCGTGCTGCAAACTCTTCCTTCTCCTTTTCGGTGGCATGCACCCCGCCTTTTGCAAGGAGGATCTCCAGCGATGCCATCCGGCTTACTCCCTTGAGTGCTTCATTATCCTCAAGGGTGAATTCGAAACCCAGCTCCTTCGCAAGGCGACGCCAGGCCATGAAGTGATATTTTGCCGTGTCAACGATGACCCCGTCGAGGTCGAAGATACATCCCTTCAGATCCATTATTACCTCCTGTCGTCGACGTCTTTAACGAATTTCACGGCGAGCGCGGCGATAATCATCGATACGCCTCCTGTCACCAGCGCCAGCATTGTATTGCCTCCGAAGAGATGCTTTACCATGCTGCCAAGTATGCTGGCTGCAAGGATCTGCGGGATAACTATGAAGAAGTTGAAGATTCCCATGTAGATACCCATCTTGTTATGCGGCAGGGAGCCGGTCAGGATTGCGTAGGGCATTGAGAGTATGCTTGCCCATGCCAGACCGATGCCAAGCATCGGGAGGATCAGCATGCCCGGCGTATGGATAAGGCTGATTGACATCAGGCTGAGTCCGCCGATAAGTAGACTTATTGTGTGGGTAAGCTTTCTGGATGTGTATTTTGCCAGGACAGGTAACAGGAATGCCACCAGGGCCGAAAAGCCGTTATAGACGCCGAATAGCACTCCCACCCAGTTGGCCCCCTCGTTGTATGCCAGCGAGGTGGTATCTGAGGTTCCGTAGATCCTTGAAGTCACGGCTGAGGTTGTGTATATCCAGAGAGAGAATAGGGCAAACCATGTAAAGAACTGCACCACAGCAAGCTGTCCCATTGTGGAGGGCATGTGCCTGAGGTCGGTCAGGATGCTGTTCAGGCCGTTACCGCCTTTGCCGGCCGATTTCAGCCAGCCTGCAATTACCTGCAGCAGGCCGAAGATGGCTACACCACCCGTTACTACATAGAGTTCCTTCTCCAGGTTGGCCCTGGAGAGGATGAAAGTGAGCACAAGGCCTGTTGACAGCCAGATGATACCCGGACGGTAGAAATTAACATCCTGTCCTGAGTCAACAGACGCTGCGTGTCCGGACTGGCCTTTCACCTGTGCTGCAGCGGGTGCGGTTTTCTCTTCCGGCAGTTCTCCCCGGGCTATCCTTTCTCCCTTTTCAAACTCCTCGAGCTCGGCAGGTGAGTATTCCTTTGTCCGGATTATTGTCCAGAGCACTGCCAGCAGCAGTACTGCGGCCCCTATATAGAACGAGAGTTTCAGGTTGAAGGGCAGAAGTTTGCCCTCGGCGGGAACTTCAGGCACATTGAACCAGTTCGCAAGGATCCACGGCAGGAAGCTTCCAATGACGGCACCAATGCCGATGAAGAAGCTCTGCATTGCAAATCCCGAGGTTCGCTGTTCAGATGAGAGCATGTCACCTACAAATGCACGGAACGGTTCCATCGAGATGTTTATCGAGGCGTCCATGATCCACAGCATCACCGTGGCAAAGATCCAGGTGGGTGAGTTGGTGATGATTGCAAGTGCCAGTGAGGCGAGTATGGCCCCGGTGAGGAAATAGGGACGACGGCGACCGAGACGGTTCCAGGTACGGTCACTCATGTGGCCCACTATCGGCTGCACAAGCAGGCCTGTTACCGGCGCTGCAATCCAGAGAATGGGGATGTTGTCAATTTCGGCCCCGAGGGTCTGAAAGATACGGCTCACATTGCCGTTCTGAAGGGCAAACCCAAACTGGATGCCCAGGAAGCCAAAACTCATGTTCCAAATCTGCCAGCGGGAGAGCCTCGGCTTGCGTCTGTAGATCACATTCATGGTATTTTTGCTGTTAAATTGTTACCCTGTTCCGTTAACCTATTCAAAATTAGTCGAAAATCCGGTTCCGCAACAGTCGCATGAGGCTTCAAAACGTCGATTTTTCGGGCGTTTGCGTTGTATCAGTTATTTCAAACGTTTTCGGCCGGATGAATATTTTTGCGCCCGGCTTCTTATTTAGACAAATTATAAATAACATAATTCATTATTGCCTTCCCGATCCGCCACTTGGCGGATACGTGATTGAGTCACCTCCACTGTCGGCGTCTCAACTTGCTATTGCTAATTGGCTGTTACCTTCCTATCTTTGATAGAATAAATCCCAAAACCGACCAGACCCATGGGTGAATTCCTTTATGAAAAACCTTTCCAGCACGGGAAGGATGAGACAAAATACCGCCTAATCACCACTGACCATGTCAGGATGACTGAATGTTGCGGCAGGAAGATCCTCCAGGTTCAGCCTGAAGCGTTGAAACTGCTTGCCAGGCAGGCATTTATCGATGTCAACTTTTACCTGCGCACTTCGCATCTTGAGAAGCTGGCAAAGATTCTTGATGATCCGGAAGCCACTGACAACGATAAGTTTGTGGCGTGGGTGATGTTGCGTAACTCCGTGATATCTTCTGAGGGCAGGCTTCCCTGGTGCCAGGACACAGGAACGGCAATAGTGATGGCGTGGAAGGGAGAAGATGTCTTCACCGGTACAGATGATGCGCTGCATCTCAGCCGGGGCATATGGGAGACCTACAACGAAAAGAACCTGCGCTATTCACAGATAGTCCCCTCCTCGATGTTCACTGAAAAGAACACCGGAAGCAACCTGCCTGCCCAGATTGACATTGCAGCCTGCCAGGGTGATGATTTCAGGTTCCTCTTCATCGCCAAGGGCGGAGGCTCAGCAAACAAGACCTTCCTGTACCAGCAGTCGAAGTCGCTTCTTAACGAGGCTTCGCTCCGGAAGTTTATAGGTGAGAAGATCGGTGACCTGGGTACCTCGGCCTGTCCGCCATACCACCTTGCACTTGTCATTGGCGGGACCTCGGCGGAGATGACTCTGAAGACTGTGAAGCTGGCCTCGGCGGGATACCTTGATGATCTGCCGACATTGGGCAATGAGGCGGGGAGGGCCTTCCGCGACCTTGAGTGGGAGGAGAAGGTTGAAAAGATATGCCAGGAATTCGGCGTTGGCGCCCAGTTCGGAGGGAAATATTTCGTGCATGATGTCAGGGTCATCCGGCTGCCTCGCCATGCTGCTTCCTGCCCGGTTGGGCTCGGAGTCAGCTGCAGCGCAGACCGTAATATAAAGGGGAGGATCACTGCCGAAGGTGTTTTCATTGAGCAGCTTGAGACAAATCCGAAAAAGTTCATGCCTGATAAGGCGCCAGAGCTGGACAAACCGGTGCAGATTGACCTTGAGCGTCCCATGAGGGAGATACTGGCCGATCTTTCCAAATATCCGGTCAAGACGCGGCTTAGCTTGAGCGGTACGCTTATAGTGGCGCGCGATATGGCCCATGCACGCATCAAGCAGATGCTCGATGAGGGCAAACCGATGCCTGAATATTTCAAAAATCACCCGGTCTATTATGCCGGACCGGCCAAGACGCCGGAGGGTATGGCCTCAGGCTCGTTCGGGCCGACCACTGCCGGGCGCATGGACACATATGTTGATCTTTTCCAGAGTCTTGGCGGATCGATGGTGATGCTGGCAAAGGGTAACCGTTCACAGCAGGTTATTGATGCCTGCAAAAAGTACGGGGGTTTTTACCTTGGTTCAGTGGGAGGTCCGGCCGCCATACTCGCCGCCGAAAATATAGTTTCCGTTGAGGTGGTTGATTTCGCGGAGCTGGGCATGGAAGCGGTACGGAAGATAGTTGTGAAAAACATGCCGGCCTTCATACTGACGGATGATAAGGGGAATGATTTCTATTCCAGGCATTAGCAGAGTCAGCAGTCTTCAGTCGGCAGTCAAATCGATAAAGAAATATTAGAAGAAATTAATTAAAAAGCATATTCAGGTTATAAAACATAATCAAAACGCCTTACATACAACAAAAACAATTACATTTGCTCCCTTTAACTCATAAAATACTATTGTATGTGTGGTGTTGTTGGTGTTTTTGACCTGAAAATGAGAGCGGAGGAGCTGCGGCCGAGAATTCTTGAGATGTCCGGCAAACTGCGGCACAGGGGGCCCGACTGGTCAGGAATTTACTGCGGAGAGAAGGCAATCATTGCCCATGAGAGGCTTTCAATTGTTGATGTACAGTCGGGCGGCCAGCCTCTGTACAGCAGGGACCGCAAGCTTATCCTCGGCGTCAACGGTGAGATATACAATCACCGTGAGATACGGGAGCGGTACAGAGACACCTATGACTTCACAACCAAATCGGATTGCGAGGTGATCCTTGCACTGTACGCCGACAGGGGTACTGACTTCCTTGATGAGCTGAACGGAATCTTTGCATTCGTCCTCTATGATGAGGAAAAGGATTGTTATCTCGCAGCGCGGGATCATATCGGCATCATACCCTTCTACATGGGCTGGGACATACACGGCAACCTCTACTTCTCCTCCGAGCTCAAGGCCCTGGAAGGGGTATGCATGAAAATAGAGACCTTCCCTCCCGGCCATTTCTTCTTCAGCCGGGACGGGGTTATGACCAGGTGGTACGGTCGCGACTGGACATCCTACGAAGCTGTGGCAGACAGCAGTACTGATATCACCCTGCTGCGCGAGGCACTTGAAAAGGCTGTTCACCGTCAGCTTATGTCAGACGTACCTTACGGTGTGCTTCTCTCCGGAGGTCTTGACAGTTCTGTAATATCAGCTATCGCGAAGAAGTATGCTGCGCGCCGCATCGAGACAGATGACCAGGCCGATGCCTGGTGGCCTCAGCTGCACTCCTTCGCCATCGGCCTTGAGGGATCACCTGATCTGACGGCGGCGCGCAGGGTGGCCGACCACATAGGCACGGTGCACCATGAAATTCACATAACAGTCCAGGAGGGGCTCGATGCCATGCGCGACGTGATTTACTACCTCGAAACCTATGATGTCACAACGGTCAGGGCATCAACCCCGATGTATCTGATGGCCAGGGTGATAAAATCGATGGGAGTGAAGATGGTGCTATCGGGTGAGGGTGCAGATGAGGTTTTTGGAGGATACCTCTATTTTCACAGGGCTCCCGGGCCGCGGGAATTTCACGAGGAGACCGTGCGCAAGCTGAGCAAGCTCCATCTGTACGACTGCCTGAGGGCAAACAAGTCACTGGCAGCATGGGGTGTGGAAGGGAGAGTCCCCTTCCTCGACAAGGAGTTCCTTGATGTGGCAATGAGGCTGAACCCCACTGACAAGATGGCGGGCAACGGAAGGATGGAGAAATGGATATTGCGAAAGGCCTTCGAGAATTATCTGCCGGAGGAGATTGTCTGGAGACAGAAAGAGCAGTTCTCCGATGGTGTCGGATATAGCTGGATAGACACTCTCAGGGAGCTTGCCTCACGGCAGGTTACAGACGAGAT
>JACDJC010002457.1_pt1 | contig 14519 bp, 10 predicted proteins | sample 7454191 | NCBI WGS metagenome assembly JACDJC01 (sample SAMN14253291, study PRJNA609438) | sludge metagenome | isolation source: sludge after 25d culture with pyrite and EDTA | collected 2018-12-20 | reverse complement strand
TATTTAATGCTTATATTCACATTGACCGACTCCGGAAAAATCGCCCATAGGCGCCTCAATCGATGGAAATTCATTTCCATCCCAATATACTCTCAGGATTAGTTTTTTTAGAATGGTTGCATCCGGCCATTTTTCTTCCCGCACATCCCAATTTTCCCAAAACCAACCGGAGAAGGTAATCCATAATCGAGTTATTATTCCAGGGCTATCATAATCTACTAAGATTCAATGATTTAAGCAAAAGGGTAACAAACACAGATAATTCTAATCAATACTCTTTTAAGGGAAGCCAACATAGGATTATCAATTAATTTCTAAACCTTTCCAATCGGGTAACTTGGGGAATTTTGCATGTGGCTCTCTCTGATACCAGAAACAGGTAGAAGAAATATCAGATTGTTGAGGCAAGTATCTAAAGCCATGTCGCCAGCCAAGATCTTGAATAGTTATCTTCAAGTTTTTCTTGAATCGAATCGGGTCCATCACGTGCCAGCGGTACAATCCGAAACGCTGACCGGCTTTATAAGTTATATCCGGTGGCAACACTTGCACAAGACCTGCATAGGGTGTAGTAAAAGTTGTGTATTTCCCATTTCTGTCAAAATTATAAGACCCGCAAAAATAATCTTCTGTCCCAGTTCCAATAATTGTTGGGAATTCCTTATCGTCGTCCATAAAAAACTTAATTTCGCCTTCTCCCCACCAACCATTATTATTTACCTGCCATGCCATATAAACACCTACATAATGTCCTTCGCCCTTTATATTATCTACAATAGTATAATCAGATGTTTCATTTACTTTCGTTCTACGGTATTGTGCATGAAAATAGGCAGCATCTTCTGGAACATCTGTTAGCGTATAGTCGACTTGATAATAAAGATTCATTGCATCTGCATCATTGATGTTAGTCATGGTTATTCGACATTTTTTTCTAAACGGCATGACCCAATAACAATTAAAAGCACTACCCGGATTTACGGTAACAGGCATAGAATTGAGATGAGCATATTCATTCCAACCCATACCAAAGAAATCGCCAACAGGGCATTCAACAGAAGGCTCTGTTTCATCATCCCAATAAATACGTATAATTGAAAAGCGCCAATTACCTGTTGGGGTCATCCATATGTGCTGAATGGCTCCCGGGCCGTTTATTTCAGCCATAGTAAAGGTTTCTCCGGAGTTGATAGTAACAAAAGGATTCACTTTCCATCCTTGTCCTAAGTCCCGAGCAGGAACTGATGAATTGGCGCTGTTCCGAGGTGCAGATGGATCTGGAATCGCCATACCGCCCTTTCCTTTTTCTCCAGTAAAATTTTCTGGACTAATAGATCTTGTTTCAGCATCAGATAAACGATGCAAATTACCCATACTCATATCTAACCCATTAAAGGATCGTTTTTGGGCAAAACTACCTGCAACGAAAGCAAGCATAAGGAGCGAAATATAAATCGTTTTTAATCGCATGATGAATAATTTTAATGTAACATTATTTAAAATTTGAAATTCAAAAAAATTCCTTTTATTTTCAATATCCCCTTTCACAGAATATTAGTTTAATTTTCTATTTTTGGTGTAAATGGCTTTTCTGGTCCCACTAACCCTCCCGGTTTTAGTTCTAACAATACAGTTTATTTCTATCGTGTTTTTGAATTAAGATTGTGGCTTAATCTCATTTACGAGAATGTTCCACCGGGATTTTATGGATGCCGTGTCTTCAGGCAGACGTCTTTGCAACTTCCGGCGGTTATTGCATCTCTATGGTAACTACCGAGTGTGGGGGCAAAGTCACTGAAAGCACTCCCTTCGACAGCTTATAATCGGAAAAACCAACCGGCTTCACTGCTTCTGGTATATTAAAAGTATTAACCGAGTTAAAAGCAGAAGCGGTAAGCAGGGAAGCGTTGTTCACCTTCTCAATATCAACGCCCGAAACATCTACTTCTACCGTTGTCTTTTTATCAGGATTGAGGTTGCTGAGGCTGACATGCACCTTTCCTGCCTTATCTCTGGAGGCGGTGCCGGAAATCGCAGGAAAAGACTCATCACCCATTTTGTAATCTTCGCACGTAATCTTTGAGGGAATAAACAGAGCATCCTGATGCACTTTATACATGTTAAAAAGATGATAGGTAGGTGTTTTTACCATTTTATCTCCTTCGGTAAGGATCATAGCCTGAAGCACGTTTACCATCTGCGCGATGTTGGCCATCTTTACCCGGTGGCTGTATTTGTGAAAGATATCGAATGTGATTGCGGCAATAAGAGCGTCACGCATCGAGTTTTGCTGATACAGATGACCGGGTTCGGTACCGGGTTCCACATCCAGCCAAATGCCCCATTCGTCCACCAGCAGCGGCACACGTTTATCCGGGTCGTATTTATCCATGATAGCCGCGTGCTTGCTCACCAACTCATCCATAAACATGGCATTTTTCAGACCACTGAAGTAGAGTTCCTCGTCAAAGCCGGTGGCCGACGATTTACTGCCCCAGTTGCCGGTGGCAATGGTGTAATAGTGCAAAGAGAGCGCATCCATATGACGGCCTGCGCGGTTCATCACCACGTCGGTCCAGTTATAATCCCTTGAATTGGCCCCGCAACCCACGCGTTGAAATTTTCCCTGTCCGTAAAGCCGGGCATACATTGAGTACCGACGCAGGAGGTCGGCGTAAAACTCGGGCCGCATGTCACCGCCACATCCCCAGCTTTCGTTGCCAATGCCCACAAACTTAACATCCCAGGGTTCTTTCCGTCCGTTTTCACGGCGCCAGTTGACCATAGGCACATCATCATCGGAGGTCATGTACTGAATCCAGTCGACCATCTCTTCCACCGACCCGCTGCCCACGTTGGCGGAAATATAGGCATCACAGTCCAGCATCTCACAAAGATTTAAAAATTCGTGTGTGCCAAAACTGTTGTCTTCGAGGGTACCTCCCCAAAACACATTTTTAATGGCGGGACGCTCCTCTACAGGACCCACACCTTCCTTCCAGTGGTAAGTATCGGCAAAACATCCACCCGGCCAGCGCAACACCGGGATGTCGAGGGCCTGCAATGCCTCAAGCACATCTTTACGATAGCCATTCACATTTGGAATGTCGGAATCGGGCCCTACCCAGATACCATCGTAAATACAGCGGCCCAGGTGCTCGGCAAACTGGCCGTAGATGTTTTTGTGGATGGTGTATTGGGCCGCATCGAAATCAAGCTTCATGGTGTTTTGCGCCTGGCCATGCATCGTAAACAACAATCCGAAGAAAAAAATTGTGATGAAAGTTTTCATGATGATCCGCTTTTTTTTGAATGAATGAATAAATAATTGGTCAATAGGTCGTTAGGTCGTTAGGTTATTTGGTTGGTAGGCAATAGGCAATAGGTAGTTAAAAGAGTAAAAAGTAATCGGTAAACAGTAATCGGTAAACAGTAAACAGTAAACAGTAAACAGTAAACAGTGATCAGTGATCAAAAAGCTATGCCGTCAGGCAATAGGCAACATGAGTCGCTCAACTCTGAACTCACAACTCTCAACCCCGAACTCACAACTCACAACTCTGAACTCTGAACCCCAGCCCGAACATCGGAACCCTTGTAAAGACGCACGTCGCATCTTCGGCAAGCCTTCGGCGACCGAAGGGCCGTGCGTCTCTATCGAGCCACCCTTGACCCCGGACCCCGAACCCCGAACTCAAAACTCTCCCAACTCACAACTCCGGAGCCGGCATGCTTCCCAGTCCCGGTGTTCCCCCACTAATCCCGGGCCAGCCATTGCTCCAAACCAACTTATTGAGCATCAACACTCTTCCCTTGGGGTTGGCTTTATCCACCGCGTGATATAGTATCCAGTCGTCTCCGTTGTCATCTGTCACGACCTCGGCATTGTGCCCTGTTCCCACGAAGCGGGTGTTTCCGGTAATCACCACTTCATGGTGATTGTCCATCATACTTTCACCCGATTTATCAAGATAGGGACCAAAAAGATTATCGGAACGTCCCACCACCGTGGTATAAGTACTATTTACCCCCTCGCAACAGGAGCCTATGGAGGCGAAAAGATAATAATAATCTCCTCTTTTGTGAATATAAGTTCCCTCGTAAGCGGTTCCAGCAACCTGTTGTTTTTCCGACCCGGGCTTAAGGGCAAGTCCGTCGCCCGTGAGCTCAATGGCGTAAATACCCCTGAAACTACCCCAAAAGAGATATTTCTTCCCGTCCTCTTCTATGTAAAAGGGATCGATGGAGTTTTGAACACCTATTTCATTGCTCCGGAACAGCTTGCCCTGATCACTAAAGGGGCCTTCGGGCTTGTCGGCAGTAGCGACCCCTATTCCACAGGTCCACTCCCCTCCCCAAACCGACATGGAATAATAAAGCACATACCGGCCGTTGATGTAGTTGATGTCAGGCGCCCACAGCCCGCCTTTCGGCTCAAAATCGGGGCGCGTTTGCTCGGTGAAGGCAGTCCCCACAAACTCCCAGTCCACCAGGTTGGCCGACTTATGAATGGGCGTATTTCGGATATCCTCAGTGGCGTAAAGGTAGAACCAGCCATCCTGAGCTTTAATAACCGTGGGGTCGGGCAGACTGTAATTGACCACGGGGTTGGTGTATTCGTTTGCAGCCGGCTCTTCTTCGGGAGGGCCCTTTTTTTCCTCCTTTTTATTGCAGGCATAAGCGGCCGATAAAATTGAGAGGGCGATGACGGAGGCAATAAGATGTTTCATTGAAGTTTGGTATTTTTATTAATTAGCCGGAAGACCAAAGACCTGTGAATATCTTTATTCATTTGGTTTCATTTTCTCTTGTTCAACCCCAAAATAATCGACCAACCGTTCATATTCATTTTTAGAGATGGTAATCATGCAACCATGACGCACCGAATCGGGCAGGCTGTATTTATCCCAGTCACTGAAAAAGGTATAACCCGATGCCTGATACCACGGCCCGTTCAGGTTATCGGCAATGGACAAACCGTAGGATACGCCGGGATATTGTTCATAATAGAGATACCAGATTTGGTCGTCGGGCGAGGGGATAAGCATGGGAGCCTCCCTAAAGTTGGGGCTAACCGGATCGGAGGGTAACGACCAGGGGCCAAACAGCGAGGGGGCTTTTGAAACGCGTATGGTTTTACCCGTTACCCAGTATAGCGTGGGATAAGTTTCATCTTTTAAAATGGCGAAGTATTGATCACCCACCTTACGGATAATCACATCAATGGTTCCGATGTCCCAGTTAAACAAACGGGATGGATGCTCCGAAAATGTTTCCAGGTCGGTAGAAAGCACATATAAGGTGCGCTGACTGGCCCAATAACGCTCAGGGTCTTCCCTGGTGCCTTCCTTATGCGGTGTATGCCAGGTAAGCATATACTGACGGCTACTTTCATCGTAAAACAACTTGGGCGCACCAATTCGCTGAAGCGCCTGTGAATAACCGGGCGTGCTTTTCAGATCGGGTGTAAATGTGCTGTACTTTTCCCATTCGATCAGATCGTCGGAAACCCAAATATTTATGTCTGGCGAGGCATCATTAATATTTCCCACAAGATAAAACCTTCCATCGTGACCCTTACAAATATCGGGATGACCCTTATAATCATCAAAAACCCTCTCCCGGTTATTCAAAGTATTCCAATGAAGTCCATCCAGGCTCACCGAATAATAGAGCCGCCCATAGTCCTGATGTGTCATGTGTGCAAACAGGTAAGCCTGATTGACAGCATCAGACGGATTCCCGACCTGACCCGGCGGATCGGGCTGCTGAGCAAAGGCTGCATTGGCAAAAAAAGCGAGGACTAAGCCGGCGGTGATTGATAAAAGATATTTGTAGTTCATATTGCATCTGGTTTTATTGATATTCTCGATGGAATAATGACTTCCCCATGACTGTGGATTCAGAAGTTAGCCAGAACCGGTGTCAAATAATCCGGATCGATCACCATAATCTCCTCTCCATCGCGTATTTCAAAAGAGACGTCACCGATATACATGTGCCGCGGATGAATTTTATCCCGGCTGTTATGGGCATGAAAGACCATGCGAAGATTCCCCTCTTTATCTCTAAACATAGCGCTGTGGCCAACCCCTACCAAATCGCCCGGTTTTTGCAATATCGGGTTGTCGGGATATTTTGTCCAGGGCCCGTTCACGTGATCTGCCGTAGCAAACCCTACGCCATAAAAAGGGCTCTCGTAACTATTGGCCGAATAAGTCATGTAATACCTGTCTCCGTGCTTTATCACAAACGAGCCTTCATTTACCCTTGGCCATACCGTTTCCCACTCCTGCGACACATAAATGCACTTTTGCATAGTTTCGGGTTTTATCTCCAGAAGGTCATCCGTTAATTCTGCCACCCAAATGTTGAGCCCGTCGTTAAACCGGTCGAAAAATAGATATGGTTTCCCGTCATCGTCGATGAAAAGGGAATTGTCGATGCACTTCTCATCGGCTATCATCGGTTTTTTATCTTTTTGCACAAAAGGGCCCAGTGGGTTTTCGCTGACAGCCACACAGATGTGTTCGTCGGCAGAGAAATACATATAGAACTTGCCGTTGACATGATAAACCTCAGGAGCCCAAAACCAACGATCGCCCCAAACATCCGATCTATGAAGAGCCAATCCATTAGGCAAGGATTCAGGCGTTTTCCAGGTCATCATATCATCGGAAACAAATACGGCAATACCATCTTCAGCGAGGGTTCCATAGGCATAATAGATATCGCCGTAAAGCATGATGAAAGGGTCGCCAAAAGGAACTTTAGTAGCGTTTTGATTCTGAATAGAACTTTTACCACCGGACGAGGAACAAGCCTGAGAGGTAGTCAACAACCCAAATAATACGGCAAAAAAGAAAATTTTTATTGGCATGATTTTCTTAGTTTAGTACTTCATTTGACACACTTTATTTTTAAATATTTAAACCATCTGCCATCTAAATAAACAAAAAAACTGAATTTTTTAAAGACCGGATGCAATCTTTTAGTCAAAAAATAGCAATTTCCGGTCATATTGATAATCCTGAAGGTTTAAAAAGCCAATACAGCCCAAATTGTGCTATTTTTATGACCAATTTGTAATATTGCACTCCCGGAAAGAATGTGTTTCCTGGAAAATAAAACAAAAGCAAGGAAGGAATTTCATGGCACTCCATCTTAAAACAAGAACAGGCATTTTAACAACATGGTTGATTTTTCTGGCCACCATAGCTTCTGCCCACAATTTCTCATTCAGGAAGCACCAGGTTAACAATGGGCTTTCCGGAAACACCGTGCAATGCATCATGCAGGACAACCAGGGTTTCATGTGGTTTGGAACGCAGGACGGCCTGAACCGGTTTGATGGCAACAACTACAAGATTTTTAAAAACAATTCGGACGACAACCACTCCATAGGCAACAATTTTATAAGATCGCTGTATCAGGGTGATGACAATTTGATATGGGTAGGTACCGATCAACGATTATTTATTTATAATCCTGTAAATGAAAAATTTACTTTATTTGAGCAAAGAACCGAAGAGGGCACAGCCATCACTTCGGCAGTAACAGCCATTACAGCCGAAGACGAGATGACCCTCTGGATTGGGACAATGAGCCAGGGGGCATTTTGCTACCATAAATCTACCGGGACCCTTGTACAATTTGAGGCAAAAGAAGGCAATGAATCCATTAACGACAACCTTGTGTGGCGAATTTACAAAGACTACTCGGGTACCATTTGGATAGGAACGCGCGGCGGATTAAGTCGTTACAATAAAGAGAGCAAAACTTTTACCACGTATGGTTCTCGTGAAAGGCAGGGCCCCATCAGTGATCCGGAGATTCTTTCCATTTTTGAGGATTCGGATGGCGACCTGTGGCTGGGTACCTGGGAAGGCGGACTGGCACGGTACAATAAAACCACCGATACCTTCACCTCCTATTTCCGAAAAGACGACTCTCCTTACATCACGCACATTCGCACCATCTTTGAATATGAAAAAAACAAGCTTTTTATTGGCTCCGACGATGGTCTATACCTGTTTGATAAAATCAGCAAAAACATTCGACGAATAGATGACCAGCGCGACCAAAACAGCTTAAGCGATCAAAACATTTATGCCATCTATGGGGATAAAGAGGGTGGCATCTGGATAGGCACCTATTTTGGCGGTGTCAATTACCTATCGCCCAACAGCAGTGTTTTTGAACATTACTATCCCAACTACAAGAAAAACAGCATGTCGGGCAAGGCGGTCAGTCAGTTTTTAGAAGACCCCAAAGGAAACCTGTGGATAGCCACCGAAGACGGTGGCCTTAACTACTTCAACACCAAAACGAGAAGCTTTACGACCTATCTTCCCGACGAAGATAAGCCAAGCATCAGCTATACCAACCTTCATGCACTTATTCTCGACCGCGATAAGCTATGGATTGGCACCTTTTCGAGAGGTCTGGATGTATTGGACCTAAAAACCGGTGAATTTACCAATTTCAGGCATCAACTTAATAACCCCAATTCTATAGACGACAATTGCATTTTTGCGTTGTACAAAACCGTGAAAGATGAAATTTTCGTAGGCACCCCCTTTGGGTTAAGCAGATACAATCGTGATAAAAACGATTTTTCGAGAATATCGCAGGTAAGAGGCTTTGTTTATGATATGGCAGAAGACCACCTGGGACAGTTTTGGATAGCCTGCTACGGGCAGGGCGTTTATAAATACGATCCCGACACCGATGAATGGAGCAACTATTTGCACGATAATAACAACAATAAATCTCTGTGTTTCAACAAGATTGTAGACATATTTTTAGATGAAAAACAACGGCTCTGGTTTTCAAGCGAAGGGGGTGGCCTTTGTAAATACAACTTCGAGACCAACGATTTCACCACCATTGATCAAACCAAAGGCCTGCCCAACAACATGGTTTACGGGGTACTCGACGATAAATACGGCAACATCTGGGTAAGCACCAACAAAGGCATATCCAGAATTAATCTCACCTCACAAAACATAAAAAATTATACCAGCGAGGACGGTCTCCAGAGTAACCAGTTCAACTATCGCTCCAGCTACAAGGCCAGCGATGGGAAATTCTATTTTGGGGGCATCAATGGATTCAATGCTTTTTATCCCGACCAACTCACCGACAACGAGTATATCCCCCCGGTTTTAATTACCGGATTTAAGCTGCTGGATGCTGAAAATCCTTCAAAGAAGGATTCGCTGCTGAATACCATGCTTAACACGGAAAAACAAATAACGCTCAGGCATAACCAGGCCTCTTTTCGGATAGATTTCGTCAGTCTCAGCTTCCGCGCACAGGGAAAAAATCAATATGCCTTTCAACTTGAAAATCTCGATAATAAGTGGATTCCTGTTGAGAATCAAAACTTTGCCTCATATATAAATCTCAATCCGGGCAAATATGTTTTCAGGGTAAAAGGCTCGAACAACGACGGCCTGTGGAACCAAAAAGGGGATTTTCTGAAGATCGAAATTCTACCACCAATGTGGAAATCGAATTACGCTTACATTTTCTATGTCCTGCTCTTTTTAACGGTTGCTTTTTTTTCTTTCAGATACTACCAGCGTATCTTACGGAAAAAACAACAACTAAAACTCGAAGATTTCAGAGTTGAAAAAGAGAAAGAGATGTATGCCTCGAAAATCAATTTTTTTACCAACATTGCTCACGAGATCAGGACACCGGTAAGCTTGATTAAAGCACCCCTGGAGAGTATATTAAATGGTAAGGAAAGTATAGCTGCAGCCAAAGAAAATCTGGCAGTTATTGATAAGAATGCCGACCGGCTGCTCAACCTGGTCAATCAATTGCTTGATTTCAGGAAGATTGAAAGAGACACCTATAGTCTGCATTTCGAACCCGTTAACATCAATAATCTGATCACTGATATTTGTTATCGCTTTAAATCTACTGCATCCCAAAAAAACATCTCGCTCAACCCTGTTTTTCAAAAGAGTGAGGTCATCAAAAATGCAGATAAAGAAGCTTTGACTAAAATCCTCAGTAACCTGTTGACCAACGCCCTGAAATATGCCAAAACAAGCATCGAAATACGATTAAATGAGATAGACGAATCCGATTACCTGGAAATCACCATAACGGATGATGGGATAGGTATTCCTGAAGCATTCAGGGAAAAAGTTTTCGAGCCCTTCTTTCAGATAGAAGGAAATGGGAACGCCGACGGTAACAGCGGAACCGGAATCGGGTTGGCTTTTTCGCGTCAATTGGTCGAAAAGCACAACGGAAACCTCTTCGTTCGTGAAACTACGGAAGGACACTGTGAATTTGTAGTCAGAATAAACGCGCGTGATCAAAATCAGAACCAATTGTCGCATGAGCCTGAAAATCCAAACATTCGCCAAGCAATTTCCCCGCTACATGCCGTTGAAATGGAAAAGCCTCTGAAAAACGATAAACCCGTTCTGTTAATTGTGGAAGATAACGAAGATTTATGCAACTTCCTGGAGCGAAGCTTAAAGCTGGAATACCAGGTTTTAACTGCACCCAACGGAAAACAAGCGCTCCACCTGCTCGAACATCATGTGGTCGACATCATAGTAAGCGATGTGGTGATGCCCGGGATTGACGGGCTGGAACTGGTAAAAGAGGCCAGAGGCAATGAACAATTCAGTCATATTCCCATTGTATTGCTGTCGGCACGTACCAACCTGGAGACCAAAGTGAACGGACTTGATTCGGGGGCCGACGCCTATATTGAAAAACCTTTTTCATTGGAGTACCTTAAAGCTCAGATTAACAGTTTGATAAAGAACAGGGTTCGGTTGTTGGAAAAATTTGCCAACTCACCGTTTATTCCTTACGGCAGTATTGCCAACAACAAAAAAGACGAGGATTTCCTGAACCGGTTGAATGATGAAATTGATCACAACATCTCTGACGCAGATTATTCCATTGAAAAATTAGCCGCCGCACTCTCCATGAGCCGCTCAAATCTGCAGCGCAAAATCAAAGGGATTTCAGGGATGACCCCCAATGATTACATACGCGTTCTCAAACTAAAAAAAGCGGCACGTCTCATCATGGAAGGGGAATATCGCATCAACGAGATATCATATATCGTTGGCTTTAACAGTCCTTCTTACTTCTCCAAATGCTTTCAAAAACAATTTGGCGCTTTACCCAGCGAGTTCGTGAACCATAACGAAGAACTTTCAAAACCTCCCGAAACCACGTGATTTTTTCACCCCGCTTCCCTCCAGCCTTGATTTATTCCTAAAAGTGTAGTAATTTAGGAGCAATAAGTCATTAACAACGTTGGAAAAACCCCACCCATGAAGTACACGTTACTACATAACGGACAAATTATCTCGGGCAAAAAAATTATTAAAGGCGATTTGCTCATTGGCAACTCCAGGATCATGGCCATCGAGGAAACCATCCATCACCACAGTTTCGAGGCAGAGGTGATGGATTTAAAAGGAAAATATGTGCTTCCGGGTTTACTTCATTACAACTGTCCTTTTTTAGCCAGCCATGATACCAGCGCGGTTCCCAATACCTCCATCTATCAGGCCATATCCCACGGGGCCACATTTATAATGGACACCGTGAACCTCAGTCAGGAGGATAATTGTATTGAGCAGCTTTTTCAAATCCGTGAAGGGTGCAAGCCCATCATCTCCGATTTTGGCTTTCATTTGGGGATGCAGGGAGACTGCGACCTTTCGTCGTACAATATCGAATATTGTTTTGTACATGAAGGCATCACCTCCCATTTTCTAAGGGGCAATTTCCAGAGCATACTGCCGGCTTCAAAAATCGAAAAAATTTTTCAAACCGGGGCCCGCCAACACACGCTCTTTGCATTCGACCTAAGCACTTTAAGGTCAGGGAGCAATACGATGAAGGAATACCTGAAAGCCGTGCAAGCACTTTTTGAATTTTTAAGCCAATCCAACTGCCTGGTATTGGTCATGGATGTGGCTTACCGCAACGAATTAGAGTTGATAACTCCCTATTTAAAGGCGGACAGCTATATTTATGCAGCATTAAACGTCTCCTCGGAGGCTGGTCATGAGATTGAAGGCGAAAACAATCTGATAGGGATTGATGATCTGCTGGCCATTAAACAAAACAGCCATGTGATGCTCTTACCGCCTGTGCTTAGTGATTCAAAAGCCGACGTCTCCTCTTTTATTGAGCATGGGCGAAACATCAGTTTTATTGAAAAAATGCACCGGTTGTTTGGCGCACATGGCGATTGTTTACTGCCCACCTTGTGTGAGCTGTATGCCACCCGTCCGGCACGCTTGTTGGGTATCTATCCCCGTAAAGGCATACTTAAACCCGGTTCCGATGCCGATCTCATAATATGGTCGCCTACCTCGGTCAAGACCAAGCCCACAGAACCTGCAGGGACGGCCAACACCGCTCTTCTGCGCAAGGACATCAAAAAACTCTTCATCAGTGGGGTGTTGCTCGAAAACGACGACCCGCTTATCCAGACAAAAATGAACGGGCAGTTTGTCCATCGTGGATCGCCCATATTGTAAACTTTACTTCAAATGATACCCCCGGGCACTCATCTCTGCCAGCCGAAACTGCTCATAGCTCTCCTGGTCGAAAGGATAGTCCCAACAGCCCATGCGATGGATCACCCGGCCGCCAAAGCCGGTTTTAAACCGGTAAAGTCCGTACATTGGGTGTGCGGGATCGGGAAACGGTGAGATGCCAAAAAAATCATATTCATCACATCCGCGCTCTTTGGCGAACTGCATAGCCTCCCATTGCAAGGCGTAACTGGCCATGAGGTTTTTTTGCTTAGAGGATGAAGCGCCATAAAGATAGGTGGCTCTTCCGCCGGAGCGAGCCAGAAACATGCCCGCCAATGGTTCATCCTCCTTCTCCGCCAACAACAGGTCCACTTCTCCCGGTGATCGGGTATCGCAGGCACGGGTTTTAAACACCGCTTCAAAAAACTTTAGCTCATTAGCAGCCAGGTTATGGCGCGAATAGGTTTCACTGTACAACCTGAACCATGTAGGTAATTCGCTTATGCCGGCCCGCCGCACCTTTACGCCATTGCGCCTGGAAAGCCGGATATTGTAACGGGTTTTTGACTTCATGCTGTTTAATAGACGCTCATCATCTTTATCCAGATTAAGCATCACGGTATGGGCCGGAAGCATGTCGGTGGGCGCTTTGCGCAGCCGAAAGTGGCGGGTATCGAAATTCATACGTATCTCCCGTATGGGCACATCGGGAGGACCCTTCCAGGTGCCGTTGGGGTGGTAAAAGTCTTTATCGCCGGCCCAGGGGGATTCCCAGTTAAGGTCATACCGCACAAAAAGTGTTTCAGGGGGCAGAAAATGGTGCAACTGCTCCGACAGCTCTTCCAGCCAGATGCCGCATCGCTCTTCGTCGGGCAACTGTTCGGGCCCAAATGGCACATAGGCCATCAGGCCGCCGCTTCCCAATTGCCTGAGGGTTATCAGCACATCGCCCTCTCGCTCGTGGGGCTTTAATGGTTTGCCACAGGTGTGGTTTCTATGCCCCACGGCCATATCGAAGGCGCGTACGCCCCATCCCTGCCGCTTTTTAAGCCGGGCCCAAAAAGCGGTTTGTTGAAGAATGTGGGTGGGTGCAATCCTGTTTTCTGCTTTTGGTTCCAGTTCCACAATCATAAAAAAAATGCAGCTTTATTTTTCTTAATAAAAAAAGTCTGACCGCAGCCAGACCTTTTTAAATTGTTTTAAAAAAACGTATCGTCGTTAATAAATCAACGGGGCGGTTACTCGGAGACCACTTCAAAATCGATATTTACCTTAACATCCCTGTGCAGCTTCACTACGGCGGTGTAGCTACCTACCTCCTTCACCGAATCATCGGTTATGGAGATGTTTTTCCGCTCGATGTTGAAACCATCCTTCTCCAGTGCTTCCGCAATCTGGATGGTGTTTACCGAACCAAAAACTTTACCGGTAGTACTGGTTTTAGCGCCGATGGTCAATTTTTTACCTTCGAGTTTTTTGGCCATTTCGAGAGCTTCGTTGCGAATCTTCTCCTGCTTATGGGCCTGCTGCCGGTTGTTTTCGGCAAAAACCTTCTTGGCTGACTCGGTAGCAAGAATGGCAATTCCACGTGGAATCAAGTAGTTACGGCCATATCCGGGGTGTACGTTAACGATGTCGTTCTTGAGGCCCAACTTGGCCACGTCTTCTTTTAATATTACTTCCATCATGGTTAGTTCCTCCTGGGTTTATTTCATCAAATCGGTTACATAAGGCAATAAGGCAAGGTGACGGGACCTCTTAACTGCCTGAGAGACTTTTCTCTGGAATTTTAAGGAGGTACCTGTTAAACGCCGGGGCAATATTTTACCCTGCTCATTCAGGAATTTCTTTAAAAACTCCGGGTCCTTGTAATCGACATACTTAATGCCATTTTTCTTAAAACGGCAATACTTCTTCTTTTTAATCTCAACCGATGGAGGTGTAAGATATCTTATTTCACTTTGGTTTTGTGCCATGGTC
>JACDJC010002455.1_pt1 | contig 14524 bp, 8 predicted proteins | sample 7454191 | NCBI WGS metagenome assembly JACDJC01 (sample SAMN14253291, study PRJNA609438) | sludge metagenome | isolation source: sludge after 25d culture with pyrite and EDTA | collected 2018-12-20 | reverse complement strand
TGAACAGCAACGCGGTCGTTCCGGTTTGCCGAAAATAGCGCACCGAAAATCATCAGTCAGTTGAACGCAGGCAACCCCCGCAGGTTTGCCCCGCTCCATGCCTGGAATTGGGCTGGAGATGGATGGAGCAATACAACAAGCTCCGCACCCAGCACGACACTCGAAGGAATGAGGGCTTGTCATTAGAAACACCTTGTTCAATACGTACGATATTTGAACATTACCAGAGAGGCTCTGGACTTCACCTATTATTCACATACGACCGTGGAAAAACTTAGGGGGAGAAATACTGGCAAATACCAGCTTGGCAATAACACAGGCCGTCGCGTCAATATTGGTGAGCGCCGACCTGCAAGAGCAACAGCTTATCCTGCACAGATCACGGGGTAGCAAGCAAAAACAAAGGCGACCCTTTCGGAATCGCCTTACGTAAAAATATTATGGCGGAGAAAGAGGCCGCCAAACACACATACAACCCGCTGTTATTTATAGGTTAAATTTAGATCAGCCCGCATCAACACTGCATACCCATCTAAAAACTTGTAACACTCTGGCGCGTGGTGTAACTTCCAATCATATTTTTAATGATGGGTAGGAAGTTGGTATAAAAAACATGGGTTAAATTCCCAAATCGACCGCCACACCCATGAAACCTCAAAGCAAGAGGGCCGCAACCGTGCCACGTAAGGCCAAAGAACTAAGCGCAATCGAGATTAAACGCCTAACCCATGCGATCAGCAAGGACGGCAAACCGTATAACGCTATGCACGCAGTTGGGGGCGTGTCGGGGCTTTTGTTACAGGTCACGCCCACCGGCGCGAAATCGTGGGTTCTCCGAACCTTCGTAGGCGAGAAGCGCCGGGATATTGGCTTAGGTGGCTACCCTGACGTTTCACTGGCTGATGCGCGTATCAAGGCACAGGCCACGAAGGAACAGATCGAACTAGGCTTTGATCCGGTCGAAACCAAACGTGCCGCAAAACGTGCCTTGATTGACGCCCAGCGGCAGACCATCACCTTTGAAGATGCCGCCCGGCGGTATATCGAGATGAAGGCCAAGGAGTTCAAGAACCCACGGCAAGCCGAACAATGGACAAGCAGCCTCACCAGCTACGCATTCCCGGTCATTGGTGGCGTACCCGTTCGTGACATTGAGCTAACCCATATCAAAGCCGTACTTGATCCCATATGGGAGCGCATCAATGAAACAGCCAATCGTGTTCGTGGACGGATCGAGAATATCATTGGATGGGCAACCATTCACCAGTACCGCAGCGGCGAGAACCCGGCACGCTGGAACAATTACCTAGACCAGATTTACCCAGCACCGGGCAAAGTGCAGGCTGTGAAGCATCACGAAGCTATGCCGTTCAAAGAAGTACCGGCATTCATGGCAGAGCTTCGCAAACGTGACGGATTGGCGGCGCGTGCGCTTGAATTTACGATTCTCACCGCAAGCCGAACCAATGAATCCATTGGTGACAAGCGCATCAATAAGCGCGGCATGGTTTGGGGCGATGTTGATTTGGATGCGCGCCTCTGGACGATCCCCGCCGAACTGATGAAAGCCAAGCGAAAGCATCAAGTGCCGTTATCTGATGCCGCCATGATGGTTCTAGCCAAGCTAGATCGTGGTGCAGATGACGCGCTGATATTCCACGGCGCTGGCGGGGCGATTGCCTCAAACAATTTCCTTTCGTCGGTACTCAAGCGCATGGGTGCAGATTGCACGGCACACGGTTTCAGATCGAGTTTCAAGGATTGGGCGCGAAGCATGACCGCCTATGATGACGAGGTTTCAGAACTGGCTCTGGCGCATATCAGCAGCGACCAGACCCGCGCCGCCTATGCGCGTGATGGCTTGATCGACAAACGCCGCTTGTTGATGACGGAGTGGGCGGATTACTGCGAGCGCAAGCAAGCAAAGACAACATCGTCGAGATCGGATGCAATCCGAACTGCATAAAATACAACCAGACAAGTGGGGCAACCACTCTTGAGAGATGTTCAACCGAGAAATTAATTAACTCAGGAATATTTATGCAAAACATTAATAATCAACGACATAAATAAATAAATTTCCACTTGGAAATTAGATTTTCCACCTGGAACCCCTGATTATCTCGATCAATTTGAATGCGACCACACAAACAGCGTGGAGCATTCAAGATCATGAACTATTTTTCAGACAAAAGCCTGGCAGCACGATATCAAGTAACCCGCCAAACAATATGGCGCTGGGTTCGCGAAGGAAACTTTCCCCCACCCATCCAACTGGGAAAGGCTGCAGTTCGCTGGCATGAGGCGGACATTCTGCTATGGGAGCAGTCCAAGCAAGTGGGGGCAAAAAAATGAATACCCCTCTCCACACTAATAAGGCTAATGAGTACCCACAAAACACCAGTGACCCAATTACCTTTGGCCATACGGGTAACGGCCAAGTGCAAAGCAATAGCAAGAGCTTCTTGTTTGCTTCGAGCCACAGGGAAACCAGCAGATTTAGTCACATATTCCTGGACGACCTGGTGCGAATGTCTAACCAACCGCGTATTGGAGCAAAGGAAACCGCGCCCGTTTTTGCGCCGCATAACGGACAAGCCAAGACTAAGGAAGCAGCCGAGCAAGCCGCGTTTAGCGCCTTGATTCTGGATTTTGACGAGGGGAACAGATCAGCAGACGCATTAAAGATGATTCTCGTTGAAGCTGGCGGGTTCTTGGCATTCACTAGCAGCAGTCACCAGCAGCCCAAGAAAGGCCAGCCGCCTAAAAATCGATGGAAAGTCATTGTGCCATTTAGCCGCCTTGTTGATCCGGAAAAGTACCTACCCTTAGCCGCGGGGGCAGCGTTGAAATTTGGCACAGACCCAGCGCAAGCCCGCTTAAGTCAGATTTGCTATGTACCAAACAAGATCAGCGTAGATGCCCCGTATGAGGTCATCAACAAACTAGACCGGCCATTCATTGACCCCGTAAATAGCGACTTTGCAAAGGCCTGCATAGCGGCTTTTGAGGAAGCCGACCGCCCAGCTAAAGTCATGGCAGCACCAATCAAACATAGTACAAGTGGTTTTAGACAATCCGATAGCGTCATTCAGATGGCAAATGCGGCCTATTCCGTGCGGGATATTCTGACCGAGGCGGGCTACAAGCAACTCGGCAAAAAGTACTTGGCACCGGGCAGCACGTCTGGCACTCCCGGCGTGACCATAATGACCGGCGATGACGGCAAAGAGCGGGTATTTAGTTACCACAGCCAGAGTGACCCACTGGCGGATGGCCATAGCCATGACGCTTTCGATTTGCTGTTAATCCTGCAATTCGGTGGCGACATGGCCGAGGCCATCAAGACGCTATCGGCGGAACTTAATCTCGACGGCCAGAAGCAAGGCAAACGGGAGTTCATGAAGGCACAAGCCGAGCAAAAGGGCGATGTAGCCGCCTTTGAACTGATGCGCTCAAAGGCCACCACAGCGCGGCTAAAAGATGAGACGCAGCCGTTTGATTTTAGTCGGTTCTCGATTAATGCCCGCATTGATGAAATGCGCGAAAGAATGCTTGAGGATGTGTTTATCATGGGAAATGTCGCACTTCGCGGCCAGCTAACGGCCATTTACGCAAAACCAAACACCGGAAAAACGCTGATAACCCTTCGATTATTGATTGATGCCGTCAAAAATGGATCTATTCATGGCGAGAACATTTTTTACATCAATGCCGACGACACTTACAAGGGGTTGATTCAAAAAACAGAAATTGCAAAACAGCATGATATAAATATGATCGCGCCAAACGAAAACGGGTTCGATGCCAAACAGTTTACGGATTATCTTCGTTTGATGATTCACCAAGACACCGCAAGCGGAAAAGTTATCGTTCTCGATACCTTAAAAAAGTTTGCTGATCTAATGGATAAGAAAAGTGGCTCTGGATTTATGGCCGTGGCGCGGGGGTTCGTCCAATCCGGCGGCAGCATTGTCCTACTGGCGCACACCAACAAAAACCGGAACGCGGAGGGTAAGGTGATTGCTGGCGGCACAAGCGATGTTATTGATGATGCGGACTGCGCCTATACGCTGGATGAGATCGAATCGACAACCACTGAAAAAACAGTTTTATTCGAGAACATCAAAGCCCGTGGCGATGTTGCCAAGTCAGCCGCCTACAGATATAGCACCGAGCGGGGGCAGAGCTACGCACAATTGATTGGGTCGGTTATAACCCTTGACGATGAAAGCGCGGCACAAGCAGCTATAGACCGAGATCGGCTAGAGGCACGAGCCAAGGATGAGCCAGCGATTCAGGCGATCAGTGAAGCAATAAGGCTTGGATTCTCTAACCGGACTGCTTTGCTGAATGAGGCACGCAACCACTGCGGCCTGTCGCGAATCCGACTGTCTAAGGTGTTGGATGACTACACAGGTGCAGCACTCGATCTAGGCAAACTGTGGAGCATGAAACGCGGGGCAGACAATCGCCACACTTATGAGTTGCACTACGGACAAATTCTGGAAAAAACTGGGTAGTACCCTGCTGCAAAACCGAAAAACCAGCGAAACCAGTAAACCGCGCCAGAATGAGGTTTATTGGTTTTTTACCAGCCCTTGGTTCCCGCCCCACAAGCCCGGTTAACAGAACACGCTTTAAAGGTCACGCCGTCTCCATCTCCTCGTGGCATGCACCACAAACTAACTGTATGTGTGCTTTGCTCCAAGCGCTTGCTTTGCATTGAGGGCACACATGCTTGATTCGATCATTAAGTCTTTTTTCCGGTGGATTAAATACCATCGGTTGGGGTGGTAATCCCCCCATTTTTAGGGGTGCCCAAAAGTAGGGTTTACGCGGCCATCAGTGGCGGCTTGCCACCATTGGCTTTGTGAGGGCGACGGTGATTGTAAAACCACAACCACTGGGTCGCATAATCTTGAACTTCCTCCAAGGTGTCGAATAGGTGTTTGCTCAGCCAACTGTAGCGGATGGTTCGGTTCGTCCGCTCAATGTAAGCGTTCTGTTGTGGCTTGCCAGGCTGGATATAGTCGATGCGTATGTTCCGCCTCCTGGCCCAGTCGACGAACGTGTGGCTGATAAATTCAGGCCCATTGTCGCAACGAATGGCTGTTGGCTTCGCTCGCCATTCCAACAGTTGCTCCAGCACCCGGATCACACGCAGCGCCGGCAGTGAGAAGCCCGCTTCAATGGCCAGTCCTTCTCGCCGGTAATCGTCAATCACATTGAATAACCGAAAATGCCGACCATCGCTGAGCTGGTCGTGCATGAAGTCCATCGACCAGACCTGATCCGGCTTGATCGGCTCTTTCAGGGGCTCGGGAACCTGCCGCTTCAGACGACGCCTGGGCTTGATCCGCAGGTTCAGTTCCAGTGCGCAGTAAATCCGATATACACGCTTGTGATTCCAGCCTTTGCGCTCGACATTGCGCAGATAGTCAAAGCATTGGCCAAAGCCCCAATCGCTTTGCTCCTCGGTCAGCTTGACCAGCCAGTCGGCAATCTCGACGTTCTCATCGCTCAGCGTCGACTGATAGCGGTAGCAGGTTTCACTGATCTTAAATGCCGCACACACCAGGCGAACAGAAACCCCTCGAACCATGACGACTTGTTGAGCCATCTCCTTGCGTCGGGATGGCTTCACCACTTTTTTGCGAGTGCCTCCTGCACGATCTCGGCCTTAAGGCGCTCCTCAGCGTACATCTTCTTGAGCCGGCGGTTCTCGTCTTCGAGTTCCTTAAGGCGGGCCATCAGGGAGGCATCCATCCCACCATACTTGGCGCGCCATTTGTAAAAACTGGCACTGCTCATGCCATGTTCGCGGCACAGCTCGGGGACGGGTACCCCATTTTCCGCCTGCTTGAGGATCGCCAGTATCTGGCTGTCCGAAAATCTCGATTTCTTCATGCAGAATCTCCTTCGTGATCATAACGAGAAAATTCTACTTCTGAACGCCGCTATTTCTCGGGGGGATTACAGGGTGGTTTATTGTGATCTGTTTTTACTTCAACTGGCAGGATTGATAACGGGGTAGCCCCGAGCTCTGGCTGCGGTGTCAGCTCAGCCAAGTTGGCTCTGATTTGGGTCAGTTCTTCCGGCTCTACCGGAGCATAACGATCCATCCACGGTAGCGTGAAACCAGATGCAATCAACTGCTGGCAGGCTTTGATGAAAAGACCGTCAGGATGGATGTAATGTGAAACCTTCCGTCCCGTTTGCTTGCCTCCTGGTAAGCCCGTACTCGTTGGCTCTAGCCCGATGCGTTGCATGTGCCGCACCCATTCTTGATTGTGATGATTTGATGGTGTGGATTGGCCTAAGCTTTCCTGCCAGTGATGAACCATCTCGTGAGCCAAGGTGGAAAGAGCAATTTCAAGAGGTTGCAGGGTAAAAAAACCGGGATTCAGGGCGAGTTCATGAATGACTTTGCCATCAGGTGAAACGAATCGTTCAGCATGATGATAACCCCGTTGGCGACGAGAACTTCTCAGGGTAATCAAGCAATCCGGCAGTTCGCTTGCAAACAGTACCCCATTGAAATGATCAAAGGCCGTTTGTAACGATTCATATAAAGCAAGCGTCGGTTTTGTTGGCATTGGCTCAGACCATGAAACGATAAGATGGCGACACTGTATACAGCCACAGTTCAATTCTGAAATGTCACAAAATTTTCCAAGCTAACCATGTGAGATCATTACATCGACTCACCGCACCGCAGTGCAAGACGACAGATCATCGATTCTGCGGATTATATAAGGACATCAATGATTCGGTCTGCTATCAGAATATTCGTTACTATCAGAATATTTTTTTGCTCAACTTGATGAATTGAATCATGGAGAGACTATGTACGATGCATTGAATGATCTATGCCAAATTGCTCAACAATTCCTTCAATCGACGCTGCCATCAAGCGGGGATCAGTGGTGGGAAAATGGCGTCATTGCGCAATTAACATACCAGCAACAACGCATCGCTGATGAAAAGGGAATCACCTCGCTAAATGAACTTGATCTGGCGGCCTTGCTGCGTGTGCTGGATCAGAATTGGCGAGAGATCAATCAAACAAAGCGTCTTCCACTTGAAGCTCGTAACTGGCTTAAGGAATCACAGAATATTCGCAACCGTTGGGCACATTTACCGCCTGGTGGATTAGATCACGCAGATGTCTACAGAGATCTGGATACGATTTATCGCTTAATGAGTGCGCTTGATGCCAATGACTCATCCATCTCCCGTGTGCAATTGGCACGAGAAGAAGCACTAAACCAGATTGCCGGCAACCGAGTGATCACAACCAAACCAGCACCTCCTTCATTCAAGGGAAATGTAAATAAAGGGGACATGGTCCGATTATTGGCCCAACCTGATTGTATTGGTGCGGTCATTGCCGTCTTAGAAGGTAGTGGAGAATTGCGGTATCAAGTGTTTCATGACGGGGGCGTTTTCACTTACTACGCATCACAAATTGAAAATTTTGACGGCAGCGGTAGTGTAAATAATCGGTTCAGTGTTTCTCCTGATTCTCTGCACGCAGCCCTAAGTGCCCTTCAACTGCGACACCCGAGTACCGGCGGCCTATACTCCCTCTACGCTTCACGCATCAATTTTGTCCCTTATCAGTTCCGGCCCGTGCTCAAGCTGATCCAGGCCGACCGCCCACGACTCCTGATTGCCGATGAAGTTGGCGTCGGCAAAACTATCGAGGCAGGCCTCATCCTGAAAGAACTTCAGGCCCGACGCGATATTCGTTCAGTGTTGGTAATTTGCCCCAAACCCCTAGTCGCTGAACGGAAATGGCTGGAGGAACTCAAGCGTTTTGATGAGCAGTTCGTTCATCTGGATGGATCAGCTTTACGCTATTGCCTGGATGAAACCCAACTGAATGGTATCTGGCCGCAACAGTGCACCCGCGCCATTCTGCCTTACTCACTCCTCGACGAAACCCTACTCATGGGCAACCAGCATGGCCGAAAAAAACAACGCGGCCTGCTCGACCTAGACCCGCCGCCCAGCTTCGATCTGGTCATCGTGGACGAGGCTCACCATATCCGCAATACCGACACTTGGGCTTATCGCAATGTTAGGTACTTCTGCGACAACGCCGAAGCCGTCGTTTTACTCACCGCAACGCCAATACAGTTGGGTGACAACGACCTCTATACTCTGCTGCACCTGCTTCGCCCAGACGTGGTTCCTGGGCGGCGCGAGTTCGACCAGATGGCAGAACCCAACCCACATATCAACGCCGCTGTCGAGGCCGCGCGTAGTGCCGGTGAAGGCTGGATGGACGCCGTGCGCGCTGCTATCAGCAAGGCCGTCGCCACTCCTTGGGGACGTCATGTCCTCTTGATCGACAATCGTCTGCAGGATGCCCTCGACCTTCTAGATGCCGATACCAGCAACAAGGAAAACCGCCTTACCCTCATCCGCACATTGGAAGCACTGCACACTTTCGCCCCCCTCATCAATCGCACCCGCCGGCGTGACATCGGCAACTTCACCACCCGAAAGCCAGAAACTGTTTCGGTGGAATACACCGCTGAGCAGGACGACCTGCATCATGATTTGATCCAACTTATCGGACGCATGCTTTCGCTGCGACACGGAGACAAGAATCTTCAGTTCATGCTCACCACCGTCCGTAGACAAGTAGCCAGTTGTGTTTTCGGCCTCGCCCCCCTCTTGTCCGACATTCTCAATCGTCACCTTTCGCAGGTGCAATTGAGTGAAATGAGCGACGAGAACAGTCTTAATGAAACCGGCGAAACCCTCGCCGACTTTCGCGTTGAAGTCGAAGCCCTCATCCACCGAGCCAGTACTCTCACGGGTCTTGACCCCAAGTTCGATGCCTTCCTCCGTGTCATTCGAGACAAGCAGGCGCTTCCCAACAATAAGCTGCTGGTGTTCAGCACCTTCCGCCACACCTTGGCCTATCTTGTGGGGAAACTCTCACAGTCATCCGTTCGCCTCGGCCTAATCCACGGTGACATTCCTGACGAAGACCGCAGAGACTTGCGCCACCGTTTCAGTCTGGACAAGACGGACCCGCAAGCTCTGGATGTATTGCTTTCTTCCGAAGTTGGCTGTGAGGGTCTCGACTTCCAATTCTGCGATGGCTTAGTGAATTACGATCTACCCTGGAATCCTATGCGTGTAGAGCAGCGCATCGGCCGGATCGATCGATACGGACAGAAAAGCGAAACTGCCGTGATTTACAACTTCATCACACCCGGCACCGTTGATGCCGAAATCTACGAACGCTGCTTGGTTCGCATAGGTGTCTTCCGTCAGGCTCTGGGGGGCAGCGAGGAAATCCTCGGCAAACTCACCCGCGAAATCCACGCCATCGCGGAGAATCTGGAGTTGACCGCTGAAGAACGCGCGGCACGTTTGCAACAACTGGCCGACAACGAAATCCGCCTCGTCCAAGAACAGAGCGCTCTAGAAGAGGCGCAAACCAAACTCTTTGGTCTCACCCTGCCCAAGCAGGACGAAGACATGATCAAACAAGCATCCAGCTTCTGGCTCTCTCCCGGCATGCTTGCCAACCTGGTGGCGCGCTATCTCGAAAACATGGGGGCATCCAACTTGCCCGTCAGTCTTGGGCGTAAACCCGTTGTCACCTTGCAACTTGGCCAAGAAACGCGGACAAAACTTCTAGCCGATTTTCATGCCCTGAAAATAACGGGTGCAACCGCACAAACTTGGTCACGCTGGCTTAAAGGTAACGACCCCTACCTCGCATTAACTTTCGATCCCACCACTGCCTCTGAACGGCGCGACCTAGTCTTTATTACGCCTACCCACCCCTTAGCGCGTCAAGCCGCCCAAGCCGTTGAACCAGCCGCTCCGCTGATCTGCAACTTGAGCGCCAAGACAAATGGTTTACCACCCGGCCGTCATCCCTATGCCATCTACCGCTGGCGCAAGATCGGCATGAAAGAAGACTTCACCTTCCAGCCTGTCTGCGCCGACCCAGTCATCGCTTCACGCATGCTGGAGTTACTGGAAATTGCCACCCCGATGGAGGCAACGGCTCAGAACATCACCATGGATGAAGAACGCGCGTTGGAATCTCATCACTATCGACTCTGGTTAGACCTGCGCGCTACCCACATCGAACAAGTCACGCAAAACACTCTGGCCCGCCTTGCCTCGCTTGACACCACGCACGCCGCTCGCCTCTCACTGTTGGAAGAACAGCGCGACGATGCCAGCGATACTCGCATCCGGCGCATGAAGGAATCTCAGATCGAAACGGCGCGACGGGATTATGAACATCGGGCGGATGGGCTGAAAATGGCGCCAGGGCGGGCGGATGTAATTGCCGAGGCGGTGGCGTTTGGGGTGCTGGTAGTGGAGAAAAATACATGACATCAAATCTAATTGAACTTCGGAATAAACGCCGCAATTGGGTTGAAGCCAACCAGGAAAATGGCTTTGAGGATGGAATCAAACGCTTGCTGACTGACCTATACCCGGATAATGCACACTTTATTTATGAGTTATTGCAAAACGCGGAAGACACCGAAGCATCGATCGTTCAATTCACCTTGACCAATACAGCGGTCGAATTTGAGCACGATGGAAAACGACTTTTCTCACTTAGGGATGTCGAGTCCATCACCAGCATCGGGACTAGCACCAAAAAAAATGACACGACCAGCATCGGCAAATTCGGAGTTGGCTTTAAAGCGGTCTTCGCATACACCAACACCCCTGAAATCCACTCAGGCGATTTCCACTTTCAGATCCATGACCTCGTTGTGCCTGAAACAGATGGCGTTCAAAAAACCAAGCTAGGCGATCGGGAAACCCGTTTTTTATTTCCATTCAACAACCCTAAAAAACCAGTTTCACTCGCGGTGAAGGAAGTCGAACGCGGCCTGAGCGACTTGGGCGACAACACCCTCTTGTTCCTGAGTCACATCCAAAAAATAGAATATATTCTGTCTGACGGGTCTCTCGGTAGGCTGGAGCGGATCAACAAAAGTGGAGGGCACATCGAGATTCGCGCCATCAACCCTGGCGGGGAAGAAGCAATTTCGCATTGGTTGCGCTTTGAGAAGGACGTTGAAGTCACTGACGAAGAAAACAATACCAAGATATGCCGCATCGCCATTGCCTATAGCCTCGCCGAAAAGAAGGACAAAAAAGGCTTGGCAACATGGGAAATTATCCCTCTCGATCGTGGCCAAGTTTCCATTTACTTCCCCGCCGACAAGGAAACTTCCAATCTGCGTTTTCACATTCACGCTCCATTCGCCTCAACGGTTGCACGGGACAGTGTGCGTGAATGCGAAGCCAATAATGAACTGCGCGATCACCTTGCCGATCTGGTGGTTGAATCATTAGCTACTATCCGCGATCAGGGTTTACTGAATGTCGGTTTCCTCGCCGTGCTCCCAAACACTCCGGACAACCTGCCAGTTTTTTATGAGCCGATAAGAACGACAATTGTTGAGGCTTTCAAGAGCGAATCTCTTACCCCAACCAAGAGTGGATCGCATGCTCCTGCAAGAAAGTTGTATCGTGGCCCAGCCCAAATTCAGGGAGTGCTCGAGGATGACGATCTTGTATTGCTGCTTGGCGAAGATTTCGAGTCCCCAATATGGGCACCCAACCCACCTCCGATGAGTCAGAGGGAGGATAAATTCCTTGAAAGCCTTGAGATTGACTCATGGGGGTGGAATGAACTAACGAAGATAGTGAACAAACCGCATCACCTCGCCTACCTGCCTCAGCATCTAACTGCGAACGACCAGCGTAAGAATCTCATCGAATATTTTATTGCTCAGAAAGAAGACGCTTGGTTGTTGCGGTTTTATGCTCTGCTGGCCGAGGCTTGTGTACAGAAAAACGAATGCATGGATGTAAGTTACATTCGCATCGTCAGAGTAGTTACGAAAATCGGCGATCGACACGTCAAACCAAATGAAGCCTTCTTTCCACCTGAGGATGATGAGCTATCTCCGCCAGCAGATATTTTATTGGTAAAGCCGGCTGTTTACTCTAGTGGACGCTCAGAACCCCAAAAGAAAGCTGCCAAGTCATTCCTTGAACAAGCTGGTGTTCAGATCTATGACAACGGGGTAGCAATCAAAAAAATACTAGAGCAGTATTCCTCAGGCCATGTAATCAACCACAAAACACATATCAGTCACATCAAACAGTTCGTGAGCTATTGGCAGGAGCAAAAGAACAGTTCTGATCTGTTCAAAAAAACCGCCTTCCTTATGGATGAGGAGGAAACAGAACCGAAGCGATATTTCAAAGCAAGCCACCTCTACTTGGACTCCCCTTATACTGAGACAGGTCTTGCAGCACTGTTCGACGATGAAAAGTTGTCTATCAAGAAGCCCAAGGGGCGATTAGCTAAGGTTTACCTGAAAATCAAAAATTTTGAAAAATTTGCCATCGCACTTGGTGTGATGCAGCAGTTAGAGATATGTGATTATAAAGCAACAGAAATGCAAGATGCTGACTTCCCCAAGATTGGGAAAGAAACCAGTACAACAATTAACAAAGATTATTTCATCAATGGACTCAGTTGGTACCGTGAAGGCTCTCCCAGATATATCGGTACATTCGATTTGAGTACTTGCAAGAGCATGGCATTGAGTCGTTCGATATGGGATTTGATGAGCAGTGTAGATCCCGAAGTGCTGATCGCACGTTATGTACCTAATGAAAAGCGCAAGCAAGAAGGGAGGAGCAAACCCTCTTTCCTTGTAGAGCACTTGGCTAAAAATCCGTGGGTACCTGATAAGGACGGAAATTTTCTTCGACCACGAAAAGTCACCACTGAAACCTTGCATCCTGACTTTAAATTTGATGATGGAAATGGCTGGTTAACCGCAATCAAATTTGGTGAGGACGCCAAGAAATGTAGCGAGGAATACCAAGCCCGTAATCGCGATGCGCAAAATTTTGGATTTGATTCAGCAGAGATGGCTGAATCGGTTGCAAACATCCTCAAGAACGGTGTGACATTGGAACAAATCCGCTCATTGGCACCGCAGAAACCTGAGCAGCCCAAGCAGTCCGTACCCGACCCCGAACGTCGCCGAAAGCTTGTTTTGGAAAATACGGCTGATGCCCCCAGCATGGAAAGTGTCAAGCGGGAGCGATCTATCCAGATAGGTGTCTCAGAAATCACCGCACAAGCCAAAGCCTATCTACGCACCAAGTACAAAAATGACGAGGATCAACTGGTTTGCCAATGCTGCCACAAGGAAATGCCGTTCAAACTGCGCTCTGATGACTATTATTTTGAGGCGGTGCAATGTATCGGCGAAAAAGGCAAAGAAACACGCCATCACCAGAACCGTCTTGCCCTCTGTCCCACATGTGCTGCAATGTATCAACACGCACGCGATACGGATGATTCCGAATTATGCCGACTCATCGTGGAGCACTCCGCCGGTGACCAAGCCTCCTCCGTAGAAATACCCATCCGCCTCGCCGGCCGTGAATTTACCCTCCATTTTGTCGGCACCCATTGGTTTGACCTCAAAACGATACTCGGTCAACCATAAGTTTTAATCTTCAGAGGAAACCGAGCCAGAATAGGGTTTCTTTGGTTTTCCGGTTTTATGGTTTTATGGTTTTTTATCACCCATTGGTTTTCCAGTCACGAGATTGGCTGATACAAAAACTTCTGAAACCCACTAAACATCTGGCCGATTTCATCCGGCTTGCCGAGGTCGGCAACGGCATCAGCCATGGAGTCGTGGTATTTCAGGCGCAGTAGCGGTGTGAGTTTGGTTTTGTCCAGCTCGTCCACACCCACGGTAATGTAGTGCGAGAGCACGAAATCCAGAAACACCTGTTGTTTGCTGTTGAAATGACTACTGATGAGCGCCATGGCACGATCCGCTCGTTCTTCGCGGCTCAGGGGTGTTTGCGCATAGGCCACATAGGCCAGCACATCAAAGAGATCACTGTTTTCCGCATCGATAATCTTCTGCATTTCGCGCAGTTGATCAGTACCGAACCCTTTTTCGGCCAAACCATCAAGCAAGCGTTTACGGGTTTCTGGATCACTCCATAGTGAGCGCAATTCGTCTTCGTCTTTGAAGAATTCCGGCAGGCGGCCAAACAACGATTCCATGAACTGCTGAGCAGACATCGGTGTACCGTCCGGGTGCCAGAAACTTGTGCTCATCATGTGTTGGATGGTGCGGGCCTTGCCGTCCGAAAGCTGTACCTTAACCTTGGGCTTGCGCTCGTAGGTTGAACCAGGTTCACGCACCTCATCGGGCGGGGTCGGTTCACTCGGTGGTTTTGGTGTGCGGGGTTCGCTCGGTTCCGGCTCTAACGGTTCACCGTCCCATTCGGGGTCATTGAAGTGGTGGTGCGCCTTCACGAAGTCATAAATGGTGAAGTAGTCCTTGCCGTCGTAGAGTCGCGTTCCGCGTCCGATGATCTGCTTGAACTCGATCATCGAATTGACGGGACGCATCAGCACGATGTTCCGCACGTTGCGGGCATCCACGCCAGTCGAGAGTTTTTGCGA
>JACDJC010002453.1_pt1 | contig 14544 bp, 3 predicted proteins | sample 7454191 | NCBI WGS metagenome assembly JACDJC01 (sample SAMN14253291, study PRJNA609438) | sludge metagenome | isolation source: sludge after 25d culture with pyrite and EDTA | collected 2018-12-20 | reverse complement strand
ACATATACAAGTTCATGCTCTCCGACCCAAACCCGAACCAGTCGCCGCGTTCGGCTGCTGCCCAGGCGCGCGAAGGCGTTTCGATGATGCCCTGCCCCATGTTGCGGAAAATATCGCCGGTACTTTGTCCGGACTGGGCAGCCAGCCCAATGGCGCTGGCCACATCGTGTTCGTATTCGTACCAGCCGGTGGCAATGCCAAGGCATGAGACGAACAAACCCACCATATCATAGATCTGCTTCACCGCTTCAATAAAGATATTGGCAATGGCGAACACGGCCCCTGCCATAGCCATCAGCCCGCGCTGCCACCAGGAGGGTTCCTCATCAGTAATGTCGGGATTGCCGCCTGCCGGGCTGCCCCAATCCACCTGTCCTTCACCCGGTGGCCTCTCACCGGGGCGACCCTCGTTACCATTGCCCTGTTGAGGGTTGGCCGAACCATTGGGCGTTCCGTTGGTATCTCGGGCCGACGGTTCACCCGGGGTGCCGGGCCCGGCTTCATTGCCCATACCACCGGTCTGGCCGTTGAGGTTGCCATTCAAACTCCCCCCAACCTGACCGCCAACCCGGCCTCCCAACTCACCGCCGGGCGAACCGTTGGGATCGCCTCCCTCCTGCCCGTTTCTACTTCCGTTACGTGAGCCGGGCCGGTTGCGGTTGCTGTTGCCATTCTTTTCCGATTCATTCCCGTCTCCGGCCGTCCCCCTGCGCCGCTTATTGCCCTGGCGGGGTGAGGAACGTTGACGGTCGTCATCATTACTACCGGGGGTTTGACGGTTTTGATGGTTTCCCGACCCGTTGCCGTCGTCGTTGTTGACGGGTGTGGACGAATCCTCACCTTCGCCTTCCGAAGGGGGTTCTGCCGAACGCATCTCATGCCATTCGATGACAAAGTCCACACCGGAGAATTCCTGTTCCAGGCCGGCCTCGATATCATACATGAGGCCCGTGTATGCCTCATAATTGGCATCGGAGCTGTCGGCCATGAAACGGAAAAACCGCCCGGTGGCCTCCCGGTCATAAACCTGGATCTCCTTTCCCTGCTCCCGGGCAATGGCCACGATTTCACTAAAAGAGTAGTCGTAGCGTTCGTCGATACCCTCCACAAAAAAGGTATAGCCTGAGCCGGAGGCTCTTTCTCTCAACTCCTCAGGAAGCGCAGCCGTTGACGAGAGCATCCGGATTCTTACCGTAGAGTTCAATCCGTTGGGATCGGTCAGGTTTATGGGGTTGTTTTGCACATAGAGGTAGAGATTCTCCGAATCCTCAGGACCAATGGGGTCGGGACTCATCCAGCCACCAATCCAGTGGGCATAATAGCGGTACCCAAAATAGTAAAGTCCGGTAAAGTCGTCCCGCTCTTTTCCCGAATAGCGGTAGTCTTTCAGGTCAATATCCCGCCGGTTGCGTCCTGCCATGAACGAGGTGCCACCATAGGGGAAATACTCCTCGTAGCTGATCACATCTCCGCTCTCATCCACCTCCAGCGATGCTGAGCCCAGATGGTTACTTAACTGATAATGAATTTTCTTTTGGGTGATGTCGTCGGTTTCTCTGGCATTGGTGTCTTTTTCCCAGGCATGGATCAGAGCTATTTGATTGGTGCCATCGGTGATACGCGAAGTGAAGCGTTTGAGTATTTCGGTGCCATTGCGGCTGATGCGTTTGATCTCGCAGCCATCGAGATATATCTTTTCGGTGTGTTCTACAGTGTCGTTGGCTACATCTGTCACGCGCTGGGTTATTTTACGAATCCGCATTCCGGTGCCATCATATAGATAAATCTCTTCATCATTGGGTTTTCCCTGAGCCGAGCGATCGATGACCACGGCTTTGGCAATATTGTTCCGGTAGTTCCAGGTGATACCACGAAGGTGCGGCATATAGAGGCAGTTGCCATTGGAGTCGAACCGGCTTTCGGGGTTGCTTATGGCGGCTCCATTCATATCGTTAAGGGGCAGTGAGCGGTTGGAAGTGGCCGATGTCCAGAGTTGCCGGGTCCAATTGCGGCTAGCGCCATTGTGTTGGATGCTCCTGATATTACCCGAGGCATCGTATGTGTATTGCCGGGTATAACGCTCTATTGCCGCGCCATTGTTCAGGCTGATATGACGGGTCCCTTTGGCCCAGTCGGGTGGAAGGCCGCTTTCGCGGCTGCGGTCGGCATAATCGTTGGCCAATAGCGCCTGATGGACTCTGCCTGTGGCCGATTTAAGCTGATAGAGTGCATCGTACTCGAAAGTGGAGTGAGCCGAAACATTCAGGCCCGAAACGACATGTGGGTTGACGGCCGATGACTGTTGAGCCCGGTCTGAACAATGGATCAGGTTGCCTGCCGGATCGTAGGTATAGGCAATGTCCTGATAGGTACGTGGCGTGCCGGTCACTCTGCGGGCGAGCAACCGAATCATCCGGAAGGTCTCGGCATCGTATGAGTAATTCAACTCTATATCGTTACCCAGGAGAGCATGCTGCCTCAAATCGTTGGCATCGTAAGCGGTGCTTTTTAGCAACTCCACATCTGCCAGACGTCCATCGGCGGTAGATACCAACACTTTATCAACACCGCCACCCCGGCCGAAAACAAACTTACGGATTGTCCGGTCGGGCAACTCCTGTCTTACAGTCCGGTCCAGGGCGTCGTAGGTGTATTTGGCTACATAGGTATCTGCACTTAAGGCCACGGCCGCCGGAGTGGTCCAGTCGGGTTCGCTGGCAAACCCACTGGTAAGCTTACGTTCAATCTCTATGGGCGAACCTGTGGGGGTAAATTGTTTCACTTCGCGTATTCCGGCCTGGTCGTAATGTTTCACCAGTTGACCGCGAAGATTTCTCTCCTTTGCCTGGGCAAGTGTGGCATCTTCCCCATACACAAATCGTTCTGTAACCCGGTTGAATCCCGAAGGGTCATCCACCTGTACCGACACGGTTCGGTCCAGCCTGTCGTAAGTCATTCGCTGATGGTTGTTTTTGCTGTCCCACAGGTGTATGGTTTGGTTCAGGTTGTTGTGGAAGCTCCACTTTTCACCGGCATCCATGCTTTTTTCACAGAGCAACCGGCCCACCATATCCCTCTGATACACAAAAGCCTTCAGGCCGCGGGCATCGGTTGTTTCAAGGATATTGCCATTGATATCGAAGGTTTGTTCCACCTTACGAACCGTGCCGTCGTTGTTGCTTCGGATGGTCACGATCTCCCTGCTTAACGGGTCCAGTTTCACAATCGTGGGCGTCTCTTTGTGGGCCAGGCTCTTTTCGAGGGCCATTTTTTCTGGATCGTTGTTGGGTAAAGGTTCGCGTACCGTTTTGTAGAACGACCGCTCCACGGTATCATTCTCATCGAACGACTGAATTTCCCAGGGTGAGAACCGGACTTCGTTGAAGGTGCCGTTGGGGAAGTCGGTGCGATAGAGCCTGCCCACCGCGTCGTAATGGTTTTGGGATGAAACACCAAGGGTCTCCAGCACTGCATCGTTCTCGAACTCCTTGAGAGACGAAAAGAAGGGCTCGAATTGCCTGATGGGTTGCTGTTTGTTGTTATAAACCACATGACCCGACACCAGCCAGCGTTCCGTGCGGTTCTCCACCACCGGTTCCCCTGCTGCATCCGTTTCCAGGCTGCCATCGGCCTTACGTTTTATGGCCGCTCCAGGCTCCACCCTTCGTTTGCTTTGCAGGGTTCTTCCAAACCCATCCTGGTAAGCAATGGCCAGTTGGCTACTCAATGTGTTGTCTACATTCCGGGTGCCATCGTGAATGAGGTTTTCGCGGGTGATGGCCAGACTTCTTAAAGGTTTATGGTCATCCTGCCAGCTATTGAGATCGTAATACAAAAAACGGTCGGCCTGCTGCAGGTAGTTCTGCGGATTGGCAAAAATATTGGCAAAGCTCTCATCATTCCGTCTGGTATAACCGGATAATCCACCGCTTCCGTATTTTTGAAGGGTGCCTGATTCATCCAACATGGTACCGGAATAAAAAGAGGCAATGGTAACCCCTAATGCATCGTACAATACCTCTGTCACGTTGTCGTTATGGTCGGTTAACCGGAAAGGTTCAACCCGGTTGTAGTCAATTTCGCTTTTGGAAACATTGCCCAATGAATCGGTTACCTCAACCACGGTAAGGTGCCAGGGATCGTATTTGTTCAAGGTTATATTGCCGGGTTCGCGCTCCACCTTTTCGAGACTAAAGAAGGCACTCGCATTTTTATAATGGTTGACGGGTGTGCGCTGCCACCAATATCCGTCACGCTTAAGGTAGTTCCCTTCATTGCCCGCGGACAACATGGCAGTGGTTACTTTGCCTCCGAATGCATTGCTGATGGTATTGTCGTTGAAGCAGGCGACCTCTTCGTGATGTACCAGCGCTGCTTTCCCCGTTTGCCCTGGCATCAGCACATCATCCAAAGCATCGTTCCAGAAAAGAGTTTGGTTCCACGAGACAAGTCTTGCACGCGATACACCGCCAGCTGGAAGTGGCTGGTCAAAGTGAAGCGCGCCGGAAATAAGCCCGTCGAAACGAGGTTGAACATCGGCCCATAACAAAAGTGAATCGGCATTGTGATCTATATGGTTGATCTCGAACCCCTTGCTCTCGAAGGGGAGCCCCACAAGGTATCTGCCGGGTTGATCGACCTGCACGAAGGCGCGCGTGGCGACCGTGATATAGTCCCTGGCCTGGCCAGGATGGATGTTTGAGGCGCCGCTACGTCTGGCATACGAAATACTCAGCTCATTTTCGACGTCTCCATATGGGTTAACTCCCATCGTGAGGTGATGGGTTATCCGCGGATCATCTGGCTGCTCTTCGTAATTGCTGCTCACCACTTCACTTTGCCAGGCGAAAAAGGATGAATCGTCCCTTCCGGTTTTGGGCTGCAGCTTTCGTATGCAGTAGGCATTTTGCGTAATCTGAAAGGGATGTTCAGCCAGATCACCTCCGGGTTTAACAGCAAACAACTCCTGCCGTATTATCCTGCCTGCCAGACTGCGGTAGCCTTTTTCGAAATCGTCGGATTCGAGCGCTTCGATTTGCTCAAAGCGCTGGGAGGTTAAAAATGATTGTGCGCCATCCTGGTTATAGAATTGGGCTGTTTTTTTTGCATGCCAGCCAAACAACCCGCTGTGAAACCAGGTCTTGAGACAAGAGGCCGGGGCCATGTCAGTATCTGCTTCAGAGGGCGTGTGGGTGAAAAACTCTGTATCGTACTGTTCCGTCAGCCCAAAGGTGGCGAAAGTTCTTTCACGCCCGTCGTAGTGACCATCCTTGTACTTATACCGGGTGGTGAAGGTGGCGTTGGTAATATGATCCGTCACAATTTTTTTATCCACCACCGTAAAGTGTGAAGGGATGGTGGATACCCACGGGGTTCTATCCTTTCGGGCTTCGAGGTAGTGTAAGGCAGAATATCCATATTCTATCCGTATCTCTTTACCCATGCCGTTTTCAACCGAGGTCAATAGCCGCGGTTTTATTCCATCGGTGAGCTCAAGGTATTGAAGTGTGGAATATTGAAGATGATTCAACGTGTTGGACCACACCAGGCAGGGCGTGCCGTTGCCCAAAAAATCCAGAATATTGGCCGTACCGATATTATCGATGTAAGGCAGCCCGGTAATGGTGCCTCCTTCCACAAATTTATTACCCGATGCATTGTACCAATAGCGTATCTCGCCGTTTCCCAGGTAAATCACATCGGTTGTGCCGGTGCCATCCAGGTCGTAAAGCCGGATGCGGCCGGCATCGAAAGAGGTGCAAAAATCAATGAACGGGGCGTTTTCCATGACTACCGACTGCCCAAAATGGCCATTGCCCAAATTGGGATAGTACTCTACGCGTCCGTTTTGAATTCTCACCTGGTCGGGCAGACCGTCCCCGGTCATGTCGGCCAGGAAATAGTCGAGCGACAGATTGTTTCCAATGGTTGGTGCATAGGCCACCCCATTGGTGCGGGGTTTTGAAAATTCATACGGTTTGCCAAAACCCTCTTTCCCCTTAAAAGGATAACAGGTGATCTTGTCCTCCTGCTCCACCACCAGATCGGGCAGACCATCGGCATCCACATCCATGAGTTTGGCCACGCCGGTTCGGGGAATGTTTTGAAGGGCATTGAAACCGGACCATTTTTCGTTTTCACGGTCGTACTCGTAGTAGCCGGCCATGCGGCCCTGAAGTGAGAAGAGGTTGATGTGGCCATCCCGGTCGAAGTCGCCCAGGGCAAAGGTTCCTGTGTTCTGTGAAGGCTTATTGATGACGATCGCCTGCCTGCCAAAAGTGCCGTTTCCCAGGTTTGGCTTGTAATACCAACCGGTAGAAGTTTCGGTGAGAATGCCCGGAAGTCCCTCTCCAAAAAGGTCAATCATGCGGGTGCCTGTGTGATTTAAGCCCTGTGGAAGATTTTCGTTGGTCTCCTGCACGATACCCCGGAAAGAATGCCCCACCTGAGACTGCAAATAATTAAAGCGGAGTGCGGGTAGTGATTTTTCCGAATAGTTTCCGGTGGTCAAATCTCTTCTTACGCCGGTATAGGTCATGGATTGAAGCGTTGTGCCGGCTTCCTGCTCATTATACGTACACTCAAAAATGCCCGTGAGAGAAGTGTGCGTTGAAAGCTCATCAAAATGGTGATAAGTGAGTATCCGGTTGCAAAGCCGGTAGGTTCTGATCTCAAAGCCGGCATTATACGCGGAGAATGGGTCTGGTCGTGCGGTACGCGTGGCGCCGGCCGCCGGCTGACCGGTGGTGAAAGGACGAGCGGCATACTCGCCATAATCAAAAACCACCTCGAACAGCCATTTGTTGCTACCGGGCACGGCTGTATCGGGTTGCATGGGGCGGGTATTGCCATACACAATTCTGTCGGGATATCGCTGGGCAAAACCGGTGGCGTTGAAATTTCGAAGTCTTCCGGTTTCGTATGAAGCAAGCGGATTCACATTGTCCCCGTTTTCGGCTTTGTAGCGATATTGAATGGCATTGCCGTAACCATCGTATTGTGCTTCCAGGAGCCAAAGAAACACTTTGTGGGGATTCTCCGGATCAAATATCCTGGTTAAACCGCCGGGTGCGGCTCCATACACAGATACTGCATCGTTTTTTGTTCGGGTGCGCCAATGAATTTCCCCGGAAGCTTTACTAACCCATTTCTCAAACCGGATGAAAGCCACCTCATTTTTAGGCCGATAGTAATAGATGTGGTAGTTGCTGTTTTCATCAACCCTGGGATTCCAGGCAGCCCCTGTTTTTAAAAGCTGGGGAACCAGTTGATTTGCTCCGTTAAAAGCAAAATTATCGGTACCATCGTACCTGGGAAGGCCTTTGGTGGTGTCGATACCGATAAAGGGAAGTCCGTTGAGGCTCCAGCCCAAGCCAAACACGGAGTTGCGGGCCGACGAACTGTAATTTAGCGAAAGGGTGGGCGACAAACCAGCTCTGCCCTGCGGCAGGGGAATGTCAACTTTGGTAGAAACGGAGCCTGAAGAGGCGTTTACGTCCACCGAATGGTTCAATTGGAGTTCCTGAATATTTACACCGCTAAAATCCACTATCATTTAATATTGAAGTTTTAAACGTCCTGTCAAAAAATCAGAAACTCCCAATTTTAACACGATTGGCAGGCTCCAGAAAAAAATATCATGACAATCGTTGCAATTTAAGATATTTTTATCCTTAATGTCAATAGCAAATTGAATATTTTTTTATTTATTTGATGAAGGAGATGGAATCGGAAAGGCAGCAGAGGGAGAATAGAATTCGCTAATGGGAAGGATGAAGCAAAAAAAATTTGCATTATTAGTGAATACTCACTAACTTGCGGCTGAAATCAATTTAAGTGTGGGTTGGGAGCTGGAGGGGGAAGGAAAAAGCTCAAAGGTGAAAGCTGAAAGGGAAAAATGATTAAGGATTATAAAAATGGACGACCAAAACAAATTTCTGGAAGAACAATTCAACCTTGAGATGTTTAAAAGTGAACGTTTGCGTTCTCTTATTCTCATTGGTCTGCTTGGCCTGGAGGCCATCGCTCTAATTGTTATATATTCGTTTTATAAATCAGAATACCTGCAGCTTTTCGAGAGTTACATAGCCATTTACGCCATCCTCATTTTTACCATTTTATTGATAGCCTACGAAGTGTTGATTCATTCCCTGATAGGAAACAAGAGCCGGCTGTTCTTTCTGAATCCCCGGTTTTTCGGTTTTTTCAATGCATTCTCGGAGATAACTCTGCTCAGTTTTTTATTAATCTTCATCGTGGAGTACTCCAATCAAACCACCATTTTGCAAACCCCTGCCACACTCACCTATTTTATTTTCATAGTACTCTCAACACTGCGCCTAAGCTTCAAGCTCTCGGTGTTTACGGGTACCCTGGCAGCGGTTGAATTTATTGCCATCTCCATCTATTACTCCACTTATTATGGCGACTCGCCCACGGGGGATTTAACCGGCATGCAATATCTGGGGCAGGGACTCATCATGCTCATCACAGGTATAGCAGCAGGTTTTGTGGCCGATTTGATTAAAAGGAAACTGCACAGCTCCTTTCGTGTGGTAAAAGAGAAAAATGAAGTCATCGACCTGTTTGGACAACAAATCTCGCAGCAGATCGCCAACAGCATCCTCGAGAAAAAAGAAGAATTAACCGGTATAAAGAAAAATGTTTGTGTGATGTTTCTGGACATCAGGAACTTTACCCCTTTCGTGGAGAACCACCCACCCGAGGAAGTGGTATCCTACCTCAACGCGCTGTTCCGATTCATGATTCGCATCGTGGAGGAGCACCACGGAGTAATCAACCAATTTGTGGGCGATGGCTTTATGGCTACCTTCGGTGCACCGGTATCTACCGGCAATATTGCCAGACACGCTGTTTTGGCTGCCCGCGAAATTATTGCCGAGTTAAAAAGCGAACTGGCCTTAGGCAAATTGCCCGATACCCGCTTGGGCATTGGCATTCATTACGGCGAAGCGGTTACCGGAAACATTGGCTCTTCTTTGCGAAAGCAATACTCTATTACGGGCAACGTAGTAATTATAGCCTCACGCATTGAACAACTCAACAAAAAACATCTGTCGCAGTTGCTTATTTCGAAGGAGGTGTACGATAAGTTGGACGAAGACGAGAAGAAAGATTTCGTCTCGGCTGAGCTTACCATGCTCAAAGGAAGCCATAAACTGTTTTCGATATACAAGTACCGTGAAGATGAAGAATCAGAAACCAGCCTGCCGCAGGCAAGTAGCAAATGACAAATAACAAAGCCATGAAAATAAATACATCACTCCTAAAAGAGATCGAACAGTTTGTTACCAACCTGTTGCTGACCAAAACGCCATCCCACTTGGTGTATCACAACGTGGAACACACACGGGAGGTTGTGAAAAATGCAGAGCTTATTGCCAAACATGAAGGTTTCTCCGACGACGAAAAAAACATCCTTAAAACCGCGGCCTGGTTTCACGACACCGGATACATAAAAAAATATGTAGGGCATGAGGAGGAGAGCGTAGCCCTTGCCAACGGGTTTTTAAGAAAAAAGCAGGTAGAACCTGATGTTATCGAGCTGATTGCCAACGCCATCATGGCCACCATCTATACACGGCAACCCCAAAACAAAATTGAAGAGGCCTTGTGCGATGCCGATTTTATGCACCTGGGAAAAGAAAACTACCCCGAATATGCCGCCAAATTAAGAGAAGAACTGAATGCATCGGGCGTGAGGATAATAAAAAAGCGGGATTTCGAAAAAGAGTCGGTGGAGATGTTTCTCAACCACCGTTTTTACACCGCCTATGGTCGTAGCGAACTGACCGGTATAAAAGAGAAAAATCTGGAAAATCTGAAAGCTTCCATAAAAGAGCGTCAAAAGAAGAAAAAGAAAAAAGCAACCGGGAAGAACACCTATTCCCGTGGCGTGGATTCCATGCTGAAATTAACGGCGCGCAACCAGATAAACCTCAGCTCCATAGCCGATAATAAATCAAACATATTGATCTCCCTTAACGGCATCATCATTTCGTTGGGATTAGCCGGGCTGGTAAGCAAGTTTAAATCCGACCCGGCCATCATTCTACCCACCATTATCTTTCTCATATTCAGCCTGCTAACTATTGTGTTGGCTATTTTGTCAACCCGCCCCAATATTTCGTCCGGGAAGTTTACCCGCGAGGATATCGAACAAAAAAAGGTCAACCTTCTATTCTTTGGTAATTTTTATAACATGCAGTTGCAGGAGTATGAATGGGCCATACGCGAAATGATTAACGACGACCGGTACCTCTATTCCACCATGACCAAGGACCAGTACTACCTGGGTAAAGTACTGGCCCGGAAGTATAAGCTCCTGCGCTGGGCATACAATGTTTTCATGGTGGGAGTGGTGGTTTCGGTGGTCGCTTTTTTACTGGTATTCCTTCCCGTTTAATAATTTAAAAACGCATAGTGTTATGTCAAGCAAAAACTGTCCAGGCCTGCGCTCACCACTCCCTGCCTGATGGCCGGCAGGTAACTCCTTCGATAATCGGAACGGGCTCTGAAGGGGAGGATCCCGCCCACCTCTAGAAATATCAAGCGACAAGTTATACTTGACTTTACCCTATTTGATGGGGAAATTTAAAAGCAAGATATTATTCGAGGGAGACAGGACCACGAAGTGGTTCAATGTGAATAACCCCGGGTTGAACCCGGGGTTATGACGAACATGGGAAAGAACCCGGCGGTTGCCGGGTTCAATTTCAAAAATTAAAACATCATGAATAAACAAGATAAACTTCAGCACATCAGCCGCCAAATTGGCGAGATCATCGCCAAAGGCCGTGAGATGGAGGCTAAATACCGCTCGTTAACCGACCGGGTACATCCGGCCTATCGCAAAAGTGCCCTCAACCTGGTACATTACCTGGCTTTTAGAAGTTTTGATATTGATAAGCTGCAGAACCGCCTCCGATATCTGGGTCTCCCGGGCCTTGCCGATGCCGAAGCGCATGTGATGAGCAGCCTGTTAAGCATCCAAACCATTGTAAATCACCTGCGTGGAACACCTCACACCCGGCAATCCACGAATGTAATCTCCATAAAAAAAAGCGAGAAGCTGCTTAAATCCAACACCAAACAGTTGTTTGGGTATAAATCGAAAAACCGGTGGACACGAATTATGGTCACCCTCCCCACCTCCGCCGCTGAAGATTATCCTATGGTAAACCGACTGGTTAGGCTGGGGATGAACAGCGCCAGAATAAATTGCGCCCACGACGATCCCGAAGTTTGGGCCCAAATGATTGAGCACATTAAACGATCGAATAAAGCATCCAAAAAGCGTTGTAAAATCATGATGGATCTGGCCGGCCCCAAATTAAGAACCGGCCCCATGAAGCCCGGACCCCAGATTTTGCGCTTTAAGCCTGAACGTGATCTTTCCGGAAACGTGACAAAGCCCGCAAGGCTTTGGATTGCCCCGCCCGATGTGCTGCCGCCCGATGATACCGCCGACGCTATTATTCCTGTGGAAGCTTCGCTGTTGCAAAAAATTAAACGGGGAAATAGCATCCGCTTTACCGATGCCCGGGGTAAAAGAATCCATATCGTGATTGAGCGAAAGCAGGGTGGCGGCAAATGGGGATTTAGCCATGATTCTGCTTTCCTGGAGGCGGGAACAGAACTGACTGTGAATAAGATAAAGCAGACCGGTAAAGAGAAGAATTTTGTGGGTACACTCCTGCCCCTGGAACAGTTCATCCTGCTTTTAAAAGACGATATCCTGATATTGCACAAAGAGCCTATTCCCGGCGAACCGGCCCAATACGATGAAGACGGAGAATTGGTGGCACACGCTCACATCTCCTGCACCTTACCGGAAGTATTTGAGGATGTGATGCCAGGGGAAGCAGTATTTTTTAACGATGGCAAAATCGAAGGTGTCATCGAAGATAAAGCAGAGGATCATCTCCGCATAAAAATTACCCACGCAAAAAACCGCGGCAGCAAATTAAGGGCAGGTAAGGGTATTAATTTCCCCGAAAGTGACTTGAAGATAAGCGGCTTAACTTCCAGGGACAAGGAAGACTTCAACTTTGTGGCACAATGGGCCGATGTGGTAAACCTGTCGTTTGTAAACCATCCCTCCGATGTGGAGACTTACCTCCGGGAACTCAATAAAAAAGAGACCAAACCAGGTCTTATCCTAAAAATAGAGACCCGGAAGGGATTTGAAAATCTGCCCGAAATATTGCTTCATGCCATGCAGATATTTCCCGTGGGCATTATGATAGCCCGCGGAGATTTGGCGGTTGAAACCGGCTGGAAAGATTTTGCCTGTATCCAGGAGGAGATCATGCGCGTAGGGGATGCCGCCCACGTGCCTGCCGTGTGGGCCACTCAGGTGCTGGAGAGCATGGCCAGAACGGGGGTGCCCACCCGCTCGGAAATCACCGATGCGGCTCTGGCGCAACGGGCCGAATGTGTGATGCTCAACAAAGGTGAGTATATTGAAAAAACCGTGGATGTATTGGACAGCATCTTAAAAAAGATGCAGAGACACAGGTATAAAACAGGCGTGCAGTTGCCAAAAATGGAAAATGCAGAAAACTTAAAACTTTCGCTTGAAACATGATCCGCTTCTTTACACAAAAACATCTTTTGCCGGCAATCACAATTATGGCTTTATCCATAGGTATGCCCGGCCACGGCCAGCATCAGAGCTTTGCCCTGCTGGCGGCCGGCAACCTTACCGGCGAGCCGGTGGACACTTTGTTGGTGGAGAAATGGAGAGCGTTGGCCAAAATTAACCCAGCCTCTGCCCTCCTGTTCCCCGGTAACCTGTATGATGCCACTAAAAACGATTTTCCGGCCCAGCTGTTCGATGGATTCGCGTTGCCGCTGCTTTTAGCACCCGGCAAAAACGAATGGGCCAATGGCAAACCCGACGGGAAAGAGGTAATCAAAGAGGTGGAAGATGCGCTTAGGAAGTTATACCGGGGTGAAGTCTCTATGCCCCAACCGGCCTGCCCGGGGCCTGAGGAGGTGGTACTTAACGATCACCTGGTAGTTATTTTGATCGACACCTGGTGGTGGGTGCATAAACACGACCGCCGATATAACAAATGCGACATCGAATCCGATGCAGATGTGCTGATACAGATCCAGGATGCCATTCGCCGACATTACCCTACTAAACACGTGGTAATTGCGGGACATCAGCCCCTTATGAGTTATGGCAACTCCGGCGGTTATTTCTCCTGTAAACAATCGCTGCTGGAGGGACCTTATGCTCTGTATCGTAAAACCTTAGGCGCCAGGACCGACAGCAATCATCCCGAATTTAAAGCCTTTCGGGATGCCCTGCTCCCGATGCTGGAGAACTATCCGGGGATAGTTTATCTCTCCTCGGGCGAAAACAATTTGCAGTATTTCGAGCACCACGGAGTACATCATATTGTGACGGGCTCCATGGTTCATCAAGGCTACATACACCCGGGACTGGCCCAGTTTGGCACTTCTCACCGGGGTTTTGCCCGGTTGCTGTTTTCCCCCACAGGCGAGAGTACCCTGGAGTTTCAGGGGACCGAAGGGGTGCTATTTCACAGCCAACTTTACAGAAGAGAGCTTAATAGTAAAACTAAAGTGGTATTAAACCGGCAATTCCCCGACAGCATGGTGGCGAAAGCCAGCGAGCAATACAACATCCCTGAATCCCGTTACTTTTGGTTGGGAAAAAATTACCGGGACGTGTGGAACACAGAGATCAAAGCACCTGTTTTTGATATCTCTACAAAAAAAGGGGGACTCTATGTGGTGAAAAGGGGTGGCGGGCAACAAACCAAATCGCTCCGGCTCGAAGATAAAAAGAGACGACAATATGTATTGCGCTCCATTGAAAAGTATGCCGAAGGCGCTTTACCGGAAAATATGAAGAATACTTTTGCCGTGGATTTGGTGCAGGACCAGATATCCGCTTCCAACCCTTATGTTGCACCGGTAGTGGCCAGCCTGGCTCATCACGCGGGCATCTTTCATACCAACCCCGAAATTGTGTACGTACCCGACGACCCCCTGCTGGGTATCTACCGCCGCGATGTGGCCAATCAACTCTTTCTGTTCGAGGAACGCCCCGATGGCAACCGGGAGGACGTGCCCGGCTTTGGCCGCTCAAAAAACATCATCTCCACGGCCAAAGTAGTGAGGGCCACTTTAGAAAAGAAAGACCATATAATTGATGCGGATGCCATTCTTCGGGCCCGGTTGTTTGATGTATGGATCAACGACTGGGACCGGCACGACGACCAGTGGCGGTGGGCCGCTTTTAGAGAGGACGACAAAACCATCTACAAACCCATACCCCGCGATCGCGATCAGGCTTTCTTTGTAAACGAAGGGATCATCCCCTGGATTGCTGCGCGAAAATGGTTGTTGCCCAAAATTCAGGGCTTTGACGAATACACCGAAAACGTGCCGGGGCAATCGTACAATGCACGGTTTTTCGACCGTGCCTTTTTAATCCAGAGCGGTTGGAACCATTGGCACCGACAGATTGACTCCCTGAAGATT
>JACDJC010002449.1_pt1 | contig 14595 bp, 13 predicted proteins | sample 7454191 | NCBI WGS metagenome assembly JACDJC01 (sample SAMN14253291, study PRJNA609438) | sludge metagenome | isolation source: sludge after 25d culture with pyrite and EDTA | collected 2018-12-20 | reverse complement strand
GGGAGGTCTTCGACCCCGACCATCACCTCGATGGCGACCGCGGCGCCGCCCACGGCCTCGCCGAGCAGCACGCTGGTGACCGCGATGTCGGGTTCGGTTCTGTCGCTGCACGCGATGGCACGGAATGGGACGGAGAGCCGGGCCGGACCGAACGGCCCGACGCTGGCAGCGCTGGAGCAAATCGAGCGTCGGACCGCACGGGAGGTCCAACAGGTGCCCCGCAAGGGGAACCTGTCAATGTGTGCGCGCCGGATCTGCTGTTCGCGACGACGAGTGCCGACCGATCGGGCGGGCTTCCGGGAGAGCCCGACCGGCACCTGAGGTCCGACACCGAGGTGCGCAGCCCTGCTCCGGTCGGCCGATCCGGCGGGCACAATCTGGGCACAATCGGGCACAAATCGCGGTGGTACGGGCCGGTACCGGCAAACACGGACTGGGACGACCCCACGATCCCGACAGCCCCCGGAAACGCCGAAACCCCTGGTAGTGCAGCGGTTTCGGCTGCTCACCAGGGGCTTCGTGTCGAGCACCCCCAACGGGATTCGAACCCGTGCCGCCACCTTGAGAGGGTGGTGTCCTAGGCCGCTAGACGATGGGGGCTTGCCGGCCAGAGGCCGGGGATCTGTTGCGCCGTCCCGGGGGCCGGCGTCCTGGTTCGGGGGGGAGGACTCGAACCCCCAATAACTGGACCAGAACCAGTTGTGTTGCCGATTACACCACCCCCGAAAGGTGGTGCGCCCCGAAAGGCGCCGGGTCACTCTAGCCGAGCCGCGATGCGGGCCACGAAATCGTTCCACCGCCGGTTCCTTGCCGGTTCACTGCCGTGGGTGTCGCGGAATCGGAGCGGGACCTCGGGACTAGGTTGAGCCAGGACGGACGAAGGAGGCTGACATGACCGACGCCACCACGGGGGCCCCACTGGACTTGGACTGGTCGGGCTTGGAGGTCCTGTCCTACGAGGAGTGCCGCCGCCTCCTGTCCGATGCACCGGTGGGCCGGGTCGGCTTCGTCCAGGACGGTTCTCCGGTGATCCTGCCGATCAACTACGTCCTCGACGGCGGCCTGATCGTGTTCCGCTCGGGCCGTGGCTCCAAGCTCGACAGCGCGATGATGGGTCGACCGGTGTGCGTCGAGGTCGACTCGTGGGATGTCGCCGAGCACGTCGGCTGGAGCGTCCTGGCCAAGGGCCTGGCCGAACACGTGACCGACGGTGACGAGGTCGACCGCCTGGATCGGCTTCCGGTCAAGCCGTGGTCACGCCCGGACCTGCGTCATGAGTGGATCAGCGTCATGATCGAGGAGCTGAGCGGTCGCCGGATCCACCAGGGCTGAGACGGCAGCGCACGGCTTGGTCGAAAACGACCATCGGCCCCGCCGGATGAGCCGACGGGACCGATGGACGACTGCGACCGATGAAGGTCAGACGACCGAGCGCTCCATGAACGACTCGCCCAGGTTGTAACCCGTCTCTGCATGCTCGGCGATGTCGAGGCCGGTGGCCTCCACCTCTTCGGAGACACGGATCCCGATCGTGTACTTGAGGGCCAGCAGGATCAGCGCCGTCACGATGCCCGAGTACACGATGGTCACGCCGTTGGCGATGGCCTGCTCGAGGAGCAGCGTGGCGCCGCCGCCGTAGAAGAGTCCGCTCATGTGCTCCGCACCGAAGTACTCGGCATCCGCGAAGAGCCCGATGGCGAGGGAGCCGACCAGACCGCCGACGAAGTGGACGCCGACCACGTCGAGAGCGTCGTCGTAGCCCGCCTTGAACTTGATCTGCACGGCGAAGCAGCAGATGACACCGGCGGCGAGCCCGATGAAGATCGACGACATCGACGACACGTACCCCGCTGCCGGGGTGATGGCCACCAGTCCCGCGACGATGCCCGAGGCGGCACCGAGGTTGGTGAAGTGGCGGTCCTTGATCCGTTCGATGACTGCCCACGCAAGACCTGCCGCCGCTGCGGCGAGGAAGGTGTTCATGAACGCCTGCACGGCGGTGCCGTCAGCGGCGAGCGACGAACCGGCGTTGAAGCCGAACCAGCCGAACCACAGGATGCCGGTGCCGATCATCACGAGCGGCATGGAGTGCGGCGGATGGCCCTCCCCGGGCCAGCCCTTGCGCTTGCCGAGGATGAGCACCGCCACCAGAGCCGCGATGCCTGCGTTGACGTGGATGGCGGTGCCTCCGGCGAAGTCCAGCGAGCCACGCACGCCGAGCCAGCCGCCGTAGACCCACTTGAAGACCGGGGCGAACACCAGGAGCATCCACACCGGGGCGAAGATCGCCCATGCCGAGAACTTCATTCGGTCAGCCACGGCTCCGGAGATAAGAGCGGGCGTGATGACCGCGAACATCCCGAGGAACGCCACGAGCAGCAGCTCGTCGACGCCAGCTTGCGACGTGAGGTTCAGGTTGCCCAGGAAGGCGGCGTCGAACCCGCCGAACCAGCCGGCATCGAAATCGCCGCCGGCGATCGAGTACCCGATCACCACCCACGCGATCGGGATGATGAGCAGGCACCAGAAGTTCATCATCAACATGTTGAGTACGTTCCGACTCCGGTCCATGCCGCCGTAGAAGAAGGCGAGTCCGGGGGTCATGAACAGCACGAGTGCAGCGGAGACGAGTACCCAACCGTCCGCAGTGAGTTGCTCTGCCATTGGCCCTTTCCGTTCCTGGTCTGGGATCGTGCGGGTGTTGCACGCACGACGTCGCCGGATGGCGACGTGCGCATGCTGATGGGGCGATGTTTCGCCTGTGTTTCGCTCCTGATGCGAGGTCGTGAAGGCATCTGTGCGTTGGCTCAGGCGAGTTCGCGTTCGAGGCGCGAGGCTGTACGCATGTGCCGGAACATCACGACCCTCCGGGGCCTCGAACCGGCGGCGACGCCGGAGGAGATCGAGGCCGCGGCCCGTCAGTACGTCCGCAAGGTGAGCGGGGTGCAATCCACCTCTGCCGCTACCGAGGCCGCGTTCGAACGAGCCGTCGAGCTGGTGACCGCAGCGACCACCGAGCTGCTGGATCAGCTTCCGCAACGCAAGGTGCCGCCGAAGAGCGAGCCGCCGCTGCGTCGCATCGCCCGCCGCACCGCTTGAGCAGGCGGCCGGAAGGTCGCCGGAGCTCTGAGGTGTGGATCGCGACGAGGGATGTCGCTGAGCACCCTTGTGCCCGCGGGGTCAGTGCTTGAGGCCGGGGTGGCGGCTGGCGAGCAGCGGGACTAGCAGCTGCTTGGGGACCAGGCCGACCAGCGACGCGCTGACTCGGTTGGCGGGACCAGGGATGGCGACCGGTCGACCCGCCGCCAACGCGTCGACGCCGGTGACGGCCACCGCCTCGGCGGTCTCCCACATGAACGACGGCAGCGACGACTCCGCGTCCTCCTTGGAGATGCCCGCCGCTTCGCCGAAACCTGTGTGGACCGGCCCTGGGCACAGGGTGGTGGCGGTCACGCCGGTTCCTCGCAGCTCGCCACCGAGGGACCTGGTGTAGGACAGCACGAACGCCTTGGAGGCGCCGTAGGCGGCCTGGCCGGGTAGCGGCTGGAACGCCGCGGTGGACGCCACGTTCAACACGGCCCCCGTCCCTCGGTCGACCATCCCGGGCAGGAACCGGGTGCAGAGCTCGACCACGGCGGCCACGTCGACTTCGACCATGTGCAGCTCGGCGTCGGGCTCGCCGCGGTGCACTGCTCCCATGGTCGACAGCCCGGCGTTGTTGACGAGGATCGTCACCGACTTGCCGGTCTCCGCGACCCGCTCGGGCAGGTCGGCGCGGGCGGAGCGGTCGGCCAGGTCGGTCGGCAGCACGTCCGCGATCACGCCGGTGCTCGACAGCTCCGCGGCAAGCTCCTCGAGCTTGGTGCGGCTGCGGGCCACCAACGTCACGTTCTGGCCGCGGCGGGCGAGCTCACGTGCGATCTCGGTACCGATGCCGGAGGAAGCTCCGGTCACGAGCGCGGTGCGGTCCGGGGCGGGGAGAGGCAGCGGCATGCGCCGACGCTACCGCCGCCCGGCTCTGTCGGTACCTGGATCTGTCGGTCCCCGGCTCGGAACGATCCGACGCGCCAGGCGGCGACGCGGGACGGGGCGACAGGTAGGTTCTGCGCCCGATGGGTGCCGAGATGGTCGAGATCGATCCGGTTCGTCCGGCGACCCGTCTGCTCGACGACCTCGGCGCCCGGCTGCGCGCCGGTGCGCTGGTCGCGTTCCCGACCGAGACGGTGTACGGCCTGGGTGCGTCGATCGACCGGCCCGATGCCCTCCGCCGCATCTTCGAAGCCAAGAGCCGACCGTCCACCGACCCGCTGATCGTGCATGTGGCCGGCATCGACGCCCTTGAGGGGGTCGTCGACGGTGTCGACGACCGGGCGTTGCGCCTCGCCGACGCGTGCTGGCCGGGGCCGCTCACGATGGTGCTGCCGCGTGGCCCGCTCGTCGATGACTTGGTCACCGCCGGTGGACCCTCGGTCGCGGTGAGGGTGCCGGCGCACCCCGTGGCGATCGGACTGGTGCGGGCCGCCGGCGTCGGCATCGCCGCACCGTCGGCCAACCGGTTCGGCCGGATCAGCCCGACCACGGCCGACGACGTGCGTGACGAGCTCGAGGAGCGTCTGATCGACGGCGACACGATCCTCGCCGGCGGCCCGACCCCGCTGGGCATCGAGTCGACCGTCGTCGATCTCACAACGCATCGACCGACCGTCCTGCGCCACGGCGGCCTGCCGTGGGAGGACCTCGTCGCGGTGCTCGGTCACGTCGACGCCCCAGAGCGGCGGGTCGTCGGCGACGGCGTCTTGGCGGCATCGCCGGGGTCGCTGATCCGCCACTATTCGCCGGACACGCCGCTGGTGCTCGTCGAGGGCGACGAGCAGATGGCCGACGCGCTGATCCGGGAGCTCGCGGATCGAGGTGTCGTGGCTCGTCTCGTCGGGCTTCCGTCCGGTCCCGAGGCCGCGGCGAGAGAGCTGTATCGCACGCTGCGCGCCGCGGATCGATCCGGTGTGTCGCTGCTGCTCGCGGTCGTCGTCGATCCAGCAGGGATGGGTCGCGGCGTCAACGATCGCCTGTACCGAGCCGCACACGGCCGCGTGGTCGCGGAATGCGTCGCCGGATCCGTGGACCGGCTCGAGATGCTGGCGCGAGCATGACGGCCACGATGTGGGGGAGCCCGGGGGTGCGACGACGCATGATCGTCGGTTGGGTGGTGGCGGGCTCGCTCGCGGCCCTGGGCGCGTGCGCCGCGATGGACGGCACCCACTCTGCGGTGCCCACGGTCACCGCGACCCGGCCCAGCCCGCAGGTGATGGCCGACCCAGCCGGCACTGCCCCTCCGACCGCAGCACCAGGCGAGGGGCTGCAGTCGGCTGACTCCGTCGCCGTTCCGGCCACCGTTCCGGCTGCGGTTCCGGCGGCGCCACCGCCGACAGCGCCCGTTGCGCCGCCGCCCGTGCCGACCACAGTGCCCGGCAGCGATGACGGCCGAGCGGTGCAGCGTCTCGAGAGCCCCGCAGCAGTGCGCACGTCGTCGGCCGCGCTCGGGCTCCTCCGCGTCGATTGGCGGACGATGCTGCCCGGCTGGCAGATCAGGTTCCTCCCCGGTCGAGTGGGGCTCCGCGGCGCCACGTTCCCGGATCGTGACGTCATCGAGATCTACGTCCGTGCGAACGATCGCCCCGAGGCGCTCGCCCATGTCGTGGCCCACGAGCTGGGACACGCGGTCGACGTGAGTCGATTCGGCGAGGCCGCCAGGCGTACCTGGAGAGCGGCCCGAGGCATCCCGGCCGGTGCCACGTGGTTCCCCTCGGGATCAGGCGTCGCCGACTTCGCGAGTCCGGCCGGTGACTGGGCGGAGAGCTTCGCCCACTGGTTGGTCGGCGCCGGGTGGAACTCGCATCTCGGCCCGCCGCCGAACGAGGTGCAGCGCGCGCTGATCGCCCAGCTGGCTGGGATCGGCTGAGAGGCGACCCGGATACACTTCGCGGCGATCGATCCCGCGACTGCAGGGATCCCCATCGGCGCTCCCCGGGACCCGCTCGTGACCGAACAGACCACAGCAACGGCTCGCGGGAAAGGTGGTGACGATGGACGTCGTCCATCGGTCGCGAAGGGGCTCCTGAAGGCGTGCCGCCCCAGGCAGTGGGCGAAGAACCTGCTCGTGTTCGTCGCCCCGGCCGCAGCAGGTGTGCTCGACGACGTCGACTACCTGGCCCCCACCATCGCCGGATTCGTGGCGTTCTGCCTGGTGTCGTCAGCGACGTATCTGCTGAACGACTCCCTCGACGTCGAGTCGGACCGACGGCATCCGACCAAGAGCCGTCGGCCGATCGCCGCAGGCATCGTGCCGATCCCGGTGGCGTTGTCGGCGTCGATGGTTCTTGCCGCGGCCGGTTGCGCAGTCGCCGCGTTCATCAGCTGGCCGCTCCTGGGTGTCGTCGCCGGCTACGCGGCCCTCACGACGTGCTACTCGCTGTTCCTCAAGCAGGTGGCGATCCTCGACCTGGTCATCCTGTCCGCGGGTTTCATCCTGCGCCTGCTCGGCGGAGCGTATGCCGCCGGCGTCGAGGTGTCGGAGTGGTTCCTGTTGGTCTCGCTGTTCGGCTCGATGTTCATCGCATCGGCCAAGCGCTACGCCGAGAAGCGCGAGCTGGGGGACCAGGCGGCTGACCTGCGTCCGACTCTCGGCGAGTACAGCTTCGAGTTCCTGGCGATGGTGCGGACCGCAGCAGTCGCCTCGGTGACGATGTCGTACTGCCTGTGGGCGGTGGAGCGGGCACAGGTCCTCGGTGGGTCGGCCACACCGTGGATCCAGCTGTCGATCATCCCGTTCCTGATCGCGATCCTCCGCTATGCGATGCTCGTCGATCAGGGCCACGGGTCCGCGCCCGAAGAGGTCTTGGCCGAGGACCGCATGATGCAGGTCATGGGCGTGGTGCTCGTCGGGTTGCTCTTCGCAGGGCTGTACCTGTGACCGGCAGAGCTTCTCCCGCCCGTGCGGAGTTGCTGCGGGGCTGGGGTCGGACCACGCCGGCCCGATCGCAGGTGCTGGCCGTCGAGTCGGAGGCAGAGGTCGTCGCCGCCGTCCGCGGCGTCGGCGCCGAAGGCGTCGTGGCCCGCGGACTGGGGCGTTCGTACGGCGATCCGGCTCAGAACGCGGGCGGGCTCGTGCTCGACGGTCCAGCGCGATCCGGGCTCATCGACCTCGACCTGCACACCGGGGTCGCTCGGATCCTGGCGGGGACCAGTCTGGACGACCTCATGAGCTGGCTCGTACCGCTGGGATGGTTCGTACCCGTGACGCCCGGGACCCGCATCGTCACCGTCGGTGGAGCGATCGCGTCGGACATCCACGGCAAGAACCACCACAGGTCGGGTTCGTGGTGCAACCACGTGCTCAGCATGCGCCTCGTCGACGGCACCGGCGAGGTCCGTGAGCTCAGCCCGACCCAGGACGCGGACCTGTTCTGGGCGACCGCCGGTGGCATGGGCCTGACCGGGATCATCCTCGATGCCACCGTGCAGCTGCTGTCGGTCGGCTCCAGCCGGATCCTGGTCGACTCGGACCGCGCTCCCGACCTCGACGCCGTGATGGCGATGATGGTCGACGGCGATGACGACTACGACTACTCGGTCGCGTGGATCGACGTGATGGCCAAGGGCCGGCACCTCGGCCGCTCGGTGCTCGACCGGGGGCGCTTCGCCACACGCGATGAGCTCCTCGCTGCCGGCATCGAGCGGCCATCGGAGTACGCGCCGCACATGCTGCCGTCGCTGCCCGACGTGTTCCCGTCGGGGTTGGTCAACCGGCTGTCGGTGAAGGCGTTCAACGAGCTCTGGTTCCGCAAGGCACCGGTGCGTCGCCGCGACGCCCTCATGGGCATCGAAGCGTTCTTCCACCCGCTCGACATGGTCGCCGACTGGAACCGGGTGTACGGCCAGCGGGGCTTCATGCAGTGGCAGTACGTGGTCCCCGACGACGCGGGCGACTTCGTCCGCCGCTCCCTCGAGCGGATCTCCGGCGCCGGGCTCCCGTCGTTCCTGTCGGTGCTCAAGCGGATGGGTCCGGGCAATCCCGGCCATCTGAGCTTCCCGATCTCGGGCTGGACGCTCACGATCGACATCCCGATCGCCGCCGGCCTGGAGCACATCTTCGATGAGCTCGACCGTGAGGTCGCGGATCTGGGAGGCCGCCTGTACCTGGCAAAGGACAGCCGTCTGGACCCGGGACTGGTCGCAGCGATGTACCCGCGGATCGACGAGTGGCGCGGGATCCGGGGGGCGGCCGACCCGGATCGACGGTTCCGCAGCGACCTGGGTCGCCGGCTCGGCCTGATCTGAGGGCCGAAACGACGACCTCGTTCCTGGATCGGCGCGGACTTGCGCGCGGACCCAGGAACGAGGGGAGCCAAGTCTGGGTGGATCAGCCGCCGACGTCGGCCTTGTACTGGTCGAGGGCGTTCTGGAAGTCGGTGTCGGCCTTGCTGATGGCGTCATCGACGCCGACGCCGTTGAAGGCGACGCTGTCGAGCGACTCCCGCGTGATGGCACGGAACTCGTTGAAGGGACCGATGACGGGTCCGGGGAAGTCCGCGTTGAGGTTCTTGAGGCCCTGGTAGGCGGTGTTCAGCCACTTGCCCTTGGTGGTCGTGGTGAACTCCTTCTGCAGCGTCGGGTCGTCCTGCGCTGACTTCAGCACCGGCAGGTAGCTGCCCTGCAGCGTCCACGTGACCTGGTTCGGGGTCTGCAGGAAGTACTTCACGAACTCCCAGGCACCCGGGACGCCGGTGGCGTCGTCGGTCTTGACCAGGTACCACGCGGAACCGCCGATCTGGCCCTGGCCGGCCTCCTCGAGGCCCGGCTGCAGCGCCACGTCGATGTCGAGCCCCGTGTTGATCGTGGCGTCCACGCCCACGTCGCTCAGCTGATCGGCCGACACCGATCCCTCGAGCAGGGCGGCGACGGTGCTGATCGCGGTCGAGGTCTGGATGAGCATCGCCGAGGTCTTGGCGTTGATGGCCAGGTACTCGTCGACGCCGGTCACCGAGCTGGGCACCGCGGTGGCGAGCCCGTCGTCGATCATCGACTTGAACCACTGGTAGATCTCGGTGGTGTCGGGCTGGTCGAGCTCGGACTCGGTGCCCAGCCCGGACCGGCCGTTGTCGTTGTTGACCAGCGGCTTGCCGGCACCGGTCAGCCAGTTCTCGACGAACCAGGAGTCGACCTTGATCACGACCGGGGTCTTGACGCCCGGGACGTTGGCCGCCTTGATCTTCTCTGCCGTGGCCCGCAGCTCGTCGATCGTGGTCGGGAAGGTGGTCGTGTCGACGCCGGCCTGGGCCAGGATCGCCTTGTTCACGTAGAGCACCGGCATGGACACGCTGAACGCGCCGGGCCAGAGCACCTTGTCGACCGTGTAGGCCGAGGTGACCGACGCCAGGACGTCGTCGTAGGTCGTGTCGGAGTCGGGGTCGGCCTTGCGGCACGAATCCGCCGGCACCACGACGCCGGAGTCGATCATGAACTGGGTGGTCGTGTCCTCGGTGAGCACCAGGTCGGGCAGCGACGCCGGGTTGGCCAGTGCGTCCTGGAACTTCTTGAGCAGCTCCTCGTACGTGCCCTGCGCCTGGAGCTCGACCTTGACCTTGCTCTGGCTGGAGTTGAAGCCATCGGCGATCTGCTGCAGCGTCGAGGCCTGCAGGCCCTGGTAGGCGTGCCACACGGTCACCGCGACCGGCGCGGTGGCGGACGTGACGTCGTCGACCGGGCAGTCGTCCGCGTTCACCACGCCGGATCCGTCGCCACTGGAGTCGCCCCCGGAGTCGCCGTGCGACGAGTCGTCGCCGCCACAGGCACCGGCGACGAGCGCGAGTGCGGCGATGATGCCGACGAGCCACCACGCTCGCCCTCGTCGGGCGTGCGCCGGTCGGTGCTTGGAGCTGTCTCGGCCCATGGGAGGCACTCGCTTTCTGAGGGGGTCGCGCCGTTGGAGGATCGCGTCGTCAGAGACGCTAGGTCAGCCCTTCACCGCACCGGCGGTCAGGCCGCGAACGATCTGGCGTTGGAACAGGATCAGGAGCACGACCAACGGCAGAGCGGCGAGCACTGCAGCGGCGAAGCCGATGTTCAGCTGGTCGACCCGGTCGTTGGCGATGCTGCGCAGGGCCACCTGCACGGTCTGCCAGCCGTCCTCGGTGGTGGCGAACCGCGGCCAGACGTACTGGTTCCAGGCGCCGAGGAACGAGATGACGACGAAGCTGCCGATGATCGGCCGCGTGAGCGGCACCGCGACACGGAACAGGAATCGCAGGTGGCCGTAGCCGTCGAGGGTGGCAGCGTCGCGGAGGTCGCCGGGGATGCCCAGGAACCCTTGTCGGATCAGGAAGATGCCGAACGCGGTGGCCAGGAACGGCAGCGTCAGGCCCGGCACCGAGTTGATCGCTCCGATGTCGCGCATGGTCTGGAGGTTGGCGATCAGGGTGACTTCGATCGGCAGCAGCAGCGTGGCGATGACGATCGCGAACAGGACGCGCTTGAAGGGGAACTCGAGGAAGGCGAACGCGTACGCGGCGAGGACCGACGTCAACAGCTGAGCGAGCACGATCACGAGAGTGACGACGAACGACAACGTCATCGACCGACCCAGGTCGCCTTCGGTGAACGCCTTGGAGAACGCGTCGAGCTCGAGGCCGACCGGGTGCAGCGGCTGGCCCGCAGCGACGTACTCGAGCGGGTTGGAGACCGCCCGCAGCAGGAGCATGTAGACGGGGAACAGCACCAGCACCGACAACGCCGTGAGCAGGACGTACCACCCTGCGGCGGACCAGCGCGAGCCGCTGTCGGTCGCCCCAGGCCCTTGAGTCGCGTCAGGACCTTGGGTCGCGGCCTGTCCCTCAGTCGCCATAGTGCACCCGTCGCGACAGGAGTGAGTACTGCACCAGGGCGACCGCCCCGGTCAGGAAGAACAAGCCGATCGACAGCCCGGCCCGTTCGTGCAGCGCCCGGATGCCCTTGGGATCAGCGATCTTGAACAGGAGCGTCTCGGTGGCGCCGGCGGGCCCGCCGCCGGTCAGCACCTCGATCTGCGCGTAGGCCTGCAGCGCGCTGATCACCAAGACGATGGCCAGGAACAGCAACGCGGGAGAGATCAACGGGACGGTGATGCGGAAGAAGCGGCGGATGGGACCGAAGCCGTCGAGGGTGGCGGCTTCGTTCAGCTCGTCGGGGACGGCCTGCAGCGCTGCGAGCACGATGATGAAGGTGAGGCCCAGGTTCTGCCACACCGAGCTGAGCGACACGGAGAACATGGCTGACTGCGGCTGGTTCAGGCTGAGCCAGCTCACGTTCTTGAAGTACCCGACCTGCGGGTTGACCAGCGTGAAGAACACGACCGACGCCACGGCGACCGAGGACGCCACCGTCGATGAGAAGATGGCCTGGAAGACCTTGATGCCCTTGAGGCGACGGTGCGCCGCCACCGCGAGCAGCACGCCGAGCAGCAGGCCGATCGGCACGCTGTAGAGCATGAACTGCGCCGAGTGCGTGAGGCCGGAGGTGAACTCGCTGCTGGTGAGCGTGTCGGACAGCTGGCTGAAGCCGACCCAGGTGGGCGCCTTGTTGAGGAACCGCGGCTGGCGGTGCATCGAGTCGAAGAACAGCTTGTACAGCGGGTAGTAGGCGAAGACGGCGAACACCAGGAGCGCCGGCAGCAGGAACAGGTAGCCCAGCAGCGCGTCGCGCGCCCGGGCGCCGCGTGAGCGGGTGCGTGAACCGAGGGGTACAGCGATCGGCTCGCCGTCGTCGACCAGCACCTCGGTCACGGGCAGGTCGGTCAATTGATCCGCTCGGTCGTGTTCGGGTCGAAAAGGTGCACGCCGACCGGATCGGCGACGAGGGCGACCTGCTCGCCGACGACGGCCGCGGGCGTGTCGGTCAGTTGGCGGACGACGAGCATGGATTCTCCGACACGGACCACTACGTGGCGCTCGTGGCCGAGCATCTCGACGTTCTCCACCGTCCCACGCAGCGCGGCCGGACCTTCGCCGATCTGCAGGTGCTCGGACCGCACGCCGACGACGACGTGCGTGCCCTCGGTGGCGGCGCCTGCCGAGGCGGCCTGGAGCGCACCGTGGCCGGTGGTGACCACCGGCTCCTCGCCGACGAAGGTCAGCGTGCCCTCCAGGGTGTTCATCGGCGGGCTGCCGACGAAGCCGGCGACGAACAGGTTGGCCGGCCGGTCATAGACCGCCTGAGGGGGGCCGACCTGCTGGAGGCGACCGCGGTTGATGATCGCGATCCGGTCGGCCATGGTCATCGCCTCGACCTGGTCGTGGGTGACGTAGACGATCGTCGTGCCCAGCCGGCGGTGCAGTTCGACGAGCTCCAGTCGGGTCTGGGTGCGCAGCTTGGCATCCAGGTTGGACAGCGGTTCGTCCATGAGGAACACCTCGGGACGCCGAACGATCGCTCGGGCCAGCGCGACGCGCTGGCGTTGTCCACCCGACAGCTCGCCGGGCTTGCGGTCCAGGTACTCGGTCAGGTCGAGTGCTCGAGCGGCTTCGTCGACCCGCCTGTTGCGCTCCGCGGCGTCGACCTTGGCCGCCTTGTTGGCGACGAGCGGTGACTCGATGTTCTTGCGAACGGTCATGTGCGGGTAGAGCGCGTAGCTCTGGAAGACCATCGCGATGTCGCGCTCGCGGGGCGGGACGTGGTTGACGACCTGGTCCCCGATGCTGAGCATCCCCGACGTGATCTCCTCCAGCCCTGCGATCATCCGCAGAGCGGTGGACTTGCCGCACCCCGATGGCCCGAGCAGGACCATGAACTCCCCGTCCACGATCTCCAGGGTGAGGGAGTCGACGGCCGTGACCTGTCCGTACGCCTTGGTCACCTGGGCGAATGTGACGCCGCTCATCCGCGGCACACTACGCGCCACGACGCCCCCGGCGGAGCACCGGGGCAGTGGCGGCGATTCGGGAGAGCACCTCGTCGATCCGATCGGCGGTGGCATCCGCTCCGCTCGAGCGCAGCATCGCCAGTGCCACGTCGGTGGAGCGGAACGACTCGACCATCCAGCGGGCGAACATGGTGTGGTCCATCCAGTCGGCTTCGAGAGGGTCGAGCTCGGGCACCGCCATCCGGCCGATCGCCGCGGCTCGATGGAGATCTCGCCAGTCGGCGTCGTCGGCGAGCTCGAGGATGGAGTCGACGACCTCGTCGGTCGTGGGTTCGCCGCCACGACGCGGCCGGCCGGAGCGACCGGGATCCAGGTGCGTCGTGGCGGCCTGCGACCACGTCGGTGCAGGTGATGGCAGACCCAGCACCCGGTGCAGCCACATGCGGCCGACGAGCTCGGTCAGAGGTGGCGGCGAACCGGGGGACGGAAGCCGGATCGCCCGGTGCATCGCGTCCACCATCACCCCGCTCGGCGCGCCGACCACGGGTTGCGGGGGTTCGTCGCCGTGGCGCACCCGGGCGTGCACGTCGCCGAGGGCGGTCACGAGTGCATCCACCCTGGTGGGAGCCGAACCACCCGCGGCGCCGCCATCGGTTTCGGCATCGCTGTCGCTGGAGCACCGGCCGATGAACGACGCGGCGATGAGCGAGCACCCCGTCGGGACGTCGAGCCCGAAGAGCCCGGCGCCCGCACAGCGTGGGTCGGCCGGCAGCTCGCGCACGCCGAGCGTCATGTGGCCGGGCCGGTCGGGCTGGACGATCACCAGCGACCCGGTGTCGAGCCCGCCGAGCACGGTGAGGAGCCCGTCGATGTGATCGGGGGTGAGCTCGGCGCCGGGGGCGACGAGCAGCGGGCCCGGCGGGCGAACGTGGCGCCGCGAGGGTGTGGGATGGTCGCGGCGTGAGCCGCGCGGACGAGAGCTGGACGACATGGGGTCCCTCCGCCGGTGCTCGTCGGACGACGTGGACACCGGTGACGTGCACCGCGATCGGTGCTGTGAAGAGACCCGGAGCTCGGGGGGTCCGACCCGTCGCCCGAGGGCGACCCGATCAGTGTGGCACGGACCGGTGACAGCCGTCGGCGGAGCGTGCGGCGACCGGCCAGCGTCGGAGCACGAGCTGGCGCGCCAGGCGGGCGTCGGACGCCACGTAGTCGCGGACCGTCGCCCGGTCGAGCAGGTGCAGCCGGGACCGGTCGACCTCGACCGGTGTCAGCCCGACCAGCTTGGACAGCGGCTTGAGCCCGCAGGGCAGCCCGAGCGAGCGACCGACATCCGCTCGGTACAGGCGGTAGCCGTCGAGGTGATCGTGGCAGTGCCATCTGCCGCGCACTGCGCCGGGATCGGCCGACATCGACGGGTCGACCCACAGCTCGAGGCCCAGCGCGATGCCGTGCAGCGCAGCCCGGTGGTCGAGGAACGGCAGATCGAAGCCTGCGCCGTTCCAGGTCACCACGATGCCGGGCGCGAGCCTGGCGAGCAGCTGGTCGGTGCGGCGCAGGATGGATGCCTCGTCACCGAGCACGACGTGATCACCGTCGGCGGTCGCCACGGCGACGGCGACGACGGCCGACACCGCCGGGTCCAGCCCGTCGACCGATGTGTCGGTCTCGATGTCCAGTCCGTAGACGGGTGCGCTCACGTG
>JACDJC010002448.1_pt1 | contig 14596 bp, 11 predicted proteins | sample 7454191 | NCBI WGS metagenome assembly JACDJC01 (sample SAMN14253291, study PRJNA609438) | sludge metagenome | isolation source: sludge after 25d culture with pyrite and EDTA | collected 2018-12-20 | reverse complement strand
CTCGTCGAACGCGTCAGCGTCCACGTACCCGACGAGAAGCACGAGGCCCTCACACTCAAGAGCGACTTCCCGAGCGACGTCCACGTGAGGCTGCTGCAGCAGGGCGAGGTGGTGGCCGCCACACCCGACTTCCCGAACGTGCCGCTGGACGCACCCACCGGTTACTCCATCGTGGGCCTGCACCAGGTCCTCAGCCGCGAGGTGCGCGAGGACGGCCAGCGCTTCGTGCTGCAACTGGCGGGCGACGCGGGCGGGGTGCGCGTGGCGCTGAGGGCTTACCTGTCGGCGCTGGCGATCATCGTGCCGCTTGCCGCACTGGTCGTGGCAGGCCTCAGCAGCCTGGTCGCCGGCAACATGCTGGCGCCCGTCAGGCAACTGGAGCGCGCCGCGGCTGGACTGTCGGACTCGCGCGAGCTGCGCACACCGTTGCCGGGCGTGGCGGCCGGCGACGAGCTCGGACGCCTGGCGCGCACCCTGCAAGCCACGTTCACGCGTTTAGCCGACGGCATGGACCGGGAAGTCGACTTCCTGAGGGCGGCGGCGCACGACCTGCGCTCGCCCCTCACCGCCCTCCGAACGCGGATCGAGGGCGCCCTGGCGCGGCCGCGCGCCCCGGACGCTTACCGCGCCACCCTGGTCGAGTTGCAGCAAGACGTAGACAGCATGCGCCGCCTGGTCGATCATCTGCTGCTGCTGGCGCAGGATGACGCGCCCTCCCAACTGGTGAACGTCGACTTGCCAGCGCTTGCGAACGCCGCGGTAGACGCGGCACGCGAAGCGCGGCCGGGCGCCCTCCTCACTGCCAACCTGGCGGCCGACACGCCCACGGTGCGCGGCGACCCGTTGCTGCTAACGCAGCTCCTCACGAACCTGCTCGAGAACGCCGCCTACTACGGTGGCGGCGCCCCGACCGAACTGGCATGCTGGCGCGGGCCGGGCGGCGGCGGCGTACTCAGGGTCAGTGACACGGGACCCGGCGTGCCCGTGGCAGAAGTGGCGCGGCTGGGCGAACCGTTCTACCGTCCCGACCCGGCGCGCGGCCGGGCGGCGCGCGCCGGTCACCAGGGCAGTGGGTTGGGCTTGGCGATCGTCAAGCGCGTGGTGGAGTGGCACGGCGCCGCCTGGCGGATCGAGAGTGCGCCCGGCGAGGGCTTCAGCGTGACGGTGGAGTTCGTGCCGGCGTGACCTATCAGGCCTGGCTCGCCGGGCGTGACTCGTCAGGCCTGACTTGCCAGACCTGACTTGCCAGGCCTGACTCCCGGGCACACTACCGGCGTCACGGGCGTTCGGCTTGGCGTAACTCGATTGTGGCCGAAATCATCCGTAATAACGGGCCTCTCGCGGTCAAATGGCGGTCAAGTAGCAACGCGCGACCGCGGGGAGACCGGCGGCCGGTAACGCCAAGTATCGGGTAGAGCGTGGGCCGGCTCTTGCACCGGGCGCCGACGCTCAGCCCCAACGGAGTACGGATGATGCTTGTATTACTGACCTTGTTGCCGATCCTGATCGGCCCCGTCATCACCGTGCTCGTGGTCATCTACGTTCTAAGGCTGGTGGCGCGCGCCAAGAGGGGCGAACCGATGTTCAAAGCACCCACCAAGTCGACGTTCCGAGGCGTGGCGTTCACGGTGGCGCTCGGGGTCAGCCTGTTCCTGGGCTTCGTGGGCGCCGCGGTTGCCGGCGCCCTGCTCCCGCGAACCGTCATGTTCGCGGCCGACATGGCCTGTCCGGGAGGCATGAAACACGACTCGTTCAACTACTCCTACAAGCCCGGGCAGCGCGGCACGGCCCAAGTGTTCACCTGCGAACTGCCTGGCCAGGCACCAAGAGACATCACCGGGGTGACGTTCGTTTACGCAGGGCTGAGCTTCAGTGCGGCAGCGTTGCTCCTGTTGCTCGTCTTCTGGTCGATCGTGAGTCCGCTACTAAGACGCCTCTTCAACCGCGACAGCGACGCGTGGACGACGACCTTCGCCGGGGGGCCCACGGGGAGCGGACCGGGCGGCGCCATCAACGACATCATCACCAGCGCGCTCGCCTCCGCCCGCGCCCGCACCGTGAGCGAAAGTGCCAGCGTTTTCGTGAACGGCCAACGGGTGAACCTGGATCCGGAGGGTGAGAGCGCCGTACGCCAGGGCGTGGCAGACGCGTTCGCTGCCGTTCCCCACGCGCAAGACCATCAGCGCAACCTCGGCGACCGGTTGAAGGAGCTCGAGGAGTTGTACCGCACCGGCACCATCAATCGCGATGAGTACGAGGCTGCGCGGGCGCGCATGCTCGCCGAACTGTGATCAGCCGGAGCTACCTGACAGGGGTAATCGTGGTGGTCAGAGGGGCACCGAGCCGGTAACGAACGAGGCGGACGCCCGGTTGGGCCTCCGCCTCGTGGACTGGAACCGGCGCCCGCCTCGAGGGCGGCCGCAACAGGCTCAGTGGCCCGTTTGCACTATCCCCATACCGAAGGCAGGATCGTTGCCGGGCTGGCCGGCGTCCCACGCTCGTTTGCGCAGTTGCGCCAGGAGTTGGGCGGGCTTCAAGCTACCGTGACCGCCGTACTCAGACAGAACCAACGCGGCCACGCCAGCTACGTGTGGGGCGGCCATGCTGGTGCCCACCGACCAGTAGTAGCCGTTCTGACTACCGGTGGAGAAGACGAAGTCGAACACACCGCACGGGCGGATGGCGCCGAAGTCGCAGCCCTGGGTGGGGTAGTCGTCGAGGTAGACGTAATCACCACCGGGGGCGCCGAAGTCGAGGTGCGAGCGACCGAAGTTGGAGTACGACGCCAGGCGGTCGAAGCGCGGCTCCTCACCTTCGATGATCTGCGGAAGCCAGCCGTAGGGGCCGATGGCGCCCACGGTGACGACGCCCGGCAGGCTGCCCGGCACCGTGATGAGGGCGCCAGCGTGGTCGAAGTCGACGGCGTCGTTGCCGGCCGACGCCACCACCAGCACGCCGCGCTGGCCGGCGTAACGCACTGCGGCGCCGATGGCGTTCTTCAGCTCGGCAACGTCGCGGGCGGACACCCACACGTCGTCCGTTGGGTCGGGCGTGCCGTTGTCGTCCCAGAAGCCCGCCTTGTAGAGAAGGGCACCGAGGCTCATGTTGATGATGTCTGCCCCGTTGTCGGCGGCATGGATGATCCCCTGCATGACACTCGTGAAGCTGCCGCTGCCCTCGTCGCTCAGCACCTTCACCAGCATGAGTTTGGCATCTGGAGCCACACCGATCGTGCCGATGCCGTTCATGGCCGCGGCAATGGTGCCGGCCGTGTGACTGCCATGGCTGAAGGGGTCGGCGATGGCGTACTGCAGCGTCTCGCCGGGCACGAAGTTGGCGCTGCGATCTAAGTCGATGTTGGGTTCAAGGTCGGGGTGGGTGAGGTCGAAGCCGGAATCCACCACCGCCACGGTGACGCCCTTGCCGGTCACCTTAGCGTCCCACGCCTGCACGGCGCGCACCGCCGTGTGGCCCCACTGGTAGTTGAAGAGGCCGTCGGCGAGCTCGGAGAAGGGCGGCGAGCCGGTTTCGGCACCGGCACTGGCACCCTCGAAGGCGACGTTGTGCGTGGGTTGGAGCCATTGCACGTTCACGTCGCGCGTAACGGTGCCGAAGCGCGCGTAGGCGTTCGGGTCGGACGTGACCACGCTTGCCAGGCCGGCGCCCGTCGACATGAACGTCACGCTGTCGCCCCGAGCTGCCGCTACCTTCGCAAGATCCTTCTTGAGGTTGCCCTTGGCGACGACGATGTAGTTGGCGCGAGGCGAGACGGCGGCCGTTTCCAACGTACCGCCGGTGTCGGCCACCTCGCCCGAACATGCGACCAGGGTGAGCACCAGCACCGTGATCCCGAGTAGTGCCTTGCCAAGCGACTTCATGAATCCTCCAATCGTGCACGCCCTTGGGCATGCGGCATCGCCTTGCAGGAGTTGGCAGTCAGGAACCACGAGGTCAGGAACCACGAGAACCTCTTCCCCGGTACCCGATCTTCTCGTGCGGCCGATTGCATTGGCCCTGCTAAGCGATATGAGAAGGATTCTAACTCATCGACATCTAGTGCACCAGGCGGGCGGGAGGCCGAGCAAGACCCCGTCGAGACGCCGCGGCGGCGCTCTAGCCGAGTGCTACCCGCGAGTGCACCCCCGCGCCCGCGCCGCGCCAAACGCCCGCCGCACCCCTGCGTCACTACCCGTCGCAGTCACGGCCGAAGCTGGGCTCGTGCTACCTGGCCTTGCCGGCTGACGGCCTGCCGGCGCCGACAGCGGCGAGAGCACTTGGGCACGAGACACCCAAGAAGGGGGAATCGTTCGTGAGAAGCATTGGAACAATCACGCTAGGCGCCATCTTGGCGGCAACACTGCTGCTGGCGGGCTGCGCACAGCAGCCGCGGGCCACCGGGCCGACGCCGGATGGTTACGTCGTCATGCACATCGGCATAGAGGGCGGTCAATTGAGCACCGCGGGTCTAGAGGCGCAGGGCGCGCCGTACACCACCGCAGGCACAGCCGCGGTCGGGCTCGTAAACGTAAGCGTGTTCGACAAGCACGACCAGCTCGTCAAGTTCGCCGCCACCGGCTCCGGCTACGTAGCCGACCGAGCAGGAACGCTCACCGAGGTGCCGCTCACGTCGGCCGCAGAGTCGGCAACCCTGACGTTAGTGGCCGCGGACAACCCGTACCGGTTCGTCGCCCACGGCTACCGGCAACAGGCAAGCCAAAGCGTCATCGCTTATGACGCCCAGACGAAGCTCGTTGGCGACGGCACTACGGTCAGGATAGCGCTCACCTCGGTGCTGGGCGGGGCGCTGCTCGTGCCGCGCTACCCGGCCAACTACGTCTCCCCGGGCGCCTCCCCGTTCGAGCTGTTACTCGTGGTCACGGCCAACGGCTACTCCACTTTCCCAGGCACCGACTACCTGCAGGTGCCGCTTGGGGACTTCACCGTCGAGTACGGCGCCGTTAGTGGCGCCACCGTGCAAGAGGCGACCAAGCGCGGTATGCGCCTCCTGGTCGAAGGCTGCCAGGTAGGCGTGGGTCAGGGCATCGTCCACGGCCTGGTCTGGAACGGAACCGAGGTCGAGCAGGGCGAGATCGCGCTGCCGGCATACGGCGTCGGCTGCCAGACTGCCGGGGGGAACATCGACGTCGACCTGCAGGCGCCCACCGTGAGCATCACGTACGACGCCAACACCCTCACGGTCACCGGTCAGGCGCAGGACGCTAACGACCGCATATCCAAGGTGCAGGTGTGGGACGGCGCCAAGCTCCTCGCCTCCACCGACCAGGGCGAAGAGAGCAGCGCCGTGGCGTACTTCCAGTTCGACCTCGGGCTCAGCACCTTCACGGTGACACTGAAGAGCCAGCCCGTCGGCGGGCTGGTGGCGCTGGCCTTCGACCCGGCCGGCAACGAAGGGCGCTCCGCCGAGACGTTCAGCCAACTGAACGTGTGGGTCGACGCCAACGCCGCCGCGAACGGTGACGGCACGGAGGCCCAGCCGTTCCTGACCATCAACGACGGCGTCAGCGCCGTGGCGGTAGGCGGCACGGTCTGGGTGCGGCCCGGAACCTACGACGAGAACGTGGTGGTGGACAAGAACCTCCGGCTTCTGTCGACCGCGGGCCGCGAGAGCACCAGCATAGTCGGGTTGCAAGGCGGCTCTGAACTGGGCACCGTCCAGGTCACGAACCACACCACTGGGGTTCAGTTAGGTGACATTGGCCACGGCTTCCACATCGTCGGTCTCGATGGCCCCGCCGGCTTAGAGAAGGCGGCGGTCTACTTCCAGGGCAGCCACGATGACCCAGCCGTGATCGGCAACGAGATCGAGGCCGGGGGTGACGCGGGCCTGACGACCGAGGCCGGCGCTGCAGTCCAGCGCCTGGTCGTCTCGCACAACCTGTTCTCCGGGCAGACATTCACGGGCGCCCACCCCGCCGGCGAGGGCTCCGGGAGCCAGTTCACGTTGCCCAACGTCCCACGCCAGCTCGTCGTGGTGAGTAACGGCGCCACCTACGCCAGCTTCACGCACAACACCGTCACGGGCACGGCCGGGGGCCTCAACGACCTTGGCGCGCCGCAAGGCAACACCCTTATTACCGTCGACGCGGTCGGCAGCCTGATCGCCAACAACCACTTCGAGGGTTACACCACGCGCTACGCCACCAGCCTGCGCGCACGCGGTGCTGGCACCACCATCAGCGATAACGCCTTCGTGAGCGCCGGCCTGCCCGACTCCGCCGGTCACCTCTACCTCGCCAACAACGCCCTGGACGCGGCGCTGGTGGCCGCCAACACGTTCGATCGCGGCGTCTGGGTGGCCGACACCGCCGGCGGCACGGTGGGCCTGGCGCTGCCCGCGACCTTCTCGCCCAGCATGAGCGGCACGGTCGTCAACCTGCTGCCAGGCGAGTACGACGTTGGCGGACACGTCCTGGTGAACGCCGCAGGCCTCACGTTGCGCGGCCCCAACGCCGCTGCGCCGCAAGGCACCCAGCGCGGCCCGGAAGCGGTTATCAAGGGTGGTGTCGCGCTGGCCGCGCCGGACGTGACGGTCACGGGCATAGCGTTCGAGGGGTTCGGGGCTTACCTAGGCGACGTCTCGGCGCTCTACCTGGCCGACGGCGCTACCAACGCGACGATCAGCAACAACGTCGTTGAGGGCAGCGGCAGCGGCCGCGGGGTGGTAAGCGCAATCGGCGCCGCAGCCGATGCCAGGATCACTGGTAACAGCTTCCAGTACCTCACGTCCGGGGTCTTCGCGCAGGGGCTCGCCGCCTTCTGGGTGGAGGGCAACCTGTTCGCCAACAACGCGGCCGGCAGCGCCAACGATGCCGGCGGCCAAACCGTCGTGGGCAACACCTTCAGGGACAACGAGGAGGGCGTGGGGCTCGGAGCTCCCGGCGTAACGGTAAACGGCAACTACTTCGGGCAGGGCCACGACTCCTACGTCACCGTTTACGCGTCCGGCAGCTACGTGTTGGCCGACCTCATCACCGCCAACACGTTCGAGTCCGCCGCGGTTGCGGGCTCGTACACCCCGGGTTGGACTTCCACCGCGTTCCCGGCGGTCGTTCCCTAGTCTAGGGCGCCGTTAGTCGTTCCACCGATTCGCGGATAAGTTGACTTGGACCCCACGCCAAGACTGGTGGGGTCCATCACGACTATTGGCAAGTGGAGCGGCTCGCGCGGGTCAGCTCCACACTCGTGCCGTAGGCATCTCACTCACGCTCTAGTAGCGGTCGGTGTTGCAAAGTTCCTCGTTCAGTACCTGGCCCTTTCGCGCCAAGATGGCCTTTGCATCAAGAGGCTGCGGTGTATGGAACTTCAGCCCAAAAAGAACCGGGGTCCGCTGGCGCAGACCCCGGTGAGCGCGAGAATGGGACGTTACGGCGTAGCCGCCAGCGCCGCGTCCGCGGTGGCGAGGCCGGCGCCGGTGGCATCGGCCCCCCAACAGACTTCTTCCGTTGAACCCGTGGGTCCAGTGATCGCGCGGCAGCCGGCAGCCAGAGGAATGGCCGAGCCCTCGAGGATGCCCTCGACGTCGGCTTGCGTCAGGCTCCCGTTCTTCTCCATCATCAGCGCGGCGATGCCGGCAACGTGGGGGCTCGCCATGCTGGTGCCACCCAAGAAGTAGTAAGTGGGCGTGTTGCCGCTGTTCAGCTTGTACGGACCGACGATCCAAGAGCCCGGCGCGGCCACGTCGAGATCCTGCCCCGCGAGTTCGCGGCTCGAGAAGTCTGTGATGTAGAAGTCTTCAGGGTCCGTGGGATCAGGAACGTCCTTGGTGTACCACCAGTTCGCTTGCGTCCACTCCCCGACCCAACCCGAGGCGGCAACCGAGATGACCGGCTGGTAGGCGCCGGGGTAACCCATGCCCGCCTCACCGCTGTTGCCCGCCGAGGCGACGATGATGACGCCCTGCTCGATGGCATAGTCGATGGCTGCCTGCTCCATGGCGTCCAACGCCGGGCCACCCAGGCTCAGGTTGATGACGACGGGCGAATCCTTGAGTGGTCCTGCCTTGAGATCGCCGATGTACGCGATGCCTGCCGCCACCACCGACGACCAGCCCGAGCCGTTCTGGTTCATCACCTTGACCGGGATGACGGTCGCCATGGATGCCGTGCCGATGATCGGCGTGCCGAGCAGACTGAAGCCGAGGATGGTGCTGGTTACATGGGTGCCGTGGCTGTTCGTGTCGTGCTCCCACTTGTTGGGCTGCTCGGAGACCTTGCCGCGTTCGCCGCCCCCGCCGCCGAACGATTTGGCGTACTCCACGGCGATGCGCTCTTGAGGGAAGAACTGCCGCCAGCTGTCCACCAGGCCGGTGTCCACCACGGCGACATAGACTCCAGAGCCGGCGAAGTCGACTTGGCGATTGTCAAAGCCATAGTCGGTTACGTTGATCGCGTCTTGGTCCCAAGTGCTCAAACCGTCCGTGAAGCTGGTGGCGGCTACCGTGTCTATGGGTGCGGCGAAGCGCTCGGCGTCGGGGTTGGCCGCGACGACGAAGGGCAGCGCTCGGATGGCCGGGAGCTGGTCGGCCTTGGCGTTCATGGTGACGCCGTCGATGGCCTCGAGCACGTCGCGCACCTGCCCGTAGCGCCCGAGTTCGGCGAGCACCCGCGGGCTGGCGTCGGTGTTGAGGAGGACGTTGAGGCGCAGGTTGCCCTTGCTGGCCTGCGGCTCGAGCGCTCCGGTATCCGGTACCGAGTTACACGCGGCCAGCACTAGGGCCAGCAGCGCGGCGAGCACCAAACCTACCCAAGTCTTGTTCATCCCGCCCTCCCATTGTGGTGACTTGTGAGGGCGCAATTCGCTGGAGCCCCCATCCAGCCACCTGAGTTGTGAAGAATGTCATTATACTATTAGTAACATGAGAAATCAGTTAGTTTCCGCTGAACATCAGGAATGTCAGCCCAACGGCCCACGAGTGGCCGGTACCTTACGCCTGAGGACTGTGCGCAGGGGCTCGCAACCTTCATGATCGAGGACAACCTGTTCGCCAACAACGTGGCGCGTAGCTACGGGTTGCCCGCCCTCAGCAGCGCCAACGCGTTTGAGACAGCCGTGCCAACCGGCTCGTACTCCTCGAGCTGGGCTTCCACCGCGTTCCTCGCGGTCGTTCCCTGGTCTAGGGCGCCTTGAGGAGCTCCGCAATCTAGCCTAGAAAATGTCATCGGCCCCACGCTTGAACGGGTGGGGCCGATGACAACTACCGGTCGCGACTACCGACTAGTAAAGCTGCTCCCTCTGCCCGAAGCTGAAGACCGACACGCCCTTCACCCCGTCTTGCATGACCGTCGGGAAATATGGCGGCTCGATCCCCATGGACATGCGCCGGTCGTAAGTGAACGAGCGCGAGTAGCCGCTGGATTGGTTCCCGGAGCCGGCGTTGAAGGTGCCGAAAGCTCCGTAGTAATACTCGATTATGCCGCCGAGGAGGTTGACCGAGCCGCGCACGCCCCCGTTGGAGTAGTCCTCGACCTGGACCCGCCCGCGGCTCGTCATCAGGACACCATGGACGGTCACGTCGTATGGCGCGTTATCCCGCCTGTAGTAATTGTTATGGCCGAAGTTGATGTTGCCCGTCTGGGTGTAGACGCCCAGCACGTTGGCAGCGTCCAGGTCGTCACATTCTGCCGGCACGACAACGCCATTAACACGCTTGGGGGTTCCCGTGCATGGGGGCCTCTCGTACTTCAGGTCACCCGTGATCGTGACGTTGTCGTCGACAGCCAGGGTGATCTGCGCGAACGATGCCAGGGCGGGCGGCGCATTTCCGGGATCGTTGCTGTTCGAGGGTACCCGCGCGGGGCCCTTGAAGTGGGCGACACTCCCCTGAGTGTAGAGGACGCCGTTGAAGTTGGCGCGTACGGTGGTCCAGGTGTAGTTCGGGCTGTTACCGCTACGCCTCTCGAGCAAGCCGCTGGCGTCGGAGCGGTAGACGGTGCAGTTGGTCTCGTTCGTGCCCTTGCAGGCCCGGATGAACTGGTGAGTGGCGGGGGGCTGGAACTCGCCCGAGGCGTCCTTCGTGAGCGGTTGGCCGGCGCTGTTGGCCGCCCACAGCGTGAGACTGTCGAGGCTGCTTCCGAACATCAACCCTGCGGTGTTGGCGGCTGCCTCCTGATCCTGATTGTTGGCCGGCAGCGGCACGTAGGCGGCCTCCCAAGCAACGCCGCCCGTTAGCTCCGGAGCGTGAGTGCCGAAGCTGTTCCGGTAGCTGGGGTTCGTGGCGGAGGGGCTCATGTTGGTGGCCGAAATGAGTCCCTCGTCGTAGAACTCGGCACCCCGACGGCCGTACTTAGCACACTTGTCCGCCCGTACGTCTTGGCAGCCGGCACTGGTGACGGAACCACCGAACCACGGGCGGTCGTAGAAGCGGAAGTAGTTGTTGGTGTGCACCGGCCCGTCGAACAGGGTGCGGTCGGTGAACCAGATGTCGTCGCCGTTGGGGCCGGTCGTGTGGACGTTGGTGAAGAGTGCGTACTTGGCGAAGGAGGCGCGACCGACCTCGAAGCGGTACTCGCCTTGCACCACCACATTGCGGTTGTAGGTGCCGGCACTGCCTTCGGCGACGAGCACGAACGGAAGCGCGTAAACCTGTTCTGCCCCCGATCCCTTGCCACGAGGTATGCCGGAAACGAAGCGTCCGGCCGGCAATTGCACGCTGGTCGGGAGGGCCAGGCCACACGCGCTGTTTGAGAAGTAGACGCGGAACGAAGCCGTTCCGGCCCCGGTAAGCGGGATGGTCTCATTACAGAGGGCGGTGTCTACGCGCGCCTGCAGCTTCCGAGCCACACTGGTGCTGCCAGTGGTCAAGGCCGTTGCAACGCTTGACGCGTCGGGTGCCGTACTGCTCGCGTTCCCGGTGCCGAACGACCAGCGGTTCGTGGTGCTGGAGTCGGCCTCGACGATGCTCTCGAGTTCGGCCCTAACGGCACCTTGCATGACTGCACCACCCATGTTGGCGGCGCCGCGCGCCAGGAGCAAGGTCTGGATGATGGCCGCGTCGTCGCCGCTGTGCCTGATCTCGTTGACGGTCCGGGCGAACATGAGCGTCCCGATCCCGACCACCACGACCATCAGGAGGAGGGCGTAGAGCATTGCCACTCCCCGCCGGCTTCTTAAGGTATGCATGGCACCACCCTGTCAATCCTGAAGCTCGGGTTCGAGGCCAGTTCGACCTGACCCGTGTAAGACCTGGTCACGCTGTGTCCGGCGCCGCTTGGCTCCGTCGCGCTAACGGTCAGCTGGATCCTGGCCAGGCTCACGTTTTCACCGGCGACGTTGCCGCGCTTGACCGGGTAGCCGCTGGCATCCAAATAGGGAACCGTCCGCACGCGGCTGGTGCCGTCATCGAGGAGGTAGACGTACTCGAGTTCCACCCCGTCGAGCGCGAAGGCCAACGGCACCTCGGCGCCGCCCCCGCTCTTTTGGTTGAGGGTGCCGCTGGCAGCGTCGAAGCTCATCCCGAGCGAAGTCACGAGCATGATCAGCGTGGAGTTGGGCGTGTAATCGATGGTGTTCTTGCACGCGCTGTGCACCACGCGGTATGTGGCGCTCCCTGGCCCTTTGGTGGCAGTTACGTTCGTTACCTGCAACACGGTAGCGTCCCCATTGCCGTTGATCAGCATGATCTGCTGACCGTTAAGCGCCGCAGTCACGGCTGCCGCGCCGCCAGGCGCGATGATCTCGAAGTTGGCCGATGAAACGAAGCCACTGCCCTCGTCGTGTGGCAAGACCTGGTAGCCGGCGCCACCGTCGAGCAGGAGGAACGAGATGCTGGAGTTGTCCGAGGCATAGGGCTGGTTGCTCACGCCGCCGAGGACGGCGCTACGCAGTTCCTGGGTGAACACCTCGACCACTCGCCGCAGTTTGGCTTGAGCGCTGGTGGCAGCCTCATTCACCCCCTGCACCCTAAGAGCACTGATGACGCCCGACGTAGCGATCATGGCCACGATGCCGAAGATGAACAACGCTACCAGCGTCTCGATGAGGGTCATGCCCTGGTGTCTTGCTTGCTTGTTCATACGCAGGGCCTCCTAGTTGACACCGGGCAGCGGGGGTGTCGAGCCGGTCGAGCTTGCGGAAGAGCTGAGGGTGGTGCCCGTCACGCAGCTCTCTCCGTCCGGGGCCTCGAAGCAAACCAAAACGTCGTACTGCTGCAATGTGGCGCCCGCCACCGTAGAGGTGCCTACCGCCGAGACGTCCACCCGGTAACGGTCAACATCTGCCATTCCCGTAGCGCCTCCGATGTCGGGAAACGCCGCGGCGAGCTGCTCGTAGCCCCAAGAGAGGGTGTCACCGCTGGCCGGCTGGAGCGCTGAGTCCCCGCCTACGATGCGCCGCCCGAAGTAATTGAGCACCTGCGCGGCTTGGGTGCGCGTGCCGGCAGTGGTCGTGTGCCTCAGGTTACGCAGCACTGCGGTGGTGAAGACTGCCCCGACTATGGCGAGTACGGCGAGGGCGAGGATGACCTCGAGCAGGGTGAGGCCCTGCGATCGCCTCGCCGCGAACCGCCGGCGCTGGTAAACACTCACGGACATCAGCCCCCTCACCTTAGGCGCACCTCTCCGATCAGCGAGACCTCAACGTCCCTGGCCCTGCCATTGGAGGTGATCGTCAAAGGATCCGGTAACGCCGCCAGGCTGGCCTCGTCGACCTTACCCGGGGGCGTGAACTCGAGGAGGGTCGTGCCGCTGGGCACGTTGATACTGGCGGCAGCGGGCAGCTCGAACGTCCTGATGACGGCACCGCTTGCCTGGTTCGTCACGTTGAGTGTCGACCCGCTGTAAGTAAGCTGCGTACGCACCCCCCTCGACGCCGCCATTGTGGCCCCCTGCCACACGCTTTGCTGCACTGTGCGGAACGCGGCTTCTTCGGCCTGAGCCCGCACTAGCGGGCGGCCGGACATTACCGCTATGCCCGCCACTATGCCTATGATGGCAGCGACCACTAACAGCTCCAGGAGGGTGAACCCGGAGTTCCCAGCGTTGCGGAGCGCATGTGCTCTAGGTTTCATTTGGCAGCAAGATAGCGCTTTGGGTGTCACCGGAGTCTTACACGCCTCCATTGGAACGCGGAGGTGCCGCCGCACCAATGCGCCTTCCAAGGGAGTCCCTTGCGCCAAGTCGTCTACGAGAGGCCCCTCTAGCAGCTTGCCACGTGCTCCACTCATGGTCGGCTGGTTGCAGTGACGACCAGAGCATTTCCGCTTGGGAGAATAACGTCACGCTCCAGGCCCGCACCTCTCGTACGGAGCCTAAAAGTAACGGACTGAAGCTTGAGATCCGGGCTCAACGGGTCGGTTACAACCTGGAACGGGCGCAGTGAGACTCCGTTCTCATCCTCGAGAAACAGGTCGGTCGCCACTAGCGACTCGTTGGTTGCGGTCACAGCGGTGGGATTCGCCGGTGGCTGGGCACAGGTCGTACCACACCCTAGGTCCGCGCGATACTCGAGGAGTGTGGGAGTATCGACCCCATCCCAACCCGCAGCTACTCCGGGATCGGCCGCCCAGCCAGAGAGGGGAACCACACGATATGCAAGTAGCTCGAAACCTGTGATCTTAGAAGTCACAGTCGATCGGTCGACTACCGGCACCACCAACGCAATGCACGGCCCGTCCGCTGACGTGGTCGAGCACACGAAGCTTGATCCACCGAAGGAGATCGACATGCTGCTTTCCACGCCGCAATCGACAACAGGATCGTTCGAGTTGCCGGCCGTTCCCGCGATGTTCTGGCATCCGAGTCCACGAAGTGCCCGGCGCGCGTTGGTGGCGAGGTACCCCGAGACGTCGTTGAGTTCAGCAATGCCCGTGTTGATGACGTTGGCATGCCGTGAGTAACCCAGGAAAGACCCAGAGAGCGTAACCACTGCCGAAATAAGCGCGCCCAGTATCGCCATTGCGACCAGAAGCTCCACGAGCGTAAATCCGCTATTGTGGGCGGGTTCACGCATTCGGATCACCGAATTCAGCCTTTATGTCACGCTGCGGGAGAGTGTTCGTGGCAGGACAGCTGATAGTGACGCGCCGCCGCTCGGGCGAGGGAGCCGTGACGCTTCCGGTACACGCCCGACCGATGGAAGCCATCTCGAGTTGCACGTAGTCGGCAACGGGCAAAGTACTCGAGTCTGGAAGGTAGACTATTCCGCTGGACCAGGCCCCTGGGTTCGACCAGTCACGGGCGATCTGCTCGAAGATGCTGATGGCCTTCTGGCTTTCGGAAGTGTCGATTGTTGCCGCTTGCGTATTCCTGGTTATCATCGGCAGCATCGCAGTGAGCGAGACCCCGACGATCGCAAGGAGCGTCATGGCAACGATGGCTTCTATCAGGGTGAAACCGTCAGAGCGCTTCATCTGTCAACAACCGTTCGGGCGAAGACGCCGGTTACGTGGACTTGGGCACTCCTGTTACCCACCTGCACTCGTATCGTTTGAGCTGCCCCAGGGTATGTGCCATACGGCGGATAAAGGGTCATGCTTGCCGGTCCGCTCGTTACGCTGGCGCCCTGCAGTTCGGTCTCTCGTGAGCCAACTTTCACTACCCATGCTGCTTCGTTTTGTTCTTCCGTCTTGGCAACGGGTTCG
>JACDJC010002447.1_pt1 | contig 14611 bp, 11 predicted proteins | sample 7454191 | NCBI WGS metagenome assembly JACDJC01 (sample SAMN14253291, study PRJNA609438) | sludge metagenome | isolation source: sludge after 25d culture with pyrite and EDTA | collected 2018-12-20 | reverse complement strand
TGGCGAGGAGGCAGCCGAGGGCGAGGGCGGGGCCGAAGGGGAACTCGGCCCGGCGGCCCCGGATGAGGGCGAAGCCGACTCCGGCGAGGACACCCAGCAGGCTGCCGAGGACCAGGGCCCACATGATCAGGGCGACCGACCGGAACGGATCGGCGTAGATCCAGCCCAGGTAGAGGCCCATCAGCAGGGCCAGCTTCACGTCGCCGAAGCCCATGCCCCTGGGGTAGATCAGGTGAGGCACCAGCAGCAGGGTGAAGTAGGCCACCGAGCCGATCACCGCGTTGCGCAGGAACACCGTGTCGAAGCCCTCGAGGACCGACACGAAGGCGATGAGCCCGGCGGAGATCCCCAGGGCGGGGAAGACGATCTTGTCCGGGATCCGGTAGTGCTCCAGGTCGATCAGGGAGACGACCACCAGCACGGCGGCCAGGAACAGGAACGGCACCAGGACCGTCGTGGCCTCCCAGCGCCACGCCATCAGGGCGAAGGCGAGGGGGGTGAGGACCCGCACGGCCCGCTCCCGGGTCCTGGGGGTGATCGTGGGGTCCTCGTCGCTGACGTAGCCCACGGTGGCCATGGCCGGTACCCGCACCACGAGGCGCAGGAGGTAGGGGCTGACGAGCACGCCGAGGACGGCGGCTCCAACGACGACGGCGGCGTCCATTCGGCTGAATGTACGGCTAGGACTTGACCGAAGCCAGGAACCGGAGCAGGAGCTCGCGGTCGATGGGCTCGTCGCCCTCCTGGGTGACCGCGGCCAGAGCGGCCTCCCGCTCCTCGTCGGTCGTGGCCTTGGCCGCCGCCGCGACCGCTCGGGCGGCGGCCGGGCTCAGGTTGGAGAGCTGCCGAGCCACCTCAGCGGCGTCGTTGCCGGCGCCGCGGAAGGGGCTGGGGGCCTCCTGGTAGGCATCGACCTCGGGCTCGGACCCCGCCGGCGAACCGAACGGGGCGTCGAGGGAGAAGTCACCGAGCGGGTCGTAGCCGGAGACGCCGTTGTCGGACTCCCCGTGGCCGTTGCTCTGGGCCTCGACACCGAAGCCGGCGAAACCGCCGTCGGAGCCGAAGGCGCCGTCGTCGGCCGGGGCGGCCTCGTGGACGGGGTCGCTGAGACCGAAGCCGGCGGCGAAGTCGTCCAGCGTCGAGCGGGCCGAGTCGTCCTCGGCGGGCCCCGCCAGGACGGGCTCGGTCTCGATGAAGACCGGGGCGGGCTCCTCGATGATCGCCTCGGGCGCGATGACCGGCTCGAACACCGGCTCGGGCTCGGGCACCACGATCTCGACCGGAGCGATGACGGGCTCGTCGACCCGGGTGGCGTCGAGGTCGACCACGCCGAGCTCGATCAGCTCCTTGACGGCCCGACTGACGGGGAGCTCGCCCAGGTCCATGACCTCGCCGAGGGTGGCGACGGTGATCCCGCCGCCGATGGCCGCGACGAGGCGCCAACGCTGCTTGTCCAGCACCACGTCGCCCCGCTTGAGCTCGGGGCGCAGGCTCACGTGGGCCCGGGTCGTGGGCACCACCCGCTCGATCTCCCGCCACTCGGCGAGCTGCCCCTCGGCCGCACCCAGGATCTCCTCGAGCTCGGTCGGCTCGCCCTCGGGATCGGCTTCGCCACCGCTGGCGAAGGTGAAGGACCCGTCCTCGAAGCGGAGGAGCTCGAACATGGCCTCGGCGTGGCCACCGGTGCGGGGGGCATGGTCGACCTCGATGGCCGTCACCTTCCCCTTCTTCACCCAGACGCGACCAGAACCGCGACTGCCCTCGAGTCGGAGCACACCGGTCTTGCTGCCGGCTGCGAGCAGCCGGACGACTTCGGTGAGCTCGAACGTGTCGATCGTGCCCTGTAGCGCCACGGGACCTCTTCCTCCGGATGGATCTGTGCTCCTTCACCATCGGCCGGTGCCCGTCTGGAGTTCAGGTTTTCGGCTGTAGAGCCTCTCGGGCCGCCCCGTCCATGACCGCCACGGGGGCCGGCAACCCGGTCCACAGCGTGAACGCATGGGCCGCCTGGTGCACCAGCATCCCCACGCCGTCCACCGCCTGGGCCCCCACGGCCCGCGCCGCCGCCAGCAATCCGGTCTCGACCGGCTCATAGACCAGGTCGACCACCACATGGCCGTCGCGGAGCCGGTCAGCCGGCAGCGGGAGGACGGCGGCCGCCGCGGCGACACCCATCCCCACCGAGGTGGCGTTGACGATCACGTCGTAGTCGGGGGCGTCGTCGACCTCGGCGACCCGGGCGTCGCGGCCCCCGAGGAGCACCGCGGCCTCGGCCTTCTCGGTCGTGCGGTTGGCCACGCCGACCTCGGCCACCCCGGCGTCGACCAAGGCCCGCACCACGGCTCGGGCGGCACCCCCCGCACCCAGCACGAGGACGCGGGTGCCGACGAGGTCCACCGACGCCGCGGTCAGGGCGTCCACGAAGCCGGCGCCGTCGGTGTTGGTGCCCACCAGCCGACCGCCGTCACGGACCACACAGTTCACCGCGCTCAGGGCGGCGGCCTCGTGGCGGACGTCGTCGAGGTGGCTGATCACCGCCGCCTTGTGCGGCATGGTCACCGACAGCCCGAGGAGGTCGAGGGCCCGCACACCGGCGATGGCGGCGCCGAGGTCGGCGGGACGCACCGGGAGGGCGACGAAGGTGGCGTCGAACCCGGTGGCGGCGAACGCGGCGTTGTGGATGGTCGGCGAGAGCGAATGGGCCACCGGGTCGCCGATCACGGCGCCCACGCGGGTGGCCCCGGTCACCGTCAACAGAGCCCGGCCTCCTGGCAGCGGGCCTTCGCCTCCAGGAACTCGTCGTAGGTGTTGGTGAAGGTGTGATGGCCCGCCTCGTCGGCCAGCACGTAGTACAGCCACTCCCCCGCCGCCGGGGCCACCGCGGCCTGCAGCGACGCCCGCCCGGGCACCGAGATCGGCGTGGGCGGCAGGCCGGCCACCTCACGGAGGTTGTAGGGCGAGTCGGTGGCCAGATCGCTCTCGGTCGTCGCGGGATGGCCCAGCGCGTAGTTGAGGGAGGCGTCGATGCCGAGCGGGATGCCCTGGGCCAGGCGGTTGTAGATGACCCGGGCCATCTTGGCCCGCTCCTCGGGGACGGCGGCCTCCCGCTCGATGAGGGAGGCGACGATGACCGCCTGATACGGCGTGATCTGGACCGCGCCGCCCGTGGCCTGGTTGATCCGGCCGGTGGCGTCGCCGATGCCGGCCTCGGTGGCGATCTGGTCGAAGCGCTGGACCATCTGGTTGACGATCGCCGGCGCCCCCTCGTCCTCCTCGAGGCGGTAGGTGTCGGGGAACAGGAACCCCTCGAGGTTGTTCACCCCCTGGGGCTGGAACTGGGAGCGAACGGTGCCGCCGAGGAGCAGCTCCATGATCCGCTGCTGGTTGAGGCGGGGGATGCCGTTGTCGGGGTCGACCAGGCGTTGGACGACGGTCCCGGGAGCGGGCAGGCCCGCGTTGGCGAACACGGTGTAGCCCTCGGGCACCGTCACCTGGTCATAGGGGATCTCCCCCGGACCGGCGTCGAGGACGGCGATGGCCTCGTCGAAGGAAGAGTCCTCCCGCAGCAGGTAGCGCCCGGCCAGCCAGTTCCCGTCGCCGGTGACCTTCAGGTAGGCGGTGAAGATGCGGGCGTCGGTGATGACCCCGGCGGCCGCGAGCTGATCGGCGATCGCCTGGGTGCCGGTCCCCTCGGGGATGATGACCTCGACCTCGGCGCCGGCCTCACCGGGGGGGTCGATCTGCCGGGAGACGTAGAACCCCGCAGCCCCGATCCCGACGACCGCGAGCAGGGCGAAGGAGGCCAGCACCGCAGGCCAGCGGCGGTGGCGGGGACCGGCCAGGGCCCGGGCTTCCCGACGGGTGAGGGGCTCGTCCCACCGCGGGGGCGCCTCGTCAACCGGCGCGGCCGTGGTCGGCTCGTCCTGGGCGTACGCCGGCGGCTGGGAGTCGTCAGTGGTGTCCGTCATCGTCCTCGAAAGGTGCGCTGGAGCGGGCGTCGAGCCAGGCTTGGAGGAGGACGGAGGCGGCCACCTGGTCCACGACCTGGCGGCGGCGACGCCCCGTCACCCCCTGCTCGCGCAGCACCCGCTCGGCGGTCACGGTGGTGAGGCGCTCATCGTAGGTCTCCACCGGCACCGGGAGCACGGCGCGCAGGCGTTCGGTCTCGGCCAGGGCCTTCTCGGCCGCCGGGCCGATCGAGCCGTCGAGGGACAGCGGGAGGCCGACGACCACGCACTCGGCCTCGGCCTCCTCGACCAGCGCGGCGATGCGCCGGTGGTCCTGAGGCTCGTCACCGCAACGGTCCACCTTCGTCCAGGGCGTGGCCACCGTCCCGCCGCTGTCGGAGAGGGCGATGCCGATCCGGGCGTCGCCCAGGTCGACGCCGACGGCCCTCAAGCGAGGCCGGCGGCGGCCCGGGCCTGGTCGAGGGCCTCGTCGATCTTGGACGGGTCCCGACCCCCGGCCACGGCGAGATCGGGGGACTTGCCGCCCCCGCCGCCGACGGTCTTCGCCGCGTCGGCGATGAGCTCGCCGGCGTTCAGCCCGCTGTCCGGGCTGACGGTCGCGACCAGGCCCACGCCCCCGCCCTCGGGCTCGCCGATGACCACGACGGCGCGGACGCCGTCGGCGTCGCGCACGGCCACCGCGAGGTCCCGGAGGCCGTCGCGGTCCAGGCCGTCGACCCGGGCCACCACGACGCCGTCCACGGCCGTCCCGGCCAGCGAGCCGGCCTGGCCGGTCGCGGTCTGGCGCTTGAGGGCCTTGACCTCGTCACGGAGGGCCTTGAGCTCCTCCAGGCGCTTGTCGATGCCGACCACGACCTCCTCGGGGGCGACCCCGAGACGATCCGCGGCCCCGGCCAGCAGCTCCTCGTCCCGGCGCAGGCGGGCCACCGTGTTGAAGCCGGTCACCGCCTCCATCCGGCGCAGGTTGGAGCCGATCGAGCCCTCGGTGACGATCTTCAGCGGTCCGATGTCGCCGAGGGCGGTCACGTGCGTGCCACCGCAGAGCTCGGTGGAGTGCGGTCCGGCCTCGAGCACCCGGACCACGTCGCCGTACTTGTCCCCGAAGAAGGCGATGGCGCCCAGTTCCTCGGCCTCGGCCTTGCTGGTCTCGAAGTGGCGCACGGGCGGGTTGGCCAGGATGTCGGCGTTGGCCAGGTCCTCGATTCGGGCGATCTGCTCGGCGGTCACCGGCTCGAAGTGGCTGAAGTCGAAGCGCAGGCGGTCCGGCGCCACCAGTGAGCCCTGCTGCTTCACGTGGTCCCCCAGCACCTCGCGCAGGGCCCAGTGCAGGACGTGGGTGGCGGTGTGGTTGCGGCGGATGGCGTCGCGGCGGTCGCCGTCGATGGCGGCCCGGGCCTCCTGGCCCGCGGTGATCTCACCCTCGACGACGCGGGCCCGGTGACGGTGGACCTCGGGCACCCCGTAGTCGGTGTCGAGCACCTCGGCCCGGCCGGTCTCGGTCTCGATGGTGCCGGTGTCGCCCACCTGGCCGCCGGACTCGGCGTAGAAGGGCGTGCGGTCCAGCACGATGGCGACCTCCTCGGTGCCCTCGATGGCCAGGACCGCCAGCACCGTTCCGGTGGCCTCGTTCTGGTGCCGGCCGACGAAGTCGGTCGGGCCGTGGGCCTCCAACACCTCCTGGAAGCCGGTGAGGTCGGTCGCCGCCCCGACCTTGCGCTGGGCGTCCTTGGCCCGCTTGCGCTGCTCGGCCATGGCCGCGTCGAAGCCGGCCTGGTCGACCTCGACGCCCTGTTCGGCCACGATCTCCTGGGTCACCTCCAGGGGGAAGCCGTAGGTGTCGTGGAGCTGGAAGGCCACGTCGCCGGCCAGCGCTTGACCGGGCTCGAGCTTGTCCAGGGCCGTGTCGAGGATGGCCGAGCCCGTGCGCAGGGTCTCCCGGAAGCGGGTCTCCTCTCGCTCGATGGTCTGGCGCACCACCGTGTGGCTCTCGGTGAGCTCCGGGTAGTCGCCGGCCATGAGGACCACGACCTCGTCCACCATCGCCGGGGTGACCACGTCCTCGACCCCGAGCAGGTAGGCGTGGCGCACGGCCCGACGGATGATGCGGCGCAGGACGTAGCCCCGCTCCTCGTTGCTGGGGATGACGCCGTCGTTGACCAGGAACGTCATGGCCCGGGCGTGGTCGGCCAGGATCCGCAGCGACACGTCGGTGCGCTCGTCGGCCCCGTAGGCGACGCCGGTCAGCTCCCCCGCCTTGGCGATGAGCCGACGGAACTCGTCGGTGTGGAAGATCGAGTCGACGCCTTGGAGCACCGTGAGGATGCGCTCGAGACCCGCGCCGGTGTCGATGCTGGGCTTGGGCAGTGGCTGGCGGGAGCCGTCCTCGTGCTGCTCGTACTGCATGAACACGAGGTTCCAGATCTCGACGAAGCGCTCCTCGCCGCCATGGGCCGGTCCCCCACCCTCGCCGAACTCGTCGCCCAGGTCGTAGAAGATCTCCGAGCAGGGACCGCAGGGGCCGGTGTCGGCCATCTGCCAGAAGTTGTCCTCGTCGAGGCGCTGGATGCGCTCGGCGGGCACGCCGACGACGTCGCGCCAGAGGGCCTCAGCCTCGTCGTCGGTGGTGTGGACGGTGATCCAGAGACGGTCGGCGTCGAGCTTCAGGACCTCGGTGACGAACTCCCAGGCCAGCGGGATGGCCCGCTCCTTGAAGTAGTCCCCGAAGCTGAAGTTCCCCATCATCTCGAAGAACGTGAGATGGCGCTTGGTGCGACCGATCTCGTCGAGGTCGTTGTGCTTGCCGCCCGCCCGGACGCACTTCTGGACGGTGACGGCCCGGGGCCACGGGGCGGGCTCCTCGCCCACGAAGTAGGGCTTGAACGGGACCATGCCGGCCACGGTGAACAGCAGGGTCTTGTCGTGCGGGATCAGGCTGGCCGAGGGCACCACCGTGTGGTCGCGTTCGGAGAAGAACCCGGTGAAGGCCTTGCGCAGCTCATTGGCGTCCATGGTCCGCCCCAGCCTACGGGGGGTCCACGGTCGCGACGGTCAGGGTTCGGCGCCGGTCCGGACGTCCAGCTGCTCCCGCAGCTCGGCCTCCCGCCCGGCCATCGCCGTGCGCCCCTCCTCCATCGCCTTGCGCAGGTCGGTCCCGAGGTCCCGGAGGGCCTGGGCCAGGTCCGAGGCGATCCGCTCCGGCTTCAGCCGCGTGCCCCGCTCCCGGAGAGAGCGCTGGGTGCGCAGGACGATGGTCACCCCGACGGCGAAGCCGATCAGCAGCCAGACGAGGCGCTTGATCATCGGGAGGCCCTCCGGACGCCCCGGAAGCGGCGGTAGGCCTGGTTGGCCCCGGTGGCCGCGGCGAGGCCCTTCACCACCGGGCTGCCCATGGTCAGGTAGGCCAGACGGGACGCGGAGTCCAGGGTGTCGGTGACCGACTCGGCCGCGTGGAGGACGTTGTCGATCCGCTCCAGCTCGGCGTTGGTGCCCCGGACCGCCTCGTGCAGCTCCTCGACCACGGCCTGGGTCTCGACCCGCAGTTCGGTGACGGTGATCCGCAGCTCCCGCACGGCTCCCACGAGGAGGACCACGACGGCCAGCAGGCCGACGAGGGCGAGGGTGGCGGCGACGGCCACGACCAGGGCAGCGACCTCGTTACCGCTCATCGGCGTCCTCTTCGGTCGGGCGTGCGGTGCGTTCGGCCATCCGCTCGGCCACCCGGCGCTCGGCACCGTGGGTCGAGGGTTCGTAGTAGCGCCGACCCGCGAGCCCGGGTGGTCGGTACTCCTGGTCCACCCAACCCCGGGGGTCGTCGTGAGGGTACTCGTAGCCCTTCCCGTGGCCGAGGGATGCCGCGCCCCGGTAGCCCGTCCCCCGCAGGTGGAGGGGCACCTCGCCCCGGGGCTGCTCCTGGACGTCGGCCAGGGCCTTGCCGAACGCCGCGTACGAGCGGTTCGACTTCGGGGCCGTCGCCAGGTACACGGTGGCGTGGGCCAGGGCGATGCGGGCCTCGGGGAAGCCCACGAACTCCACCGCCTGCGCCGCGGCGTTGGCCACGAGCAGGCCCATCGAGTCGGCCAGGCCGATGTCCTCGGAGGCGGAGATGACCAGGCGGCGGGCGATGAAGCGGGCGTCCTCGCCCGACTCGATCATCAGCGCCAGCCAGTAGAGGGCGGCGTCGGGGTCCGAGCCCCGGATGCTCTTGATGAAGGCACTGATGACGTCGTAGTGCTCGTCCTCGCCGTAGCGGAGGGCCTTGGCGTTCAGCGCCGCCTCGACGTGGGCCAGTGCGACGTGCGGGGTGCCGACGCCGGTGTCGGCCAGGGCGACGGCGACCTCCAGGGCGGTCAGGACCTGGCGACCGTCGCCGCCGACCTGGGCTACGAGGTGATCCACGGCATCGTCGTCCGCCGTCGCCCCCTCCTCGTCCAGACCGCGCTCGATCAGGGTCCGGACGGCCTCGGGCCCGAGGGGCTCCAGGCGGAACAACGTCGAGCGCGAGAGGAGCGGGGCGTTGACCTCGAAGTACGGGTTCTCGGTCGTGGCCCCGATGAGCGTGAGGAGCCCGTCTTCGACACCGGGTAGCAGGGCGTCCTGCTGGGCCTTGTTGAACCGATGGACCTCGTCGAGGAAGAGGATCGTCCGCTGGTCCCGCTCCCCCAGGCGCTGCCGGGCCTTGGCCAGCACCTCCCGGACGTCCTTCACGCTCGCCGACACCGCGGAGAGGGCTTCGAAGGCCGACGTGGTCTTGCCCGCGATCAGCCGGGCCAGGGTGGTCTTGCCCGTGCCGGGCGGCCCCCAGAGGATGACCGAGCTGAGTCGATCGCTCTCGATGAGGGTGCGCAGCGGCATCCCCGGGCCGAGCAGGTGCTCCTGGCCGACCACGTCCTCCAGGCGGCTGGGCCGCATCCGGGCCGCCAACGGCGCCCGTCGCGCCAAGCGTTCGTCGGCCGCGGAGGCGAAGAGGTCATCGGCCATGGAGCCGAGGCTAGGGCCGCGATCCCCCCACTGTTCTGGAGGCTGTGGTGCGCACGGGAGCGCGCCACTGGAGCCTCCAGAACCTGGATCAGTCCTACAACCGCGCTCACGGTGGAGGCCCGGGCTGCCGACAAGAGGAACATGCCGCCCGTTCTGGCTGTCCTCTTCTGGGCCTGGGTCCTGGTGTCGATCATCGTCTTCCTGCGCCGCCGCGCCACCAAGCGCGCCGCGGTCCGGTTGGCGGCGGCCGGTCACCGTGCGGACCCCTCGAGCAACGGTGAGGAGGTGATCCCGCACACCGATGCCGACACCGATGCCGACGTGGAGGCCGACGTACCCGCTCCCGTCCCCGCCACCGTGGGCGCGGCCGCTCCGTCGGCCCCGACCCCGCCCGTGCCCCCTCCGGGCTTCGATGACCCGATCGCCCCGATCATCGACCGGCCCACTGGCCGCAGCGCCCCGGCCGCCGGGGTCGCCGACGCTCTCGTGGGCATCCGGATGCCGTGTGACCTGGTGCCCTTGGTACTGGACCGCCTGGCCACCGACCACATCACCCTGTCCACGACCGGCCACGAGGCCGCCGACGTCGGCACCGCACTGGCCGACGAGGTCGAGCGGCTCGGTTACGTCGTGCACCCCATCAGCGACCACGAGGTCCTGGCCACCCGCGGCGCCACCGGGCTGCGGCTCACGATCCGCCCGCCGGGCCCGGATGGCAAACACCTCACCCACCCCACCGCCCGCGACGAGAGCGTGGTGGTCGAGATCTCCCTGGGCTGAGTCCGCGGCGGGGGATCAGGCCTTGGGGGGCAGCATCCGCAGGCCGAGCTCGGTGAGGTGGCGGTCGGCGATGGCCGACGGGGCCCCCGTGAGGGGATCGGCGCCGGACTGGGTCTTGGGGAAGGCGATGACCTCCCGGATGTTCTCCTCGCCCGCCAGTACCGCGGCGAGCCGGTCGATGCCGAAGGCGAAGCCGGCGTGCGGAGGCGCCCCGAAGCGGAAGGCCTCCAGCAGGAAGCCGAAGCGCTCGTTGGCGGTCGCCTCGTCGATGCCGAGCAACTCGAAGATCCGGCGCTGCACATCGGGCTGGTGGATCCGGACGCTGCCCGAGCCCAGCTCCCAGCCGTTGAGCGTGAGGTCGTAGGCCTGGGCCCGCACGTCGAGCAGCGCCTCGCCCCCGACGTCGAGCAGGTGCAGGTCGTCGGCGTGGGGCATCGTGAACGGGTGGTGGGCCGAGATCGGCAGCCCGTCGTCGCCCAGGGCCTCGAAGAGCGGGAAGTCCACGACCCACAGGAAGTGCAGGCCGCCCTCGTTGACCGGGAGGCCACCCAGCTGGGTGCGCAGGATCCCGAGGACGTGACGGACCGCGCGGCGCTCGTCGGCCACCAGCAACAGGAGGTCCCCGGCTTCGCCCTCCAGGGCGCCGACGATCCCGCCGATCTCGGTCTCGCTCAGGAACTTGGCCACCGGTGAGGTGACCTCACCCGGCCCGTCGACCTTCATCCACACGAGGCCCTTGGCCCCTACCGACTGCGCCATCTCGACGAGGGCGTCGAGCTCCCGCCGGGTCTTCTCGGCGCCGCCCGGGACCCGGATGCCCTTCACGCACGGGGCCTGGAAGGCCTTGAACTCGGTGGCCCCGAACACCTCGGTCAGTTCGACCAGCTCCATGCCGAAGCGAAGGTCGGGCTTGTCGCTGCCGAAGCGCTCCATGGCGTCGAGCCAGGTGATCGAGCCGAAGGTCAGCGGCGGCTCACCGGTGACGGCCTCGACCGCGGCGGACACCGCCACCTCGGTGAAGCCCCGGACGTCGGCCTCGCTGACGAAGCTGGCCTCGAGGTCCAGCTGGGTGAACTCGAACTGGCGGTCGGCGCGCAGGTCTTCGTCCCGCATGCAGCGGGCGACCTGGAAGTAGCGCTCCATCCCGCCGACCATGCACAGCTGCTTGAACAGCTGCGGGCTCTGGGGCAGGGCGTAGAACTCGCCCGGGTGGAGGCGGGACGGCACGACGAAGTCCCGGGCTCCTTCGGGGGTCGAGGCGATGAGCATGGGCGTCTCGATCTCGGTGAAGCCCTGGCCGGCCATGGCGTTGCGCAGAGCCAGGTTGACCTTGGCCCGGACGCCGAGGTTGGTCTGCAGACGGGTGCGGCGCAGGTCCAGGTACCGGTGACGCAGGCGCAGGGACTCGTCGGCGTCGATGCGGTCACTGATCGGGAACGGCAGGGCGTCGGCGGTGGCCAGCACCGCCACGGTGCAGTCCCCCACCTCGACCTCGCCCGTGACCAGTTCGGGGTTCGTCGTGCCCTCGGGCCGGATGCGCACCGTGCCGGTCACCTTCACCACGTACTCGCTGCGGAGGTCGTCCGCTCCGGGCACGACGCACTGGATCACCCCGGTGCGGTCCCGCACGTCCACGAAGGCCAGGTGCCCGCCGTGCTCCCGGCGGGTGGCCACCCACCCGCACAGCACGACCTCCCGGCCCTCGTCGGCGCGGGTCAGCTCCCCGCACCAGTCGCTTCGCATGCCTACAGCGCTCATGGTTCATGCCTCTTCGCCTGACGGCTCATCGGTTTGCGGGCCTCTTCGGCCCGCCGATCGTCTTCGACGCTCATCAGTCGTTCTCGTTCGTCAGTCGTCGAATGGTGTCGGCCAGGTCCCCGATGGCGACCTGTTCCTGGGGGCGGTCCGAGCGCAGGTCCCGGAGCGTGACCGCCCCCGTCGCGGCCTCGTCCTCGCCCACGATCGCGGCGAAGCGGGCCCCGCTGCGGTCCGCGGCCTTCATCTGGGACTTCATGGAGCGACCGTCGAAGCCCCGGTCCGCCCCCAGACCGGCGCGGCGGAGCCGACTGGTCAGGTCCCGGGCGATGTCGCCCCCGGTGACGTCGACCACGAAGACCTCGACCCGGGAGACCGGCTCGGGCCAGACCCCTTCGGCATCCGCGGCCAACAGCAGGCGTTCGATGCCCATGCCGAAGCCGATGCCCGGGGTGGACGGGCCGCCCAGGGCCTCGGCCAGGCCGTCGTAGCGGCCGCCGCCGCCGACGGCGTTCTGCGCGGCGTCGAGGGCCTCCGCCTGCAGCTCGAAGGTGGTCCGGGTGTAGTAGTCGAGGCCTCGGACCAGGCGGGGCTCGATGGTGAACGGGATGCCGAGGGCACCCAGCCCGGCCTGGACCCGCTCGAAGTGGGCGGTGGCCCCCTCGGAGAGGTGCTCGGCGGGACCCGGGGCGCCGGCCACGACCGCCGCGGTGGCCGGCCGCTTCGAATCGAGGACCCGCAGTGGGTGGTGGTCGACCTTCTCGCGGTCCTCCTCGGCGATGTCGCCCAGGTGCTCCCGGAAGAAGGCCTGGAGCACGCCCGCGTAGCGGACCCGGTCCTCGGGCTCACCCATGGAGTTGACCAGCAGGCTGACCCGCCGCAGGCCGATCTCGGTCAGGAAGTCCCAGGCCAGGGCGATGACCTCGACGTCGACGTCGGCGTCCACCGAGCCCAGGACCTCGACCCCCAACTGGTGGTGCTGGCGGTACCGGCCGGCCTGGGGGCGCTCGTAGCGGAACGTGGGCGCGGCGTACCAGACCTTCCAGGGGTCGGTCGGGTGGTGCTCGAGGTAGGCCCGCACCACCGGGGCCGTGCCCTCGGGGCGCAGGGCGATGCGCCGGCCGCCCTTGTCCTCGAAGTCGTACATCTCCTTGGTGACGATGTCGGTGCCCTCGCCCACCCGCTCGAAGACCCCGAGGTCCTCGAAGGTGGGGCTCTGGAGGAGGCCGAAGCCGGCGCGGCCGGCGGCTCCGGCGAAGGCGGCCACGAGCGCCTCCCAACGTCGGGACTCGGGCGGCAGCGTGTCGCGCGTGCCCGTGGGGGCCTTGAAGGTGGCAGCCATGGTCCCTACTTGGTGGAGCCGGGCAGGACCCGGTAGGCGTCGAACACGCAGTCGATGCCCTTGAGGGTGCTGACCAGCGAGTCGAGCTGGGTGGGGTCACCCAACTCGACGTCGAACTGCATGCGGCACATCCGGTCGCCGCCGGTGCGGGTCTCGGAGTGGAGGATGTTGAGGCGGTGGTCCGAGAGCGCGGCGGACACGTCCCGCAGGAGCCATTCACGGTCGAGGGCCTCGACCACCAGCGAGGCCACGAAGGTGCCCCGGCTGTCGGCGTCCCACTCGACGTCGATGACCCGCTCGGTCTGCTCCCGGACGAGGGCGACGGCGTTGGTGCAGTCGGTGCGGTGCACGGTCACGCCCCGGCCCCGGGTGATGAAGCCCATGATCTCGTCGCCGGGCACCGGGGTGCAGCAGCGCGACAGGCGGACCAGCATCTGCTCCTGGCCCTCCACGTGGACCCGGGCGGGCTGGCTGGCCGAGCGCCGGGGGCGCCGGGGCGTGGTCAACCCGGTGGAGAGCTGCTCCTCGCGCTCGGGGTCGTCGCCCGAGAGCATGCGGGCGATGCGCGTGGCGACCGACTGGGCCGAGACGTGGCGCTCGCCGACGGCGGCGAACAGAGCGTCGAGGTCGACGTAGTTGAGGTCCTCGGCCACCCCCTCCAGGACGTCGGAGCCCATGGGCAGGCCGTCGTGGCGCATGGCCTTGATGACCTCGTCGCGCCCGGTCTCGATGGCGTCGCCCCGCCGTTCCCGGGAGAACCACTGACGGATCCGGTTCTGGGCGCGGGGGGTGACCACGATGTTCAGCCAGTCCCGGGAGGGCCCGGGGTTCTCGACCTTGGAGGCGATGATCTCGACCGTCGCCCCCGACTTCAGGGCCGAGTCCAACGGCACCAGGCGGCCGTCGATGCGGGCGCCGATGCAGGCGTGGCCGACCTCGGTGTGGATCGCGTAGGCGAAGTCCAGCGGCGTGGCCCCGTCGGGGAGGATGATCACGTCACCCTTGGGGGTGAACACGTAGACCTCGTTGTCCTCGAGGTCGCCCTTGAGGTTGGCCATGAACTGGGTCGGGTCCGAGGTCTCGGACTGCCAGTCCAGGATCTTGTTCAGCCAGACGATGTCGTCGGCGGGCGACTTCTCCTTGTAAGCCCAGTGGGCCGCCACCCCCAGTTCGGCCCGCTGGTGCATCTCCTGGGTGCGGATCTGGAACTCGACGGCCTTGCCCCCCGGGCCCATGACCGTGGTGTGCAGGGACTGGTAGAGGTTGAACTTGGGCAGGGCGATGTAGTCCTTGAACCGGCCCGGCACCGGCTGCCACATGCCGTGGATGCAGCCGAGGGCCGCGTAGCAGTCCTTGACCGAGCCCACGATCACCCGGATGCCGACCAGGTCGAGGATGTCGTCGAAGGGGCGACCGCGGACCATCTTCTCGTAGATGCTCCAGAGGTGCTTCGGGCGGCCGGTGACATCGGCCTTCACCCGCACCTCGGCCAGCCGCTCGGTGACCTCGCCCTCGACCTGGGTCAGGTAGAGGTCCCGTTCCGGGGCCCGGGCGTCGACGAGGTGGTCGACCTCGGCGAAGCGCTTCGGGTGCAGGGCGGCGAAGGCGAGGTCCTCCAGTTGCTGCTTGACCTCCTGGACGCCGAGGCGGTGGGCCAGCGGGGCGTAGATGTCGAGGGTCTCCTGGGCGATGCGCACCTGCTTCTCGTTCGGCATCGCCGCCAGCGTGCGCATGTTGTGCAGGCGATCGGCCAGCTTGACCATGAGGACCCGCAGGTCGTCGGCCATGG
>JACDJC010002446.1_pt1 | contig 14617 bp, 12 predicted proteins | sample 7454191 | NCBI WGS metagenome assembly JACDJC01 (sample SAMN14253291, study PRJNA609438) | sludge metagenome | isolation source: sludge after 25d culture with pyrite and EDTA | collected 2018-12-20 | reverse complement strand
CTGGAACACACCATCCAGGTAAATCGCGTAGCGGAACCCCTCCGGGCGGTCGCTGAACGTGATGTTCACCTGGGTGGGCGTGCCGCCGTCCCTGGCCGCGGTCACGCTGGCCGGCCCGTTCTCGTTGAGCATCTCCGGCAGCTCGCTGGTGAGCGCCACCGGCGCCTTCGGCAGCTTTGCCATGTAGCGCAGCACCGCGTCGAGCGTGTCCATGTTGAGCGCTGCGGCCAGCGGCGGGTTGGTCTCCTCCAGCGCCTCCACCAGCCGTTCCAGCAGCGTGCGCTTGTCCATCGCCAGCGTCACAATGCTGGCGATCACGTCCACAATCCCAGCCTCGACGGCCAGCGGCACGAATGCCTTGTTGGCCACCGTCGGCACGCCGATATTCGTCAGATTCGCCATGGTTGCAGGCCTCCCTATGCCTTGATGATCCAATTGCCGAACATCGTCGGCTGAACGTTGTTATGAGCGCCGCCGCCACCGGAGTTAATACCCGTATCCCAGTCGTATGCACCGCCCGTCACACCGACCTTATATGAGCCTCCACCAGCCGTATTCCTGTCAGTTGTGCCGTCAATAGTATGCGTGTGGGCAGGTATCTCACTCGCCGCCAGGGTATGTGTTTCTGAGCCATACACGCCGCCAACGCTGTCGGCGCCGCTATCCGTTACCCGGTTGGCGCTGCTGCCGCCCATGTTGTCCAGCCCGGCGAAAACCCGCCCGCGCAGGTCGGGTACATTAAACGTGGTACTGCCATCCCCCGCCCCGTAATCCGTGCCAATAGCGTCAAACAAATCGCGGTAATCGTCGCGGTCAACTGCCTGACCTGCGCATAGCAGCCAGCCGGAGGGCGCGGCGCTTAAGGCGCACGGCTCGATTTTGCCGGGGTAGTCCGCGAGGACCCACGCCCGTTCGCGGGTGATGTCGCCATTCGTAATCGTCGCGAAGGCGTTCGCGACTGCGACTTGCGCTAATCCTTCCTGCCACAGAACCCCCGCGTTCTGGGTCAGCGTTGGCGCGGACGGGCTGCCGGCCGGCGCGCCTTCCACCACCACCAGCCGGATAGTCTGCGCCGTCCAGTCGCATTCCAGCGCGATATAGTCGATGCGCGGGTTGCCGCTGCCATTATCTGCAATCGTCAGCGTTCTGGCTGCGTCATTCACGTACAGCCGCCCGGCGATAATGGCCTTGCCTGCCGCCACCGATACACTCTTGGCCGCCGGGGTGCTTTCCGTGACCGCCAGGCCGGCGAGTACGCCGGTGCGGTCGCTCATGATAGCCGCGATTAGCTCGGCAAACGTGGCGCTGGAATAGGTCCCGGCGTCGCCCACCGCGCCCTCACTCGTGCGCCCGTCCCAAAAACGTGATGTTTCCGCCATAGATAGCCCCTCCCCGCGCCTTACAGCGCGATATAGCGCGTCCGGTAACTCAACGCCACGGCGGTATTTGCGTCAAATCCGGAGATGTTGGCGCTGATGATGTTTTCGCCGGGCGTCAGATACCAGTCCAGTAGATTGCCGTCACTCATATCGCTGATGCGGTTATTGCCCGCCGCGTCCACAATCGACTGCGCGCCCGGCGTCAGGTCGATAATGCGCGTCTGACTGCTGGTTAGCGCAACGCTTAGCGTGATATACCCGCCCGTTGTCGCGTTACTGATGGTGATGCCCGTATACGGCCCGCTGATCGTGATCGCCGGGTAGGTGTACCACGTCCCGGCATAGCTCAATGTCAGGCTCAGCGCCGCGCCGGAGGTGAAGAAAATCGGGAACGCCGCCGGGAAGTAAAAGCCGCCCGCGTCCCCGCTAACCAGCGTGGCGCTGACCAGCGCCGGGTCATAAAACGCCGGGTCAGGACATAGCAACGAAAACGCCGCGTCCAGGTTGCGACCATCGGCACTTTCCGTCAGGCTAAGGCCACCCTGAAGCCAACCGCGAATGTCGCGGCGCGCGCCGTTGGGCTGCACAAAGCGCAGGGTCAGCGCACCGCCGCGGTTGGGGCGCAGGGCGTTAAGCAGCTTTTCGCGCAAGGCCCAGTACCCGCGCCGGTCGCGCGCGCCGCTTGCCAGCGCCAGGCTGATCGCCCGCTCTCGCAAGCGCCAGTCAAACACCGTAGCCCCGTGCTGCCCGTACCCGCGCGCCGTTTCATATTCCACCGGGATATTGCCGATTTCACTCACTTCCACGCCATATTCCGCCAGCGGAAAGCGCGCGCCGTCTGCGGTAATCAGGTACACATTTTCACCGCTCATGAGACTGCCACCGTAACCCAGGCCGTGCCGTTGTCAAAGCGCAGGGAGTTATCCGCCGCGACCGCCGCCAGGCGCCCCAGTTGCCCGGCGGAGGGTAGAGCACCCGCCGTCGCGTAAATGGGGACGCCGCCCGCGACCTCGGCGCGCTCCCTGACCGCCAGCTTATCCACGCGCCGATTAAGCCTGTCGAGCGCGGCGCGCTGCTGTGTCCACTGTCGATTGATTTCATCGAGCAGCGTTTTAGACATTCTGTGCCTCCAGTGTCGGCATGATGCTCTCCCCATCTCCGCTGACATTCACTTCCACCGCCGTAATGCGCATATCCTGCCGATAATCCACCCCCCATTGCGCGGTGACCCGGTCGCCCAGCGTCCACAAATCGTTATACTGCATCCGCGCTACCTGAGGCGGCAGGCCGAATTCAAACATCTCCTGCGCCCGATTTTCCAGCAGGGCGTGTTGCGCCTGGGTAATCAGCGCTGCGGCGCTGCCGTCTTCGGTTTGCCGCGCATCAATCGTCACTTCTCCGTAGCTGTACGGCGTATCGTAAATCTGCGAGGCCAGCGCGCCGTACAGGTAGCGATAATCCCCGCTGCCCTGACCCAGGAGCAGCACGTTCGTGCGCTCCCCGCGCCAATCGCGGGTCAGGGCCGGGTCACTCAGATTGCCCAGGCGCGGGTCAAACACCACAAACGGACTGCCGGGCCAATTCGCCGTGCGCGTCAGATCCGCGCCAACCGCCCCGGCCTCAAACGTGTATGCCCGTCCGCTTGCCCGCGTGATGTAAAAATCGACGCCGCCCTGCACTGTCAGCGATTGCAGGACTTCGAGCAAGTTATCTTGCCACGTCCAGCGCCCGCGCACGGTGTTCCCCGCGCCATTGTCGCTGCCCACGCTCAGACCCGCGACAGAGCGCAGTCCGGTTGCCAGCGCGCCTGCCTGCTCATTGACCAGCGCCCGCATGACCGTTTCCGCCGCGCCTTCTTTGGTGCTATAGCCCCCCGCCCCTAGCGGGTCATCGCGCACGTCAATCACGCGCTTGGCAAGCTCAAATTCGAGCGACAGGCCGGAGACAATCAGCCAGGTCGCGCCGTCTTCATCCTCAAAGACGTTGGAGTAGTACACCAGGCCGGTTACTTCGCAGTGCGCATCCCGGCGCTGCCCGTAACGGATGATCTCGACCGGGCAATGCTTGGCGCTCAGTAGCGCGGCGGCGGGATGGTCATAGCGCAGCGTGAGCTGGAACGTATCCGCGCCATTCAGGACGCGTTTGTAGTTGAGCGTCGCCAGCGATACGGTGTCCAGAATCGCCGCCGGGCCGCCGCTGCTGTCGAGTACATGCACAAGGTACGTAGTCGCCATGTCGTCAGCCTCGCGCCGCGTACTGCGCCATCACGCGCCGGACGGAAGCCTCATCCGTACGCCCGTAGAAATTGTTATTAATCGTGTTTCCGCCGCCACCGCCGTCTGTCACGACCGGCTGGCCGTAACGGGTCGGGGGCGGGGTGAACGTTATGCGCGACACGCTGGCGGCCAGTACTTCCATAGCCGACACCCAGCGCGCCGGGAATACCGCCGTCGCGTCCCCTGCTGAGACAAGCTGCTCCCCGCGGTGTACCCGCGCCATGCCGGTGAAGATCCCGCCGGAGGCGAGGCCGGGGAAGTGGGACGAGCCGGTCAGCGGGGATGTGGCCTGCGGCGCGGTCAGCGATATGATGGGCGAGGCCCGCAGTTGCAGCGGGGATAGCAGTTGTTCGCCCACCATCTCGTTCACCCAGGCGATGGCCGTATTGATGGGCGCAAACGCCTCTTTCATGAACGTCCAGATAGCGCCTAGCACGCTGTTAATCACGTTTTCGATAGGCGCGGCAATCAGGTTCCACAGCATGCGCCCGACGTTAATCAGCGCGTCAAACAGCGACCCGCCGCTTTCGTTTTTGAACACCCGCCGAATTTCTTCGATGAACAATCCAATGCCGCGCAGGAGTGACCCGGTATCAATTCCGAACACGCCACTGAAGATGTCCACCACGGCGCTCAGGTCAATGCCCGCCAGCAGGTCATGTATCGCGCCGCCCGGCGCAAACTGCGCACCGAACCACGAACCGAAGCCCGATACAATGCCGCGCAATCCGCCGCCCGCGCCGCTGAACGCCTCAACACCTGCCGCGACCAGCGCCTGGGGCATGGTGGCCGGGTTCAGCAGCCCGCCGCCAAAGATGCGCCCAAACGTCCCTAGAATGGAGTCGAGATTCAGGCGGCTTACAATGCCGTTTTCGCCGAACACCGCGGGCCAGCGCTCCCCCAACCAGCCCTCAAAGTCGGTGAAAATGCGCCGGATGCCGCTGCCCTCCCCAAACACGCTATCGAACGCATTAGCGATGACGGTGAAGCCCTCCGTGTTTTTGATGTGGTCGATGCGGTCCGAGAGCTTGGCGGTGTTGAGTGCCATCAGATTCATTTGTTCGCTGAAGCCCGGCACTTCGGCCATGCCCTCATTGAACGCGCCGCCCATATCGGCCCAGAATGCCGCGATCTCGTCATCGCTGACGCCCAGAAAATCGCCAACGGCGCTGTCGCTGATCGCGAACCCGCCAATACCCGGCACTCCCGCCGGGGCAATCTCAGCTGCGCCGCCGCCGGTCGCATTTGCCGCCCGTTCGGTCGCTTTGGCCGCTTTGGTGGTGGCATTCGCCGCCGCGATGTCGCCATCCGTGCGCCGGGCCTGAATGCCCAGCAGCACGCGCTCCACCGCCTGCCGCGATTCCATCATGGCAACCTGATACTCCGCCTCCGCCGTCATGCTTTCGTACAGGTCAAGCTGGCGGATAAGCTGCTCGTTCTGTTTATCCAGCGACCTGACCTGCTCAGCGCTCACCAACCCGCTGAAGAAGCCCTTCACCGCCGTGTTTAAGCGGGTTTGCACCGCCTCCTTCGCTTTGGTCAGCGGGTCAGTGATACTCTTGACCTGCGCTTTCAGGATTTCGAGGCGATCAAGGTATGGCTGCAACTCGGCGTCCAATAGCGCCAATCGCGCCCGCACAGCATCCCCGGCCATGCTGCCAATGCTGCCCAGGGCGGCGTCCACTTCAGCAGCCACGCGATACACCGGGTCGAGCGGTACACCGATAAAGCCCTCCACCCAGGCGCGCATGACATTCGCCGCGCCCCGGTCGATAGTCGATAGCGGCCCCTCAGGTGGCGGAGACATACCCATCAGGAAGTTGGCGATCATCTGCGCGATCTGCAGCACCGCCGGGAACACGAACGTATTCGCGCCCCACATCAGGCCGGTTGCCAGCGCGCCGATCACATTCCCGCCGCGACGCGCGAACATGGTCGGGTCGAGCCACTTGGCAATCGGCTCGACAATATACGTGCGGATGATGTTGACGAACGGCGCAAGATATACCTGCGCCTGCTGTACCAGCCAGTTCAGCCCCTGCCCCACCCCGCGCAGTACGGACACCACCAGCACAAGCCAGCGATGCATACTCTCGGCAATCGGCGCGAAAAGCTGGTTGCCAAGCTGCTGGAACATCTCAAATGCCCTGAGCACCGGGCCAAAAATCGCGTTGCTCAACTCGTAAAACAGCGGAATCAGATAATTCTGAATAGGCGCAATGATGCTTTCCAGAATGGCGTTGCCCACGGCCAGAATTGCGTTAAAGATTGGCTGTACGGCTATCCCCGCCCGGTCCAGGAAGTTAGTGATCATCGTGCGCATCTGGGCCAGCCGCTCGGATGCCTGCAACGCGCCCTGCCCGTAACTCTCGACCGCTACGCGCCCGGCTTCGAGCGTGGCGTTGAGCAGCGCGATCTGGCGTTCTTCGGCGGTCAGCTGGTCTACCGCCTTGCCGATGCTGCGGGCATATTCCTCATTGGCGTCCCCGACCTTAAGCACCAGCCCGGTATTGTCGATCAGCATCGGGCTACTGCGCTTGATGCCGCTGACCAGCGAGTCAAACAGGAAGTCTACATTCTGCCCGGTAGCGCGAGCCTGCACGCGGGCGATCTCCATCAGGCCGGCCAGCCCGCCCTGTCCCAGTGCCTGAGCTACACCTTCACTGGCCCCGGCCAATGCGACGTTGGCCGTGCGCATCAGTTGCATATCCGTGACCGTGCCGCGCGCTGCCCGGCTGAGATCAGCGCGCAACGTCCCGGCCAGCGTTCCGGCCCGGCGCGCTGATACATCAAACGCCTCAATCACGCCCGGCATAGCCGCGCCGCGTATGCCCAGGGCCACAAAAGCCGCGGCCACCGCCGTGACTGCCGTTGCCAGCAGCGTGACTTTCGCCGCGCCTGAAGCGGCAAGTTTGGCGAAGCCATCCACCTGTACCGCCGCGGCCTTGATGTTGCCCGGCACGGCGTTGGATTGCTTCACCACGTCAAGTAGGGATTTACTGAGCGAGGTGGCGGCTTTCGCGCCCGCCTCGGTCGCTTTGGTGGCCCCGGCCTGGGCGCGGGCCGTCTGGCCTAACGAGCGCCCAACGCGATCCAGCAGCGCCGTATTGCGCCGGGACTGCGCTTCGCTGGCGGCGTCGGCGCGGTTCATACGCTCCACGTCACTCAGGTATTTGGTTACGTTCGCATTCCATCCGGACAGGTCAAGCACCGCCGCCATGCCCGATTCTGGAAATTTGCTATTCGCCATTTAGCGCCTCGTTCGTCTGCGGCCCGTTACTCCTGGGCGGCGCGCCTCTTTTTCTCGTCGCCGCCTTTCCTCTTCGCTTTGTTCCCACGCTTGCAACGCATCGACCCGCCAGTGTATTTCCCACTGGGCGATGTCGGTCACACGACTGTCGCGCGGGCGCTGCGCCCAGTCCTCATAGCGCATGCCCAACCAGCGCGCCACGCTAGCATCCCGCCAGGCGGCCCCCGCTGTGATGCCCGAATTACCTTTCAGTGCCTCGTGTTTCACGGCTTCTATCGGCTGGCCGCGCCACTCAACTGCGAAGAAATTGCATACGACCACGCACCTCTTCAGGCGTGATATCGGACTGGTCGAAGGCCATCATCGCCCCGGCCATAATAGAGGCGTAATCCATCTGGTCGGCCACGATGAAACAGCGCAGGACAACCTGCCAGTCATCCAGGTCTTTCAGGTCATCAGGCAGCGTGCCAAATTCCCTGACCTCCTCCAGCTCTTCGGCGAAGGCTTCAATCAACTCGGCGCGGCCCTCGTCGCCATACGCGCCCTCGATGTCGAGCCGGCGCGTAAACACGAAATCCATCAGGTATTGCATGCGCTCGCTATCGGCCACCATGATTTGCCGGAGCAGGTCGCGTTCCGTGTCGCTCAGCGCGTCGATAGCCTCAAGCTGCCCCTGCCCGCCCGCGCCCTTGATCTCGTGCAGGCGGCTCATTTTGACCGTTGTGAACGTGACCTCCGCCCCCGTCACCATCTCCATCTGTTCGGTAGGCGGGTCGGGATACGGAAACAGTTCCTCGGCCTTCTTCTGCACGGCGGTGATCACGCCGATAGAAGGACGCCGGATAATTGCCGTATAGCCGCTGGACAGGGGAACCGAGATCCGGCTCCCCTTGTCATTGCGGCGCGCCTTGTTCGTTGTACGCGCCATAGTGGATTACGCCTCCACCTTGACCACCATCTCGGCAGCGCTGTGTACGTCGCCCCCGATCCAGGCATTGTTGGCATCCACAACCAGCAGCGCGCTCATGCCGCTGTTGGTTGGAACAGCGATGCTTTCCATGTTGGCGTTGCCCCCCACTCCGCCGGTAAAGTCCCGGTACAGGACGGACGCGCCGCCAGCCAGCGTGTGCAGCACATACAACACCTGGCCCATCATCTCGACAAATGCCAGGCCCGCAATGCTGCCCGCGCCGTCGCCGGGGAAGCTGATGTCATTCCAGGTATCCCCGTTGTCTTCACTGCCATGCACTGTTCCGGTGCTGGCCCCGATGAACACCGCTTCATCGCGCGGATAGCCCGCCGGAACGTCCGGCAAGGCGATGGCCGTCACGGAAGCTGCGCTCAGGGCGCTGGGGATACTCACGGCGCTGACCGTGCCGTCATCGTAGTGCAGCAGTGTGCCAGTCGCCCCGCCAATCCACCAGTCGTTGATGTTGCGGCAGGCGATAACGCCCAGATTCGCGGCCACGCCGCTGGTCACGGCGCTGAAGGTGTTCCCGCCATCCTCGCTGTGCAGCAGCAGGCCGGAGGCCCCCGCCGCCACGATGTTGACCGCGTCAATCGCGTACAGTGCGGCCACCGCGCCGCTGGCGGTGTACTCGGCTACCTGCACGCCCGCTTTGGTATGCACGCCGATGGCCGTGCCGCTGGAGATGATCAGGTAGTCGCCCGCCACAACGATATCGGTGGCGGCGGCGCTGTAGTCGGTCAGCTCCACCTCGTCCCAGTTCGCGCCGTCATCTGCGGAGATCAGCAGCCACGGGCTGGCCGGGGTTGCGTTCAGGCCGGTTACGCCGTAAATCACGCCGTCTTCATCGACCGCCCAGGCCGCGATATCGGCATCGTCAGCGCTGGTAAAGCCGGTCGCGATCTTCTTGCCGGCCACCGGCTCAACGCGGATGTGCTTGGCGGCGTTCAGCGGGATCGTGACCTCAACATCGGCCTCTTCGCTGTAACTGGCCCGGTCGCCGTAGCTAATCCGGTTGATGCCTGTGTGGGTCAGGATATCCACGCGGGTATAGTCGAGCGGATTCATCGGGTGGCGGTTCACCTCGCGGATGTACAGCGCGAAGTAGCTTTCCGGATCGAGGCGCTCGATATAATTCGCGGCCTGCATCAGGCAGGTCAGCTCCGGTGTGGGAGATTCGGGTCGGTCGCGGCGCGGCGGGCGTGGCACGAAGGTGTTCGTGCGCGGGCTTACGCGCCACTCGCGGTTGATGTCGCCATAGGAGCTATCAAAGCTGCCCAGGGCGTACTTGTTGTCGCGCGCCACGTCCAGCGCATAGCGGTTGCCGTTGCCAGTCCCGCCCGCCTGGATTTCAATGACGCTGTTAATCGTCGTCACGTCTGTCATTGTCGTTAACTCCTGAGCTTACGCTCTAAACGGCGGAATAGGTTCTCCACCGCTGCTCTGAAAAACGGCGTACGCCGATTTTCGATAGTCTCACTGAACAGGCGCGCTTCTGTGCCGGGGTGGTTCACTTCCTGCGGGAACACCAGCGGCCCGCTGGCCGTCCCGGTCCCTACGTGCGCCTGTGCGATTGGTAGCGTCTTCGGACTGTACGGCCCGGCCTTGAACGCCAGTGTCTTAGCCTTTTTCGCCCGTATCTTGTGCGGCGGCGTCCCTTTGTCCACATACTCGAATATCTTCGAGGCCTTTTCCCGCTTGACCGGGCGCACTTCCACGCGGATTTCGTTTTCTCGCACAGACAGGCGCTTGACGAACCGCGTGCGATTTTCCGGTGACCAATCGCTCACAATATCATCAAACTCCATCTTTATCGCATCGCCCTCCGCGTTCATGAGCGTTTTCAACTCGCTTTTGGCCGCGCGGATGTTCATGAGCGATTGTCGCGCCCTGCTGCGAATGCGCCGCCGGATTGCCGCTGGCATCAGCGCCTCCCCTATAACCCGAATGGCAGCGGGTAATTGCGCATCTGGCGCGCTACATCCCACGCCAGGCGCGCGCCTACCGCGTACCCGAACGGGCTATCCAGTTCGTCGGGGCGCAGCGGGTTGTCATCACCCGGCATGGCTCGATCCCCGCGCCATTTGCTTTCCGCCAGGTCGTTCAGCGGGTGGCGATAGTCGGGGCTGAGCACGTTCGCCAGGCGCACAACCGCCGCCTCCAGGCGGGCGTCCATTCGCCCCCGCGCACCGTCAGCCAGTGCGTACCCGGCCACGTAATTCGCCAGCAGATACTCCGGCTTGCCGCTGTAGGCCGGATAGGTGAACGCGTGCTCGCCTGCTGCGTAGACCGCTGGCCGGGCCTGCAACGCGCCAGGCGCTGAGTCCACGATGCGCGCCGCGCAGTCTTGGGTGAGCGACCCGGTCGGATCGCCACCCGCGGCCAGTTTGACGCTATCCCATACCGCCGTCACCGGTAGTTCGGCGTCGATGCTTTCCACATACACATCGACCGCCGTGGCATAACTCGCGCTATCGGCATAGTCGGCGGGCGTTTCCGCCTCCAATACCGCCGGGAGCGCGAAGTAAGCCTTTGGCCCGCTGATCGTCAGTGTCGTGCCGGTCACCCGGCATAACACATCATGCACCCGATAGGCCGCGCTGTGCGCTGTGTCCGCGCCGTCACTCACACGCAGATACATGCGCACGGCAGCGGGGTCAAGCCCGGCGTCCACCCCGGTCACGGTGACGGTGGCTGTATCACCCGCAATCGCAACCGCCGCGCCCTCTTCGAGCGCGGTGAAGACCGGCGCGCCAAAGGCGACCAGATGGCCGTGCGGGGCGGTCAGGGTATCCTGCCACCATACCGTATCGCGACTGGGCAACCACAGGCGTGCGCCTTGCCGGGCCACCGGCGCGACATCAAAGTGCAGCGCCGCCGCCAGCTTGGACTCGGCTTGCGCGATATAGACCGCCAGCTCATCGTGGTCATCCTGCGTCCAGTAGGCGCGGGCAGATTGCACCACGCTGCCGTCATTCAGGTTATTGAAGGCGGCGGCAGGCAATCCCATCACGCGGGCGTATCTATTCAGGCTAAGCAGCGTCGGTACTGCCGTTCGTGCCATCGTCGCCTTCCTCGGCGCTCACTTCCTCAACTTCCGGTTCTGCTTTGCGCGTGCTGCGCGCCGGTTTCGCCTCTTGCAGCGCGTCCCCGTGCCGCCGGAGCAAGCCCGGCGCATCTTCCACCGCCACCTCGAACACCTCCCCGGCGCGGGCCACATGCACGGCGCCCGTTACCGGACCGGTGAACCCGCACTCCGGCAGCGGCCCGGTATAGTGCAGTCTCGTGGTAGCCATTAGAACTGCCAATCCTCATACAGCACGTACACCACCACCATCAGGTCGGCGGTCGTGCCGTCCCAGGTTGCCCCGGTCGTGATTTCCACGCCAATCTGCTCCCCGGCCTCAAAGCGCGGCGCGTCATCGCCAATCTCGAACAGCGCCATGACTTCCTGCCCGGTCGTGATACTCTGCGTGGTGTTCGCGTCTTCCGTGCCGTCGATGCTGACGCCAACGGTCAGCGTGCCGGCCGTAGCCGCCGCGTTAAGCTGTACGGACATCCCGATCACGTACCCGCCTTTGAGCGCCAGCACGCCGTCCTGGTCAGCCGCTGCGCCTACCGTGAGCTGCGCGTCCGTCTGACTGGCCGCGACGTTCTGGTCGATAAACGCGGGCAGGGCCACGACGTTGTGCCGAATGGCGATCTTCTCCTGCAACATGCTTCACCTCTTTCGTAAGCCCCCTGCCCTGAATGAGCGACAGGGGGCGCGTTATCGTTACTGCGCTACGCCGTCACGGATTAGACCGTGATGTCATACAGCGCCGCGGCCACGTCCGCATCAAAGCGGTTGAACGCGATGCGCGCGTGGGCGAAGAGCTGGTAGGCGTCGTATTCCTCGAAATACTTCGCGGTCGCAACCACCTGGCGGCGGAAGCCCATCACCCAGCCGGGGCGGTAAACCAGCACGCCCTGGCCCTTCGTGTTATTGTTGGCGGTCTTGCTGACCTTGCCATCGGCTTCGGTCATGGGCATTTCGGCGCTCACCAGCACCGGAATGCCGTCCACCTGTGCGAGCTGGCCGGTCAGCACGGTAGCGTTCGGGCCGAGCTTATCGACCGTCACCACTTCGTCCAGATCCAGCAGCTTCATGTAGGTGGAGAAGTCCACCACCCAGGCCAGGTTGCGCGGGTTGTACCCGTACTTCGCGGCCATCGTCGCGCGGGCCTCGCGCAGCTTCGCCAGGGTCGGCGTGCCGGCGGCGTCCACCGCGTTCGCCGTGGTCGTGACCAGCGGCAGGTGACGCAGGCCGTCAAACGCCAGGTACTTGGCGGTCGCGGCGGGCGTATCGTCATCCAGGTTGATGTTGCCCGTGCTGGTCGCGGTCGTGTCACCGTTCAGGAGCACGTTGTCAATGGCGTCGGCCATCGCGCGGATTGCCTGTTCGCGGTACACACTCAGCACCGGAATGATGCTGTCTTCGACCAGTTCGCGGCTGAAACCAACCCGCAGACTGAGCTTCTTGGCGCTGAGCTGAACCTTGCCAGTCCCTACCAGGCTGTCCGGCGTCGGGTTGCCAGAACCCAGCGACAGGTGCGCTTCGTCCTGAGTTTCCTCTGCCAGGTAGACGGTCGGGTCCGTGCCTTCAATGGGCAGCTCGTAGGGGTTGCTCGGCATCTCGATGGTGTTGAACAGCGGCGCAATCACGTTGTCCTGGCGGGCCTTACGCCACAGCTCAGAACTCCACAGGTCAGGGACCCATTCGTCACCGTAATTCGCCAGCGTGGAGTAGCCCAGTTCGTCGGACTTCATGCCCGCCCACTGGCCATCCAGCTTGATACCTTCACGCTCGACCTTATCGGCCATCGCCTTCACGAACTGCTCAGACGCGCCGCCCTTGCCCTTCAGCAGCATGTAGCCGTAGGCCATGTCAGCGGCGTTCAGGTTGTCGAACCGGCCACGCACTTCGATGCGCGGGGCCTTGTCGCCAGCCTGGGCCGGGTCGCTCTCGAAACCGGGCAGGCGCTTGGCGGGGGTGTTCTTCTGAACGTTCTTCTGCTCAGCTTCCCACTTCTCGCGTTCGGCCTTGACCGCGGCCTCGATAGCCGCCTGCTTCGCCGCCTCTTCCTCAGCGGCCTTCTTTGCGGCCCGTTCCTGGGCCAGCTCCGCCTCAAGCGCCTTCAGGCGCTCTTCGACCGCAATCACTTCGGTCATGTCGTATTCCTCCATAGCACCGGGCGACTGTTCGCCCTGTCCGTTCGTTGTCGCCTCTTTCACGGGGCCACCCTCAGCCGCCTGCCCTGTGCCAGCGCCGCCCTTTATGGCGGCTGCAAGCGTCGGCAGGTCGGGCATGGTAAGCCCGGCGCTCTTGTAGGCTGCTTTTGCTGCAATATCGGTGACGGTGTGAATCACCGCCCCGTTCACTGCCCTGTAGGTTACGTCGCCTATCGTGAGGGGTTCGGCTGGCGTTGGCGTCAGACTGCCCTCGACAATGGGCCAGCGCACAATCTCACCGTCATCGGTGACCCGCGCCAGATAAGAGATGGTCCCGCTTGACCAGCCCAGCACGCGCTGCTCAATCAGGTCACGCATGTCTTCCAGGTAGCGGGCGTGCTCCGCGAGCTGCGCTTCTACCCAGATGCCCGCGCCGTCAGATTTCACGGTATCAATCACGCCGACGGGCCGCGGGCCGATTGCGGCGTCCTGCCCGTGCTGGTAGAGCAGCGGGCGTTGCGGATACCAGTCCAGACCGTAGTCGGTTTTGGCGGTGAAGAATTCACCGTAACTGTCGGTGAGTTCCGGCCCGGTGAACACGACCAGATGCCCGCCGATACGCGTGCGCTGTTTGTCCAGGAATCTGACCGGGTTAATCGTCTTGGTTGTCGGTTGTGCCGTCATGTTCCATTCCCTCTTCCGGCGCAATCCCCGCGCCCTCTTCCACTGTCACCGCGTCGCACTCGTGGCACGCGCAATCCCCGGCGCACATACCGCCGCCGTCGCAGCTCTTCGTCGGAATGGCGACTAGCCGTCCGCGCGCCTTGCCGGTGGTCTTCACAAGATTGCACTCGCAATTAAAGCCCCCGCATTCCAGGGTATCCGCGCGCGGAATGACGCCGCTTCTGTGCCAGTCCCTAAGCCGGTGTATCTGCCCGCTGGCAGCGCCGCATGTCGGGCAGTGTTCCTCAGTCGGGCCAAGCGCCCACTCGTACATGCCGTTACGGTCGGCACTCACGCGCCCCGCCTCATACAGCGGCATGACGGACTTGTTGAACCACATCATCGGCTTAATCTCTGCCTGGGCCTCGCTAATCACCGTGTCATCGTCGCGAAACAATACGCGCCCCAGTTCGGTCACATACACGGACTGTTCGGCCAGCAGGCGGTTAAGCTCGGCCTTATCGTCATCATCCAGCGTGCCATCTTCCACGCCGCCGTCAATCAGGCCGTCCGTGTAGGATTGCGTGCCGTACTTCCTGAGCAGCGTGCGTAGCCGCGCCGCCCATGTGCGCCGGTTCAGGTCGCCACCCAGCGCCGCGCTCAGCAGGTCAGCAAAGTCCATTTCGAAGTCGAGCCGCGTAGCCTGAATCGCCTTCATACTCTCAGCGGGCCACTCGTGGCGTTTGGCCTTGCCGGAGTCGCCCGGTTCGTCGGCTGTCACCAACGCCGCAAAACCGTTCATGAGCAATTCGCGCGCCTGGCGAAAGACCGCCTTCACTTCGTCCGGCGTCTCGCATTCGTCCAGCGACCG
>JACDJC010002445.1_pt1 | contig 14626 bp, 10 predicted proteins | sample 7454191 | NCBI WGS metagenome assembly JACDJC01 (sample SAMN14253291, study PRJNA609438) | sludge metagenome | isolation source: sludge after 25d culture with pyrite and EDTA | collected 2018-12-20 | reverse complement strand
TGCTCGATCGCATCACTCACCACTGCGACATCCTCGAGACCGGCAACGATTCCTACCGCTTCAAACAGCGCAAGAAATCAGCCTGATACCCTGGTCAAAATTGGACGCTGTTGGGTGGTCAATTTTCGACGCTGTTTGACATCTTTTCTCCTGTTGGGACCTTGACGGTTACTTCTTTGCCAATCGGTTTGAATCTCGCTTTTACATAGATAACTTTATTTTCAACCATTACCGCAATTTCCTATTGTTTTGTTTTATAAAAGTTTCTGCCGCCACCATCCCTCAATAAGGGTTGAGCTTCTGACTTTAAACAATAGCCACCGTTGGTCTAGTCACGGTGGCTATTTCTATGGTGAATGAATTTGAGAAATTAAGTTCTCCTGCACCTGAGATAGGGGAGCCACGGATGAAGGTTCCAATGAGTCTCAGAAACGGGGCAATAATTAATTGAGAGCAGAAAGCTGCCAACCAGAACCCAGGTTAATGTATTTCATGTACTTGATTGCACAGGCTCCGCTGATTGAAGAGCAAAATGTTGCAGACATGGAGAATGCATTGCGTGTCTCCAGATGCCATCCTCCTATAGATTGAACCTGAAGTGGAGTTGAGGTTGGCGTATTGGGCAACTGATTGTAAACGTCTGCTGCATAACCATTGCATGAGAAATCATTAGGAACAGCATATCGCGCCAGATAAGAGCAGTTGCCATTCAGATTTTCATTGCGTCCGCCACCATAACCACCATCTGATACCGCCAGGGTTTTTAATGTGAAGTTAATCACAGGGGCGGCTTCCTCTATATTCTTTCTAAGTTGCTTGCTTCTCTGATGCTCGGCGGACGAAAGAACCATCTTGTTAATTCGTTGGGTTTCCTCCGGGGAAAGCTCCGGTTGCATAAATTGCGGGTGAGCTACCGACGCCAATGATTGATTGAACTGAGCCAGTCCATTGTTAACGCTCTGGAGGTCTGTTGCTGTGCATCCTGAAAGCCCAGTGATGAACATCAATGCCAGTGTGGTGTTTGTTGCTTTCTTTGCTGAAATAAATCTCATCGCCCCTCCTAAAGGACTACTACATCTTCAAGAAAAATAATGCTGGATTAAGTTAGAGTCCGCCTCGCGAGCACCCCATGGACATATAGCCTTTATCCATTGCGGATACGATGCATTTATAAGGGCGGGTGGCATCTGGTTTGGGTAAATACTTTTCATCTACACCCAGCGCCTCAAATTGATGAATCAGGGGTTTGATTTTCGGGTCATACTCAAACTGGAAGGTGCATTGTGCAATCTGCCCTCCGAAGAGTGGATTCTTATCCTTGCTGAAATTATCGACAGATTTCAGCTTCCATTGCCCCAGTTTCACGTTCATTGCCGGTGCGCCATATGCACCTGCGCCGTAAATCGTTGATATGGTGGCGTCTTTATCGGTGGGCACACTGTAGGCGATTGCGTGAATTGGGTCGGTTGAAATCAGATTTCGTGCGTTAGTCTTAGCCTTGTCCGCATCGGAGATGTAAACCGTTTTTTCTTTCATGTATGAATATGGGTATGGATATGGATTCTTCTCCGGATAGACGTCTATCGGCTTGGATGTTACCAGCCTGGCAGATGCTAAATCAGCCATAGCCTTGCCAGCAGGTGAATTCTTCGCGTCAGGCAAAACCAATACCACCATGCCGTTTTCCGCCGTTGGGTCGCCTCCCTGTAGAAGTAGAGGGAGCATCCCTGATACGTATATAACGCTAGTGTCTGGCTTTTTTGACATGTACTTGTTAATAGCCTCGGCCATTTCACTTTTGGGGTCGGAACAACCACTCAGTGTCAGTACAGTAATCCCTAATGTTGCTACGAGCATATTCGTTGATAGGACTGTTCTCTTCGTCCGTTGAATCGTTTGGACCATCCAAAAGTTCTCTCTGTGGGGTTTAAAGGTTCAATTGGTAATAAATTGCCATGCTTCAGAAATTTAATCAATGCATCACTCGGTTTCTCTGATAGCCATCATAGATCCCCTTCCCCTTTCCTGAATCCGGTTGCTTACCGACCAAAGGTGGTTATCGTTTTACGCCGTATCACCACACGATTATAGTTTATTGGACTCATTCTAGAGCACACGATAAACTTTCCGCTGTAGACCGCACCAGCCGTCGCTAACCCGAATGAGCACCCACAGGATGTCGAACGAGCAGCTTACAGAACTCACCCAGCCACAGCGCGACCGCCTTGCGTTCGTGGAGTTGCGCGTGCGATTCATCGGGGAGATACGCCGTCAGGACTTGGTCACGCGGTTTGGCATCCAATCCGCTGCCGCATCCAGGGATCTGGCGCTGTACAAGGAGTTGGCCCCCGGCAACATTGACTACGACTCCAAGGGCAAGTCCTACGTCCTGGGGCCGGATTTCCGGTCCATCTTCGACTTCCCCCCGGAGCGGGTGCTCTCGTGGCTGACCCAAGGCTTTGGCGATGGTGAGCCGATGCGGCTCAAGGCCTGGGTGGCCAGCGAGAGTCCGTCACGGCTCACGCATCCGGATCTGGATGTGCTGGCGAGCGTGACCCGGGCAATCCACCAGGAGTGTCCGCTCGGCATCGAGTACCACTCAATCACCAGTGGTCGTACGCAGCGGGAGATCGTCCCATTCGCGCTGATCGACAACGGCCTCCGTTGGCACGTCCGCGCCTTCGACAGGAAGTCCCAAGAGTTCCGGGATTTCGTCATCACCCGTATCAAGCGCCCGGTCCTTATGAGGGATGCAGATGTGCAGCCCCATGAGCGCAGTGATCAGGACATCCAATGGACCCGGATCGTGGAGTTGGAGATAGTGCCGCACCCGGACCAGCCCCGCCCTGAAATTACGGAGATGGATTACGGCATGGTTCGCGGGGCACTGCGGATGAAGCTGCGTGCTGCCACCGCCGGATACATCTTGCGGCAGTGGAGTGTGGACTGCTCTCCGGACCACAGTCTGCGCGGTTATGAATTCAGGCTCTGGCTGAAAGATCACCTGGCGCTGTACGGCGTCAAGAACGCTGTGTTGGCGCCGGGGTATCGCTCGCCCGACCAAAACAAGGGAGAGCAATAAAGTGTCCTACGATCCACAACGCGCACTGGAACTGCTCCGTGTAGGCTCCGGACGCGCTGATGCCACTTTCCGCGACGGCCAAGAAGACGCCATTCGTCATATCGTCGACGGCAAAGGCCGCTTGCTGGTCGTGCAGAAAACCGGTTGGGGCAAAAGCTTTGTCTACTTCATCGCGACCAAGTTGCTGCGGGAAGCTGGAGCCGGCCCTGCGTTATTGATCTCGCCGCTGCTGGCGCTGATGCGAAACCAGATCGCAGCGGCAGAGCGGATGGGGGTTCGCGCCGCCACCATCAACTCCGATAACCAGGATGAATGGAAATCGGTTGAAGCCAAGCTCCGTCGAAACGAAGTGGACATTCTGCTGATAGCACCAGAAAAACTGGGTAACGACTGGTTTAACACAGAGGTTCTGGCTGGTATCGCAGGCCAGATTTCGCTGATGGTTATCGATGAGGCCCATTGCATTTCCGATTGGGGGCACGACTTCCGTCCTCACTACCGACTGCTGGAACGTATCGCCAGAACGCTTCCAGCCAATCTGCGCCTGCTGGCCACAACGGCAACAGCAAACGATCGGGTTATGGAGGACCTTGTGGCTGTGCTCGGCCCCAATATGAATGTGCTGCGTGGTGACCTGAATCGAGGTTCTCTGACGCTGCAAACGATGCGTTTACCCAGTCAGGCTGTCCGTCTGGCATGGATCGCACAGCAACTCAGTTCACTTCCAGGGCACGGCATCATTTACACACTCACTATCCGAGATGCCAATCAACTGGCGGATTGGCTCAAGGTCCGGGGCTTTGCTGTAGAGGCCTATACAGGTAAGACAGGTGACCGGCGTGAGGAGCTAGAGCAGGCTCTGCAGGAGAACAAGGTTAAGGCACTTGTAGCGACCACCGCATTGGGTATGGGCTACGACAAGCCGGACCTGGCATTCGTTATCCATTTTCAGATGCCCAGCTCAGTTGTCGCCTATTACCAGCAAGTAGGGCGCGCAGGAAGAGCGCTGGAATCTGCATATGGCGTGCTCTTGAGCGGAGATGAAGAAGAAGGAATTACCGACTGGTTTATCCGTAGCGCGTTCCCAACTCGCCAAGAGGTAGACGATGTCCTGGGAGCTCTTAATGAGGCACCGGAAGGACTTTCAATACCTGACCTCATGACCTGCGTGAACATGAGCAAAGGCCGCATCGAGAAGACTATCACGGCACTCTCTCTCGAATCTCCAGCGCCGATCGCCAAGCAAGGTACGAAGTGGCAGCTTACTGCAGCCGAGCTAGGAGACGGATTCTGGGCGCGAGCAGACCGGCTCACCAAATTGAGGCGTGCCGAACTCCAGCAAATGCAGGAATACGTCTCTCTGCCTTTCGGTCAGCACATGGGCTTTCTGATTGATGCGCTTGATGGCGATTCAAGCACTGTCAGCCCACCGTCGTTGCCGCCACTTTCAGAAGACGTAGATCAGTTGCTGGTTCGGGAAGCCGAGGAATTTCTTTGTCGCACAAGTCTGCCCATCGAACCTCGCAAAAAATGGCCCGTGGGGGGAATGCCGCAGTACGGAATTCACAGCGCATCCACCATTCCCTATCAAGCGCAGCAAGGCAAGGCCCTCTGCGTCTGGGGCGATGCCGGTTGGGGTGGCTTGGTTCGACAGGGCAAATACCACGACGGCCACTTTTCCGATGACCTCGTTGCTGCGTGCGTGAAGATGATTCAGGAGTGGAATCCGCAACCGGGCCCGACCTGGGTGACCTGCGTTCCTTCGCTCCGGCATCCCGAATTGGTGCCGAATTTCGCGCAACGCTTGGCTGCTGCGCTGGGTCTGCCGTTTCATATGGTCATCGCAAAAACAGACGCAAGGCCCGAACAGAAAACGATGGCAAACAGTACGCAACAGGCGCGCAACATTGATGGTTCGCTCGCACTCAATGGCCAGCCCATTCCTCCCGGATCAGTTCTCTTGGTAGATGACATGGTCGACTCGCGCTGGACGCTGACGGTGTCTGCATGGCTGCTGCGCAAAAGCGGCAGCGGCGCGGTCTGGCCTATGGCCCTTTCACAGACGGGGCACGACGAATGACACCAGTCCTCTCACCCAACACCCAGGCGATCCTGCTGCTAACTGCGCCGCTCATTGCCGGACGAGGCACTGCGTCATCGGATCTGCTCTCGCCTGGCGAATACAAACGTCTGGCTCGTCATTTGCGCGAGATACAGCGTCAGCCTGCGGATCTGCTCTCGCAAGATGCAGCTGAGATCCTGCGTGCGTGCCAACCTGTGATTGACGAGAGTCGCCTGCAAAAATTGCTGGGGCGCGGATTCCTACTGAGCCAAGTGATCGAGCGCTGGCAAGCTCGCGCCATATGGGTAGTCAGCCGCGCCGATGCAGAGTACCCCCGCCGTCTGAAGGCCCGCCTGCGCGAAGACGCCCCGGCAGTGCTCTACGGCTGTGGCGACATGGCTTTGCTCGAAACCGGCGGGCTTGCCGTCGTTGGATCGCGCCATGTGGATGACGCCCTCATCGACTACACCATGGCAGTTGGCCAGCTCGCTGCTCGGGCAGGTAGAACTCTTGTCTCCGGTGGCGCCAAGGGCATCGATCAGGCCGCCATGCGTGGCGCGCTCGAGGGTGGTGGAAAAGTTTGTGGCGTGCTGGCGGACAGTCTGGAAAAGACCGCCATGAACCGCGAGCACCGCAACCTGCTGCTCGATGGGCAGTTGGTGCTGATTTCGCCCTACGACCCGAATGCCGGGTTCAATGTTGGCAACGCCATGCAGCGGAACAAGCTGATTTATGCACTGGCAGACACCTCACTAGTGGTCAGTTCCGACCTCAACAAAGGTGGTACCTGGGCAGGTGCTGTCGAGCAGCTCGACAAACTCAAGTTCGTCCCGGTCTTTATTCGATCCACGGGTCAGTCTTCCGCCGGATTGGATGGTTTACGAAAGAAGGGTGCACTTCCCTGGCCGAACCCGCAAGACGTGGATTCGTTCGAGGACGTGTTCAACGTGGCGATGCCAACGCCGACGGCATCCCCACAGATTGGTTTTGCGCTGTTTTCAAACGAAGAACCAACGTCGGCTGACGCCAAGCCAACGGCGTCCGTGCCACCCTACACCGCGCCATTGCCTCAGGCCGAGAGTCAGCCATCCTCACCAGTCGACGTTGTTTCCGATGCGCAGCCACCGGCTACGGCATTGGTAGAACCGCCGTCCGTCACACCAGAGGCCGTAGCGCCGATAGGTGAGGCCAAGGAACCTTCGCAGCCGGCATCGACCCCGGCAGAAGTGCTCTTCGCTGCCGTACGAAAAGCGATTCAGCAACTCTTGAGTACGCCGATGAAAGACGCCGAAGTGGCGGCCGCGCTGGACGTTTCCAGCACGCAGGCCAAGGCTTGGTTGAAGCGCCTTGTTGACGAGGGTGTGTTGGAAAAGCAGAAGAAGCCTGCGAGCTACATCGTCAAGCAAAAGCGGCTGTTCGAGTAACCGATGAAAACCAAACAAGAAAACAAGCCGCAGTGTAACGGCATCGATATAGAAGGGCTATGCGTTTGAGCGACCAACGAATTACCCTCAGCCAACTCGAAAGTCACCTCTGGGAATCCGCCAACATCCTGCGCGGCCCGGTGGATGCTGCTGACTTTAAGACCTACATCTTCCCGCTGCTGTTCTTCAAGCGCATCTGCGATGTCTGGGACGAGGAGTACCAGGAGATCGTTGATGAGACCGGCGACGAGCAGCTTGCCTGGTTTCCCGAGTCGCACCGCTTCCATATCCCCGAAGACTGCCACTGGAACGACGTTCGCACCAAAGCAAGCAATGTCGGCACGGCCCTTCAGCGCGCGATGCGCGAAATCGAGAAGGCCAACCCCGACACCCTGTACGGCGTGTTCGGGGACGCCCAGTGGTCTAACAAGGAGCGCCTTTCTGATGCACTGCTCAAGGATCTGATCGAGCACTTCTCCAAGTTGCCGTTCGGCAACAAGAACGTCAACTCGGATCTGCTTGGCGACGCCTATGAATACCTGATCAAGAAGTTCGCCGACGCCACCAACAAGAAGGCCGGCGAGTTCTATACCCCTCGCAGCGTGGTCCGGCTGATGATCGACATGCTCGATCCCAAAGAAGCCGAGACCATCTACGACCCGGCCTGCGGTACCGGTGGCATGTTGCTGGCAGCCGTGCAGCACGTCAAAGAAATGCACGGCGACGTGAAGCGGCTGTGGGGCAAACTGTACGGGCAAGAGAAGAACCTCACCACCTCATCCATCGCGCGAATGAACCTGTTCCTCCACGGCATCGAGGACTTCCAGGTGGTGCGCGGCGACACGCTGCGCAATCCGGCCTTCTTCGAGGTCGATCGGCTGGCTACGTTCGACTGCGTCATCGCCAATCCGCCGTTCTCGCTGGAAAAGTGGGGCGAGGATTTGTGGTTGAACGATCCCTTCGGCCGTAACTTTGCCGGTCTGCCGCCCTCGTCCAGCGGTGACTTCGCGTGGGTGCAACACATGGTCAAGTCGATGGCCGACGTCAGCGGCCGGATGGCCGTAGTGCTGCCCCAGGGCGCCCTGTTCCGCAAGGGGGTGGAAGGCAGCATCCGCCAGAAGCTGCTGGAAATGGATCTGGTCGAGGCTGTGATCGGGCTGGCACCCAACCTGTTCTACGGCACCGGCCTCGCTGCGTGCATTCTGGTACTGCGCAAGCGCAAACCGGTCAAGCACAAGAAGAAGGTGCTGATCGCCGATGCGTCACGCTTGTTCCGCCGGGGCCGCGCGCAGAACTATCTGGAACCCGAGCACGCCGCCGAGGTCCTCGGCTGGTATCGCGGCTTTGCCGATGTGCAAGACGCGGTCCGGGTGGTCAGCCTCGACGAGATCAAAACCGAGGATTGGACGCTGAACATTTCGCGCTATGTCTTGCCGCCACTGCAAGAAGACATCCCGCCGCTGCCCGACGCCATCGCTGCATTCAAGGATGCGCTCACCCGCTGCCGCGAAGCCGAAGAGCGGCTTGCGCAGGTCATGAATGAAGGGGGATGGCTGAAATGAGTCACCCAAGCAAACGCATCAGCCAACAAGAACTCGAAAGCTACCTCTGGGGTGCCGCCGTGCTGCTGCGCGGCCTCATCGATGCGGGCGACTACAAGCAGTTCATCTTCCCGCTGCTGTTCTACAAGCGCGTGTCGGATGTATGGGAGGAGGAATACCAGGCGGCGCTGGCCAGCTCCCATGGCGACCTCTCCTATGCCCAGTTCGCAGAGAACCACCGCTTCCAGATCCCCCAAGGCGCTCACTGGAACGATGTACGCCAGGCCCCCAAGAACGTCGGCGCAGCTATTCAGAAGGCCATGCGAGCCATCGAAACGGCCAACCCGGATCTGCTCGATGGCATCTTCGGTGACGCCCCCTGGACCAACCGGGAGCGCCTGCCCGACGAAACACTGAAGAACCTGATTGAGCACTTTTCCACCCAGACACTGTCGGTGGCCAACGTGCCCGAAGACGAACTCGGCAACGCCTACGAATACCTGATCAAGAAGTTCGCGGACGACTCCGGCCACACGGCAGCCGAATTTTACACCAACCGCACTGTCGTGCACTTGATGACGCAACTCTTGGCACCGCAAGCGGGCGAGTCGATTTACGACCCCACTTGCGGCACCGGCGGCATGCTGATTTCGGCGCTGGACGAAGTGAAGCGCTCTGGCGGTGAGTACCGCACGCTCAAGCTTTATGGGCAGGAGCGCAACCTCATCACCTCGTCCATCGCCCGCATGAACCTATTCCTGCATGGCGTGGAGGATTTCGAGATCATCCGTGGCGACACCCTGGCTGACCCCAAGCACATCGAGGGCGACCGTTTGCGCCAGTTCGACGTAATTCTGGCCAATCCGCCGTACTCCATCAAGCAGTGGAACCGCGAGGCCTGGAGCAGTGACAAGTGGGGCCGCAACTCCCTGGGCACGCCGCCGCAAGGCCGCGCCGATTACGCGTTCCAGCAGCACATCCTGACCAGCCTCACCGCCAAAGGTCGTTGCGCCGTGCTCTGGCCCCACGGTGTGCTGTTCCGTAACGAAGAACAGTCCATGCGCGCCAAGATGGTCGAGCAGGACTGGGTGGAGGCCATCATCGGCTTGGGTCCCAACCTGTTCTACAACTCTCCGATGGAGTCGTGCATCGTCATCTGCAACCGCAAGAAGGTCGCCGATCGCAAGGGCAAGGTGATCTTCATCGACGCGGTGAACGAGGTGACCCGGGAGCGAGCGCAGAGCTTTCTGAAGCCCGAGCACCAGCAGCGCATCCTTAGCGTGTACAAGACCTTCGCGGATGAGCCCGGTTTCGCCAAGGTCGCCACCCTGGCCGAAATCGGCGCCAATGCGGGCAACCTCTCGATCCCGCTGTACGTGAAGCGCATTGCCGCCGCCATCGCCACCGATAGCAATGGAGACGCAGTATCGTTGCGCTTTGCCTGGGACCAATGGCAAACCGATGGCCGCGCGTTCTGGCAACAGATGGATGCGTTGGTGGAAACGCTGGATGGTCTGATCGTGGAGGACATCGAGCGTGTCTGATAACAAGAATTTGAAGCCCGGTTGGAAGGTCTGGCGCTTCGATCAGATGGCGACCAATGTCAATGTCCGCATCGACAATCCGTCCGAGTCCGGTATGGAGCACTATATCGGACTGGAGCATCTCGATGCGGACTCGCTCAAGATTCGCCGCTGGGGCAAGCCGGATGACGTGGAAGCCACCAAGCTGATGTTCAAGAAGGGCGACATCATTTTCGGTCGCCGCCGGGCGTATCAACGTAAGCTTGGTGTTGCCGAGTTCGATGGCATCTGCTCAGCCCATGCGATGGTACTGAGAGCAAAGCCTGATGTTGTGCTTCCAGAATTTCTCCCATTCTTTATGCAGAGCGATCGGTTCATGAATCGGGCGGTGGAAATCTCGGTGGGATCGCTCTCGCCCACGATCAATTGGAAGACAATGGCGGCCCAGGAGTTTGCGCTACCGCCGAGGGAAATACAGGCAAGCCTTGTCGAGGCGCTTAAGGCGGCAGGCAGCCTCGTAGAGACCAGGAAGGATGCCCTTGATCGCCTACGGACCCTTGCCAGAAGCAAACTCGATCTGGAGTTTTCTGATCAATCGACATGGATACGCGATCGAATTGGAAATATTGGCGATGTCCAGCTAGGGCGCCAGCGCGCTCCAAAATACACAACCGGACAATTCAACAAACCATATTTGCGAGTAGTGAATGTTCTGGATGGTCGGCTAGATTTACGTGATGTCGAATCAATGGACTTCAATGACCGTGATTTCGCGCGATACAGCCTCCAACCTGACGACATTCTGGTGACCGAAGGCGACCTAATTAGCGTCTACAACGTTGGCAGAAGCGCGATATGGAGCGGAGAAATCGCCGATTGCTGCTTTCAGAACACGTTAATAAGGTTCAGATGTGGTCCTGCGGCAATTCCAAAATTTGCGTTGGCGGCATTCAGGCATGCTTTTTATCATGCGATTTTTGCTAAGGCGGCTAACGCAACGACGGTGGCGCACCTTGGAGCTGAGAGGTTTGGCTCAATCGAGATTGGTTATCCAGACAAGTCAAGGCAAAGGGCTATTGCTGATGGTCTCGATGATTTGTACTCCGCAGAACGTGAACTGGAACGACGCCTTCTTGGAGAAGAGAGCTTATTGAAATCTCTCCGGGAGGAGATTCTGGAAGGGAACGCTGCATGAGCGGCTTTACTGAGTCCAACACCGTCGAAGCCTACGTCCGCGATCTACTCGCTGGGCCTATCAAGATTTCTTCTACTAACACCGTCCAAGAACCTCAAGCCAACTACGGCCCCAGCCCCAAAGGCATCGGCTGGCGTTACGCCGCCCCGGCTGAGGTGCCGCGCCAGATTCAGGAAGTGCTGGTCGAACCTTGGCTGCGCGATGCGTTGATTCGCTTGAATCCGGAGATTGCCGCTGAGCCTGACCGCGCAGATGAAGTGCTCTACAAGCTGCGCGCCATCGTGCTGTCGGTGCGCTCGGATGGGCTGATCCGCGCCAACGAGGAAATGACCGCGTGGATGCGCGGCGAGCGCTCGATGCCCTTCGGCCACAACAACGAGCATGTGCCGGTCCGGTTGATCGACTTGGATGAGCTGGCGCAAAACCAGTACATCGTCACCCAGCAGTACACCTACCGCGCCGGCCCCACCGAGCGCCGCGCCGATCTGGTGTTGCTGGTCAACGGTCTGCCGCTGGTGCTGATCGAGGCCAAGACGCCTGTCAAGAAGTGCATCAGTTGGGTGGATGGCGCGGTGCAAGTGCACGACGACTACGAGAAGTTCGTGCCGGAGCTGTTCGTTTGCAATGTGTTCTCGGTGGCCACCGAGGGCAAGGCCTACCACTATGGTTCCATCGGGCTGCCAGTCAAGGACTGGGGGCCGTGGCATCTGGATGGCGATGGCGACGATGGTCAGCACCACCCGCTGAAGTCGCTCAAGCTGTCGGCCGAGAGCATGCTGCGCCCGCATGTGGTGTTGGACATCCTCGGCAGCTTTACCCTGTTCGCCACGGACAAGAGGAAGCGCCGCATCAAGATCATCTGTCGCTACCAGCAGTACGAGGCGGCGAACAAGATCGTCGAACGCGTTCTGGCGGGTTACCCCAGGAAGGGGCTGATCTGGCACTTCCAGGGGTCGGGCAAATCGCTGCTGATGGTGTTCGCCGCGCAGAAGCTGCGCATGCACGCCGGGCTGAAGAACCCCACCGTGCTAATTGTGGTGGATCGCATCGACCTTGATAGCCAGATCACCGGCACGTTCACCGGAGCGGACATTCCCAATCTGGAAAAGGCGGACAGCAGGGACAAACTTCAGCAACTGTTGGCCCAGGACGTGCGCAAGATCATCATCACCACGATCTTCAAGTTCGGTGAGGCCACGGGCAGCCTGAACGACCGCAGCAACATCATTGCGCTGGTGGACGAGGCCCACCGCACCCAGGAGGGTGACCTCGGCCGTAAGATGCGCGAGGCGCTGCCCAACGCGTTTCTGTTCGGACTGACCGGTACGCCGATCAACCGTGCAGACCGCAACACCTTCTACGCCTTTGGTGCCGAGGAGGATGAAAAGGGCTATATGAGCCGATACGGCTTCGAGGAGTCGATCCGCGACGGCGCGACGCTGAAGCTGCACTTCGAGCCCCGGCTGATTGACCTGCACATCGACAAGGCCGCGCTGGATGCCGCCTACAAGGATTTGACGGGCGGCCTGTCGGATCTGGACAAAGACAACCTCGCCAAGACCGCCGCCAAGATGGCCGTGCTGGTGAAGACGCCCGAGCGCATCCGCAAGATTTGCGAGGACATCGTCGAGCACTTCCAAACCAAGGTGGAGCCCAACGGCTTCAAAGGGCAGATCGTCACTTTCGACCGCGAGAGCTGCCTGCTGTTCAAGGCCGAGTTGGATAAGCTGCTGCCGCCCGAGGCCACGGACATCGTCATGTCGGTGCAGGCGTCCGACAAGAAGGAACATCCAGAGTATGCGGCCTATGACCGTTCACGCGATGAGGAAGAACGGCTGCTCGATCGCTTCCGCGACCCGGCCGACCCTCTGAAGCTGATCATCGTCACGGCCAAGCTGTTGACCGGCTTCGACGCGCCTATTTTGCAGGCCATGTACCTGGACAAGCCGCTGCGCGACCACACGCTGCTCCAGGCCATCTGCCGGGTGAACCGCACTTACTCCGAGCAGAAAACCCACGGTCTGATCGTGGACTACCTTGGCATCTTCGATGACGTGGCGGCAGCACTGGAATTTGACGACCAGAGCGTCAAGCAGGTGGTGAGCAACATTCAGGAGCTGAAGGACAAGCTGCCCGCAGCAATGCAGAAGTGCCTAGCGTTTTTTCCTGGCATTGACCGGAATCAGCAGGGTTATGAGGGACTAATGGCCGCGCAGGAGTGCCTACCCAACAACGAGGTGCGGGACAACTTTGCCTCCGAGTACACGGTGCTGACCCGCATCTGGGAAGCTCTATCACCGGACGCCGTGCTGATCTCATTTGAGAAAGACTACAAGTGGTTGTCACAAGTGTATCAGTCGGTGCAACCTTCCAGCGGACATGGCAAGCTGATCTGGCATTCGCTGGGTGCCAAGACTATCGAGCTGATCCATCAGAACGTGCACGTCGACGCTGTGAGGGACGACCTTGACACGTTAGTGCTCGACGCCGACCTGCTGGAGGCGGTGCTCTCGAACCCTGACCCGAAAAAGGCCAAGGAGATCGAGATTAAGCTCAAGCGTCGGCTTCGCGAACACGCGGGCAATCCAAAGTTTAAGCAGTTGTCCGAACGGTTGGATGCCCTGAAGGACCGCTTCGAATCTGGACAGATCAGCAGCGTCGAATTTCTGAAACAATTGCTCGAAATCGCTAAGGAGACGCTTCAGGCCGAGAAGGAGGTCCCGCCCGAAGAAGACGAGGATCGTGGCAAGGCCGCGCTCACCGAGCTGTTCAACGAGATCAAGACTTCTGAGACGCCCATCATGGTCGAACGCGTCGTGGCGGATATAGACGAGATCGTGAGGCTGGTGCGCTTCCCAGGTTGGCAGGGCACGCAAGCTGGCGAGCGCGAGGTTAAGAAAGCCCTGCGCAAAGCCCTATTCAAATACAAGCTGCATGCAGATGAAGAATTGTTCGAGAAGGCCTACAGCTATATCCGGCAGTATTACTGAGGCCCGAGCATGAAAGCAGAAGACACGCTGGTTACCAATCTGCTGCAGGGCGCGAAGCAATTCATCGTGCCGATCTTTCAGCGCGACTACAGCTGGGGCACAAAGCACTGCCAGCAACTGTGGAAGGATGTGATTCGCGTCGGTAGCGACCCAAATGTTAAGGGGCACTTCCTTGGCTCAGTGGTCTATGTCGCGGACGAGGACAACACAGCCACCATCACTCGTTGGTTGTTGATCGACGGCCAACAACGCCTGACAACGCTGACACTATTGTTGGTCGCGCTTCGTGACTGGATAGCACAACTTCCTGGCAATTCAGGTCAGGGAGAGGAGGAAGCGACGCCCGATGAGCTGGACGACTATTACCTGCGCAACCGGCACGGCAAAGGGGAGCGGCGGCACAAGTTGCATCTGCGCCGGGCGGATCACGAAACGCTGATTGCGCTTCTGGATGGAAAGACGTTGCCAGAGGCCGCCTCGGAACGGGTGAAGGAGAACTTCCTGTTCCTGCGTGATTTGGTCGCCCAGGCAGATGTGCAAACCGTCTACAACGGCATCAAGAAGCTGGTGGTCGTGGACGTGAGCCTGACGCGCGGCCAAGATGACCCGCAGATGATCTTTGAAAGCCTGAACTCTACTGGGGTGGATTTGACTCAGGCCGATCTGATTCGAAATTTTGTACTGATGCGTTTGGACGAGTCCTCCCAGACCCAGCTCTACGAAGAACACTGGCAGCCGATCGAGCAGGCTTTCGGGCGGCGCTACCGTACCGAGTTTGATAAATTCGTTAAGGATTTTCTGACGCTGCA
>JACDJC010002442.1_pt1 | contig 14634 bp, 12 predicted proteins | sample 7454191 | NCBI WGS metagenome assembly JACDJC01 (sample SAMN14253291, study PRJNA609438) | sludge metagenome | isolation source: sludge after 25d culture with pyrite and EDTA | collected 2018-12-20 | reverse complement strand
GTGCCCCGCGGAGAGCGTGACCTGCAGGTGATGACTCTTTATGAACGTCGCGGCGAGGATGACTATGAGATCACCACTCACGGAAACTTTGTGTTTGTGCCGATGCTTAAAGGGATAGCAAACAATAACGAAAGAGACTGACAGCATGAAGATATTCAGGGGAGTTTTCTCTCCCATACAGGTTAATACCTACATAATTACCGGCACTGACCGCGAGTGCATAGTCATTGACTGCGGCTGCTACGGCGGGGAGGAGGAGAAGAGGCTGGAGGAGATGCTCGCAACACGCGGCCTGACACCTGTGATGCTGCTTGGCACCCACTGTCACCTTGACCATGTATTTGGAAACCGGTTCATGCTTGAGAGATACGGTTTGAGATCCTGGTTCCATGAGGGCGACAGACCCAACTATCTCAACGCTCCGAAACACTCGCTTATGTTCGGCCTCTCAATGGAGCCACCGCCGGATCCTGCAGGGTTTCTTACTGACGGCCAGGAGATCACGGCGGCGGGTTTAAAACTGAAGGTTGTTCCTGTTCCCGGACATTCGCCGGGTGGCATCGCGCTGTGGTCGGAGGCCGACAGTGTTGTGTTCACAGGTGATGCCCTGTTCGCGGGAAGCGTAGGCAGATCGGACCTTCCGGGCGGTGATCATGAGCAGCTGATTGAGAACATCCGTGAGCGGCTCTTCACGCTACCGCCTGAAACAGTGGTTTATCCCGGCCACGGCCCTGAGACAACCATAAGGCAGGAGATGGAGACCAATCCCTTTTTCTCCTGAAACATGATGAATATGCTTTTTTTTGTTCTTCGCTTTATGCTAATTTCGCCCTGACCTCTGAAGAGAAAATTTAACCAATCACAATATGACATCAGATCGTTTTGTTAACCGTCACATCGGTCCGCGCGACAGCGATGCAGCGGAGATGTGCAAGGCCATTGGCGTTGACTCGCCCGAACAGCTTATTGACCAGACAGTGCCTGCATCAATCAGGCTGACCAGGCCGCTTAACCTGCCACCCGCGATGAGCGAGTACGAGTACCTGGCCCATATAAGGGATCTTGGCACGCGCAACAAGCTGTTCCGTTCATTCATAGGCCAGGGTTACTACGGCGTGGCAACGCTGCCGGTTATAGTCCGCAACGTTCTGGAGAACCCGGCATGGTATACATCATACACTCCATACCAGGCGGAGATCTCGCAGGGGAGGCTTGAGGCACTGCTGAATTTCCAGACGATGGTCTCGAGCCTTACGGCTATGGATATTGCCAATGCATCGCTGCTGGATGAGTCGACGGCTGCCGCCGAAGCGATGATCATGATGTACAATGCACGGCCACGCGATAAGGCGAAAGCCGGAGCAAACCTGTTCCTGGTTGACAATTCGGTATTCAAGCAGACGAAGGATGTGCTTATCACGCGCGCCGCACCGCTGGATATTGACATCCAGTTCGTTGATTATAAGTTGATTGAGCCGGAAGTGAGGCTTTTCGGGGTTCTGGTGCAGTATCCTGCTGCCTGCGGTGAGATACGTGATTACCGCGAGCTTGTTGAGAAGGTTCACGGAGCCGGAGCGCTTGTGGCCGTCGGTGCTGACCTGATGAGCCTGACACTGCTTACTCCTCCGGGAGAATGGGGTGCTGATATTGTTTACGGGGTCAACCAGCGTTTCGGCCTTCCGATGAGCTATGGCGGTCCCCATGCGGGCTTCTTCGCCACGAGGGACGAGATGAAACGTAACATGCCTGGCCGTCTTATCGGTGTTTCGGTTGATGTGCACGGAAACCAGGCGCTGCGTATGGCGCTGCAGACACGCGAGCAGCATATCAAGCGGGAGCGGGCCACTTCGAATATCTGCACTGCCCAGGCTCTTCTTGCAACGATGTCAGGGATGTACGCTCAGTACCACGGTCCGGAAGGGCTGAAAAGCATAGCCCGTCATATATTCTCATCGGCATGTACCCTGGCCGGGGCGCTGAAGAAGCTGGGATACACAATAAAGCATGAACAGTTCTTTGATACAATAAGGGTGCAGGCGGTCACCGGTGTGACTGCAGACATGATTCAGAAAATTGCCCTCAGCCGGGGAATTAACCTCTGGTACCCGTGCGCCAACTGCGCCGTCATAAGCACTGATGAGGTGACGACACTGAAGGAGATCAATGATATCGTCGGGATCTTCGCTGAAGCTGCAGGGAAGAAGGCCGAAGAGGTTACTTCGCTCTGCGACTGCTTCTGCATCGACGAAAAATTCCACCGCAAGTCGGCTTTCCTGCAGGAGCGCACCTTCAACAGCTATCACAGCGAGACTGACATGATGCGTTATATCAAGATGCTGGAACGCAAGGACTTCTCGCTTGCAAACGGCATGATTCCGCTGGGATCTTGCACCATGAAGCTCAACCCGGCTGCCTCGATGTTTGCAATGAGCTGGCCGGAGTTTGGCGGAATCCATCCGTTTGTTCCGGCTGACCAGGCTGAAGGATACCATAAGGTGATGGAGGAGCTTGGCGAGGCTCTGAAGGAGATCACCGGTTTTGATGCTGTCTCATTCCAGCCCAACTCGGGTGCGGCAGGTGAATACGCCGGTCTGATGGTTATCAGGGAGTATCATATCAGCCGCAATGAGGGGCACCGTGATGTGGCTCTGATTCCATCATCCGCTCACGGCACCAACCCTGCCAGCGCTGCCATGGCCGGCATGAAGGTTGTTGTTGTGGAGTGCGACGAGAACGGCAACATAAGCGTTGAGGACCTGAAGAAAAAGGCGGTTGAGCACCGTGACAATCTAAGCTCTGCAATGATTACCTATCCTTCAACGCATGGCGTTTTTGAGGAGGCTATCGTGGAGATGATAAAGATCGTGCATGAGAACGGCGGTCTGGTTTATATGGATGGCGCCAACATGAACGCCCAGGTTGGACTGACAAGTCCCGGTTTTATCGGGGCTGACGTGTGTCATCTCAACCTGCACAAGACATTTGCAATCCCTCACGGTGGTGGCGGACCGGGCATGGGGCCAATCCTCTGCAACACGAAGCTGGCTGAGTTCCTGCCGTCACACCCGGTTGTGAAGGCCGGTGGAAGCCACGGCATCACTGCGGTTGCCGGTGCACCGTTCGGAAGTGCTCATGTCCTGACTATCAGTCACGCCTACGTGATGATGCTGGGCGCTGAAGGTCTGACAAAGTCGACTGTATTTGCAATGCTCAATGCCAACTACATCTCCGCCAAGCTCAGCGGCATGTACAAGGTGCTCTATACAGGTGCCCACGGAAGATGCGCCCATGAGATGATACTCGACTGCAGGGGATTCAAGGATTCGGGAGTGGATGAGTCGGACATCGCCAAGAGGCTGATGGACTACGGGTTCCATGCCCCGACGCTCTCGTTCCCGGTTCATGGTACGCTGATGGTGGAGCCGACCGAGTCAGAGCCAAAGGCTGAGCTCGACAGGTTTATCGATGCGATGAAGAACATCTGGAAGGAGATTGAAGAGGTTCGTAAGGGAGATGCTGACAAGGCGGATAATGTACTTAAGAATGCACCTCATACTGCTGCTGCGGTGATCTCCGACGGATGGAAACATGCCTACCCGCGTGAGAAAGCGGCGTTCCCGCTGAAGTGGGTTGTTGAGAACAAGTTCTGGCCTACTGTCGGCAGGGTTGATAACGGTTATGGAGACCGTAATCTGGTCTGCACCTGCGCTCCGATTGACTCGTACAGGTTTGAGGCCCTGGAGGGCAGGCAATAGGCAGCTGGCAAAAGTGTTGGCAATGCATCAGTCAACTGCATGATTGGCAGCAGATTCACTACTGCCCATTGCCTATTGCCTATTCCCTCAGAAAAGATCTTCTATCACCATCGAGTAGAGTTCTGTCTGGCTGATGCCGAACACCGCTGCCTGCTGCGGGATGATGCTCTCGGGAGTCATGCCCGGGATTGTGTTGATCTCGAGGAACTGAGGACCGTCTTCCGTGACTATGAAGTCGACCCGTACGATGCCGCTGCATCCGAGAATATCATAAATCTCCGAAGAGAGTTCCTGTATCCGTGAAGTGACCTCCTCAGGCATCCTGGCAGGAGTGATCTCGTCAGAGAGCCCCTGGGTGTATTTGGCTTCGTAATCAAAGAATTCCTTCTTGGGTACCACCTCGGTCACCGGCATGATGATTTTTTTCTGAGCCGTTTTGACTACACCGCATGCCACCTCGGTACCTTTCATGAATGACTCGACAAGCACCTCGTGGCCTTCGGCGAATGCCTTCTCCACAGCGCTGCCGAAATCAGCCACCTCCTTTACCTTGGTTACGCCGAAGCTGGATCCGCTGGCGTTGGGCTTCACGAAACACGGGAGTCCGATCTGGTTGACAATGGCGGCGGCGTCATACTGCTGATCTTTCCTGATAAGTAGACCGCCGGTCATCGGGATGCCGTACTCGTTCAGATAGAGCTTGCATGCCTGTTTGTTGAATGTCAGGGCGGAGACAAAGGCATCGCAGCTGGTATAAGGTATGCCTGTCATGTCAAAGTAACCCTGCAGAAGACCATTCTCGCCGGGATTCCCGTGAATGGAGATGAAAGCTGCATCGAACCTCACCCGCTGATCATCGAGAACCAGCGTGAAATCGTTCTTGTCAATCCTGAAGAGGCGCCCTTTCGGGTCCTCCCAGTACCATTCGGTGCCTTTGATATTGATGATGTATGTTTCGTATTTCCCTTTAAGTGCGGCAGCAACTCCCTGGGCGCTGCGGACGGAGACGGGATACTCGGAGGAATTTCCTCCTGCAACGATGGCAATGGTTCTCATGACAGGTAAAATTTTGCACAAAATTACGGTTTTTCGATTCGCTGTGAGCAGGAAACAAAAAAAACAATCCGGCAGTGCAGCGGAGCCACTTAATAAATCGTCATTGCGAGTGATAATTTCATTATTTTTGACATCAAATCAAACAGAAAGAAAAATGAAAAAAGGTATTAGCGGACTTGTGGTTCTTGTCATTATCGTTGTGGTTCTGCTCCTGGTAGTATCCTGGGGTGTAGGCATTTACAACAAGATAGTTCCCCTTAATGAGAAGGTTGCAACAGAATGGAGCAACGTTGAGACCCAGTATCAGAGGCGGGCCGACCTGATTCCCAACTTCGTGAACACTGTAAAGGGTGCTGCCGAGTTCGAGCAGGAGACTCTCACGAGGGTCATCGAGGCAAGGGCCAAGGCCACCTCGGTCACCGTTGATCCTTCAAATATAACTCCGGAGCAGCTTCAGCAGTTCCAGGCTGCGCAGGGCGAAGTAAGCTCTGCACTGCAGCGCCTGATGGTTGTTGTGGAGAGGTATCCTGAACTGAAGGCTACCCAGAATTTCCGTGATCTGCAGGTGGAACTCGAAGGTACTGAGAACAGGATCGCCGTTGCGAGGAACAACTTCAACGATGCCGCAAGGGTTTACAACACATTTATCAAGCAGTTCCCTAACAACCTGATTGCATCTTTCACGAAGTTCAATGACAGGCCTTACTTTGAAGCCCAGGAGGGAACTGAGGTAGCTCCGAAGGTGGAGTTCTGATGACCGGCTGATGAAAGCTTCAACTTTCTTTACTCCCGAACAGCAGGAGGCCATTATCAGGGCCATTGCTGAAGCCGAGCATGCCACCTCAGGTGAGATTCGCGTTCACATCGAGACATCATGCAAGGTGAATGTACTCGATGAGGCGGCCTGGCTCTTCCGGAAGGTGGGGATGCATAAGACGGCAGACCGCAATGGAGTCCTCATTTACCTGGCACTTAAGGAACGCAGTTTCGCCATCATAGGGGACTCGGGAATAAATGCGGTTGTGCCCGTTGGATTCTGGGACTGCATTCGTGATCAGATGCAGCAGCGCTTCAGCGAAGGTTTATTCGCTGAAGGGCTTATTGAAGGTGTGAAAATGGCCGGAGAAAAGCTCCGGGAGTACTTCCCCAGATCGAAGCATGACGTCAATGAGCTGTCTGATGCCATCTCCTTTGACAATGATGAAACAGTGACAGGATGAGAAGAGGCAGATATTCTATGACGATTTTGTTCTGGATTGCAGCAGTCATTTCACTGCAGGCACAGTCTCTGCTCCCGCGACCTGAACCTCCGAGGCTGGTTAACGATCTTGCAGGTGTACTGTCTGCCGGAGAAGCGCAGGCCCTTGAAAACAAGCTCGTTGCTTTTAATGATTCCACATCCAACCAGATTGCCGTTGTCATAGTAAGCGACCTTCAGGGCTATGACCGCTCTGAATTTGCGTACAGGGTGGCGCGCGACTGGGGGGTAGGACAGGGCGACTTCAACAACGGGCTGCTGGTCCTGGTTAAGCCCAAGAGCGGCTCCTCAAACGGACAGGTGTTCATTGCCACAGGTTACGGCCTGGAGGGGGCGATACCTGATATCGCATGTGCTGATATAATTGACAGGGAGATCATACCCCGATTCCGGGAGAATGATTATTACGGAGGCATTGATGCCGGCACCAATGTTCTGATGTCTCTTGCTGCCGGTGAGTACAGCTATGATAACTATGCCGGCGGCGGATCATCGGGGTCGATACCTGGAGTCATCATCTTCCTGATGATACTCGTCTTCATATTCATAATCTCTGCCGGCAGCTCCAATAACAAGCACCTGAGGCGGAACGGATCATCGAACCTTCCGCTGTGGCTTCTCTTGAGCATGATGGGAGGCGGTAAATCGCACGGGGGAAGCTGGGGAGGATTCTCCGGCGGCAGCGGCGGCGGAGGCTTCAGCGGAGGAGGTGGCGGCTTCGGCGGTTTCGGCGGCGGCGGCTTTGGCGGCGGCGGTGCAGGGGGAAGTTGGTAGAGTCAGTCCTCAGTCTCCAGTCTTCAGTCGCCAGTCTTCAGTCTCCAGTCGGTAGCTTTTAATATATTGATAGACAGTTGACTGAGTACCGCCAACTGCAGACTTATCTATTCCCTGCCTACAATATATCCCCTCCACTTCTCAATGACCGCAACCATGTCCGGCGGGATGGGCGATTCAAAGTAGAGCCGTTTGCCGGTTACAGGGTGGTCAAAGGAGAGGGTGCGGGCGTGAAGCGCCTGGCGGGGGAGCATCTCGAAGCAGTTCCGTACGAACTGCTGGTATTTCGTAAATGTGGTGCCTTTAAGTATACGGTGGCCACCGTACTCCTCGTCGTTGAAGAGAGGATGCCCCTTCCATGCCATATGTACCCTTATCTGGTGCGTACGGCCTGTCTCCAGACGGCACTCCACAAGGGAGACATACCCCAAAGGTTCAATAATCCTGTAGTGAGTTACTGCATGTTTCCCCTGGCTTCCGTCATGGAAGACCTGCATGATCTTGCGGTCACGTATATTACGGCCCACATGCCCGGTTATAGTGCCTTCAGCCGGCTCCGGAGTGCCCCAGACAAGTGCGGTATAGAGTCTGCCGGTTGTGCGGTTGAAAAACTGCCTTGCCAGCTTGTTATGGGCGTACTCGTTCTTTGCAACCACAAGCAGTCCCGATGTGTTTTTGTCAATACGGTGCACCAGTCCCGGCCTCAGCTCCCCGGTGCTGAATAGCGGCAGGTCACGCAAGTGAAACATAAGGGCATTCATCAGGGTGCCTGAGTAGTTACCATAAGCGGGATGGACGACCATTCCGGCAGCCTTGTCAACGACTATCAGGTCATCATCTTCGTACACCACGCTGACAGGCAGGTCCTGTGGGATGAGTTCTATCTCGCGGGGCGGATTGGGAAGAAGTATCTGGATGACATCCAGAGGTTTGACGCGGTAGTTCGGTTTGACCTGAGACTCATTGACCAGGATGTTTCCTGCCTGGGCTGCAGCCTGTACCCTTGTGCGTGATACGTTCTCGATGCGGGCTGAGAGGTATTTGTCTATACGAAGCATTGTCTGCCCTGGGTCAACCACATACCGGTAATGCTCATACAGCTCAGTCTCTGTCTCCGGCTCAAGTTCCGGAGCTGACTCAGGCTCAAGTTCAGAAGAAGTCTCCTGCTCACGGTCCGGTGCTGCCTTCTGCCCAGGCTCCGGTACTGCCTTGCGCTTTAATTCAGGTACTGTCTCCGGCTCAGGATCCGGTGCTGTATCCGGTCGCTGTACCGGTTTCTGCTCCCGGATGCCGGGGATTTCCTCTTCAGTCATTCGTTTTATTAATTGATTTTTATGACACGCAACAGCGAAAGCGGACGTCCGTCAGTGCTCTTCACCAGCAGAATGTAACTGCCGGAGGCCAGACGACTCAGGTCCGGATTTTCCGTCCTGTCAAGGGTCATTACCAGGGCGCCGGTGACGGATATCACGTCGATCACGAAGTCATCCGGTGCATCATCTGAGGGAATGATTGTAACATAACCGTCAGTGGGATTGGGATATAGAGAGTAGAGATCATTGATCAGGGAGCCGTTATCCGACGAAGTCTGGGTCCCGCTGCCCTTCATCACCGGGCGCATCATAACTGTTCCCGGCACCTGGCTTTGCTGCCAGCTGCCGCTCAGTGAAAAATACTGTCTTCCGGCATTGGGCGTGTTGAGATCAAGCCCTGCATTAAGGAATGCTTCTGTCTCCTGTCTCCAGCCTATCCAGAATGCATCCGTAACCCTGACGGGTTTTTCAAATGAGTAATATTGAAATCCGTTCAGACCTGTTCCCTGAGCTGCCACCTTGCTGTCGGTGCTGCCCAGCAGTATCCCGGGGCGACCGTTGTCATCAGCCCAGACCATTATCTCAAATCCCTGCCGGTTGGCGTTTTCATAGGCATCATTGAAACAGAGCCTGATACCGGTTACAGAGTCGGGAATGAATGACCTGAACCTCAGGGCTGCCATGGCGTTGCGCGATCCCTGTCCGTTGATGCCGTATCCTGCTTCAGCAGTGCCGTCATCAATGGCGAAGTAATCAGAGAATCGCTGAAAATATTTCAGGGTGTCGTTTTGTTTGGGGTCGAAATCGTCAGTGATCAGTGAGAGCGTCACAATGAATTGTGCTGTGTCAGGCGAGGAGGCTGTATTATACGTATAGAGGAGTGGTGCCTCGTAGGTTACGTCTGTCAGTGGAGCGGCATTTGACGCTCCCGCGTCGAAATCGCGTACAACCGCATTGTTTGACATGTCCCTGATAGTGACGTGTCTGGTGACATTGCGTACAATTGTGTCATTATTACGATAGTTGATTTCGGCTACCGGGCTCATTGCAGAGAGATATGCCTGCCTGAAGTGGCGCCACGGCATGGCCTCGTACTCTTTTACCAGGGAGCGCAGGGGCAGTGTCATTGCAACATCGTGGATGACGGTATCATGTACTGACCGTCCCTTGTCAAGCAGGATATGGTCAAGGTTCCACAGGTCTGCGTTACCTGCCTGTGACGGCTCGGAGAGCACTCCGGCCAGGGAGGCATACCCGGTGAACATGAAGCGGAATCCGGTCATCAGGAACCTGGGGTCGGTGATGGGAAGGATCACCGTCCGAAAGCCGTCGGTGGCTTTTCCGGTTGCCTGCCATATGCTGTACCACTTCTCCTCGGCAGGTGCCCAGAAACTGAGTGTCAGGCTGTCGCCTGCCTCAGGAAGGTCTGATATGCCGCCTGCTTCATAGAGAAAGCTGAGAAAGATGCTGTCCGCGGGCTGGTATGCGAGGTCAATGGCACGGGAGGTGAGACGGTCGGCGGCAAACACTGCCTGTGAAGCGACATCGTAAAGCAAACCGTTATGATCAAGGCAGTCGAAGGTGGCTATACCTGCCGAAGGTTGCCTGTCAGAGAAAGTGTTATTGATATATACCTGTATGTCAGACCATCGTGCGGTTGCCGGATAGAGGTCCACGTCAGAGAAATCGTCTCTGAATGGTATTGCAACCGGCTCTTCCGCCGTACCAGCCTTGAGATGGGTCCGCTGAACTGCGGAACTGCCCAGCTGTCTGTTTGAAAGCAGTCCTGTAACGACCTCCTGTGCTGAGGAATTAATTGTAACCAGCGTGGCAATTAGCAGGTATGTGGCCTTCAGGATCTTCATTGTCAATGAGATGGTGCATTTGCCGGAGGTCCGGATTCATCGGTGGTCATAAGTGTGTCAGCCATGGTGTTCTCGTCAGGGATCCTGAGGCTGTCTGTTGTGAGCCAGATATAAACTGCCGAGCCGAGTTGCACAGTTGCATCGCGGCGGTAATCGGGATTCTGCTTATAGACGAAGGCCCTCAGTGAGTCTTCGGTTGTGAGCACAGTACCATCAAATACATAAGCGCCAAGATTGAGTGATGCGCCAAGGATCTCGTTCCTCGCCTGTTCGAGTGTGCTGCCGGTCAGCCTTGGAAGACCGGTACGCTGGCTGCTCAGGCCGCGTCCGAGGACCAGGTCAACAACCATACCTTTCTGGACGGAGTCGCCGGGCGAGACTTCACGCCCGTGAATTGTCTGCTTAAGTACAAAATCGACAGTCAGGTCAGGGACATAGTTTAGCTGTCCGACCTGCAGGCCGGCAGTCTCTATGATTGAGAGAGCCTGGCGTCTGGGAAGCCCGACGAGGTCAGGGACTGAAACCATCTCGGGATTAAATGCATTTATTGTTGCTTTTATTGTGCGACCTTTCTTGACACGGTGGCCCGGAAGAGGTATCTGCTCAGCGATGCATCCGCGAGGAACAACAGTCGTATAGACAGAGTCAATGACCTGCAGTTTCATCCTGTTTTTGCCTGCAACATGCTGAGCTTCATTTATAGAGAGACCCCGGATCTCCGGGGTGGGTCTCGACTGGCCGTGACGGGTGTATATGTTCAGCCAGATTATGAGCAGAAGTATTATGGCAACGCCGATGACCATAGCCAGTCCAACCTGTTTCCAGAAGACCCGGCTTTTAAGAAATTCCTTGACGCTCATCGTGTGATGAAGTATTAGATTGTTAACGCAGCCTCAAAGATAAAATTTTATTGCGAGCGGAGGGGATTTCTACCATTCCTTCACGGTACGGTAGTTGGTATCCCTCTCCACGGGTCTGAAGCCAGCAGAGCGGATCATTGCAACAAGTTCCGTGGTAGAGAGGGAGGGATTGTTCTCGCCGGAGCCTGCCATGGAGTATATCCTGGTTGTGTCATCAATTGTTCCGTCGAGATCGTCAGCACCGAAGGCAAGGCTCATAAGGGCTGCATTCTTGCCGATTGCGGGCCAGTAGGCCTTCAGATGGCTGAAATTATCAAGGAATATCCTTGAGAGGGCATAATTGCGCATGTCCTCAGTCACTGGCACCTCTCCAAGTTCTGACATGTGGTTGTTCTCACGCCTGAACTTCAGCGGGATAAATGCATTGAAGCCACCTGTGCGGTCCTGCAGATCCCTGAGTCTGAGCATATGGTCAATTCGCTGCATCGGGCTCTCCGCGTGTCCGTAGAGCATTGTTGCATTTGAAGTGAGACCAAGGTTATGTGCTGCCTCATGAATTGCGAGATAGGTTTCGGCGTCGGCTTTTTCCGGGCAGATACGGCGTCTGAGTGCAGGGTCGAAGATTTCTGCACCACCTCCGGGGATGGAGTCAAGCCCGTAGTCCCGCAGAAGACGGATGCCGTCACTCCAGGTCATGCCTTCCCTGCGAATCATATATGCGAGTTCCACGGCTGAAAAGGCCTTTATGCTGATGTCGGGCCTTGCCTTCCTGATGGCTGCCAGCATCCGTCCGTAATAGTGGATGTCACGCGAGGGGTGCACTCCTCCGGTTATGTGAACTTCAGTGACAGGAACCCCGTCAAAGCGCCTGACTATATCAAGTATTTCGTTTTCAGTAAGTTCCCAGCTTTCAGGATCACCCTCCGGCTTGTGGTATGAACAGAATCGGCAGTTGTAGAGGCAGATATTGGTAGGCTCGATATGGAAGTTCCGGTTAAAGAAGACGGCATCGCCGCTTTTCATCCTCTTCACTGAAGAGGCCAGGAGAGCCATCAGTGAGAGGTCGGCCCTGCTGTACAGGGTGAGTGCCTCTTCGGGGCTGAGGCGCCGGCCGTCAAGGACGGCCAGTGCAATCTCCTTTACTTCGGCCGGGGCTGTTCTGAGGATGAGATCTCTCATAGTGGGAAATATCTGTAAATTTAACTGTCAGTGTTTTAACAGAAATAAAAAACCGCCTTAATTGTTCATTAAGACGGCAGTTTTATTGTCTGTCAGCCTATCAGTCCTTGTGACCAAACTCGTCGGAAACGGTCAGTTTCTTTCTTCCTTTGGCCCTGCGGGCGGCCAGAACGCGCCTGCCGTTGGGAGTTGACATTCTCTTCCTGAAGCCGTGAGTGTTCGTCCTTTTCCTTCTCGATGGCTGAAATGTCCTTTTCATCTGTTCCTGTATTTCGTTGTTTACTACCCTTTTTTGAGACTGCAAAGGTAGCTTTTTTTTCAAAAAAAGAATGATTCAGCTCTTTTTTTTTAATCAGCAGGAGGGAAGGGACTCATTAATAACGGTCAGCCTGGCCTGTGGCCGGAAAGATTTTCCTGTCAGCCAGGCCCACAGCCGGAAATATTTTCTACCCAGCCAGGCCAGCGGCCGGAAATATTTTCACCTCAGCGGGGCAACCAGATTATCTTCTTGGTCCCGAAGAAAGGTTCTTCAAAATATGTGCTGATTGACGTCACCTCTGCAGTTTTTCTGAAGGGGGCTAGCTCCTCATCAAGATCGCCCCCCTTGAGGAGAATCCATCCATTCTTCTTCACATTGAATGATTTCGACGCGACAAGGTGCCTGGTGAGCCTTATGAACTCAGCAGTCTCAGTAACAGCCCTCCCGATTATGAAGTCATAGCCTCCCTTAAGGTTTTCGGAGCGGGCCACAATTGCCCGGACATTTTTCAGTCCGGTTTCAGAGACAATTGCATCTACCACCTTAATCTTTTTGGCAATTGAATCTACAAGTGTGAAATGAACCTCAGGGAAGAGGATTGCCAGCGGAATGCCGGGCAGGCCGCCGCCGGTGCCCACGTCAATCACCCTGGTTCCGGGAAGGAAGCTGATAAACCGTGCAATTGCAAGGGAGTGAAGAAGGTGATTCACCTCAAAGTTTTCGATATCCTTTCTGGAGACGACATTTATACGCTCATTCCATTCCCGGTAGAGGGCAGGCAACTGTTCAAACCTAAGCCGCTGCTCAGGGGTAACAGCAGGGAAGTATTTTTCGGCTATTGTGGTCAAATCCCGCTGGATTTGCTTTGGACCATATTCAGGATGAGCACTTTGGCCCTGAACAGCCTGGCTTTTACGGTGCCAATCGGAAGGCTCAGTTCGCTGGCTATCTCCTCGTAGGAGTAGTCTTCGAAGTAACGGAGCTCGATAAGCCTGCGGTACCTGGGTTTGAGTGTCTTGACAATCCTGTTGAGGGATGCTGCCGTCTCCCTGTTGATCATCAGCTCGTCAGGGGCAATCATGTCTGAGGCCACAGTAGCCTCTACTTCGTCCTCTTCCCCTTCGTCCTGATCGAATGGCCTGGGACTCTGGCTCTTGCGTCGCATGAAGTCGATGCAGTTATTTGTCGCTATGCGGAAGAGCCATGTACTGAAGGCGTGTGACGGGACGTATTTGGCAAGGTTATGAAAAGCCTTGCCGAATGCCTCGATTGTCAGGTCCTCAGCGTCGGAGGGATTGCTGATCATCCGGAGCATCACGTAGTAGACTGAGTCACGGTATCTGTTGAGCAGCTCGGCGTAAGCCCTGCTGTCGCCGTTCAGGGCGCGTTCGATGACCTTGAGGTCATGCTGAGCCTTGTCAGATAGTCCGCTTTCTACTTCCATGTATCCTTCTTCTTTCTCCTGGATGACAGGTAAAGGAATGCCGTTAAGAACGGCGCCAAGATATCAAAAAAGAGCGAAATATACCACAACTGGCCTTCATTGAATGTACCGGCGGCCTTTCGCAGAATCACCGCCCGCATGATGAAACGGGAAAGGGCAAGGAAGAGGACCACGGGCCAGGATGCAAGCATGATCAGCATGGTTATTGCCAGGCCGTACCATGTTACTCTTGAGAGTGGCTCGAGGATGAGCCTGAATTTGTCGCCAGACCTGTAATAGTTGGAGGCGGTCAGGTGTCTGCGCTTCTGCTTGATCCATTCGCCTGTGGTTTTGCTTGCCACGGAGAGGGTGAATGACTCGTGGGAGAGCATCAGGCTGCAGTTGTCAGGGGTGCTGGTACGGTTTACAAACAGGTCATCATCGCCTGACATGATGTGATTGTGGGGTCCGAATCCTCCGTTTGCGAAGAAGAAGCTGCGCCTGTAGGCAAGGTTACGCCCGACACCCATATACGGTTTTCCTGCCATCGTCATCCCGAAGTACTGCATGGCAGTGAACATTGTCTCATAGCGAATGTAGCTGTTCAGAAGACCCGCTTCCGGCATGTATGCACCATACCCGAGGATGATATCGGTCTTCTCCCGTGCAGAGGCTGCCGCCACTTCGCGCAGCCAGTTTGTTGATACCGGCTTGCAGTCGGCATCAGTGAAGACAAGCAGGTCGTTTTTTGCAGCCTTGATGCCTATCAGCATTGCCAGCTTCTTGGTATGGGTGAAGCCCGGATCCTTCTGTATCATGGATACCTTCAGGTGGGGGAACTGCTTCATCATTGCGCCCAGCACGTCAAATGTATTGTCTTCGGAACAGTCAT
>JACDJC010002440.1_pt1 | contig 14651 bp, 14 predicted proteins | sample 7454191 | NCBI WGS metagenome assembly JACDJC01 (sample SAMN14253291, study PRJNA609438) | sludge metagenome | isolation source: sludge after 25d culture with pyrite and EDTA | collected 2018-12-20 | reverse complement strand
GTTCACCTTCCCGGGCCAGGGCTCCCAGAAGCCGGGCATGGGCGAGCTCTGGAAGGACCACCCCTCCTGGGAGCTGGTCGAGGAGGCGTCGGCCGTCGCCGGCCGGGACGTCGCCCATCTGCTGCTAACCGCGGATGCCGACGAGCTGCGGGAGACCCGCAACGCCCAGCTGGCCACCTACGTCATGAGCCTGGTCGTCCTGGACGCGGTGGAGCGCCTCGGCGTGGATCCCGCCCGCGTCGCCGGGCACAGCCTGGGCGAGTACACCGCCCTCACTGCGGCGGGCGTCATGTCCTTCGCCGACGGCATCCGCCTGGTCACCGAGCGGGGCGAGGCCATGCAGGTCGCGGCCCGCGAACGGGCCGGGACCATGGCCGCGGTCATCGCCCTGGACGACGACGACGTGGCGGTGGCCTGCGCCACCACCGACGGCGACGTCTGGGTGGCCAACCACAACGCCCCCGGCCAGGTCGTCATCGCCGGTGCCCCCGAGGCCATCGAGGCCGCGGGGGCCCACGCCAAGGAGCTGGGGGCCCGCCGGATCCTGCCCCTCGAGGTGGGCGGGGCGTTCCACACGCCGTTCATGGCCTCGGCCCGGGACCGGCTGCGCAAGGCCCTGGCGAAGGCCGACCTCCGTGACGCCGAGCTGCCGGTGCTGGCCAACGTGGACGCCCGGCCGCACACCACTGCGGCGGAGTGGGAGAACCTCCTCGCCGCCCAGCTCTGCTCCCCCGTCCGCTGGCGCCAGATCCTCCACGCGCTGGGCGACCAGGGCGTCTCTCTCCTCGTCGAGCTCGGGCCCGGCACCGCCCTGAGCGGCATGGCCAAGCGCACCCTCGAGGGCGTTCCCACCCTGTCGGTGGCGGTGCCCGACGACCTCGACAAGCTGCTCAACACCCTCTCCGAGCCCCGCTCGGCGGACTGGGCCCACGAGCCCGGCGAACACCTCTTCGTCACCGAGCGCCTGGTCGTCAGCCCGGGGGCCGGCCTCTTCCGGCCCGAGCCGGGCGTCGGCGCCGGCACCGTCGTCGAGCCCGGCACCCTGGTCGGCCACGTGGGTGACCTCGAGGTCCGCTCGGCGTTCGCCGGCGAGCTGGTCGACGTGCTGGCCGTCGACGGTGAGCGCCTCGCCCCCAGCGAGCCGGTCGCCTGGCTGCGGAGCGCCTGAGTGGGCTCGACGATCACCGGATGGGGTACCTCGCTCCCGGAGAAGGTCCTCACCAACGTCGATCTCGAGGGTTGGCTCGACACGAGTGACGAGTGGATCCAGGAGCGCACGGGGATCCGCGAGCGCCGGGTGGGCGGGGTCACCTCCGCCATGGCGGTCGAGGCCGCCCAGAAGGCCATGGACCGGGCGGCGATCGCCCCCGAGGACGTCGACGTCCTCGTCGTGGCCACGACCACCCCGGACCAGACCGTGCCCGCCACCGCGTCCACGGTCCAGGAGGCACTGGGCCTGGACTGCGGTGCCTTCGACCTCAACGCCGCCTGCTCCGGCTTCGTCTACGCCCTCGTGGTGGCCCACGGCCTCCTCGCCGTCGGGCACCGGTGCGCCCTCGTCGTCGGCGCCGACGCGCTGAGCCGCATCACCGACTGGGAGGACCGGGGCACCGCCATCCTGTTCGGCGACGCCGGCGGCGCCGTGGTCCTCCAGGCCGCGGCCGACGACGGCCTCCTGGCCTGGGATCTCTCCTCGGACGGCACCGGCCGCGACCTGCTCTACGCCGATGTCGGCGACACGATGAAGATGGACGGCCGGGAGGTCTACCGCCGGGCCGTGCGCATCATCGTCACCAGCGCCGAGCGCACCCTCGAGCGGGCCGGGATCGGCGTCGAGGACCTGGCCCTGCTGGTCCCCCACCAGGCCAACCAGCGCATCATGGACGCCGCCTGCCGCCGCCTCGGCGTGGCCGACGAACGGGTGATGTCCGTCCTGGAGCGCACGGGCAACACCTCGGCGGCCTCCATCCCGTTCGCCCTCGCCGAAGCTGCGGACGAGGGCCGACTGGCCGACGGCGACATCGTCCTGCTCGTCGGCTTCGGGGCCGGCATGACCGGAGCCAGCGCCCTGATCCGTTGGGGTGGGCCCCCCTCGTGACCGATGGCCGCGTCGCCCTCGTCACCGGTGGGAACCGGGGCATCGGCCTGGCCTGCGCGCGGACCCTGGCCGACGCGGGCCACCGGGTCGCCATCACCTACCGCACCGAGCGGCCCGACGAGCCGGGCCTGTTCCCCGTCGCCTGCGATGTGACCGACACCGCCTCGGTCACCGCCGCCTTCGCCGCCGTCGAGGCCGAGCTCGGACCCGTCGAGATCCTCGTGTCGGCCGCCGGGCTCAACGCCGACACCCTCCTGCTGATGATGAAGGAGGACGACTTCACCCGGGTGCTGGACGCAAACCTCACCGGCGCCTTTCGGGTGGCCAAGGCGGCGGCCAAGCGCATGCTGCGGGGCCGCTGGGGCCGGATCATCTTCGTGGGCTCGGTCGTCGGCCAGATCGGATCGGCCGGCCAGACCAACTACGCCGCCAGCAAGGCCGGGTTGCTGGGGTTCGCCCGCTCCCTGGCCCGAGAGCTCGCCCCCCGCTCGATCACCGTCAACGTGGTCAGCCCCGGACCGATCGACACCGACATGCTGCGGGCCTTGACCGACGACCAGCGGGCCCTGCTCACCTCGGTCGTGCCCCTCGCCCGCGTCGGCCGACCCGAGGAGGTGGCCGCCGCGGTGGCCTTCCTCGCCTCGGACGACGCGGCCTACGTGACCGGCGCCAACCTGCCCGTCGACGGCGGCTTGGGCATGGGCGTGGGAAGCTGACCGCCACAACCGCGATGATCCGACCGAAGCAATCCCCCAGACAGGAGAAGACCCCCCGTGAGCGATGATCTGTTCGAGCGCTTCAAGGGCCACGCCGTGACGGTGCTGGCCGTGGACGCCGACAAGGTGACCCTCGAGGCCAACTTCGCCGACGACCTCGACGCCGACAGCCTCGACCTCGTCGAGCTGGTCATGGCCCTCGAGGACGAGTTCGACGTCAGCATCGAGGAGGAGGAGCTGGAGGGCATCGCCACGGTGTCCCAGGCCGTCGACCTCGTGCGCTCCAAGCTCTGATCATGCAGGGACGACGCGTCGTCGTCACCGGCACCGGGGTCGTCTCCCCCGTGGGCCTCGGCGCCCGGGCCTTCTGGGCCGCGCTCCTCGGGCCGGCGGACGTGGGCCAGACCCGGGAGATCCAGGACTGGGACCCGTCCCCGTGGTTCGACGGACCCAAGGACGCGCGCCGGGCCGACCGCTTCACCCAGCTCGCCGCGGGTGCCGCCGGACTGGCCCTCGATCAGTCCGGCGACCCCGGCGGGGACCCGGATCGCATCGGCGTGCTGATCGGCACGGGCATCGGCGGCCTCCACACCCTCGAGGAGCAGGTCGAGGTCAACCGGGTGCGCGGCCCGCAGCGGGTGTCACCGTTCATGATCCCGATGCTCATGCCCAACGCCGCCGCCGCCCGGGTCTCCATGCGCTACGGCTTCCGCGGTCCGTGTGAGACCACGGTCACGGCGTGCGCAGCCGGGACCCACTCGATCGGCAATGCCGCCCGCCTGATCTTCACCGGCCGCTGTGACGCCGTGGTCACCGGTGGCACCGAGAGCTCGATCACCACCACCGGGGTCGCCGGGTTCGAGAACATGACCGCCCTGTCGACCTCCGGCGTGTCCCGCCCCTTCGACAAGGACCGGGACGGCTTCGTGATGGCCGAGGGCGCCGGGGTCCTCGTGCTCGAGGAGCTCGAGCACGCCCGGGCCCGCGGTGCGGTGCCCCTGGCCGAGGTGCTCGGCTCGGCCAGCACCGCCGACGCCCACCACATCACCGCCCCCTCCCCCGGCGGGTCAGGAGCGGTCACCTGCATGGAGTTGGCCCTGGCCGACGCCGGGATCAATCCCGAGGACGTGGTCCAGGTCAACGCCCACGGCACCTCGACCCCCCTCAACGACGCCGCCGAAGCGGAGGCGATCGTGAAGGTGTTCGGGACCAAGGGCCCGGCGGTCACCTCGATCAAGGGGGTCACCGGCCACAGCCTGGGCGCGGCCGGCGCCCTCGAGGCCGCCGCCGTCGTGCTGTCGATGCAGCACGGCCACATCCCGCCGACGGCCAACCACGTGGCGGCCGAGGACGACCTCGCACCCATCGACGTGGTCACCGGCGAGGGGCGGGACTGGACCCCGGGTCCGACCCTCTCCAACTCCTTCGGCTTCGGCGGCCACAACGGCTGCGTGGTCTTCGGTCCCGCTCCGGAGGCGTAGACCGAGGACCGGCTCAGGCCTCCGGCAGCTCGGAGCGGTTCACCGCCAGGAAGAACAGGCCGGTCTCACAGGCCAGCTCGCCGTCGACGGTCGCCCGGCCCCGGCCCTTGCCCGCCCGCTTCGAGCGTTGGGTCAGCTCGACCTCCAGGTCGATGACGTCGCCGGGTCGCACCGCCCGCCGGAACCGGGCCTTGTCGATGCCGCCGAACAGGGGGATGTCGCCTTCCTCGCCGTCCGTGGCCATCGCCGCCGCCGCACCGACCTGGGCGATGGCCTCCACCAGCAGCACGCCGGGGACCACGGGGAAGCCCGGGAAGTGGCCCCCGAAGAAGGCCTCGTCGCCCGTCGGCGTCCATCGCCCCCGGGCCCGCTCGTTCGGGACGATCTCGAGCAGCTCGTCCACCAGCAGGAACGGCGGCCGGTGGGGGATGAGCTCCTCGGGACGCGGCATCGGATCGCCCGGCGCCCACCGCCCGTTGGTCACGACGCCAGGGCCGCCAGGAACTTGGTGGGCGTGTCCTTGGGGCTGACCTTGTACCAGGCCTCCTGGATCTTCCCGTTGCCGCCCACCAGGAACGACGACCGGATGATGCCCATGTAGGTCCGGCCGTAGTTCTTCTTCTCGCCCCAGACCCCGTAGGCCTCGGCCACCGTGTGCTCGGGGTCCGACAGCAGGGTGAAGCCCAGCCCGTACTTCTCGTCGAACTTGGCCAGCTTCGGGGGCAGGTCGGGGCTGATGCCCAGGACCACGGCGTCACCGATGTCGCCCAGGACGTCCCGCAGGCCACAGGACTGGGTCGTGCAGCCCGGCGTGTCGGCCTTCGGGTAGAAGTACACGAGGACGGGCCGGCCCTTGAAGTCCGCCAGCTTCACCTTCTCGCCGTTCTGGTCCAGCAGGGCGATGGGCGGGGCCTTGTCGCCGGCCTCGAGTCGTGTGGGATCAGCCATGCGGCGCAACGTAGCCGCCACCGCCGTGGTCCCGACCCACGAGCCGACCGTCCTGGAGATCGAGCACCCGGTCGGCGCCGGCGAAGGCGATCGCATCGTGGGTGGCGAGGACACAGGCCGTTCCGGCGCCGGCGAGGTCCCCGAGCAGGACCATCATCGCCTCGGCCCACTCCCGGTTCTGGTGCGAGATCGGCTCGTCGGCGACGAGGAGACGCGGTCGGACCACCGCGGCCCGGGCCAGGGCCGCCCGCTGCTGCTCCCCGAGCGAGACCTCCTCCGGGTAGCGGTCCGCCAAGGACGCCACACCGAGCCGGGCCATCAACTCGGCGGGGTCCTGGTCGGCCCCCTCGGGCGCCAGGCGCAGCGGCAACCCGACGTTCTCCGCCAAGGTCAGCTCCTCGAGCAGCCCCAAGGACTGCGGCAGGACCGCCAGATCGCGCCAACCGCACCCGGTCGGGGCGACCTCGGCGCCACCGAAGCCGACGGTGCCGGCGTCGGCCTGCTCCCAACCGGCGAGGACCATCAGCAAGGTGGTCTTGCCCGAGCCCGAGCGACCGGCGATGGCGACGACCTCGCCCGGACCGACGGTGAGGTCCACGCCGTCCAGCACCGTCGACGGTCCCGCCGGGGTCGGGAAGGACTTCCGCACCCCGGCGAGGGTGAGCACCGGACGGGCGGCGGCGTCGGTCACGGGACCACCCGGCCGTTGCGCAACGCGATGACCCGGTCCGCCTCCGCCACCACCGTGGCATCGTGCGACGCCACGACGAGGGTCGTGCCGAGCCCCACCAGGCCGCGCATGATCGAGACCAGGTGGGCCGCCGATTCGGCATCGAGCTCGGCCGTCGGCTCGTCGGCCAACAGCAGGGTGGGACGACCGATCGCCCCGGCGGCGAAGGCCACCCGCTGCTGCTCGCCTCCGGACAGCTCCGCCGGGAGCGCATCCCGCCGATCGGTGAGCCCGACCGCGTCCAGAAGGGCCGGGGCCTCGGACGCGTCGACGCCCCGCAGGCGCGCCGCCAGTTCCACCTGCTCGACGGCGCGGAGGTGGCCCACCAGGTTGTCGGCCGGGTCCTGGAGCACGAAGCCGAGGGCTCGGCGACGCAACCACCGCCGCTGGCGCGACCGCAGGCGGGTGATGTCGCGGCCCGCCAGCTCGACGGATCCCGCCTGCGGTTGCTCGAGACCGGCCAGGACCCGCAACAGCGAGGACTTCCCCGAGCCGGAGGGCCCGCTGATGACGGTGAACCGCCCCCCTTCGACCTCGACGTCGACGCCGGCGAGGGCGGGCACCGCCCCCGACGCCGGCCGGTAGACCAGGTCCAGGGCCCGACCGCGGGCGGCCGGCTCAGGACCCGGCACGGAGCACCTCCACCGGGTCGTCGCGGTCGGTGGCCCGCTGGGCGAGCGCCGCGGCGACCCCACACAGCACCAGGACGGCGAGGCCCACCCCGATCAGGACGCCGGTCGCCGGCCGCAGCAGGGCTACGGGACGGACCAACGGCAGGGGGTCGATGCGCTCGAGGGCCACGGACGCACCGACGACGGCCACGACCAGACCCAGCCAGCAGCCGACCCCCACCCCCGCCAGCACCTCGACCAGGAGGGCCCGCCGGTGCTGGCGCCGCGAGAGGCCCATGCGTCGGGCGAAGGCGTACGCCAGGACCCGACCCCGGCGGCGGGCGTCGAAGTAGACCGCCACACCGCCGACGACCAGCAGCGCCGCCGCGACCGCCAGCGAGCGCATGAAGCCGAAGGTCTGCGACACCGTCAGGAACGCCATCGCATCCACCACGTTGGCGGCCGTCGTCGGCTCCTCGTAGCTCGTCCTCGCGTCGTCCAGGACCCCGAGGACCTCGGTTCGCTCCCCGCGGATCCACACTTCTCGGGCCCGACTGCTGAGGCCGAGGTCCTCCAGGGCGTCGGCCGGGACGAACAGGGCCGCGCTGCCCCGGCGCATCCCTGGGAACGCCTGCACCTCGGCGACCTCGGCGACCTCGAGCTCAGTGGTCCCCGACGTGACGATGCCCGCGGCCGCCGTGGCCCGGAGCTCAGCGCCCACCAGGACCGCCGGCACCCGACCGTCGGCCCGCGGCACCGAGAACCGGTCGAGGATCTCCGGCAGCGACACCGAGGCCAAGCTGGGGTTCCAGAAGGCGGCCTGGGCGAAGGTCGCGGGGTCGATGGCGAACACGTTGACCTGCACCCGCTCGCCCACATCCACCCACGCGCTGCTGTAGTAGCCGACCGAGGTCGATCGGTCCGCCAGTGCGGCCGGGATCGGCGCATCCGGTGGGATCCGGACGACCACGTCGCTGCCGAGGTACGCCTGGGCTTTGGCGTGCAACGAGGCATCCATCGAGCGGTGGACCGTGGCCGCGTAGCCGAACACGCCGGTCGCCAGAGCCGATGCGGCCACCATCCCGATCACGGCGCCCCGGTGGCGGGCGACCCGGCGCACGGCCAGGAACAGGGCGCTCGGCCAGCGCCGGCTGGCGGGGCCCAGCGGGCCGAGGGCCAGCCCGAGGAGGCGGGCGGCCACCGCCACCATCGTGGTCAGGAACAGCACCGGGAACATCAGCCCGAGGACGTCGATGCGGCTCACCCGCGCGCCGCGGCTGACCGGGACCCCCCAGTGCTCGAGGCGCCGGAAGGACACGACCGTGAGCAACCCGAGGGCCACCTCCCAGGGCACGAAGCGGAGCCCGCGACGGCGGCGATGCCCCGCCGGGCCGATGGTGACCCGCACGGCCACCACCGAGCCGACCACGAGGGCCGACGCCACGAAGGCGATCACCCCCACCCATCCGGCCCGCCCTACTGCCGCGGGTTCGAGCGTCGCCGACGGACCCACCCCCACGACCAGCCCGTAGGCCAGGCCCACGCCGAGCGCCGTGCCGATCAGCAGCCCGCCCACGAGCTCCAGCACCGCCTTCACCCCGATCGCGGCCGGCGACACCCCTCGCACGGTCAGGAGGGCGACCTCGCGGCGACGGCGGTCACACCAGAGCAGGGCCGTGGCGGCCACCAGACCGGCACCGGCGAGGGCGGCGAGGACCGCTACCGGCCAGACCCCGCCGCCGACCGCGGTCTGGATGCTGCGAGCCCGGTCGGCCACGAACGGCACCGAGGACTCGAAGTAGCGCTCGACGAACCCATCCGCGTTCGGCGGCTCGACCTGCTGGCCGCTCAGCGCCCCCCGACCGTCGTCCTCGGTGACCTCGGCCCGGTCGCGGCACCACGTCAGCTCGGCCGCAATCGCACTGTCGCACTCGAGATCCGCCACGAGGTCCCGGGCGGCGGTCACGGTGACCTCATCCCGCAACGGCGCCTCCCAGCCGGCTTCCACCAACTCGGACACCGCGGTCGCCTCGAGGTCCAGCCACGTCTCCCGATCGGCGATCAGGACCGGTGGCGGCGGCTCGAGGTCGGCGCCCTGCAGGAGCAGATCCGGCCGGTGGGCGCACCAGAACGGGTCGGTGATGGTGCCGGCCGACAGGTCCCGGTACACGCCCGTGACCGGGGTCCGGATGCCTCCCACGACCGCTTCGGTGCTGGCTCCGACGCCGGTCAACGCCACCGTCCGGTCGCTCACCCACACGCCCTGTGACCTCTCGGTCGGCTCGACGACATCCAGGTGGGTGACGGCGTCGTCCCGGAAGAGCACGACGACCGGCGTCCGTTCCGAGGGCCCGGGGCCTTCCAACACGGTCTCGATCCGTCCCCACTGGATCGACGGGCCGAGCTCGTCGACCAGCGGCGTGAAGGGATCCGGGGCGTCCAACCGTGAACCGGGTCCCGGCGGGATGACATAGGTCGCCCCCGTGTCCCGTGGGCAACGCTCGGCCGCCTGCAGCGCCACCGCCTCGGTCCCGGCCGAGGAGAGGAAGAGGGGGACCGCCGCCAGCGACGCCGCCAGGACCGCACCGGCGCCTGCGGTCGACACCAGGAGCCCCGGCCGACGCCAGAGCAGCCAGGGGGCCCGGCGCCACGGGGCCGAGCCCAGCGTGGCGATCGCGGCCCGGGCCCGTGCGCCCCAGGAGGCCGAAAGGGGCTCCACCTACGCCCAAGACCGACAAGGAGGGTCGGTCGGGTCAGCCACCGGCGCAAGGTAGCCGCGGGCGACGGTCAGCCTGTGGCGAAGGCCGACCACGCCGAAGCCAGACGGGAGACCCCCTCGCGGAGCTCCTCCGGCGGCCCGGCGAAGGAGAGCCGGAGGCGGTCCCGGTGCGCCCCGGTGACCGAGAGGGCCTCGGCGGTGGCGACGGCCACACCTTGGCGCAACGCGACCTGGGCGAAGGGGTCAGCCACGGGTGCCGGCAGCCGGACCCACACCGACAGGCCACCCTGGGGCTCGGTCCAGGACCAGTCCGGCAGGGCCTCGGCCAGCCCCCGGGCCAGGACCGCGTAGCGACCCTGGAGCTTGGCCCGCCGATTGGCCAGGAACGCCGTCAGTCCGGGCGAGGCCAGCAGCCGCTCGGCCAGGATCTGGCTGACCACCGACGACCCGAGGTCATGGGTGGCCTTCACCCGGGCGAAGCGCAGGGCCACGGGCTCGGAGGCCCGGACGAAACCCAGCCGGAGCCCGCCCCAGAGCAGCTTGCTCAAGGACCCGACCACCGCCGTGGGATGGCTCGGGACCAGAGCCGCCAGCGGGGGCGGTCCCGGGGCCCACGCGAGGCCGGCCAGCGCCAGGTCCTCCACCAGGGGCACCCGCGAGGCCACCAGCAGGTCGGCGACCTCTCGTCGCCGCTCTCGGGGCAGCACCAGACCGGTCGGGCTGTGCGGCCCGGTCTGCAGGTACGCCATGGCGGGATGGGCGGCGAACGCTTCGGCCAGGGGTCCGGGACGAGGCCCGCCGTGGTCCACCGGGAGCCCCACCAGGGCGGCGCCGGCCGCCGTGAAAGCCGACAGCGCGCCGGGATAGGTCGGGTCGTCGAGCGCCACGCGGTCCCCAGGACGGATCCAGCAGGAGGCCGCGAGGCTGAGGGCCTGTTGGGCGCCGGTCGTGATCACGATCTGCTCGGGTGTCGACGGCAGGCCCCACCCCCCGAGCAGGTCGGCCACGGCCCGGCGCAGGCCGAGTCGACCCCAGGGCCCGTAGCCGGCGTCGGGGACCTCGCTCAGCAGGTCGCCGGTGGTGACCCCCGCCTCGGGGAGGCCGGCGCCGTCGTGGAGCACCGAGATGGAGAGGTCGATCAACTGGTCGGTCGGCTCCGCTGAGCGGGCCACGAGGCGGGCCACCAGGGCCGAGCCCTCCCGACCCGCGGGCAGGCCCACGGCGGCCGAACCCACCGCAAAGGTCCCGCTGCCCACCCGGCGTTCGATCAAGCCGTCGGCCACGAGGAGGTCGTACGCCGTGACCGCCGTGCCCCGACTGACCCGCAGGGCCGCCGCCAGCGCCCGCTCCGACGGTAGACGGGCGCCCGGCACCACCGCTCCCCGCTCGATGGCCCGGGTCAGGGCCACCACCAGGCGCCGGAACAGCGGTCCCCCACCCACCGACCAGTCGCCCAGCTCGTCCACCACCCGGCGGACCTCGGCCGCCCGGGTCGGTCGGTCCGAGGGCGGCGGTTGGTCCACTCCCGACAAAGTGGCCCTGTTGCTCATGGTCCACTTGTGACACAGTCCGGACCCATGCGCAAGACCGCGACCGCCCCGACCGCAACGATGCCGTCCTCCGGCGCGGCCGAGCGGGTGGGCTCTTCGGCCGTTCGCGACCTGCTCCACCTGACCCAGCGACCCGAGGTGATCTCCCTGGCGGGGGGCCTGCCCAGCCCGGACGGCTTTCCGGTCGAGGCCATCCGCGAGGCCACCGACGCCGTCCTCGCGAGCGGATCCCGCGACGCCCTGCAGTACTCCACCACCGAGGGGCACCCCGGTCTGCGGGCGTGGGTCGCGGACCGGTGCCCGGCCCCCACGGACCCCGACCAGGTCCTGGTCACCCACGGCTCACAGCAGGCCCTGGACCTGCTCGTGCGGGCCACGGTGGCCCCCGGCGCCACGATCGCGCTGGCGGACCCCGGCTACGTGGGCGCCCTCCAGGTCTTCCGCCTCGCGGGGGCCGACCTGGCCGGGATCCCCGCCGACGGCGACGGCCTGCAGGTCGACGTCCTGGCCCAGCGCCTCGCCGGTGGCCTCCGCCCGGCGCTGGTCTACGTGGTCGCCGAGTTCGACAACCCCTCGGGGGTGACCCTGGCCACCGAACGGCGGACCGAACTGGCCCATTTGGCGGACCGCTACGGCTTCCTGATCGTCGACGACGACCCCTACGGCGCCCTGCGGTGGTCCGGCCCCCACCGACCGGCGCTCAGCACGCTGTCGGACCGGGTCGTCACCCTCGGCACCACCTCCAAGATCCTCGCCCCGGGCCTGCGGGTGGGCTGGGTGGTCGCCCCGGCCCCACTGGCCGCCCGCCTGGTGGTGCTCAAGCAGGCAACGGACCTCCACACGTCCAGCCTCAACCAGGCCGTCGTCACCGCCGTCCTGACCCGCCCCGGTTTCCTGGAACCGCACCTGACGGGACTCCGAGAGCGCTACCGCACCCAGAGCGAGGCCCTCCAGGCCGCCCTGGCCGACCGTCTGGCCGGTCGCATCGCCCTCCACGCCCCCGAGGGCGGCATGTTCCTGTGGGGTCGGCTGACCGACGGCACCGACACCGCCGTCCTGCTGGCCCGGGCCCTCGAGGCCGGCATGGCCTTCGTCCCCGGGAACGCCTTCTCGGTCCAGGACCCGCACCGGTCCGGGCTACGGCTGTCCTTCGCCACCGAGGGCCCCGCCGCCCTGGTCGAGGCCGTGGACCGCCTGGCGATCGCCCTGGGGACCTGAGCCCGGACGCGCCACGGGGGCGGCCCGGAGGCCGCCCCCGTGAGCCGGAATCGTGGCGTCAGCCCTTGGCGGCGGCCTTGAGCTTCGAACCCGCCGAGACCTTGGCCGCGTTGGTGGCCGCGATCTCGATGGTCGCCCCCGTCTGCGGGTTGCGACCCGTTCGGGCCGACCGGAAGGTCTGCTCGATGGACAGGAAACCCGGGATGGTGATCTTGTCCCCGGAACCGACCGCCCCGTAGGCGACCTCGGCGAAACCGTCGATCACTGCCCCCACATCCGCCTTGCTGACGCCACTCTTCTCAGCGATGGCGTCGATCAGCTCACTCTTGTTCATTGCACCCTCCTGGGCTTGGTCGGACGATCGGGTCGGTCCCGAAACGAACCGTCTGGAGGCCACGCGAGTCGATTTGACCCCCCAAAGTCAAGCATTTCCGCCATCCAGGGCGTTTCGGAAGGTCCCGACGAGGTCCGCCGCCTCGGCCACGGAGGCCCCTTCGACCAGCCGACGAACCAGGGCCGAGCCGACCACGACGCCATCGGCGACGGTGCAGGCCTCGACGGCTTGGGCAGGCGTGGAGACCCCCACGCCGATGAGCACCGGCTTGTCGGTCACCGCCTTGAGGCGCCGGGCCACCTCCACGGCGGTCGCGGCAAGGGCGTCCCGCTCGCCGGTGATGCCCAGCAGGCCGACGCCGTAGACGAAGCCGCGGGAGCGGGCGCAGATGCGCTCGAGGCGCTCGGGCGGAGTGGTCGGCGCGGCGAGCAGCACGGTCTCGATGCCGGCCCGGTCCGCCGCCCGGGCCCAGTGGCCGACCTCGTCGAGGGGCAGGTCCGGCAGGATCGCCGCCGCCACCCCGGCGTGGGCCAGGTCGTCGGCGCAGCGCTGGTGGCCCCAACGGAAGACCAGGTTGTAGTAGGTCATCACGGCCAGCGGCACGGGTGACTCCCGCTCGGCCAGCTCGGCCACGATCGACCGCGGGGTGGCGCCGGCGGCGAGGGCCCGTTCCGAGGACGCCTGGATGACCGGGCCGTCCATGACCGGGTCCGAGAAGGGGATGCCGATCTCCAGGGCATCGGCCCCGGCCTCGGCGAGGGGGTCGAGCAGCCCGGTCCAGCCCGGGAGGCCGCCGGTGATGTACGGCACCAGCAGCTTGCGGCCCGCGTCCCGGCCCGCCCGCAGCGCGGCCTCCAACCCACCGATCGTGTCCGGCGCCGGTGGGACCGGCACCACGACCTCACCCATCCGCGTCAGCCACGGAGCTCAGCCACCTGGGCCACGTCCTTGTCGCCCCGACCCGACAGGTTCAACAGCACGGTCCGCCCGGCCAGGGCGGCCCGTTCCCGGGCGATCCAGGCCAGCGCGTGGGCCGACTCCAGGGCGGTGATGATCCCCTCGGTGCGGCCGAGCAGGAAGAACGCGTCCAGGACCTCGTCGTCGGTGACGGTCTCGTAACGGGCCCGGCCGATGTCGGCGAGGTGGGCGTGCTCGGGGCCGACGCCGGGGTAGTCGAGCCCGGCGGACACCGACTGGGCCTCCTGGACCTGACCGTCCTCGTCCTGCAGCAGGAACGAGGTGCTGCCGTGCACCACCCCCGGCACACCGTGGCCCACCGCCGCCCCACCGGCGGGCTCGACGCCGATCAGCTCGACGCTCGGGTCGTCGACGAAGCCCGAGAAGATGGCGATGGCGTTGGAGCCGCCGCCGACACAGGCCACCACGACATCGGGCAGCGCGCCGGTCCGGTCGAGGATCTGGGCCCGGGCCTCGGTGCCCACCACCCGGTGCAGCTCCCGCACCATCCACGGGTACGGGTGCGGTCCCATCACCGAGCCGAGGCAGTAGTGGCTGGTCTCCACGGTGGCCACCCAGTCCCGCATGGCCTCGTTGACCGCGTCCTTCAGCGTGCGACTGCCCGAGGTGGCCGGTCGGACCTCTGCGCCCAACATCTGCATGCGGAAGACGTTGAGCTCCTGGCGGGCGATGTCGACCTCGCCCATGTAGACCAAGCACTCCAACCCGAGCAGCGCGGCAGCCGTGGCGGTGGCCACGCCGTGCTGGCCGGCGCCGGTCTCAGCCACCAGGCGTCGCTTGCCCATGCGCTTGGCCAGCAGGGCCTGACCCAGCACGTTGTTGATCTTGTGGGAGCCCGTGTGGTTGAGGTCCTCGCGCTTGAGGAAGATCCGGCAGCCCAGCTCCTCGCCCAGCCGCGCGCACTCGGTGAGGATCGACGGGCGCCCGGCGTAGTCCCGCAACAGGTCATCCAGCTCGGCGCGGAACGCGGGATCGGCCCAGGCCTCGCTGAAGGCGGCCTCGAGCTCCTCACAGGCCGGGATCAGGGTCTCGGGCACGAAGCGCCCGCCGAACCGGCCGAACCGGCCGTCGGGGCCCGGGGTGGGCATCAGGGAAGGTGTGCTCACCAGCCGGTCTCCGCTTCCCAGTCGTAGATGCCCCGCCCGCTGCGGTCCTCGTACTCGTCCTCGGGCGCCGCGGCCCGGGCCGCCTTGACGAAGGCCCGCACCTTGGTCGGGTCCTTGCGCCCCGGCGCCGCCTCGACCCCACTGGACACGTCGACGCCCCAG
>JACDJC010002438.1_pt1 | contig 14663 bp, 11 predicted proteins | sample 7454191 | NCBI WGS metagenome assembly JACDJC01 (sample SAMN14253291, study PRJNA609438) | sludge metagenome | isolation source: sludge after 25d culture with pyrite and EDTA | collected 2018-12-20 | reverse complement strand
CTCGCTGGATCAAGGCCCTGATCAAGTTCGGCTACCTCAGCCAGCCACTACGTACCTGAGCAGATCGGCAGTCGCTCCGACACCATGGCCTTGATCGGCCAGGGGTACGTTTGAACAAAAAATTGTCTCTTTCACATTAAAATTCATCCGGACAGAAGAGGGGACGTGTTCAAGGACACAGGCCTTTTTGCGCCTGGCATTCCAGAGTACTCGCCATCCGCAGCAACGCGCGGCCTTGTCCATGTCTGGCCGTCATGAGCGTCCCCACGGGAACGCCGCGCGTCAATCCCGGCACGCTGATGCTCGGTAGCCCGAAGCGGTTGGCAATCTCGGTGTAAGCAAAAGACTGCTGGTTCGTTTTCAGGTAGTGTTCCTGGTCGCGCAGGGCTGCAAGCGGTGGTGGATAAATGGGCGAGGTTGGTGTCAGAAGCGCGTCAAACCCTTCAAGCGCCTTTTCATAGTCGAGCGCCAGGCGCTCGAGCTGCCAGCGTGCACGCACATACTCGTGGGCTGCCACGTAGCGCCCTTGCTCGATGCGCTGTCGAATGAGGGGGTCATAGCGCGCGCCATAGTGTTGCAGGTAGTGCTCGTGGATGGCATAGGCCTCCGCCGCGATCAAGCGGCCCTCGCCGCAGATCGCTCCGGCCTGTCGCAGTGGCACACAGGGCGCGCGCACGATTTGCGCACCGAGCGCCTGCAGACGCTCGACAGCTCCCTCGAAGGCTTCCAGCACGCGCGCTTCGGGCTGCGCGAGCAGGATCTCATCCGGTACCAGGAAGCGATAGGCCGATGGATTCACGATATGTTGGCAGGTCTGCCTGTCGATTCGATCCAGGTCGAGTGCTTCGACCGCTTCGAGGCAATGCTGTGCGCTCGATGCCATGATGCCTGCGGTATCAAAGGTGGGTGCGAGCCCGAGCAGCCCGCCGGATGGCCAGGCGCCATGAGAGGGGATGTACCCCGCCACTCCGCAGAATCCAGCGGGGATGCGCGCGGAACCGCTCGTGTCAGTGCAAAGAGCAAGATCCGCAAACTGCCGCGCCACCGATACGGCGGCACCTGAACTGGATCCGCCGGCCACACAAGCCTCGTCGGGCAACAAGGGCGTCAGCGGTGTGCCATAGGCGTCGTTCACGCCGAGCGCCCCGTAGGCAAACTCCGTCATGTTGGTCTGACCGAGCAGGATGGCACCCGCCGCCCTGAGCGCCTGGACCATGTCCGCGTCAGACGCGGCGGCCGGCAAATCCCTGAGTGCGACGGAACCCGCGTGGCTGACCCAACCCTGTACGTCGAAACAGGCTTTCACCGTGCACACACGCCCGGCGAGTGGCTTTGCCGCATCCGGCGCCCGTTTGCGTTCTTGCCCCTTCGCTGCCACCCGGGCCTCTGTGGCTTCGAGCCGCGTGAAGACCAGGTCCCGAACGTCCGGTTGCGCGTTGATGCGGCGCAGGCAGGCTTCAAGGTGATCGGATATTGACATCTGCTTTTCAGCACCCGCTGCTATTTCACTTCCACTGCACCTTTTCCGGATACAGGCCATGAGAACCGGCATAGCGTGCGACGTCTGGCGAACTCCAGCCTTCGAGCAGCTTCTCTGGAACCTTGTAGACCTCGACCCCCAACGGATGGCAGACATCGATCGGATCCCGTGCGTCGGGGCCCCACAGCGGCACCGACAAGTCTCCGCCTGGACACGTCGATAGTGCACACAGGAGATCGATCTCGGCGAAAAATTCCAGAAAGTCGCCTTTGCGGGCTGGACTGGCCTTCATGAAATATTGGTCGTCGTCGTTCAGACCCGTGCACTGAAAGACGTTGAGCACATCGTGTACGTCGAACTCGGTAAGGCCATAAGGCATCACCGCGCGGGTCAGGTTGGAATGACAGTGGAAGTCGAAATCTTGCCCGGTCAGCATGCGATTCACATAGGGATCGCAACGCGTGCCCAGCAGGTCATGCAGGCGTCCCCCGTCGGCATCCGTTCCATAGCCGGCGAGCGTGTCCTTGGTGATGGTTGCCAGCGGGCGGAGGAACGGCAGCGTCGACCACAGGCGGTCATACGTGCTCACGTGTGCGCCTTGCAGCTGACGCGTGCGCGACGCCCACATACGTTCACGCGGATCATGCCGGTTCCACAGATTGAGATCCCCCACCTGCGCGGCCTCAACGACGGTGATGCGAAAGACATGCCCGGCCGGAACCTCCCAGGCACGGCCGCTGCGGATCGGAATGACAAATTTATCGACCAGCTCACGGTTGCGAGTGGATTCGCCGATACGCTCATAGAAGGCCTTATCCGCGTCAAGCGGAGACCCCGCGCTGGCTTGATAGGCCGCTGGATAATTACTCATTGCAATCGACTCCCTGAATACTCTTCATGCCACACCGGCTCTGTCCAAATGGGCAAAAAAACCTCGCACCGACTCGTTCGCGCTTTCGAGAAGCTCAGAAGGTGGGGCATCCACCACTTTCCTGCCGTCTTCCATGAACACCACCCGATCCGAGACCGACAGAGCGAAGCGCATTTCGTGCGTCACCACGATCATGGTCATTCCGCTATCTGCGAGCTGCCGCATGACGGCCAATACCTCATCGACCAGGGTGGGGTCCAGCGCGGAGGTCGGTTCATCGAACAACATGATTTCAGGGTCCAGCATCAACGCCCGGGCAATGGCCACCCGCTGCTGTTGGCCTCCGGAGAGTTGATGGGGATATTTCTTCGCCTGGTCCAATAGGCCAACCCGTGAAAGTTGATACATTGCGCGTTCCACGCATTCCCGTTTGGACTTGTAGAGATGATGGTACAAGGCGGCCATCATGACGTTATTGAGGATCGTCCGATTCGGAAATAAGTTGAAGCTTTGAAACACCATTCCTATGCGCCTGATTCCGGTTCTATAGGCCTTCGAATTGAGATCGTGCTTGCTGTCCAGGAACGGCTGCCCACTCAGCTCTATTTTCCCGCCATCAATGGGCTCCAGGCCATTGATCGTGCGAATCAAGGTGGTCTTGCCGGCACCAGAGGCTCCGATAATGGAAACAACTTCGCCGCGACGAAGCACTAAGTCAAGGTCTCGAAGTACCACATGTTGTCCGAAGCGCTTTTCGATGCCACTCAGCACCAAAAGTGGGTTCGTCGATGCGGCGGCTTTTCTGTCACCCACCTGAATTCCGGCGTTGGTACCGGATTTTTGTCCTTCAATTGCCGCGAGCATATCCGGCCGCGCGACGAAGACTCCAGGCTTTCGCCTGTTGACGTCCAGTGCACGCTCCACGAGGTTCATTCCCCGATCGAATGCGGTGACCACCAAGACATAATAAAATGCTACAGCCACCATGGTCTCAAAGACCAGAAAATTCTGTGTGTACAAACGCTGGCCAACCATCAGGATTTCAGTCAAGGATATGACAGATACCAGCGATACAAGCTTGATGATGGTAACCAGTTCATTGACCAGCGTTGGCAGCGCAATACGAAACGCTTGAGGTATGACGATGAGACGTTGTATGCCGATATATCGGAGGCCAAGGGCGCGGCCGGCCTCGTATTGGCCGCGATGGACGGATAGAATCCCACCGCGATGAATCTCGGCCATGTATCCGGTTTCACTCAGTACCAACGCGACCAATCCGGCATTGAATGCACTATGCAGCACCTCGCCCGTCCATGGATAAACCTGGGGCAGGTTGTACACAAATATGATCAGCACCAGCAGGGGCAGGCTTCGGTAAAACCATATATAGATCGTCGCGGGATACCGGACCAGTGGCCGAGTGCTTTGTTTCGCGAGGGCCAGGAAGAACCCCAGTATCATCGCCAAAACCCACGATGCCAAGCCAAGTTCGGCGACGATGACCGAAGCATGCCAGAAAGCCTTGTTGTGCAGCTGCTCGATCAGGTAGGTCCAGTCAAAGGTCATGCGGGCTCTTCTTGTGCCTGGTTCAAGTCGCCTGCCCGAAACTGTACGATCAGAACACCTGCCGGCGCACGACCGACAACGTCCCTGTCACCTGTCGCCTTGCAGCCGCGGCCGTCACGATGGCACAGCATTCCGGTGCTGGCTTCATTCATGCCCGCTTCAATCGCCAAGCACCGCTTTTACGTCAGCAGCATCTGCGGGCTGTACGCCATACTTGCTCAAGAGCTTCGAATAACTGCCATCCTCGCGCGCCTTATCCAAGGCTGCGGCAATGGCGTCTCGAAGTTTCGGCCGATCTTTTGCGACACCAAACGCAATGATGACCGGATAGAATGAATCCTTTGTTGTGACCACGAGCGTATCGGGCTCTCTGGCTGCCATGGATGTTGCCACCGCGCTGTCTTCGACCATTGCATCGGCAGCCCCGGATTTCAATGCAAGCAGGGCTTCCGGCGAGGTCGGGTACTCCAGCATCTTGGGCTGGGGCTTGTCTGCTTTCATGCATACATCCTTGGTGTCGCGCAGTATCTTCGGTATCCAGGACGCCCCTTGAATGTTACTTACCTGAAGCCCGCAGAGGTCGTCGATCGTTGCTGGTTTGCTCTTCGCTGTCTTGAGCGTAAGGATGGAGGATCCCGTTTTTGTGTAAGCCACGTAGTCGATTATTCGAGAACGCTCTTTAGTCACATACAGCGCGGAGGCCACAGCGTCGTAATGATGGGCCCGCAAACCGGGGATCAGCTGAGCAAACCGAATATCCATCATACGGACTGTACGGCCCATTTTGTTTGCCACCAGCCGGCTGATATCCGGATCGAGCCCAGCGGGCTGGCCGTCCTTGAAGTATCCGTACGGAGAGTATGTCATATCGTCCGCAACGACAAATTGATCGGGGGTCGTGAACGTTTGAGCCGACACGGGTAGCGCGCTGGAAGCCGCGACGGTCAGCGCAAGCGCAAGCATTTGCAGGGTGGCGGTGTGCGCACGGAACGTGCGACCACACACGAAATATCGATTCATAGCGTATCTCCATCCTTGATTGGCCAAGCCTCAAGTCTTGAGTCGGTGGATCGTTATGGCTGATGATCCTTTCATGTCCCGTTCCTTCCAAGCTTGGAATTGTTCAACAAAAATTGTTGAACAATTCCAGCGTAGTGAGACACTCCGGCGGAGGCAATAAGGGATTCCACTGACGAACTGCCGCTGACGCTGCCGGTGTAGACCATCCATGGTCCCCGCAATCTGCGGCCTGGCTTTTCGGGCGCAACGAAGGAAAAGATGACATCAGGATATCGCGCGCGTCCTGGATGTGAAGGGCTTCAATGCGTTCGAGGCTGGTTTTGGTTGACCACTGCCAAGCCTGTCGACGAGTTGCCTGCCGGGATGATCCCAATGGGCAAGCACCTGCCTGAGCGTAAACCCTGACTCACGACTGGTTGACATCCAGACAAAACAGCCATTAGTATTTGGCGATACCAATTTGGTCATACTAAAGTGGTAGAACCAAAAGAATGACTTATTGTTACGGGTTTCAATGTGGAGAGCATGATCATGGCAAGAAGAAAGCGCTTCAGCGGGTGGGGATACGAGGATCAGGGACCGGATCAGGAAGAGATCGATCACCTGCAGGCAACTTGGAGCCGCTGCTTCAAGGTGGATGCATTCGAGGCTACGCCGGCGCCCACTGAAGATGAAATTACCTTGCGCTCTCCCCGGATCACGATCCCAACGGCACTTGCGGACTTTTGCACGCATGACCACTATGAAAGGCTGGTGCATTGCTATGGAAAGTCGGTGCACGATCTGGCTCGCATGCTGCGGCGGGATTTCTCGAACCCGCCCGATGTCGTCGCCATGCCGCGCAACGAGCAAGAGGTGATCGATGTGCTCGACTGGTGCAACGCGTCCGAGGCCGTAGCCATTCCCTATGGCGGCGGCTCTTCGGTTCAGGGCGGGGTCGAAGCACCCAGTGGAGACGATCGCCCCGTGGTGACCATCGATCTGCGTCACTTGTCCAAGGTGCTGGAAGTCGACCCGGTGTCACAGGCTGCACGCATTCAGGCCGGTGTCTATGGCCCGGACATGGAGCGGCAACTCAAGCCCAGCGGTTTGTCCATGCGCTTCTACCCCCAGTCGTACGAGTTCTCCACCCTGGGCGGATGGATCGTCACGCGCGCCGCCGGCCACCACACCACGCTCAACACCCAGATCGACGATCTGGTCGAGAGCCTGCGAGTGGTCACCCCATCAGGCACTCTGGAGTCCAGGCGTATCCCCAAGTCCGGTGCCGGTACCAGTCCGGATCGCCTGTTCATCGGTTCCGAAGGCATTTTTGGTATTGTCACCGAGGCCTGGATGCGGCTGCAGCCACGGCCCACCCATCGCGCCTCGGCCTCGATACGCTTCAAAGATTTTTACGCCGGTGCAGATGCGGTGCGCGCGCTGGCCCAGTCCGGCCTGCATCCCTCCAACTGTCGTCTGGTCGAGGCTGATGAAGCGGCGTTCACGAGCGCCGGCGACGGTCAGGATGCCTTGCTGATCGTCGCCTTCGAGTCGGCCGATCATCCGCTGGATGCCTGGATGAACCGGGCCCTTGAATTGTGTGCAGATCATGGCGGCATCAATGACACTGCTCGCTCCGCTGACCCCCAGGCACATCGCAGCGGCGCTGCCGGTCAGTGGCGCAACACGTTCCTGCGCGCGCCGTTTTATCGTGAGTATTCAACGGCCTGCGCAGTCATGCGAGAAACGTTCGAATCTTCCGTAACCTGGGACCGCTTCAAGGATTTTCACAGTAATGTCAAGGACGCCATGTCGTCCGCCGTGAAGCGGATCACGGGGCGTCCCGGTCTGGTCACTTGCCGCTTCACTCACGTCTATTCCGATGGTCCGGCCCCATACTTCACCTATTACGGCCTGGGCGACAAGGAAAGGCTCTCAGAACAGCTCTGGGACATGAAGTGTGCGGCGTCCGACGCCCTCATCAGTCACGGAGGCACCATCACGCACCATCACTCGATCGGCCGGGACCATCGTCGCTGGTACGACCAGCAGCGTCCGGAACTGTTTGCCCGAGCGTTGCGGGCCGCGAAGCGCGAGTTGGACCCCAAGGGGCTGCTCAATCCGGGGGTGCTGATCGATCCATGAGAATTCCGATACAGACATGATCAATCAGAAGCGAGAGGCCTTATGAGCGGTAGCTTGGAACACATACGGGTGCTCGACCTGACCCGGATTCTGGCGGGTCCCTGGGCCACCCAGCTGTTTGCGGACATGGGGGCAGATGTCATCAAGATCGAACGACCCCATCGTGGCGATGACACTCGTGGGTGGGGCCCGCCCTATCCGCGGGATGTCGGCGGTCAGGATACCGCCGATGCCTCATATTTCCTGGCAGCCAACCGGGGCAAGAAATCGGTCACCGTCAATATTGCGACACCGCAGGGAGCCGGGATCGTCCGTGAGCTGGCCCGGCATTCTGACATCGTGCTGGAAAATTACAAGGTTGGGGACATGGCGCGCTACGGGCTGGATTATGCCAGTCTGAAAGCCATCAACCCGCGCCTGATCTATTGTTCGATTACCGGCTTCGGCCAGACGGGCCCATACAAGGATCGTGCGGGCTATGACTTCATCATCCAGGGCATGGGCGGTTTGATGAGCGTGACCGGAGATCCCGATCAGGTCGCTGGGGGAGGCCCCATGAAGGTGGGAGTACCCATCGCCGACCTCATGACCGGGATGTACGCTGCCACGGCCATTTTGGCTGCACTGGCGCATCGGGAAAGGACTGGCGAGGGTCAGTCGATCGACATGGCACTGCTCGATGTGCAGGTCGGCTTCCTGGCGAACCAGGGCATGAGCTATCTCACCACGGGGACGTCGCCCCGCCGAATGGGCAATGCCCATCCAACTATTGTGCCGTATCAGACATTTGCCACTTGCGACGGCGCCGTCAACCTGGGCGTTGGCAATGACGGCCAGTTCCAGAAATTTTGCCAGGTGGCCGGACTGGATACAGTGGCAGCGGATCCACGCTTCACAAGCCATTCGGCGCGCGTCATTCACCGTGAACAGTTGGTGCCCCGGGTGGCGGAAGCAATCGCCAGGCACTCGAGCGCCTACTGGGTCGACACGCTTGGCAAGCTGGGAATTCCGTGCGGACCGGTCAATGACCTGCAGGCGGTGTTCGAGGACCCCCAGGTGCAGGATCGAGGAATGAAGATCACCTTGCCCCACGCAGCAATCGGGCAAGTCGACTTGGTGGCCAATCCCATCAAGTTCTCGGGAACTCCCATCCGGTACGCCTTGCCTCCACCACAACTGGGCGAACACACGATGGAAGTCCTGTCGGAAATTCTGGGAATGGATGAGCCTGCAGTCGAGCGGTTGAGGGAGCAGGCGGTCATCTGAGGGAACCGGAACCCAAGTTGCAGAAAAACTCAAACGAGGAGACACAAAATGTTGAATGCTTCAAGTGGCCCGAGAGGGCTGGTTCGTGCCCTGTTGTCCATGGTGATCTTGAGCCTGTCGCTGGTCTCGATGACAGCCTACTCACAGAGTACCCCGAAAAAGCAATTGCTGGCGTTGGCCACCTCGAGCGTAGGGGGCGCCTGGTACCCATTTGGCGGTGCGCTGGCCAGCCTCGTTTCCAAAAAGGTGCCCTATCTGGACATCACTGCCGAAACCTCCGGCGGTGCGGCCGACAACATCTACCTGATCGACAAAGGCGAGGACGAATTCGCCATGACCACCACCGCCGATGCCTATAACGGCCTCCATGGCAAGGAGCCGTTCAAGAAGCCGCACAAGAACTTCAGTGCCGCGATGGGGTCGGGCGATGGGCTGTATTGGCAGCTGTACACCCTGAAGAAGACCGGTATTCGTTCCATCGAAGACCTGAAAGGCAAACGGGTCTCGCTCGGGGCGCCGGGTTCCATGGGAAATTCCGTAGGGAAAGCCGTCCTGGAAGCCTACGGCCTGATCGAGGGCAGGGATTGGACCGCCGAATATCTGTCCCGTGGTGAAGGGCCGGACGCCCTGCTTGATGGCAATGTGGATGCGGTGCTGGCCACGAGTTCCATTCCGACCGCCCCGGTCATCGACATCACCAGTCGTCAGAAATCCAATGTGGTCTTCCTGAATCCGGACCCGGACACGCTGGCAAAGCTGAAGGAAAAGTACCCCTATTGGCAGGACGCCACGATTCCCGGAGGAACCTACACTGGCTTTCCGGACGACATCCCGGGCTTGTTCGGAGTGACGACCATTCTGGTGGCCAGCAATGATCTGGACACCCAGACCGTCTACGACTTCGTGAAGGCCATCATTGAGAACAATTCGGAACTGGCGGAAATGAATCGACTTGGAAAGCTGTGGAGCCGCGATCATGCCCTCAATGGGGTCGAAGGCTTGCTTCCCCTGCATCCCGGGGCAAAGAAGTATTTCGAAGAAGCAGGCCTGTTGACGGCGGAAAAGCACTAGCCAGCCCATGAACGTTCCCGGCGGTGGTCGCAGGATCCAGCGTCCGGGGCGTGCCACTTACAACTGGACAATGGTAGGGGAGCCGCCATGAGGCCCGTCGACAAGATCATCACCGTGGTGGCCGTCTGCATGGCGCTGTTTCACTTGCAGACGGCCTACGCAGGGAGCCTCCCGGTATTGAAGCAGGTGTACATTCATCTGGGGTTCGTGTTTGTCCTGATTTTCCTGGCCAGACCCGTGTTCTGCACCGAGAGTCGCCTGGCCTGGCTACGGTGGCCAGTCGATGGGGGGCTTGCGCTCCTGACCCTGGCCTGCGTCGGATACATCGTGTTCAACTTCAGCGACATTGCCGCCCGGGGTACGGGCAATCCCACCGACACCACCATTTATTTCGGGATCCTTTTCACACTGGTGCTGCTCGAAGGGACGCGTCGCGTCATCGGGTTGGCGCTGCCGCTGATTTCCATCGTGTTCATCTTGTATGCGTATTTTGGACCCTACATGCCTGGCGTACTGGCACACCGCGCAATGAGCCTGGAGCGTCTGGCCTCGTCGTTCTATGTCTCCACCACCGGAATCGCGGGGACGCCCGCGCAGGTATCCAGTACGTATATCGCCTTGTTCGTGATCTTCGCGGGATTTCTCGAGGCCTCGGACGCGGGGAAATTTTTCATTGACTGGAGTTATGCCGCGCTTGCCTGGTTTCGCGGCGGGCCGGCCAAGGTCGCCATCATCGGCAGCTCTCTGATGGGCGCCATCAATGGTAGCGCGGTGGCGAATACTGTGTCCACGGGCACCTTCACGATTCCCGTGATGAAGCGCGCAGGGCTGCGGCCTGAATTCGCTGCCGCAGTGGAAGCCTCGGCATCCTCTGGGGGGCAACTCGTGCCTCCGGTCATGGGCGCGGCCGCGTTCATCATGGCGGAGCTGACCAACATCCCGTATGCCACGATCATGATCGCGGCGGCGGTTCCAGCCATTCTCTATTATGTTTCCCTGTTCCTGATGGTGGATTTCACGGTAGCCATCCAGGGGATTCGGGGGGTGCCACGATCCGAGCTGCCCAGCGCCGGCAGGATCTTTCTGAAGGGATGGTTTCTGACCATTCCACTGATCGTTTTGGTGTGGATGCTGGTGTTCCAGCAGTACTCGCCGATCAAGTCTGCGTTCTATGCAATCATTTCAGTGTTCTTCCTGAGCTTTTTTACGCCTGACCACAAGATGTGGCCTTCCCGGCTCATGCAGGCGCTTCGATCCGGCGGGATGGGGACACTGGAAGTGGCTGCGGCATGTGGCTGTGCCGGCATCATTCTTGCCGTCATGACGCTCAGTGGGCTGGCGCTGCAACTCTCCGGGATGCTGATCGACCTTTCGGGCGGAAATCTGCTGGTCCTGCTGGTGCTCACGATGATGATCTCGCTCGTGCTGGGCATGGGCCTTCCGACATCTGCGGTGTACATCATTCTGGCGGCGCTGGTCGTGCCGGCCATGATCAAGATGGGTGTTCCCACACTGGCTGCGCACCTTTTTGTCTTTTATTTCGGTGTTCTGGCCAATGTCACCCCGCCGGTGGCCCTTGCCGCCTATGCCGGTGCAGCCATTGCCAAGGCCAATTCCACGATTGCTGGAGTCCTGGCCTTTCGCTTGACGTTGTCGGGGTTCATCCTGCCCTTCATCTGGGTCTATGATCCCAGTTTGATCCTCGAAGGAAGTTACCTCGAGACTTTTCAGGTTTTTGTCCTGACCCTCATTGCGCTGGCTGCCCTGGCCTCGGCCATGACGGGATATTTTTTGGCATCAGGGCCGCTTGGTATCAAAGAGGCCTTTTGTTTACAGGGGCAATTCTGGTCATCGACCCGGGTATCGTCACTAATTTGATCGGGGTCATGCTGATCGTGCTCGCGTCGGCTTCAAGATGGGTGTTTGGCGGCCGTCGCATCAGCGCGGTCGGTACGGATGGATGAAAAGGTGTTTTGGATGCGACTGAAAGACTGCCATAATTTTCACGATTTTCGCACGCTGGCCAGGCGAAGGCTTCCGGGGCCGATCTTCAACTATATCGATGGCGCTGCCGATGACGAGATCACTTATCGCCGGAATACCGAATCCTTCAACAATGTCGATCTGGTCCCCAACATCCTGCGCGGGGTCGCCGAGCTGGATCTGTCGGTCGAGGTGCTGGGACAACGACTGGCTTTGCCGTTTTACTGCTCGCCCACTGCCGTGCAGCGACTGTTTCACCACGACGGTGAAGGCGCGGTGGCCGCCGCAGCCTCGGCGGCGGGGACGATGTTCGGTTGTTCGTCTCTTGGCACGACCAGTATCGAACTGCTCAGGAAGAAGTACCCGACACCACAGGTCTACCAATTTTATTTTCACAAGGACCGTGGCCTGAATACGGCGATGATGCAGCGCGCCAAGGAGGCCGGGGTGGACGTCATGATGCTGACGGTAGACACGATCACTGGCGGGAACCGCGAACGCGACCTGCGCACCGGCTTCTCCATCCCCTTCAGGCTGAGTCTGGCGGGCATGTTGCAGTTTGCGATCAAGCCGGCCTGGGGGGTCAATTATCTGACTCATAAGAAATTCGAACTTCCACAGCTGGACGAGTTTGTCGACATGAGTGGTGGGCAGATGTCCATAGGCCGGTACTTCACGGACATGCTCGACAAGAACATGAATTGGGACGACGTCGCCCAGATGGTGCAGGATTGGGGCGGCCCCTTTGCGCTCAAGGGGGTCATGTCGGTCGAGGATGCCCGGCGGGCGGCCGATATCGGCTGCGCCGGGGTGGTGCTGAGCAATCACGGGGGACGACAACTGGACGGGTCGCGGGCGCCTTTCGACCAGCTCGACGAGGTCGTGCAGGCGGTAGGGGATCGGATCGATGTCCTGGTCGATTCGGGCTTTCAGCGCGGAACGCACATTCTCAAGGCACTGGCGCTGGGTGCCAAGGCGGTGGGGGTCGGACGCGCCTACCTGTTTCCGTTGGCGGCTGCCGGTCAGCCAGGTGTCGCGCGCGCTTTGTCCTTGTTGAGGGCCGAGGTGGAACGGGGCATGCAGCTCATGGGGGTCACGCGCATCGATCAGCTTCGACGCGAACACCTCCGATTCCGCTAGCGTCTCCAGCCGTGCGTGGCGCTCGACGCGAACTTGATAAAATTGACGGGCTATGCTGATTGTCGAGTTATTCTGCTGTCTCACAGAGCTGTCCGGCAGGCAAACGCGCACCGGGGACGTTTGGAAGAGATGATGAGTGAACGGCTTATGATGGAGCGGCTATGGTAAGAAAAAGCGACAACGCCTCGGACGCCATCCTGAAGATCCTGCTGTACATTCGGGCACACCATTTCGCGTTTGGCGATCGACTGCCCTCGGAACGGATATTGGCCGAGAAATTTGGCATGGGGCGCGGCGCAATCCGCGAGGCACTCGTCACGCTCGAATATATGCGCGTGATCGAGCGCAGACCGAATTCAGGGGCGTATCTCAGGGACCTGGCGGCCGAAGGCAGCCTGGAAGCCCTGGTCATCCAGAACAACCTGGGGCTGCCACTGACGGAAAAGGATGTCCGGGAAGCCATGGAGGTCCGCCATCTGTTGGAACTCCAGGCGCTGCCCATCGCATGCGCTCGTCGCACGGAAGACGATCTTCAAAAGATCCGGACCGCACTCGAGGGAAGCGCAGCGCGCATCCTGAACAAAGAGACCATTGAACAGGAAGACTGGGACTTTCACCTCGCGATCGTTGCTGCAACCAAGAATGATGTGTTTGTTCGTGTGGTCAATACCTTCTATCACCTGTCCAGGAATCGGCGCAAGATCTACTTTTCTGACATGAAGCGCTGCAGGCAGTCCCATGCGCAGCATAAAAAGATCTTCCGCGCCATCGAGGCGCAGGATGCGGTGGGCGCCGTAGAGCTGATGCAGCAGCACCTGGGTAAGGTCGAAGAGGACTGGAAGCTGTCCCTGCGCAAGGCTCAGTCGGCCCTGCGCGTCTGAGGGTGTCCGGTTCATGCCCCCATCTGGGGGCGGAAGAACTGTCGGTGAAGGGCATGCACTTCGTCGGCCAATTCGTGCGCGGGTCCATCGACTTCGACGTCACTCAAGACTTGCTGGATGGGCAGGTCGCGCACGGGGCCGCGGGGGACCTTCCATTCGGCGAGCCACGCGGCCAGCTGGGTGCAGGAGGTCGCGTAGACGATACGACCCAGCCCCACCCAGCCGTGCGCGGCCGAGCACATGGCACAGTGCTCACCCGAGGTGTAGGCGGTGGTGCCTGCGCGCTCGGCTGGGTTCAGGTGCGCCGTGGCCCAGCGTGCCAGGGTCATTTCCGGATGATGAGTGGCATCGCCCGACTGAACCTGGTTGTAGTCCTCGATCAACACCTGGCCGTCGGCGCTCACCAGCAGAGAACCGAAGGGCGGATTGCCGCTTGCCAGCGCCTTGCGCGCCAGTTCGACACAGCGGCGCAGATATTTCTGGTCAATATCAGTCAACATGGCAATCTCCGCGTCATGAATGCATTTCACGGGATAGTGTACTGGCCGATGTGTCGATTTCAACTTGCTGGCCGGAAATCCGGAATTGCTGGTGATGGACGAGCCCTTTGCGGGCCTGTCCCCCGGATTCTTGCGCGCATCAAGCATTTGCCTGCGCGCGCAGGCCGCTGAGGGTGGCGTTCGGCGTGATCGCTTCTGGATCCAGCAGGCAATGCACGATGGCCGGCAGGCCGCTGTCCAGGGCGCGCTGCAGCGCGGGGGCGAATGCCTCGGTCGTTTCCACGCGCTCTCCGTGGCCCCCGAAGGCACGCGCGTAGGCCGCGAAATCCGGATTGCGCAGCGTGGTGGCCGAGACGCGACCCGGATAGTGGCGTTCCTGGTGCATGCGGATCGTGCCGAACATGCCGTTGTCCACCAGGATGACCACGATCGGCAGGCCGTACTGCACCGCGGTGGCGAATTCCTGCCCGTGCATCATGAAGCAGCCGTCTCCTGCCAGGCAGACCACGCGACGTTGCGGGTAAAGGCGTTGCGCGGCCACGGCAGCCGGCAGCCCATAGCCCATGGAACCAGAGGTGGGCGCCAGCTGCGTGCCATAGGCGCGGAAATGGTAGAACCGGTGCAGCCACGTGGCGTAGTTGCCGGCACCGTTGGTCAGAATGGCATCGGCGGGCAGGACGGCGTTCAGGTGCGCCATGACCGCACCCATCTGCAGTACGCCCGGATGGTGGATCGATGCCGGGTCGCTCCAGGCT
>JACDJC010002437.1_pt1 | contig 14667 bp, 12 predicted proteins | sample 7454191 | NCBI WGS metagenome assembly JACDJC01 (sample SAMN14253291, study PRJNA609438) | sludge metagenome | isolation source: sludge after 25d culture with pyrite and EDTA | collected 2018-12-20 | reverse complement strand
GGGCCGTCGGCCGACGCGCTCGTCGGTGCCACCGCCGAAGCCGTCGTCAACGCGGCCAAGCACGCGCACGTGGCGCAGGTGTGGGTGAGCGTGGATCGTCGGCTCCCGCGGGGCACGATGGTCGTCGTGCACGACGAGGGACTGGGCTTCGACCCGACGACGACGGCCGAGGGACCCGGGCTCACCGCGTCGGTCCGCGAGCGGCTGGTCGCGGTCGGTGGCGAGGCGACGGTCGACAGCGTGCCGGGCCGGGGCACCGATGTCACCATGTGGGTCCCGTGACGACCTACGACCCAGCGACCCACGACCCCGAGACCGACGACCCAGCGACCCACGACTCAGCGACCGACGCACGGAAGCCCCGCAAGGGTCCGGGTTCGACCGGGAGAGCCGTGCGAGTCGTCGTGGCGGACGACCACCAGATCTGGCGCTCCGGCATCCGGGCAGACCTGGGCGAGCGGTTCGCCGTCGTCGCCGAGGCCGAGGACGCACCCGGTGCGATCGCCGCGGCACGACGGGAGAAGCCGGATCTGGTGCTGTGCGACCTCAACATGGGCGGCGGCGGGGGCATGGCCGTCGTGCAGGCGCTGGCGTCGGAGATGCCGGTGGTGGTGCTCACCGTCAGCGAGGCGGAGCGCGACCTGCTCGACGTCGTCGCCGCCGGCGCCGTCGGCTACCTCCTCAAGTCGTCGCGCTCCGACGAGCTGCGCGCCGCACTCCTGCGGGCCGCGGACGGCGAGCCGGTGTTCTCACCGCAGCTCGCCGCGCTGCTCATCGGCGAGTACCGGCGGCTGGCCACCACGTCGGGCGACGGCGGACTGCCGCTCAGCGAGCGGGAGCGGGAGGTGCTGGCTCACGTCGCCCGGGGCGAGTCCTACAAGGCGGTCGGCGAGGCGCTGTTCATCTCGCCGAAGACGGTCGAGAACCACGTGCGCAACACGATGGCCAAGCTCCACCTGTCGCGGCGCCACGAGCTCGTGCGGTGGGCCGTCGACCACGGCATCACGTGACCGACCCGAGTCGCCTTCCGGTCTCGTTCCCATGACGCTGCGCGCTTTCCCATGACGGTGCGCGCTGCTCAGCGACACTGCGGATCATCAGAATGCGCTCGGGAGGGCGGCCGCCGCTACTCCCACTCGATCGTGCCGGGAGGCTTCGACGTGATGTCGTAGGCCACCCGGTTGACGCCCGGTACCTCGTTGATGATCCGGCTCGCCATCGACTCGAGCACGTCGTAGGGGATGCGCGCCCAGTCCGCGGTCATGGCGTCCTCCGAGGTGACCGCCCGGATGATGACCGGGTGCCCGTAGGTGCGCTCGTCGCCCATGACGCCGACGGTGCGGATGTCGGGCAGCACGGCGAACGCCTGCCAGATCTCCCGTTCGAGGCCAGCGATGCGCAACTCCTCGCGGACGATCGCGTCGGCCTCCTGCAACAGCGCCACCATCGGCGGTGTGACCTCGCCGATGATGCGCACCCCCAGGCCTGGGCCGGGGAACGGCTGACGCCAGACGATCTCGTCGGGCAGTCCCAGTTCGTGGCCGACGGCGCGCACCTCGTCCTTGAACAGCAGGCGCAGCGGCTCGACGAGCTCGAAGTCCAGGTCCTCGGGCAGGCCACCGACGTTGTGGTGGCTCTTGATCGTCGCCGCGTGCGCGGTGCCCGACTCGATGACGTCGGGATACAGCGTGCCCTGCACCAGGAACTGCGCGTCGGTGACGCCGCCGCGGGCGTCCTCGAAGACCCGGATGAACAGCTCGCCGATGGCCTTGCGCTTCTCCTCCGGCTCCGTGACGCCGGCCAGGCGCTCGAAGAACCGCTCCGCGGCCCGCACGTGGATGAGCTCGATGCCCTGGTGGCGCTGGAACGTCTCCACCACCTGGTCGCCCTCGTTCTTGCGCATGAGGCCCGTGTCGACGAACACGCACGTGAGCTGCGGGCCGATCGCCTTGTGCACCAGCGCCGCGGCCACCGCCGAGTCGACACCGCCCGACAGGCCGCAGATGGCCCGCCCGTCGCCGACCTGGGCTCGGATCGCCGCCACCGACGCGTCGATGAAGCTCTCCATCGTCCAGTTGGCGGGCAGGCCGACGAGGTCGTGGAGGAAGCGGGTGATCAGCTCCTGGCCGTGCGGGGTGTGCGCCACCTCGGGGTGGTATTGCACGCCCCAGATCCTGCGCTCGGGCGACTCGATGACGGCGCACGGCGCACCCTCGGATCCGGCCGTGGCGACGAAGCCCTCGGGCGGCCGCTGCACCGCGTCGAAGTGGCTCATCCACACCGTCTGGTCGTGAGGAAGGTCGTCGGTGAGGATCGTGGACTCGACGCCGTCGACCCGGTGCACGACCGTCCGCCCGTACTCGCCCGCGCCGCCCCCGCCGACCTCTCCCCCGAGCTGCTGGGCGATGAGCTGCTGGCCGTAGCAGATGCCCAGGATGGGTACGCCGAGGTCGTAGACGCCCGGGTCGATCACCGGGGCGTCGGGGACTCGAACCGACTTCGGGCCGCCCGAGAAGATGATCGCCGCCGGGGCCCGCTCGGCCAGCTCCGCGGCGGTGATCGAGTGGGGCACGATCTCCGAGTAGACCTTCGCCTCCCGCACACGGCGGGCGATCAGCTGCGCGTACTGAGCACCGAAGTCGACGACCAGCACCGTCGGCTGGTCCGCCACCGGGCTCTGCTTCCCCACCGGGCTCTGCTTCCCCACCGGGTCGGCGTTCACCGGGTCGGCGTTCACCGCTGGGCTCCGGGTCGCACCGAGGGAGGGGCCGTCACGACGAGCTCCGCCTTCTGCAGCTCCTTCAACGTGCCGTGACCGGTGACCGCCATCGCCTTGCGCAGTCCGCCGATCAGGTTCGTCCGGCCGTCGGCTCGTTGGGACGGCCCGAGCAGGATCTCCTCGAGCGAACCCAGCCGCGGCACCCGTCGCAGCGAGCCGCGAGGCAGCCGCGGGTGGAACGACGCCATCGACCACAGCGCTCCCTGCGCCGGTGCCTCGACCGCAGCGGCGAGCGGGCTGCCCAACATGACGGCGTCCGCGCCGCACACCACGGCCTTGGCGATGTCGCCACCGGTGGCCATGCCGCCATCGGCGATCAGGTGGACGTACACACCCGTCTCGTCGAGGTGGCGCATCCGGGCGGCACGGGCGTCCGCGATGGCGGTGGCCTGCGGGTTGCCGACGCCGAGCACTCCGCCGGTCGTCGACGTCAGGCCCGTGCCCACCCCGACCAGCACGCCCGCCGCACCGGTGCGCATCAGGTGCAGCGCAGCCTGGTAGCTGGCGCACCCGCCCACGATCACGGGCACCTCCAGTCGGCGGACCAGGTGCTTGAGGTCGAGCGGGTCGTGGGTGCCGCTGCTGACGTGCTCGGCCGAGGTGACCGTGCCCTGGATGACCAGCAGGTCGGGCTCGACCTTCTTGATCGTGGGCAGCAGCGACTCGGTGCGACTCGGGCTGACGGCCACCACGACGGTGGCACCGGCGTCGCGGATCTCCGCGACGCGCTGCTCGACGAGCTCGGGCCGCACCGGAGCGTCGTACGCCGCACGCAGCAGAGCGACGCCGTCCTCGGCACCCGCGTCGCCTGCACCCGCATCGCCTGCACCCGCATCGCCTGCACCCGCATCGCCTGAACCGGCATCGCCCGCACGACCGCCGTTCCCGCGCCCGGGTCGATGCCCGGCGACCTGGTCGAGCAGCCGCGTCGGGTCGTCGTGTCGACACCACAGGCCCTCGAGGTGCAGGGCGCCGGCGCCGCCGAGTCGGTCCATCTCGACCGCTGTCGTCGGGCTGGTCACGCCGTCGAGCGCGGCGGCGATGACCGGCAGGCCGAACTGGTAGGCGTCGACCTGCCAGGACACCTCGACCTCGTCCGCGTCACGGGTTCGGCGGCTGGGCACGATGGCGACCTCGTCGAGCGAGTAGCCCCGACGCCCCTGCTTGCCCAACCCGATCTCTGTCTCTGCCACGCTCTCACCTCTCCCTGTCGCACTCGCTGCAGGGGAAAGGGGAATCCTAGGCGCGGTACCGTTGGCGCCCGTGCCCAGCACCGCCGAGGAGTGGATCGCCCGGGACGCCGCCGTCGTGTGGCACGGGTTCACGCAGATGGCCGCGTTCCCGGACGGCTCGCCGGTGATCGCCGCGTCCGCGGACGGCCACCACATCGTCGACGTGGACGGTCGCCGCTACCTCGACGCCATCAGCTCGCTGTGGGTGACGACGCTCGGGCATCGGGTGCCGGAGCTCGACCGTGCGCTGCGCGACCAGATCGATCTCGTGGCGCACACGACGATGCTCGGCAACGGCAACACGGTCGTCGTCGAGCTGGCCGAGGCGCTGGCGCCCCGACTGCCGGTCGACTCGCCGCACCTGCTGTTCGCGTCCGACGGGGCGGTCGCCGTCGAACAGGCGCTCAAGATCGCGTTCCAGCACTGGGTGAACCAGGGCGTGTCGGGCCGGACGACGTACCTGTCCTTCGGCGGCGCGTACCACGGCGACACGATCGGCTCGATGTCGGTCGGCGACGACGGCTTCGGCGTGGACCTCTACGACCCGCTGCGGTTCGGAGTCCTGCGGGCTCCGGGGTTCGACCGACCCGACGCGATCGAGGTGGCGTGCGCGCTGATCGACGAGCACGCGGCGCGCCTGGCCGCCGTGGTCGTCGAGCCGTTCGTCCAGGGTGCGGCGGGCATGCAGGTGATGGCGCCCTCGGCGTTCGGAGCGCTCGGCGAGGCGTGCCGACGCAACGACGTGCTGCTGATCTGCGACGAGGTCGCCGTCGGCTTCGGAAGGACCGGCACGCTGTTCGCGTCGGAGCAGTGCGGGCTGCGGCCCGACCTGATGGCGCTCGGCAAGGGCATCACCGGCGGGTACCTGCCGATGTCGGTGACCGCCGCCTCCCAGCGCGTGTTCGACGCGTTCCTGGGCGAGGACCTGGGCCCCCGGACGCTGTACCACGGGCACTCCTACGGGGGGAACGCGCTGGCTGCCGCGGTGGCGCTCGAGCACCTGCGGCTGATCGACCGGGACGACGTGCTCGCCAACGTGGTCGCCCGCGGCGAGCAGTTCGGCGCGCTGCTCGCGGCGCGCGTGGAGCCGCTCGACGCGGTGCGCGCAGTGCGGCGAGCGGGACTGATGATCGGCATCGAGCTCGGCCCGCCACCGGTCGCTCCCGACGAGCCCGCGCCGCGCTGGGGTCGGAAGGTCAGCGCCGCGTGCGTGGCCCGCGGCGTGCTGATCCGACCGCTCGGCGACGTGATCGTCGTCGTCCCGCACCTCACGACCACCGCCGACGAGGTCGAGCTCATCGTCGACGTCCTCGTCGAGGCCATCACCGAGGTCGCCGACCCCACCAGTGCGTCCAGCCCCACCCGTTCTGTTCGTCAGAACCGACGCTTTTCAGTCGATTCTGACGAACAGAACGGGCCGTGAGCGCGGCCGCGTGGGTTCGATGCGGGACGCGATCCGGCGTCGGAACGACGCGGTGCGGTCCGCCGGTCGCTGGCGCTCGGTCCGCACGCTCGGCGGGGGTGCGCCGCGCACCACCCTGGTGTCGGGTCCCGAGGCGGCGGCGCTCGGCGAGCACGCAGCCAGCGGCGGCGCGGAGGTCGTGCAGTTCGCGTCCAACGACTACCTCGGGCTGAGCCAGCACCCGGCGGTGATCGCCGCCGCGGTCGCCGCGACAGAGGCGGAGGGCGCCGGGTCGGGAGCGTCGCGGCTCATCGTCGGCGGACGCCGCGTGCACTCCGAGCTGGAGCACGAGCTCGCCGACTGGACAGGTCACGACGCCGCGCTCCTGTTCCCCACCGGCTTCGCCGCCAACCTCGGCGTGCTCGGCGCGCTGGTCGGCGCGGGCGGCAGCGATGCAACCACCGTCTTCAGCGACGAGCTGAACCACGCGTCGATCATCGACGGCATCCGGGCCGCCCGTGCGCACGTCGAGGTGTACCCGCACAACGACCTCGCCGTGCTCGCCGGGGCGCTCGCCGCCCGGAGCACGCCGCACGCCGTCGTCGTCACCGACCTGGTGTTCTCCATGGACGGCGACGTCGCCCCCGTCGCCGAGCTGGCCGCCATCTGCGCGACCCACGATGCCCTGCTCGTGCTCGACGAGGCCCATGCCGTCCTCGGCGCCGGAGGGGCTGACGGCGCACCGAGGACGGCCGCGCAGATCGCCCGGGACGCGGGTTGCGACGTCGTCACCGTCGGCACGCTCTCCAAGACGCTCGGCTCGCTCGGCGGGTTCGTCGCCGCCAGCAGCGACGTCGTCGACCTCTGCATCAACACGTCGCGGTCGTTCATCTTCACCACAGCGCCGCCGCCGTCGACCGCGGCGGCCGCGCTGGCCGCTCTGCGCATCGTGCGCGGCGCCGAGGGCGACGAGCTGCGGGCTCGTCTTCGTCGACACGTCGAGCGCATCCACCCCGGTCACCCGTCGCCGATCGTCCCCGTCGTGCTCGGCTCCGAAGACGCCGCGCTGGCCGCGTCACGGGCGCTCCTGGCCGACGGACTGCTCGTCCCCGCGATCCGCCCGCCCACCGTGCCGGTCGGCACCAGCCGGTTGCGGATCGCGCTGTCGGCCGCGCACACCGACGACGACGTCGACCGCCTCACCGCCACCCTCGCCCGGTCTGTTCGTCAGAATAGACGTTTGTGGGTCGGGTGTGTAGCACAGAACGGGCGGGAGGGGGCTGCGGCCGGGACGCGACCGCGGCAACTGGTCGTCGTGGCCGGGACCGGGACCGAGGTGGGCAAGACGTGGGTCGCCGCCGCGCTGGCTCGGGCGCTGCGCGACCGCGGGCTGAGCGTCGCGGCCCGCAAGCCGGCGCAGTCGTTCAGCGCCGACGACCTCGTGGCCGACGCCGATGGCCGCATCGTCGGCACCGACGCGGATCACCTGGCCCGCGCCACCGGCGAGGATCCCCTCATCGTGTGTCCGCCGCACCGGCGCTACGAGGTGCCGATGGCGCCGCCGATGGCCGCCGATGTGCTCGGCCGCGAGCGCATCGAGATCAGCGACCTGGCACTCGAAGTGGCAGCGTCGTGGGGAGCGAACGGCCGGATCGAGCCGGTCGACGTCGGACTGGTCGAGCTCGCCGGCGGCACCCGGTCACCCGCCGCGCATGACGGCGACGGCGTCGCGCTCGCCCGCGTGCTCGCGCCCGACGTGGTCGTGCTCGTCACCGACGCCGGACTGGGAACGATCCACTCGGTGCGTGCCGCCCTCGACGGGCTGGACGCGCTCGCGGTCCGCGCCGTCGTGCACCTCAACCGCTACGACGGCTCCGACCTGCAGCGCCGCAACCGCGATCAGCTCGTCGCCGACGGCTGCAAGCTCACGACGTCCATCGAGGACCTGGCGATCCAGATCGACCCCACGACCGCATCCCGGTGACGCTCACGGCGACTCGGTGATCTCGGTCGTCGCCGAGACCATCACGGTGCCGACCGGACGCTCCGCCGTCGCGCCGAACTCGTCGACGGTCCAGGTCGTGACGACGAACCGCGCCTCGCTCGAGCCCATCTCCTTGGTCATCTCGAGGAGCACCTCGTCGCCCTGCGGCGTCGAGCTCGACGTCGGACGCCAGCCCGCCCGAACCGCTGCGGCGGAGAGCTCGGCCGCGACGGCAGGGACCCGCCCCGGATCCGCGACGGCGAACGTCCAGGACCTCGACGCGTCCTCGTAGCGGGGTTCGATCCAACTGCACTGCGGGCCCGTCGCCGGCCACACCAGCTCGGTACCGCGGGGTCGGACGTCCTCGACCGGGTCCGCCGCGAGCCGGTCGACCACGGCGCGGTCGAAGCAGTCGGGGTTGAACGTCCGATCGACCACGTACCACCCGGCCGCCATGACCACGATCGCCGTCACCGCCAGGACGCCGAGCACCCACCAGAGCCGTGACCGCATGCCGGTCCTTCCCGGACGGACCGTCGCCGCCCTCGGATGCATCGTCGGTCGACGCGACGACGCCGGACACCCGGGATCTCCCCCATGCCGCGCTGGGGGTGCCGCATTCCCATCGGCAACCGAGCTCCCGTGACCTGCAGTGTCGCAGAGCGACACCAGGGGTCATGGGAATCGCGAACCAGTCGGGAATCGCGAACCAGGTGCCGAACGGTCCGTGACCGCTCAGCCCCGGAGCGAACGCAGCAGCTGCTTGGCGATCGTGGTGTTCATCGACCACACGACCTTGCGGCCCACGTCGCTGGCCTGCTGCACCACGCCCCCACCGGTCATCTCCTCGATCGAGTCGAGGCCGGCGACCACCGCGGAGCGGGTCGCGTCGGTGGCCTTGTAGCCCATGTTCGTCAGCCCCTTGACCAGGTCGGACTGCGCGACCGGCTCGGGGGCTGCCGACGCGATGATGCGCAGTGCGTCCTTGGTGAGCTCCGCGCCCTGGGTGACCGCCTCTGCAGCGGACAGCCCGGACTCCTCCTGACCGTCGACCGACGCCAACCAGCGTCGCACCTTGACCACGATCTCACCGTGGGTCTCACCCTCGAACGTCACGCTCGGCATGTCGCCACGCTATCGGGCCCGTCCGAACGTGCCGCGGGATGCCGAACGTGCCGAACGTGTCGCAGGATGCCGCGAGGTCCGGGATCCAAGTCGAACAGGAGCCGCCGTGGCGCACCCGGATGGGGTCGACGAGGTTCAGCTGGAGCCGACCACCTGGTCCTCGTCGCCGACGATGAGCCGGGACGCCCGGTCCATCGTCACGTAGTTCCACGCCCAGTTGACGAGCACGTTCACCCTGTTGCGGAACCCGATCAGCATGATCAGGTGCAGGCCCAGCCACGCCAGCCAGCCCGCGGTGCCGGAGAAGCGCAGCTTGCCGGGGAGCTGGGCGACGGCGTTGCGGCGCCCCACGGTGGCCATCGTCCCCTTGTCGAAGTAGCGGAACCGCTCGGGCGCGGCGCCCGACAGCTCGCCGATGAGGTTGGCCGCCACCCGTCGCCCACCCTGCATGGCGACCGGCGCCAGCTGCGGGAGCAGGTTGCCGTCGTCGTCGAGCGATGCGGCCAGGTCGCCGATGACGGCGATCTCGGGGTGGCCGGGGATCGTGAGCTCGGGTGTGACCACGATGCGTCCGCCGCGGGTCAGCGCGTCGTCGCCCAGGTGCCGGGCCACCACCTGGGCCAGCGGGCTGGCGGTCACGCCCGCAGTCCACACGAGGGTCGAGCACGGGACGGCGGACCCGTCGCTCAGTTCGACGACCTTGCCGTCGGTTCCCGCGACGCCGATGCCGAACACGACCTCCACCCCCAGCCGGTTCAGCGTCCGGGTGGCGCGCGCCGCCAGCTTGGGGTGGAACGGCGCCAGCACCCGCTCGCCGGGCTCGATGATCACCACCCGCGCCTTGCGGACGTCGAGCGTGGGGAAGTCGTGGCTCAACACGTTGCGGTAGAGCTCGGCGATGCCGCCGGCCAGCTCGACGCCGGTCGGTCCGCCGCCAGCGATGATGACGTCGAGCACGCCCTCGTCGACGAGCGACGGGTCGACCGCGGCCCGCTCGAACTGCCGCAGGATGTGCTGGCGGAGCCGCAGCGCGTCCTCGAGCGACTTGAGCCCGAAGCCGTGCTCGTCGACGCCGGGGACGCCGAAGGTGTTGGTGACCGCGCCCGTGGCCAGCACGAGCCGGTCATAGGAGACGTTCGGTCCCTCGTCGAGCACCAGGCGACGGTCCTCGACGTCGATGTCGACGACGGTGCCCAGCCGGACGTCGACGTTGTCGAGCTCACGCACGATGCCCCGCACGGGCGCGGCGATGTCGTCGCTGTCGAGGCCGGCGGTGGCCACCTGGTACAGCAGCGGCTGGAACGTGTGGAAGTTGTTGGCGTCGACGAGGACGACGTCGAGCGGCGCGTCGGCCAGGCCCTTCACCAGGTCGAGACCACCGAAGCCGGCACCGACCACCACAACCCTGCGACGACGTTCCACGGCGTCCAACCTATCGGCGGTGCCGCTCCGTGAGCCCCACCGGTTCTGGGCCGCCGGTCCTGGGCCACCGGTCCTGGGCCGCTGCGTTGCCGAGACGGCCGGGTGTGTCGCCGCGAGTAGCATCCATCCATGGCGCCCTCTGATGACCTCCCCGGCGGTGCTGTCGCTGCCTCCGCTGCTCCTGCCGAGCTCTCCTCCACGATCGGCGATCCGACCGACCGCTTCGGTGCCCTCGGGCTCACCTTCGACGACGTCTGCCTGGTCCCCGGCCCCTCCGACGTCATCCCCGCCGAGGTCGACACCTCGACCCGCCTGACGACCAACATCGAGCTCGGCATCCCGCTCGTGTCGGCGGCCATGGACACCGTGACCGAGGCCCGCCTGGCCATCGCGATCGCACGCGAGGGCGGCCTGGGCGTCATCCACCGCAACCTGTCGATCGAGGACCAGGTCACCGAGGTCGACAAGGTCAAGCGGTCCGAGTCCGGGATGATCGTCGACCCGGTCACACTCGGGCGCGACCACCTCGTCGCCGATGCCCTCGACCTGATGGCCAAGTACCACATCAGCGGCGTGCCGATCACCGACGACGACCACCACCTCGTCGGCATCCTGACCAACCGCGACCTGCGCTTCGAGGACGACCCCCGCAAGCGCGTCGACGAGGTCATGACCTCCGACGGGCTGGTCACCGCACCCGAGGGCACCACGCTCGAGGAGGCGCAGGCGATCCTGGGCCGGCACCGGATCGAGAAGCTCCCGGTGGTCGACCGCGACGGGCGCCTCACGGGCCTCATCACCGTCAAGGACATCAACAAGAAGCTGAAGTACCCCAACGCCACCAAGGACGCCCAGGGCCGGCTGCGGTGCGCGGCGGCGGTCGGCGTGGGCGACGACGCTCTCGAGCGGGCCCAGGCGCTCTTCGGCGCCGGCGTGGACCTGCTCGTGGTCGACACGGCCCACGGCCACTCCGCCGGCGTGCTCGAGGTCGTCCGCAAGGTGAAGGCCAACCTGAACGTCGACGTGGTCGCCGGCAACATCGCCACCGGGGCCGCGGCCGCGGCGCTGATCGACGCCGGCGCCGACGCGGTGAAGGTCGGCGTGGGTCCGGGCTCGATCTGCACGACCCGCATCGTCGCCGGCGTCGGTGTGCCGCAGCTCACCGCAGTGCAGGAGTGCGCCCGGGTCGCCGCCGCCCACGGCGTCGGGATCATCGCCGATGGCGGCGTGCGCTACTCGGGCGACATCGCCAAGGCCATCGCCGCCGGTGCGGACGTGGTGATGGTCGGCAGCCTGCTCGCCGGCGTCGACGAAACCCCGGGCGAGATCGTGCTCAGCCAGGGCGAGCGCTACAAGGCGTACCGCGGCATGGGCTCGCTCGGCGCGATGAACGCCCGCAGCTTCTCCAAGGACCGCTACTTCCAGGGCGAGGTCGAGACCACCGAGAAGGTCGTGCCCGAAGGCGTCGAGGGCCGGGTGCCGTACAAGGGTCCGGCGCAGAAGATCCTGTACCAGCTCGTCGGCGGCCTGCGCTCGGCCATGGGCTACTGCGGCTCGCACACGATCGCGGAGCTGCAGCGCGATGCCCGGTTCGTGCGCATGAGCCCGGCGGGGCTGCGAGAGGCGCACCCACACGACGTCACGATCACCGCCGAGGCGCCCAACTACTGGATGTAGCCGCCGGCGACGGTGGAGGCAGCCGCCACGACGTCTCGAACACGCGTCGCATCGCGGCAGGTGGTCGCGTCGCGGCAGGTGGTCGCGGTCACGACTCGACGAACCAGCCGTTGGGTCCGACCGAACTGCCCATCCGGGGCACGTACTGGTCGAAGTAGATGCGGGACATGAGCTCGCGTCGGCTCCGCACCCCGGCCTTGTCGAACACCGACTTGAGGTGGTCCTGGACCGTGTAGCGCGACATGTGCAGGGTGTTGGAGATCTCCCTGGTGTCGACCCCCTGCAGGACCAGCTGGGTCACCTCACGCTCTCGGGGCGTCAGGTCGAACGCGGCGACGACGATCGCCACGATCTCCGGCGGCCGTGCCTCCTCGATGGTGACGACGACGTCGGTGCCGGAGCTCGTCGGGCCGCTCAGCGGCGACGAGTGCAGCACCAGCCAGCGGCCGCTGCGACCACGGACCCGCAGACGTGGCGATGCTTCACCGGCACCGGCGACGAGGCGGCGTGCCGCGGCGACCAGACCGGCGATCACGCTCGCCGAGCTGCCGTCGTCGGGGGTGATGCCCAGGTCGTCCAGCCACGCCGAGGCACCGTCGCTCATCTGGCCGAGCACGTCGTCGCCGTGGACGATCAGGACCGCGGGACCGCCGGGCGCATCGGCCAGCGCATCGGCCAGCGCGGCGTCAGCCAGCGTGGCGTCGGCGGCGCGCTCGACGAGGAGCCCTGACCGGAACCCGATCGCGAGATCGCCCGACAGCGACCCGACGAAGTCGACCTCCTCCTCGGTGTAGCGGTCGTCGCCGTCCCGACGGTGCAGGGCGAAGCCGCCCCACGTGCTGCGGTCGTCGCGGGCGAGGGCGCGCAGCTCTTCGGAGAAGCCGTACTGGGGGCGGAGGAACTCGTTCGTGCGCGCCAGCGCGGTGGCCTCGTCGAGCGCCTCCAGCCGTGCCGCGGTGGCCGACACCCGACGAGCGGTCAGGGTCGCGAAGTTCGTCGGGTTGTCCTGTCCGTACTCGATCGCGCCCCAGCGTGCGTCGGCCTCCTCGTCGGGGCCCAGCTCGCCCAACTTGTAGGTCGCGGTGCACAGGTGCGTCGCCGGATCGAACAGGGCGGTGCACATCGCGCGGTAGGGCACAGCCCGTCGGAGCGACGCATCCACCTCGGTGAGGAACTCCTCCAGCGAGAGCCCGGCCCGTGCGAGCACCTCGATGTCGCGACGGACGCGCTCGGCGGTCAGCTGGCTCATCATGTCGTCCACTCTGCTGCGTCGACCGGCCGTTGGAAACCCCACAACGTTGGGGGTCACCCGGCTCCACGTTCGCCCGGCACGCGACCCGGCGACGGTGCAGGCCGCACTCCTCCTCGACGCGATCGAGCTCGACTGCGTCGAACAGGCTCCGATCTGATCGCCCGCCGAAGCGCCCGGCGTTCGCATGCAGCGTGCCCTGGTTCGACGAGGTCAGCTCCGCCGGCCCTTTCGGCGGACCGGGTGGGACAGACCTAGTCAGACCTGGTCAGACCTGATCGCCGGGCGTAGCATCTCGGCATGGTCGTGAACATCTACGACGCGAAGACGCGGCTGTCGGCGTTGATCGCCCAGGTCGAGCGGACCGGCGAAGAGGTGATCATCCGTCGCCACAACGTCCCCGTCGCCAAGCTGGTGCCCTTCCGTCCAACGCTCCCCCCGCGCCGGCTGGGTGGGTGGGGCGACGGTGCCGTGGTCATCGCGGATGACTTCGACGAGCTGCCCGCCGAGGTCACCGACGCGTTCGCCGGTCGCCGCCCGTGAACCTCCTGCTCGACACGCACGTCGTGCTGTGGGCGCTCGTGCAGCCCGACCGGCTCCGCGACGACGTCAGGGTGCTCATCACCGATCCGGCTCATGCCGTCCACGTCTCCGCCGCCACGGTGTGGGAGGTCGAGATCAAGCGGGCCGTCGGCAAGCTGTCCGCCCCCGATGGCTTCGCCGCGGAGTGCGCCGACCGCGGCTTCGACGGCCTGCCGATCGACCTCGTCCACGCGGCGCGCGCCGGTCGGCTCCCACCCCATCACTCGGACCCGTTCGACCGGATGCTCATCGCCCAGGCGATCGAGGACGATCTGGTGCTCGTCTCCGACGACCGGGCGTTCGACGCCTACGACGTGCGGGCCATCGATGCGTCCTGATCGACCGACGGATCGGGTCACGCTCCGGTCGAGCGTCCCTGGCCGTCGCTCGTGTCGTCTCGCCCGGGCCGCGCCGGTGACCGGCAGGGCATCGAGTGCGACCGGGCCTCAGACGACGCCGTCGTCCTCGCCGGGGAGCCGGACGCCGATCGGGACGTCGCGGGCGGGGTCCAGGTCCGCGAGCGTGCCCGGATCGGTGCCGGTCAGGCGGGCGAGCAGCTGGCGCAGCATCGCTGCGGTCGCACCCCACACCGTGTCGCCGTCGAGGTCGAAGAAGAAGATCGGCCGGCTCATCGGGCCCTCACCCCAGCGCTCCTCGCGGAACACGTCGTCCGACATCAGCGTCGAGAGCGGGACGTGCAGCACCCGGTCCACCTCGGCGTCGTTCGGGCGCAGCTCCGGCACGCCCGCCACCATGGCGACCACCGGCACGATGTAGGCGCGGCGGGTGATCGTCGTCAGGTGGTCGAGCTCGCCGAGCGGTTCGACGAGGGACGAGTCCAACGCGATCTCCTCGTTGGCCTCCCGGAGCGCGGCGGTCAGCGGATCCTCGCCCGGATCGGCCCGACCGCCCGGGAAGCTGACCTCGCCCTTGTGGGTGCGCAGGTTCCAGCTGCGACGGGTGAGCACCACGTGCAGCTCGCCGTCGAGGTCGTACAGCGGGATGAGGACGGCCGAGGGCTCGGCGCCCGACGCCGCGACCGGCGACGCCAGCCCGGCCCGTTCGCGCGGGTACACGGAGCGGACGCGGTCGGGCAGGATCAGCCGCGATCGCTGGTCCAGGTGCGCCCACGGCGCGGGCCGCCCCGGGGTCCAGATCTCGGGACGCGGGATCCGCTGCGGTCCCCCGGTGGGCACCGAATCAAGCCGACGTCGT
>JACDJC010002433.1_pt1 | contig 14676 bp, 12 predicted proteins | sample 7454191 | NCBI WGS metagenome assembly JACDJC01 (sample SAMN14253291, study PRJNA609438) | sludge metagenome | isolation source: sludge after 25d culture with pyrite and EDTA | collected 2018-12-20 | reverse complement strand
CTAGACGGCTCCTTTACCTATCTAGCAGGGGCACAATACGTGGGTGATGATCAATTCAGTTACCGTGCCTTCGATGGGGACTTGTACAGCGAAGCAGTGATTGTCACCATCAACGTTCAACCAGCTATCCCGGTCACAGGAAAGCAATTCATCTTTTTACCGTTGATTGTGCGTTAAATCCTCCTCCCCGCCACGAACCCGGCGGATGATTCGTCTGCCGGGGTTCGGTGGTATTGGGTATAATGGATTTATAAAAAAGAGGAATTGTTAATGAAATCAGCCTTTATTAAATTGTGGGAAGCGATCAGGGGCGGGTATTTTGAAATGGGCTCGCTGGTGGTTCTGAATATTTATTGGTTGTTGTTCTCACTCACAATCATCCTATTACCCGCGGCCACGCTTGCCTTGTATTTTGCCGTGCGAGAAATGCAGGCCGCAGAGCGGGACTATTCCCACAAACTGTTTTTTAAGGGATTAAAAATGTACGTGGTTAAGGGCTGGCGTTGGTTTTTGCCAAATATGCTCTTGATCAGTTTGTTTATTACCAATATTCTCTTGTTTTGGGTGGAAAATAACACCATCACGATTTTGGTGAAGGCCGGTAATTTGGCGATGCTGCTGTTATGGTTGTGGTTTCAAACCTTTTTATTGCCGCTGATGATGGAACAAGAACAGCAAACAATGCGCTTGGCGTTAAGCAACGCTTTGGCCGTCTTTTTCAAGCAGCCGGGGCTGTATGGCATCACGACCTTATTTGTGTGGTTGTTGCTGATCATCAGTTTAATTTTAATGATGCCGTGGGTAGTGATCACGATTAGCTTCAGCGCGTATGTTCAAACGGCTGTGCTGCGGGCGACACTGGCCGAGGTCAAGCAGCAACTAGTACCCCCGCATAACGGTTAAAGGCGGTGCCCGCTTGCTGAGCGAGTCATCGCAATCCACTTCGCTTAATGCGCAGACCGCTTTTTTATGAAAATAACAGCCAGGAAGCCCAATACAATCACAGCGAATACGATCAGCAACGGGGAAGTTGGGGTTAACCCTGATGAGGGGATGCTGGTGCTTGCCCCCTTATTTCCGAGCGCGTGTTCGAGTAAAGAGGGCAGCTCTCGGGTGATCGCTTCCTTTCCCGAGAGGGCTTGCTCATTGATCATCACAAAAGGCACCTCGATCTTCTCGTTGGGCATGCCCATTCTTTGTCCGATCACATACAACTGATCGACATCTTCAACACTGACCAGTTCGATTTTTTGGATGTCCAGGCGCGCACGATAAGTCTGTTCAAGCTCCGCCAGGGTGGTTTGCATCACTTCTTCACAATGCGGGCAACCATCCATCCAATAAAATACCAACGAAACCTCAGCCGCCGTGTTTTTCGGGGTAGCTGATCGCTGTGGATCGAGCTGCGGCTCACGGGTTTGATCGGCCTCCAGACAGTCTACTGCGCAGGCATCCGGGGTGGGGGTGGCGGTGGATTCCGACAGCACCGGGTCGCAGATATGACAGGCTTTGGGCGGCTTGGTGACGGTACCCGCAATGACCGGTTGTGAATTGAGTGGCACAACTGCGATGAACAGAAAAAATACCAAGAGCAAACTGGCTGATGCGGGGTAAATTCTTTTTATGGTACGCTTCTGCGACATACGCAGTCCTCCAGGTTGTCTTGTGAACGAAGGGATACTTCTATTTTAGCACGAGGCCCAGCCAAAAACACGCCCCGATCTACGATGGGTGGCTACCTTTCTCAGAAAACCCCGACACCGCTTGGCCTTAAAAGCAGGGTTACTTGACTGTAAAAGCCGGTATCTGTGCGCTGCCGCTACAAGGTGGATAAAAACTTTTTCGCTTCTTTGGGAGAGGTTAAGGTTATAAAATGGATATGACGAAATTCTGGCTGCTGAAAGACCTGCGGGTATGCTTTGCGGCGTTTCCAAAAGGTTTGAAAGAACCATAGAAACAACGAGTCCTTGCTGAAAAATTGGCTTTGGAAGGTCTCCACACAGCCGCCGAATAATTCTTCGCGGGTGATGATACGCCGCAGGGTGCGTTTCACCAACCGGCTAAAAGCGACCGGAAAAGCATAATTTAACCAGATGACTGTATCTGCCTTTCCCCAGGTCAGATCACGCACCTGGCTATAATTTCCATCCATCACCCAGGCTGGCTGCTGTATAATTTCCGTTAAAATCGTGCGCATCTCAACCCAGCTTCGGGTTTCCCAGTTGGCTAAAAAGCGTAACTCGTCCATGGCGTAATGTGGAAACAACAAACGGGCAGCCAGTTTTTTGGCAAACGTTGTCTTACCAGAGCCGGTTACGCCGATGACCACGACACGCTGCATGGGTAGCCACCTAATTATTAAACAGCAGCAACACCGCTGTCATTGCCAGCAAGACCAATAGGATTTTTTCAAATCGATCTTTTTTTACATACCGGGTAATTTTACGTCCAATCCATACCCCCACCGGCACCAGCGGTAAAATCCACACAAAGGGTAAAAAATTGTTGATGTTCAACACCCCTGAGATAATATAACTGGGTAATTTGATCCAATTCAGGGTCGCAAAGGAAACGGCCATGGTCGCCGCCAGGGTTTCCGGCAAAAGACCGCGCGTGATCAGGAACATGGTAATCGGCGGTGAACCAGAATGGGCGATGGCTGAGGTGAACCCCGCAATCGAGCCGGCCAGCACACCCCAGATTGGTTTGGCAGGTTTATCAGAGGTTTGTTTGCGCCAGCCTTGCCAGAGTTTCATCAGCACAAAAATTAAGATGACCGTGGACATGATGCGCTTGATCCAAAAACTAGAGAGATTACTCAGGAAATAACTGCCTAAAATGACGGTGATCACAGCCCCGGGCAATAAAATCAACAGACTGCGTTTATCCCATTTTCGCCAATACGTTGCCAGGGCAAAAAAATCTCCAATCATTAAGATTGGCAGCAAAATACCCAACGCTTTTTCGATGGGGATGACCAGAGCAACCAAGATGGTGATCATCGGCCCCATCATGCCCCCAAACCCGGCCTTGGAGAAGCCGGTTAAGAAGGCGGCTAACCCCACCATCACATATACCCATACCGTTAATTGAATATCCATCCGCCTATTTTATCAGATGTCAGGCATAAGTACCCCTATCGTCGCAAACAAATCATCGCGGAGGGTATGCCCGTCTCCCCCAATCAAAAGCCGGGGCTCCTGGAAAAATTCCCAAAATATGCGCTCAAAATTGGTTTTGAAATAGAGCGTTTTCTACTATAATAAAAGCATGCAAAACATCGCCAAAATTCAAGCCAAATTGCTCCCCTACAGCATTGGGGTTTATTTTGATGCCGAAAGTGAAGCCAAGATTCGCGCTTTATGGAAAAAACTGGCCGAAAAAGGGGTGGCCGATTATCTCCATAATACAAATTCACGCCCGCACCTAACCCTGGCGATTTACAAAGACTTGCAACTGATCAAAGCACACCACATCCTCATGGCTCTGTGTGAAGAATATGCTGCGATTCCCATCTCCTTTCAATCCATTGGGATCTTTCCAACCACAGGCAGCATCTTTCTGGGTCCGGTGGTCACACAGCCCCTGTTGGCATTACACCGCCAGGTCAACGCGGAAATCAATCCCTTTGCCGACTTACCCGAATTCCCTTACTATCTGCCAGAGCAATGGGTGCCGCACTGCGGGGTGGCGATCGAAGTCGAAAATAAGGATATTCCCGCTGTCTTCCGAATAACCAGCCAGGTGATCGAATTCCCGTTCAATGCGGTCATCAAAGAAATGGGGATTACCACCGATGAGACGGGTAATCAGTACTGTTGTTATCGCTTGGGGGAATAATTCCTCAGACCAATTTAGCCAAATAAACGGCCAGAACAACCGCCAGACCGCCCAGAATGGCACTACCGAACAGATTGGTCAGCCCTAGCCCAAGCTGACCGTTGGTGATCAGATTTACACTGTCGAAGCTATAGGTGGAGAAAGTAGTAAATGCCCCCAAAAAACCGACCGTAAAGAACAACCGCAGGCGCGGGTCAACGAGAAACCGTTCGGCGGTCAGGGTCATAAAAAAACTGAGGACAAAGCAGCCAAATAGGTTCACCAAAAAAGTCCCCAACGGAAAATCGGTTTGCCAGCGTTGGTTGACCGCATCAGAAACCCAATACCTTAAATTTGCACCAAAAACGGCACCCAGTGAGATTAATAAAAAACGTTCCATCCTTATCCAATCGTAGCGCGGTAATAAAAAACCCCTGCCAAAGGATATAATAAAATTGGCAGAGGCCATCAGCACAGCGGCGGTTTGTTTTCGAGTGAGCCTCATCACTCATAGGAAATTCTAAGGCAGCCTGCCGCTTGCGTCAAGTGATGAGCCACTATATAATAACGCCAACCCGCTGCGATGTGGGTTTTGGGTTGTCAAAAAGCTTCTACCGTTCGCGAAAGGAATAAAGGATGGCTTTTGCATTGGCATTAAATAAATTGGATGAAGCTTTAAAAAAACCAGGCTGCTGCATTTGCCGGGTCGAGCATGAAAAAGCAAAACATGTCATTGATACCTTTTTATGGGAAAATGTGACCGATCCCATTGTGCGCAAACCAATCAACCAGGCCTATGGATTTTGTCCCCAGCACACCAAAATGTTAGCAGCGGTGGAAATGTCCACCAGCGGTCCGGTGCTGGGCATCCATTTTATTTACGAATTATTAGCCAAGAACGTACAAGGGGAGCTAAATAAAGCATTAACTCAAAAACCGCACCGCCACCCCCTTCAGAAAGTATTCGATAAACTCCATCTCCCCATGCGCAAAGGCAAGCTTTTTGCCGGGCTGCACCCCAAACGGATATGCCCGGTGTGTGAAACCGTGCAGCAGGCCGGTGATAGCTTTTTATCAGCCTTATTTGAAGAACTTCACAAAAACAACGCAGAAATAAAAACGACCTATTATCAATCGAATGGATTGTGCTTTCCTCATCTAAGACAAGGGTTAGAGCATTTCGCTGAAGCCTATCCGCAGGGCGCCGCGTTTTTAATGAAAGATATGATCGAACGCCTCGAAACCCAGCGCGAACACATGAAAGCCTATATCGACAAACATAATTGGGCAAACGATGACCATACGTTGAGCGTCGATGAAAAAAGTGCCTGGCTACGCACCTTAACCTTCTTCACCGGTCTACCTGCCGAACAGTTTACCATTCAGATCGAGGATTTTTAAGGTCAGATTTGGCCTTCCTATCGCTCCGTTCGTCATACTGGTCGTGCGGCCTGCATCAAACTAGGCTGAATTTTGATCGTGGGTAAATAATTCATGGGAGGCCAGTTAATTTGCGGGGTAGCTTTCATTTTATGTATAATGAAGGTACCCTTGTTCTTGCGGGATCGTGAAAATAGAATTAAATTCTCTACACAAAACCCTTTTCATAAGGGGTCATCAGTCCTCCCAGAAATCATGCCTGAGCTTAAGATCCACCTATTTGGCGCGTTTGAAGTTTTATGCTGCGAGCAGCCTATTCAACACACCTATTGGCAAAGCCGCCAGGTGCGCACGATCTTTAAGCTGTTAATCATTCAACGCGGTCGCCCGCTCTCTAGCACAGCCATCGTCGAGGTGTTGTGGCCGCAAGAAAAACCGGATGTCGCTTTAAAGCGGCTGTATATTCGCATCAGTCAGCTGAGGCGCATCCTGACCAAACTCGCGGTGAAGGCTACCATTCAAACCGTGACCGGGGGATACGTGTTTGATTGTGCCGATTCGCAGCAAAATAAAACTAGCGGATGTTGGATTGATGTAGACGTCTTTGAAAAATTGGCTGATCAGGGGCGGCTATTATTCGAACAAAAACAGGTTCAAGAGGCTGCTGAGATATTTGAAAAGGCAAGCGGATTGTACCGTGGCGACTATTTGATAGAAGACCAATATGATGATTGGAGTATGGCGGAGCGCGAACGCCTGCGGGATCGTTATTTGGTTTTATTAACAGAACTATCGGAAGCCTACGCCCAAATGGGGCAGTACCGGCGGGCAATCAACGCCTGCCAGAAGGTGCTACAGCTCGATTCTTGTCGGGAAGCGGTATTTGTACGTCTGATGCTATTTTATTATTACGCCGGAGAAAAACCGAAAGCCTTACAAACTTATGAACATTGCCAACAAATCTTGTGGGAAGAACTGGGCGTACTACCGGATTCTTCAACAGTGGCATTGGCAACCAAAATTGAAAATGGTAGTTTGTGGCAGCAAACAGGTTCACCGCTCTATCCGCCGCCTAATTATGAGGGGCGATTGTACGAGGTGCCCTATTCTTTGGGCGAACTGCCGCTGGTCGGTCGTGATCGTGAATATGCCTGGCTCGTAAATCATTGGGAGAGATCGCCGGGAGCAATTTTTTTGATTGACGGCGAGCCTGGCATCGGCAAATCACGGCTGCTGGAAACATTTCGAGGTTATCTGCACAGCCGCGGTATATCCGTATTTTTGATGAAGGGAATCGCGGGTCAACAAACGCCTTACAGCTTGTTTTTTCAGATGAAGCAAAATGAGTTGGAAAACAAAGATCAATCGCGGTACCGCCTGCCCGATTTATTAAGCGCGGAAATCCATCAGGCACAACCCTCTCAGTCAACGCCCGATTATCACCACGCCGCGGATTTAATCAAAGCCTATTTAAATGAATATCCAGTGCAAAGTATGTTGATTGTGGATGATGCCCAATGGGCAGATAAAGCCTCCCTGAACCTGCTGGCTGAATTGGTGGGAAATATCACCATTGTATTCGTTTTTCGCAGCGGAGAAAACCCTTATGATGCGCAGCAAACCGACCTGTCTATTGGGCAACAAAACTCCGTGCCTCAGTTTCATTTAACCTTGTCTCGATTAACGCTTACCGTTGTAAAAACATTAATAAACCAGCTCAGTGGATCACAGTTGCCGGACTTTGAGTCGTTTGTTTTTGAAAAGACAGGCGGCAATCCATTGTTTATCCTGGCCTTTTTACAAAACCTGTTTGAAATAGGAAGTTTATTGGTTAAGCCAAATGGGAAATGGGTATGGTTAGAGAAGGAAGAAGTTGATCCTGTTCCCAATTTGTTTGGCATGATTGAAACCCGCCTGCGCAGTTTAAGGCTGGAGGAGAGACGCATTCTGGATGTGATCGCTGTAGCCGGGGGCAGCATTGATATGGATGTGCTACATACGGTCTTAGAGAGCAGCGAAATGAGTGTGATCCGCTCGCTTGATCTCTTATTGGAACGTGCGTATGTGGTCGAACCCCGCACACGAAACGAAGCCGAGCTGGCCTTGGCACATGGGTTATATACCGAGGCAATTTACGAAACCTTACCCGATTTTCGTAAGTGCCTCCTTCATCGCCGGATCGCAACAGCCCTGGTCAGCTTGGGTAAAGATGAATGGGAGTATGCCGCTCGGGTGGCGCATCATGCGATGTTGGGCGAAGATTTTGAGCGAGCTGTCACGGCCTTTAACCGGGCCGGATGGTATGCGTTAAAGGTCTACGTCCCGCAGCAAGCTGCCTCTTATTTCGCCAGTGCATTAAAATTAATGGAAAACTTACCAGCGGTAAACAACTCACCATTAATGGGGGAGATCCTGTTTGGGCAGGCAGAGTGTTGGCGTTTACTCGGAAAGTATGAGCAAGCCATGACCGGTTATACAGGTTGTGTGAATCGGCTGCCTGCTATCCTAAAGCAAGCAGCCATATACCAAGCTTTTCAGCTAAATATGATGTCCGGTGTACCCCTGCAAAATTTTGAAACATTGGCAGACCAACTGAAAACAGATTTACAAAAGGAAGGTGATTCTTGGGCATTGGCTTTGCTGCATTGGGGGCAGGCTTTTTCTGAATTACTGCACGGCAAAGTGAAAGAAACCATTCAACACAACCGCGATGGATGGCGGGTTGCCAGAACACGAACCGGCCGTGGAGAAGTTTTTCCACCCTGGATCTGGCAGCGTGCCTATACACTATTGGCACGCATGCACATTCAGTGGGGCAATTTATACACTGCTAGGCGGGTGGTACGGTGTCTCATCAATCAGGCTGAGGAAACCGGCCAGCAAAATAATTTAGCTGCAGCCCAGGCCTGGCTGGGGGAAGTATATTTGGGGTTGAGCCAATATGAAGAAGCGCAAGCCGCTTTTTTGGTTGGTTTAGAAATTGCTGAAAAAGCAAATGACCCGCGTTTATGCGGAGAGACAAAATTGGGTTTAGGGCGTGTGGGGTATGAACGCGGTGATTTTGAGGCAGCAGCGCACTATGCCGAACAAGTTCTGATGACCAGTGAAAAAAACAACGATGTCTTACGCCAGTTGAACGCCACGATTTTAAAAGCAAAACTCAGTTTAAAAACAGACCAAGCGCAAGATCTACTGCCGAGGTTGTTGAATTTATTGATGGTAGCAAAATATCTCGGCGTACAGCCGTATGTTGTGTCACTTTTAACGGTTCTGATTGAAATTCATATCCATACCGGGGAGGTAGAAAAGGCGGCTGACCTGCTATCCGAAGCTTTGCTTCTAGCGGAACAATGTGCGTTAAAACCGTATCTTGGGATTTTAAAACGCTGCCAAGCAAGATTGCAGCAGTCCTCTAATAGTGTTCCATGAGGAGACGTTCAGCAGTTAAACCGCAAACACACAATAACAAACTTTGGTATCGTCGCCCAGCCGGACAGACATTGATTTTGTTGGCGATAATTAATTTACTTAATCAGGTCGATCGGCGGGCACTGGTAACGATTTTTCCAATTTTACAGACGCAGTGGGCTTTAAGCGATGCTCAGCTTGGAGTAGTAGTTTCTTTTTTCACTTTTGCCCGTGCTTTGATCAGTCTTCCGGCTGCCTGGCTGGCAGATCGGAAGGGGCTGTTAAAAGTGCTGCGTCCATTGACGGTTGTCTGGGCGATTTCTGCCGCTCTCTCTGGTATGGTCAGTCGTTTCAGCGGTTTTGTAGGGCTGCGGTTTTTGGTGGGTGTGGGTGATGGGGCGAATGGCCCTATAGATCAGGCCTATCTTGGAAAACTGGTACCCGAACACAAACGCGCCACAGCCCTGGCCGTGTATTCGATGGCCTTATATATCGGCAGTGCGCTGGGGGTCATATTCGCCGGGTTTACGGCCGATCGTTTTGGCTGGCGCTGGGTGCTGATTATTCCAGGGATAGCGGGGTTGATTGCTGCGGCTGGATTGTGGGCTTTGCCAATCCCCAGTCCATCCTCAGAGAAAAGCTTTTGCGGGAAGGCTGAAAACTCACTGAATTGGGTAGATTTTTCTGATTTGTTGGGTTCTTCCCTCCTGTTCATTTTTCTGTCGGCAGCCATGGGGGTATTCGCATCCACCGCGCTGGTTTCCTGGCTGCCCACTTATTTTGTACGGCTGTATGGCTTTAATTTGACCCAGGCCGGGCTGATCACCGGTGGATTGATTTTACCGGCCAGTGTCCTGGGTAGCTTAACCGGCGGTATCTTAAGTGATCGCCTTCTAAAAAAGAAAAAAGAGGGGCATGAAGGTTTCCTCGACACCTCTCAGAGAACCAAGAAAAATGCTCGGGTATGGGTGGCGGGTTGGGGCTTGTTCCTGGCGGGTTTATTTGGCTGCCTGGGCTTGTGGATGGCATCTGTAACCGGCACCCTGATTTGTTTCTTCTTGGCTGGGTTCAGTATGACCCTGCCGGTCAGCCCGCTGATTGTCAAAGTGCAGACTTTCGCTACCCATGATCGTCAGGCCAGTATACTGGCTGTGTTTGGTTTGTTCACCCAACTATTTGGTGCCGCCCCAGCGACATGGGTTGTCGGCATGCTTTCGGATTGGGTCAGCCTGCCATTTGCGTTGGGTTTCGCTTTTGTAATAGGCGGGACAGGCGGGATCATCTTGTTGATGTGGGCTGCCACAGCAAATAAACCTGAATCATAGCGGTATCCTTAACGCCAAGCTGCACGGGGTAAGCTACCTTTTTAAGGCACTCGGATGAATGTAAGAAAATTGTAAGGTGGGTATGGTAGGCTGTCGTAAACCAAGCTTTACGACAGTTTTTTCTTTTAGAAAGGGATGGGTTGATGACCAAACCGTTAAAGATACATAGTATTTCTTTTGTGCTGCGGGTTTGGGCGGAGTTTTTAAAACAAAAACCACCTCAATTACGCGGCGAAATGGAAAACGCTGAGACAAAACAGCGCGTTTACTTTTCAAAAATAGAAGATATTCACCAATTTATTGAAAAATGCGCATCGGAATCACCGGATGAGTGACCAGTTTAAAAAAGTTAAGTTTAGGAGGAAATCATGAAGAAACCAATTAATCAAGTTTTACGAATAGGGGTGCTACTGGCGGTAGTCTTGTTTTTATTAATGGGAAATATCCAGCCTGTGCAGGCAGCTGTATGTATTTGGTCGGGCGGAATAAGCTCAGATTGGGGAACAGCGAATAACTGGACGAATTGCGGTGGTGCGGTGCCCGGCAGCGGGGATGATGTAACGATTGGGGATGTCAGTACCGCCCCGGTTCTCAACACTACCGCAAGTGTAACCTCCTTGATAATTAATAGTAAAGGGAGCTTAACGATTGGATCGGGTGCCACGCTGACCGTCGGTGAATTTGATTTGTTGGGGAAGTTAAGCGGTGCGGGTGATTTGGTCATTACAGGTTCGATGGGTTGGTATGCTAGCGCGGAAGAAAATGACGGTTTAATGGACGGCAGCGGGACGACCACCCTCAACAGCGGTGCTTCTCTATCATTTCCAACGCAAACATACGAGAAATTAGGACGCACCTTCATCAATTATGGTGTCATCAACCAGAGGAATGCCTATGGTTTAACGGTTGATCGAGAGGGTGTTTTAATTAACTACGGCACCATTAACGTTTATACTTACGATGATGATATGACTTTATTTAAGAGGAAGGAAAATCCGGGCAGTGGTCGGGTGGAAAATCTCGGTTCTATCGTGATCTCTGATCGTGGTGCAGTGCTTAGTCAAGTCCAGTTAAACAACTCAGGCACCATCCAAATGGAAACTGGGGTGCTTACTTTGACCCGTTCCGGTACACATAGTGGATCGATTATCGGACAAGCTGGCAGTACGGTCATGTTTTCTAACCCGGATTCATTAAGTGCGGTGGTACATACTTTTGAAAATGATTCCTCTGTAGAAGTTTCTAATGTGCTGATTGATGGTACTGAGTTGGATGTTTCCGGTACGTTTAACATTGCCACTGCGCCGGGCACCAATTTAACATGTAGCGGTGGTTCTGAACTGATATTCCACGAATCGGCAAATATTGGGGGTTTATCAGAAAAAATCCAGATGAGCGATTGCCATATTAGCTTACCTGCCAGTTTCTCGGGCCTGGTACAACCGGAATTAGAGCTTAATAGTTCCTCCCAATTAACCAATTTAGGAAGTTGGAGCATATCAAAAGAATTGCTATGGAATGGCGGCATTGTAGACGGCATTGGTACGACAACCATATTGGCGGATTCCAGTTATCGTATGGGTGGCGTGGGTGGCTGCCAATTAAATAGTCAGCATTTGATCAATCAAACGACAGCCGAATGGCAAGCCAACACGCTCACCCTTAGTAACGATGCCCGTTACACCAATCAGGGCACTTTTAACGCGCAGTCTACCGCCAGTATGAACGGCGGTACGAATGGTGTGTTTGATAATCAGGGTACCTTTGTCAAAAGTACAGAAGATACCATTACAACAATGGATATTGATTTTTCAAATAAAGGGATCATTAAGATCGAAGCCGGTAGACTGGTTTTTCCAAATGGACTGACTTCCGAAAATGGAACAGAAATTGTGCTGGAGGGAGAGCTTGAAACCAGTACTCCCTTGGATTTGCAGGGCGCCAGGCTAAGCGGCAATGGTATGATCGATGGAGATTTAAATAATACGGGCAGTGTGGTCCCTGGGGATTCCCCGGGGAAAATCACCGTTACCGGCGATTATACCCAAACCCCAGCCGGCAGCCTGAGGCTGGAGATTGGCGGGATAACAGCAGAAACCGATAGCGATATTCTCATCGTGCAAGGGGCAGCTGCTCTGGCTGGAAAGCTGGAGGTTTCCCTATGGGATGGGTTTACCCCGGCTGTGGGTGATCAGTTTGAAGTTCTCAATTTCGCTTCGGTCAGCGGAGATTTTGAAACCGTCATGCTCCCGGATTTGCCCGCAGGCCAGTATTGGATAAGGACTTTTTCTGAGACAACCCTGCGCCTGACAATTGATGAACATTACCAGGTCTTCATTCCCTTTGTCGTGCGGTGATTTAAAATTGGAAAACATAAAAAAACGCAGCACTGCAATTGGGTGGTGCGTTTTTTTGTTTGCGCTTTGGAAAAAAAGATCGGGCTTGTTTTTTATCTACGAGGATTTCCAAATTGACCGACACGGGTGCAGTGGGTACAATCTAAACATGCTTGATCAATTGCACGCCCCTTCCGATTCCAAACGCCAGCCCTTTTTCTTGATTTTGTTTTTAAGCCTATATCTGGCCTGGATCCTGTGGGGCAGCGATCAGCCCGCGCAACAAGCTTGGATCGGGCATCTTACCCTGTTGTTCACCAGCGCGTATGCGGCTTATCTGGCCTGGAACCAAGCCTTGTCAAATACCAACCCCGATCAGGCCAGTGCCTGGCGGTGGATGCGGGCCGCGTTTTTTTGCTGGCTGATCTACCGCATCGTTTTTATTGTTGCCGCTTCCCTTTCGTTTCCTGGGTCAGTGCTAATCGTTACCAGCGGGTTATACGCTCTCGGCAGCCTTTTTTTGTGGATCGGATTATTACGTTTCTCCATAAAAGTGCGCTTTGTATTTGGAAAAGTGCGCCTGCTGCTGGATGCCACCCTCACCACAGCCGCCCTGGTGACAATGGGTTGGCTGGCCTTTTTTAAACCCTTTCTGGGGGCTCACCCCGGCCAGTTTCTCAGCCTTTCCTTCCTCACCGCCGATCTGATCACCATCATCTTGTTTGTGAATTTATTCCTGTTGGGTGAATTAAAACAAGCATTTACCAATCTCGGCTGGATGCTGTTTGGTTTTCTGGCCTTCTCTCTCAGCGACCTGGGGTTTCTCTCGCAAATCACCGCCGATTCGTATCAAGCGGGCAGCTTTATCGATCTGGGCTGGGTGTTGGGTGGTATCATCCTGGCGTATGTCTTAGACAACCCCAATATTTCTCAGGTGCCCGCGTTAAAAGGGTGGTTAGGCAAAAGTTTAACCCGCACCCAAGCCCTACTGCCGATCATTGCTGTCATTTTCTTGGGTTGGTATGCCTTGCTAAACTGGCAGTTAACCGGCACGATTGAAATATTGGGGTTGTGGACAACCCTGGTGTTGGGCTTGGGACTGCTCTTACGGCAGGGCTTGCTCGCCGGCGAAGTAAACCTGGAACGCTACGCTCAACTGGTTAACAGCATCGCAGAGCCAGCCTTTATCTGTGACCGCAGCGGCCTGCTGAAAATGGTGAACCCGGCCTTACTAGAAATTAGCGGATATGCCGCCCGGCAAGTACTCGGCACTCCCCTGGAAAAGTTGTTTGAATTTGGGGAACAGGAGCTTTCCTGGTGGGCGCAGATTATCCGTGAAATCCATCAGGATCATTTTACGGGCAGCGACCGGGAAGTGCATTTGATTTGTGAAGACGCCGCGACCATTCCGGTCATGCTCGCGCTGCGCCCCATTCAAGCTGAAAATCCGCAAAACTTGGCACTGGCCGGTACGGCGCATGACCTGCGCCTGCAAAAATTTCAACAAAGTGAAATCCAAATCGCTTACGATGAAGTCGCCCAGGCACAGGCCGCTTTGCAGCGATTAAATACGGGGTTGGAGCAGTTGGTTAATGAAAAAACCGCCGACCTGCAAAAAGCTTACGCACAGCTTGAAGAACAAAATCAACAGCTTCAACAGTTGGATCAAATTAAATCCGATTTTGTCTCCCTGGTTTCCCACGAACTACGCGCCCCGCTCACCAATATCCGCGGCGGGATTGAACTGGTATTATCCGGCTATATCCAGGATCCGCAGCGCATCAATTCTGCCTTAAACCAGGTACAATCTGAGATCCTCAGGCTATCACAGTTCACCGAAACCATCCTCGATCTTTCCGCCTTGGATGCCAACCGTCTGCCGCTGTATCCCGAGCCGCTCCACCTGATGACGGTGATCAATGCCCTACAGGATCATGATCAGCATATCCAACAACATCAGCGTTTTGTTTGGGAAATTCCTACCAACCTTCCCCCGATCCTGGCCGATCAAAAGGCACTTTACTCGATTTTATTTCATATCTTAGACAACGCTTTGAAGTATGCCCCACAGGGTGAGATTACAATTTCGGCAAAACCAGAAGCAGAGCAATTGTTCATTTCCGTTTCCGATCATGGCCCAGGCATTGCAGAAGAAGCCCTGCCATTTTTATTTGAGCGGTTTTATCGGGTGAACATGGCCGATGCCCAAACCATTTATGGGCATGGCCTGGGCTTATATCTGGTGCGCCGTTTTGTAACAGCAATGGGCGGCAGTGTCGGCGTCCAAAACAATCCACACGGTGGTGCAGTGTTTTTCATCCGCCTGCCGCTTGTGCCTGGATAGGGTCGCCACAAACTGTGCTAAAATGTGGGTAAGGGAGATTGTTTTCCGTGAAGCAAAAGATCCT
>JACDJC010002432.1_pt1 | contig 14679 bp, 9 predicted proteins | sample 7454191 | NCBI WGS metagenome assembly JACDJC01 (sample SAMN14253291, study PRJNA609438) | sludge metagenome | isolation source: sludge after 25d culture with pyrite and EDTA | collected 2018-12-20 | reverse complement strand
GCTGACCAGCGGCATCATGGCGTCTTTTAAATTGATTTCGCCGGCGTGTTCGGTCGCCCCGCCGCCCAGATAAATATTCCCCAACAGGCGAAGCGGGGGCTTGAATTGCAGGCTGTTTTGGGCAAGGTGATGGAAAAGGGCTTCCTCTTCATTTAACACCGCATGGATAAATTGGCGCAGTTCCTGGGCCAGCGCAAATTCGCCATAGATCGGTCGAAAGTCAAAAAAGATGCTGAGATTGATCATCTCCTGGGGTTCGGGGTTTTCGATCCACGCCCGAAAACCCGCTTTCCAATCCGACAGTGAGCGGCACCATCGCGGGTTATTGGCCATCACTTGCCCGGCACATTCGGTATAACCGGCCTCACTTAAGCCAGCAGACACGCGGCTGCCCAAAGCCAGAAAATAAGCCTGGAGTGCCTCTGCTTCCCACGGCTCGGAGGGAGCGTAAATAATGCCATTATCCTGATCGGTCAGCAGGGTTTGCTCTCTGCGCCCCTGGCTGCCCATTGCAATCCAAACAAAGGCGGTCGGCGGTGGCCCCAATGCTGCCACAGCCAATTGAATGAACCGTTCGGTTGCAGCGTCACAGACCCCCGCCAGCATATCGGTCACGTACTGTGGGCGGGCACTGCTGCTCAACAGCGTTTGGGCTACCACCGCTATCCGGGCAGTTTGCTGGGCGATTGCGCGTGGGGTTTGCGCGTTGGTTATTTCGCGCAGGATCACAACCGCTGCATAATCCTGAATTTGTACTAAGGATGGATAATCGATCACATTCACGATTTGCCCTTGCTCATCTTCCACCGCCAAATGATGCACCCCTTTCTCCTCCATGCGCTTTAAGGCTTCATACACCAAGGCATTTTCGGAAATTTTAAGTAGCGGCGAACTCATCATGGTATGAATAGGGGTATGCAGCGCAATCGGCTCAGCCAAAACCCGCGTGCGTAAATCGTGATCGGTGATGATGCCCACCACGGCCGCGTTTTCTCCCAATACCAGCGCGGCGGTGACATTGTGTTCGGTCATCATCCGGCTGAGCTGCTCGATCGTGGTCAACATGGCACAGGTCACTACGTTGCGGCGTAGGTGATGAATGGGTTGATGTAAAAATAAGAGCGGCGCTTGCAGTTGTGCGAGCAAGGCATCCTGTTGGGTTTCTCGTTTCCAGGAAAGCGTGACGTCCTCGATCGTGCCATCGATATAGGCGGCCTGGTCTTTTTCTGCTGCGACCAAGCGGGCAGACAGGGCTACATAGCGAACCGGCTTGGTGTTGGGTGTGGCCTGAATCCGATACCGGAGAAGCTCACCCTGCTGGTGTAAGCGCTCGATCACCGCCTCGAATTCGGAAGGGTCCGCGAACAGATCGGCTAGGGCGGGTTGCTTGTTGGCATGCGCAGGGAAGAAGGTTTCAGCAGCGGGGTTCATTTCCAACAACGCGCCACGGCGGGCCGCTCGGGCGCGGAAGACCCCAATCGGCAGCGATTGCACCGCGTGGAAAATGGATTGCTCGGCCAGTGCGCTAAATTGGGTGCTGACATCTTTGGTTAACAATAGTAAGCCCTGCTGCCCCGCAAAACGGATCGGCGTTACGGTGATGACGGCTTCCAAATCCTGCCCATCAGCGTGTTTCAGAAACCCGTGGAAGGCTTCTCCGGCCTGATTGTCTGAGTGTTCGATCCCCTCCAAATGCTCCCAAATTGGCCGGTTATCCGCTTCTGGCGGCAGCACGTCCCTTAAATCAAGCACGGCGATTTGTTGCGCCGTATAGCCGGTCTTATGCAAAAAGACCGGATTAACATAACGGATGCGGTCTCCCATGATTAATAGAGTGCCCTCTGTGGTCGATTCAATCAGGGTTTGGTAGCGAGCGGTTGATTCTCCCAGATCATCCACCACTTCCTGGCGTTCCCGTTCAATCCGCAAACTCTGCTGCAACACAAACAGCAATAAGATGACCACCGCACCAGAGATGATCAAAGCGGTATTGATCAAACTTTGTTCGATGCGGGCAATTTCTTGATTCACATCGTCAATATAAATGCCGGTGCCGATCACCCAGCCCCAGGGTGCAAACCCTTTCACATACGATTCTTTTGGCTCTAGTCGCTGCGGGTCATCGTTCCACTGCCAAACGTAATCAATATACCCTTCCCCATTGCGGCGCACCATCTCGGCAAATTCCACAAAGATCGGCACCCCACGCGGGTCGGTAAAGCTGGATAAATCCTGCCCGTTCAGATCGCTGCGGTAGGGGTGCATGATCATACGCGGCGACATATCCTGAATCCAAAAATAGTCTTTGCTCTCGGGGCCATAGCGCAGGGAGGCGATGCGATTAATCGCCAGGGATTGGGCTTCTGCGCGGGTATACAAACCGCTGTCTTCATCGCGCTGATAAGCGGCCAGGATACTATAGGCAGAGTTAGTCAGTTCGCGAATCATCTCATATTTCCGGTCGAGCAAGGTTTGTTCAAAGGAGGGCAGAATCACCGCCCAAATCGAAACCAGAAACAAGGTGATCGCAATGAAGGTTGGTAAAAAAATGCGTAAAACATACGAGCGGCGCCGAAAATGTTTTGGCTTAGAGGGTTTGGGATCCCCCTTGTTTTCTAAGGCGGCTTGCTTTTTTAAAGAAGATGCGGATTGTGTAGAAAAAGCAGCGGTCGCAAAGAGTGCCTGGCGAAAGCGCTGCCATTGTTCGGAGGGCATTTGAATCATAAAGTCGGATTCCTGCTGCCCATTGATGCGGTGGAAATCGGTGCCCGCGCTGACCAATAGGCCGTGCTGATCGGCCAAGTGGATGAGGAATTGGTTTTCCTGCTCGGTATACGCCCCATAGATAGCCTCGATCCCATCCATTCCCTGTTTTTGCAGATCTGAAATAAATTTGTCGAGCTGGGCCGGATCGCTTTCATATAACAGGGGGTGAGCCAAAAAAGCCAGCCCATTGGCACGGTGCAGCAGGGCGATGCCTTCCTTTAGGCTAAGCACCCCATTCGCTGCCAGGCTGACCGCCTGGGGTTCATCTGCGTACTCGGCCTGGTTTGCGCCACGTTTGCGTAACGAGCCAGCGATGCTGTGAACTTCCAAATCGTGCGCCTGGCGCAAAGAATGTAGGGTAGCAGCTAATTCCCGATTTTGCGGGTCAAAACCATACCCCAACAGATGGATCTCGCGCCCCTGGTGGTAGGTGGTTAACTCCACCCCCGGGAAACAGATCACATTCTGTTTTTTCAGCGCTTCCTGAAAACGCGGCAGCCCTTCCAGGCTATTATGGTCGGTCAGCGCGGCGTAGCGCACCCCAGCCGCAGTCAGATGCCCGGCCAACCCTTCGGGGGTTAATTCGCCGTCACTAAACATACTGTGGCAGTGGAAATTGACCGGGATCATCGTGTTCATAGGTGGGCATGGCGGGATGTTGTGCCGAATCATCCCGCCATGATCATTTCGTCGTTAGGCTTTTCGCATGTCTTGCTTGGGGGTCAGCAGGGAAACCACCACTAGGGTGAGGAAACTTAAGGGGATGGAGATGATGCCCGGGTTATTAAATGGAATGGGGGCATCCAACGGGCTTAAGCCATACAGGGAAAACAGCTCCGGTGAAAGGGCGATCATGGTTAAGGAAGCCACAATGCCCACTATGATCGAAGCAGCAATTCCTTTGGCCGTTGTTTTTTTCCAAAACAGCAGCATCACAATGGCGGGCAAATTGGCCGAGGCCGCCACCGCAAAGGCTAGCCCCACCAGGAAAGAGACGTTCATCCCTTTAAACAAAATTCCCAGCAAAATAGCAATCCCGCCAATCACAAAGGCAGAAATCTTACCAGCGTTCACCTTTTGGCGGTCATCCATTTTGATTTTAAAATAGCGGTCAAACAGATCATGGGCAATTGCTCCCGAAGCGGCGACAATCAGGCCGCTGACCGTGCCCAAAATGGTGGCAAAAGCAATCGCAGAGATGATCGCAAACAGCATTTCGCCAAAAGAACGGGCTAATAAGGGTGCGGACATGTTATTATCGGCCGGATTAATGACCCCATTCGTCATGGCCCCCAAGCCCATAAACAGGGTCAGAATATAAAAGAAGCCAATCGCTGCAATCGCGACAATGGTTGATTTGCGGGCGCTGGCCGGGTTCGGCACGGTGTAATAGCGGATTAAAATATGGGGTAAGGCAGCCGTACCGAGGAAGAGGGCCAACATTAAGGAGAGGAAATCAATCCGCTCCAAGATGGTGCCTTCTACTTTGAATTTCAAACCAGGCCGCATAACGCGATCCCCACTGACTTCGTGGGGATAGTAGGCGGTGACTTTATCGCCATCGGCGCTGATAAAACTGGTGTTTTTCCAGGTGCGCACGATGGTGTCCTTATCCGTTAGGGTGGAAAGAAATTCAAAAATAGACAACCGGCCGGTGGTGGTGTTTTTCTCTCCGCGGATTTGTTCCAGGTTACTCACCTGGCGCAGTTGATTTTCCGCGCTTTCCGGTGCGCCGTTGATCCACTTCTCGCTGCCTTTAAATACCACCGTTTGGGTTTCTTTTAAGGTAAGCATACCGTCCTGTTCGGAAAGATACCACCAGCTTTGCAGCCCTTCATGTTCCAGCTTCACAAATTGCTGGCCGCCTTTTACGCCAGTCTGTTCAAGCACCACCCAGCCCGGTTCGGAAACTTGCAGCTGATCACCGGAGCCCTCCGCCGCTAGATGGGTGTATTCATAAAAAGCGACCTTGCCACCCTGGTCGGGCTGGGTGGATAAACCGCGTATTAAAACCGCACCCACCAGCACCGTCGAAAATATGATTAACAAGGTGCCTTTTAAGAACTGCACATAGGTGGTAGAAGCCATGCCGGCCGTGGCAACAATCGTAATCACAATCGCGCCCACCATTACCACCCCCCAGGCATGCGGGATGCCCAACAGCGGTTCTACCAAGACACCAGCCCCCACCATTTGGGGAATCAGGTAACAAATCGAAACGATCAGGGTGCTGATGGCCGCAAACAGCTTGATCCCGCGCGAATTATAATTTGCATCCAAGGCATCGGTGAAGGTGTATTTCCCCAAGCGTTTCATTGGTTCCGCCACCACAAATAGGGCCACGATCCAACCGGCCAGATAGCCAATCGAATACAAGAACCCATCGTAGCCCACGGTCGCGATCATGCCGCAAATGCCCAAGAACGAGGCCGCGGAAAGGTAATCACCGGCAAAGGCGATGCCATTCACCCCCCAGTGGATTTTACCGCCAGCTGCGTAATAGCCGCTGGAGGTTTGCGCCCGCCGGCCCAGATAGAGGGAAAGACCGATCACAAACACCACAAAAATGAAAAAGACAATGATTGCCATGAGCTATGATTTCCTTTTCTGGTTTGGATGGGTTTTTGGATGTTTCCGTTTGCCTTTTTTCTCCAATTCCGCTTCTTTTTTTCGGCAGAGCGCATCGTAAACCAATGCCTCCAAGAGCGCGACAATGATCAACGCAAAGCCGTAGACAGTCGCCAGGTTTAGCCCCATAAAAATAATCACGCCCATCGTCACCGGGCTGATCAAATTGATGGCTACAAAGCCAGCATAAAACAAAGCGTAAAAACTAAACATCCAGATGCCAAGACGCACCTTGTACAACCTGGCGGGGTCTTTCCCGGAAGGGGTCGCAGGTTCATGCAACATTGGGTCACTCCTTAATTGTCTGATTGGGGGGATTGGTTGTTTTATTATAGCGTAATCGCAAAAAAAACCAATATCCAATCAGGAATTAAATTGTAAACATATTCACAATCGTTATATTTCGCGGAGGAATTCCACCGGGTCGTGGTTTTCCAGGACGCATGGCACATATTGGTGCATCCTGGCAATCGCTTCGTCGCCCCCGGGGAGGCATCAAACGGCGTGGGAAAACGGTACGCATTGCCGGGCAGTCCAAACGGGATCAGAGTCATGTTTTCCTCCGGGATTTAAAGAAAAGGTGATACTGTGATGGGGGGGGAGACCAGCAACTTCCGATTGCACAGGGAGAAAATGAAGGGGCGAGCCATCGCGTGCCCTTTAGGGCAGAAACAGTTAATCCATGCCTACAGACCGTCTGTTGCCGCGCCCTGTGCGCCACGAAGACGATTCTAAAAATATTCGCGGTGAAACAAAAAGCAACCGCGAATTGCGCCAATCTCCACGAATAAAAAAGTTTGCCACGTGCCCAACAATAATCAAGAACATGTTGGGCAGCGTGCTATCCAATCGCCGTGAAGGCCGAATGTGGTCTTGGATACGGTCGTTTGGGTGAACAGTGCGTGCCCAACCTCCTATTTCGAGGTGGCCCGCCTGGGCAATGGCTGGGGTTTACGCAGGCCATCCAGCAGGTGCAACACCGCCAGCCAGGGATGTGCTTTTAACATGCGCGGGCCGGCATAGCGCATTACTTGGCGGATTTCTTCCCGTTTTGTTTTTTGGTAACAATGGGTTAAACAGTTGGCGCAGGTGGTTTTCTTTTCCTGATAAGGGCATTTTTCCAGCCGCTGCTGGGCGTAAACTTGCAAGTCAGCACAGGTCTCGCACAGGCCAACTTGTTGACCATGTTTTTCACGGCAGTACAGTGCAATCATCAAATCGATTGTTTTTTGTTCGCGTATCAGACGCGGATGGGTTAGCGGCATACTTCATCCTATAAATAAGAAGATTGATCGAGGTGGATGAACTTTGCGTAATTCGACAAAGTTTACCTCTTAAATATAAAAATAGTATACCCGCGGACTGCCAAAAAAAGATTAAATTAACCTAAGACTTGCATAAAAAAGACTCTCTGCCATCCTTCATTTCAGGGTGAATCCCAATCGTCACCCTCAGGGACGCGGGGATCAACATAGTATTCGAGTTCGTCTGATGGGTACCAGTGTAAGGGAACCGGGTCAGAGTCGATCTCTGAGCCGTCCCATAGGTAAACCCGCACCACCAACAACGTCTCCCCTTCCACTTCATACGGCAAAATAAAGCTACCATTTAGGAGGGAATTATTGGTGACACTCAATTCACCGATATTGTAGGCAGAAGCGATGCCGGTTTCCTCATTATAAGAAGGCTCTGCGTTTGGATCTCCGTTGGTGAAGATGATCACGTAAGCACGATCGATTTCTTCCCCCGGTAACGCGTAAAAGCGGGCATTCACTTCCCGCACACCATAGGCGGTATCAGCATTCAACGCAGCGCGATTTTCGATGACCACTCTGGAACAGGTGCAACGCGGGTCATCCAATCCAAAGGCCGTGAACGTGGCACGGGCCGTTTTACGTCCCCGCTCGCCCGCCGAACTGTAATACTCCTCATGGTCAAGATCGCCCAGGTTATAGCGATTGGTGGCAATTCCGATGCCCGCCATACTGAACAGCGGTACCGCCCCATCACTTTCCCCTTCTAGCCGCTCCCCCGTCCCATCGCTGATCGTTCGATTGGCATCTTTTAGCAAGCTTGGCATGATGGTTGCCCCCATCGCTGTATCACCCTTCTGGTTTGGCAGGCGTTTGCTGGTGGTACCGTATAAGAAGTAATATTTATCCGTGTTGTAATAGGGATCACTTTCGTTGAAAATACGCAGATTGTCATTGTATAACCAGCTTCCGTTCACCAGGCTGTATTGCGTGTTGAGCGGGTCCCATAACATGATCGCTTTCGTATCACTGCTGAAAATTTCATCCAAGCGCAAAGGGCGCATATTATCCCAACGCAAGTCGCGCGTACCGGGGGTATCCAATTGTAGTTTGCGGTCTAAAAGCCATTCCAGCATATCGCTGCCCAAAATAACGTTAATATCCCCTTCTGGCACCGCCCAGTGCGCATCCCGCAATTTCCCCGGATTAACGGTATAGGCACCCCGAAAGAGATAACCCAGCGAAACCAGCGGACTGCCGTGATGCGGGGTGCCCCACGTTACCAGACGCTGGAAGGAAGCTTGCATATATTCATCAAAATTGCGTACCCCAGCGCGTGCCACCAGGCCACCCATCGAATGCGCGGCAATAAATACATTGACCGGCTTTTCGGCTTCACGCATCCGTTTCAAGAGGTAGCCATCGTTCCTGGCACCCACGTTCATGGCTTTGGCGAAGGTCGTCCCCAACGGTTCGACGACTCCACCGGCGATGGGGCTATAAGCTGGCCGATAGGTGGGGTAAATAAATTCATAAAAGGCGGTACATTCCAGTTGATCGGATCGGGTTTCCACGAAGGTCTTATAAAACTCGTCCCAGACATCTTGTTTATACGCAAAAAGCCAGGGTTCCCCGGCACTGGGGGGGGCACTGCCATCTTTTTCTTCCTCGTTGTGACCATGTACCAGGGTGATGACATTGTTGACCGGTTTTTGAAGGACAGCACGGTCGCGGTTTGCTTCGGCCGGGCGGCGGTAGCCGGGCACGTCTGGGTCGACGATCATCCGCACCAGGCGCGGGAACATATACCATTCCAAATGGGTCTGGAAGGTCATCGGCACATACCGCACTTCCACATTGCGCCCATCCCCGTATTGCCCGGCCAGTGCCGCCATTTTACCATTGCCTGCCGGCTGCCATGAAGTTTGGGCAATTGCCAGAGCAGCGATGTCGGTATCAATGAAGGAAATATCCCCATTCTGGTCAAATGTCAGCGGCAAATAACTGACTTGATCCGGCAGCACTTCACCATTCACCCAGAGCGGCCCGACGCGCAGGATGTTCACGGTGGCCGGATGAAGTTCACCCATCTCGCTGGCAGGAATGGTCAGTTGAGGGATGAAGCTGCTGTCTATTTGGGCCAGGTTAAAAGCCAGGACGCGCGTGCTGCCGCTGGTTTCTAAGCCTTGTTCATTAAATTGAATGGTCGTCGTTTCCCGCGAGAAGCTGACATCCACCGGCGCTGTACTGGCCGGCAAGTCCAGCCGTGATCCATCGCTTAGGGTGAATTGGGTGGCTTCATAACCGGAAAAACCCTCCACACTTTCAGGCGTTGTCTCTGGGCCGCGGATGCGCTGTAGGCTGTAATCCTCCTCCGAAGCAAGCGACTCGAACCCATCGTCATCTGCATAGCTTTCGCTGTCATACCCACCGTCATAACCACCCGGGGTAGAGCCGCTGAAACCTTCTTCTCCAAATGGATCGATGACAAAAAACAAGACGACGACCACGGCACAGATTGCGAGTAAAGCGATACAGCCGCCAATTGCTGAAGCAGCCAGGCAGCCTTTCTTATTCTGAGGTTTTGCCGATTGATTGTTCGGAGGATACGCTTGTGGTTGCATCAGATTAAATTCCTTTCGTCAATATGAAATTGGGAATCGGGCTGTTTGGTCAGCCCAAATTGGTAAGGATTACCCGCTGAGTGCCTGGACTGGCATTCCAATACATTGTATAAACAACTTTATTGTACACTATTCTATGACAAAAGATTCAAACTTTTCCGCTTTTCGATTCACGGGAATTCGCATAATTCGCGGTTGCTTCTTTATAAAGTCCCTGCTTCGCAACCATGGGAAGGAGCCACGATTCCCCTTTCCAATGCTTGGATTTCAAACGGACCGAGGGGGAAGGGTCAATAAGGATTCAATCTTATGTTTGGCCTGACTGTGTTCATCCACCGCTTTTTTCCAAAACGCCGCCTGAGCGGGTGTGGAGGGCAAGCGGCGGTGCTGACCGACATAAATGTCCTGTGCCAGATCGAGATCATCAATTTTGACAACGGCCACCTGATCACAGACAATCCGGCGGGCAACCAGCATCGAAACAAACCCCACCCCGACCCCTTCTTGCACCGCAAATGCAATCGCTTCGGAACTACCCAGGGTTAACACCCGTCGTAATTCACCGAGATCAAATCCGCGCTGTGCCAGGCCGTCCCGCACAACGGAATACGTTCCCGAGCTAGCTTCCCGCATGATCATATTCACTTTGCGCAATTCATCCATCTCAATCGAACCGCGTTTTGCCCAGGGGTGATTGCGCGGCACGATCAACACAATCGGCTCGGTGATAAATTTGTGAAATTCAATATCGTGATGGTAGGTGTAAATGCTGGACAACATGATCTGCGCCTTGCCCTCGTTTAACAGCTGCATGGCAGCCTCACGGCTGGTGACAGAAATGGTGGCTTCCACTTTCGGGTGTTGCTTTAAAAACTCAGCCATTAACGAAGGCAAGATGTACTTGCCGGGGGTCGTGGAACACGCGATCCACAGCTGACCATGTACCTCTTCCTTTAACGTATCCATCACCTCATCAGCCCGCACCGCCGTATGCACCACATCACGTGCCAACGGCAATAAGGTCATTCCGGCTTCTGTTAAGGATAATTTCCGGTTGGTGCGTAAAAATAAGGGCATGCCAAAATGTGATTCCAGATTGCGGATATGCTGGGTAACACTCGGTTGGGACATGTGTAAACGCCGCGCTGCTTGAGAAAAATTTAAAGTTTCAGCAGCGGCTAAAAAAACGCGCAGTTGATGGGAATCCAGCATAGGTTCATTCTCCAAATAAAGATGATAAGCTTACCTATTTTATCATAATTAGCAGAATCAATAAGTTTTTCTTATGGCGGGCACAAAAAAATTCCTATACCTGCTTGTGATGTTTGTCACTATCAGTTAAAATTAAGATTAATTATGATTCAATTTGTACAATTCTGCCAAAGTTGACTTTAAAGGGAATATTTATGAAACGCATTACCATTATTTTTTTCGTAGGACTCGGCATGCTGTTGCTGGGCGGATGTACTGCAAAATCCGTAACAGAAGTGGCACCGACAGAAACAGCCGTTAAAGCCACAGTTCAAGCTACTGCCGTGGCCGAAGAACCGCTTCAAACGCAAACGGATAGTTGTATCGACTGTCACACGGACAAGCAGATGTTAATTGATACAGCCGATCCGGTGGAAGAGGATGCCGCTGAAGAAGAATCAGAAGGGGTTGGTTGAGGTGGCTCTGTGGCTCCGTTGGAGCCCTGGGAAAAAGTAATGGTTGACGAAGACTTTATGGATGATGTTCACGGACAGGCATCCTGTGTTTCCTGCCATAACGGAGACCGCTATGCTGAGGAAAAAGAAGCAGCCCATGTCGGCATCATCGGCAGCCCGGATGAGAATGCCCAAGCCACCTGTGGCAACTGCCATAACGAAATTGTGACCACCGCTGCGGAAAGTTTGCACTCCGAACAGACCGGTTATTTTAAAGCCATGTATTCCCGTAGTGTGCCGGAAAATCATCCGCAACTGAACGAAGCCTTTGGCAATCACTGTGCTTCCTGCCACACTACCTGTGGTGACTGCCATATTAGCCAACCAAACAGTGTAGGCGGCGGTTTCCTGGATGGACATTTGGTAGAAAAAACGCCACCGATGACGCGCACCTGTACCGCCTGTCATGGTTCTCGCGTGGGGAATGAATATACCGGCAAAAACGAAGGCCTGCCCGGTGATGTTCACTTCCGCCAGGGTCGCATGAATTGTGTCGCCTGCCATGATGGGGAAAGCATGCACAACTCCATGGGCGCGGTCGACCGTTACGATGGCGAACAAGGCCCAAGCTGTGAATCCTGTCATGATACGGTGGGCAAAGCGAATGATGCGGTTGTGCAGCACACCATTCACCGCGATAAACTCTCCTGCCAGACCTGTCATTCAATCACCTATACCAGCTGTGATAGCTGCCACGTCTCGATCAGTGAAACCAGTGGCAACCCGATCTTCAAGACCTCTGCCACCTATATGACCTTCTTTATTGGCCGCAATGCCCGCCAAAGTGATGAACGCCCGTATGAATATGTACCGGTGCGACATATTCCGATTGATCCTGATAACTATGCCTACTATGGTGACAACCTGCTGCCCAATTTTGATCTGGTACCGACCTGGGCTTATGCGACCCCGCACAATATTCAACGCAATACCCCGCAAAACGAGAGCTGCGCCGCCTGTCATGGAAATGCCGAGATCTTCTTGACCGCCGATAAAGTACGTGCCGAAGAGTTGGAAGCCAACAAAGACGTGATCGTAGAAAACGTGCCGGAAGCGATCCCCGGTCAATAAATTGTTAAGTTCCCGCCGGCTGCCTGACGTCTGACGGCCGGCGGAGAATACAAATCATCAAATGAAACCATTTGAAAAAAGTGAGAAGGAAAAAGTATGTCTAAGAAAATTTATTTACCCGTAATGTTGCTTGTACTATTTACGATGGCTTTAGGTGCCTGTGCGCCAGCGGCCCAACCAACAGTAGAAGCCCCGGTTGTAGAAGCCCCAGCAGCGACCGATGTCCCCACCGCAGTACCCACCGTTGCAGAGCCGGTTGTCGTCGAAGCACCTGATTTCCAGGCTGTTTGGGCTGATGTGATCGCCAACAATGGCAAAGAAGCTGGGTATGGCACCACCAATGTTGAAAAACTCAACACAGAAATGATCGAAAATGAAGACCTGTATATCATTGACGTGCGTGAACCTTCCGAACTGGAAGAGACCGGCTATATCCCGGGTGCAGTCAATATTCCGGTCAAGAGCCTGGCCGATAACCCGGCCTTATTACCCGCCGACCTGGATGCCCCGATTGCTGTTTACTGCAAAAGCGGCACCCGCTCCACCTTTGGCTGGTCAGTCCTAAATGCCTTAGGCTACACCAATGTCACCAATCTGACCGGTGGCTTCATGGCTTGGGCCGATGCTGGCTACGAAGTCGAACAAGGCACAGCCCCGGCGGAAGAGATCAGTACCCCCATCATTGAAAACGAAGGGCTTTATATGGCGGTCAAAAACTTCGCCAATAATGCTCCTGAAGGCTGGGCGACCACCAAACCGGCTGATGTCAACGAAATGATGATCAACGGGGAAGAAATGGTGCTGGTTGATGTGCGCCGCGCCGATGAATTTGAAACCGGCTACATTGAAGGGGCTGTCAATATCCCCTTAGAAGAACTGATGAGCAGCCTGGATCAGCTTGATCCCGAGCAAAAAATCGTCATTTACTGCAAAAGCGGAACGCGCGGCCTGATCGCCACTTATGCCCTGCTGATGCTTGGCTATGAAGATGTTGCCAACATGAGCGGCGGCATCATGGGCTGGGAAGCAGCCGAATTACCGGTTGTTGGCGCAGCAGCAGATTTCCAAAAAGAGTTTGCTTCCATCATCGAAAATAACGGCAAAGACAAAGCCTACGGTACCATGAACGCCGAAGCACTCAACACGGAAATGATCGAAAATTCCGATCTATACGTGATCGATGTGCGTGAACCGTCCGAATTGGAAGAAGTGGGTTATATTCCTGGTGCCGTTAATATTCCTGTCAAAACTTTAGCAAACAACCCGGCCTTGTTACCTGCCGACCTGGATGCCCCGATTGTGGTTTACTGCAAAAGCGGCACCCGCTCCACCTTTGCATGGACAACCCTTGAGCTGTTAGGCTACACCAATGTGCGTAACTTAGCGGGTGGTTTTGATGATTGGGCAAAAGCCGAATACGCAGTGGAAGAAGGCTTGGCCCCGGCTGAAGAGATTAGCACTGGCATCATCGCCGATGAAGCCCTCTACACCGCCGTTAATGAATACTTCAGCAATCCGCCCGAAGGTTGGGCATCCATTAAAAATGTGGATGTCAATGAAAAACTGATCAGCGGAGAAGAATTTGTGTTGGTTGATGTGCGCCGTGCAGATGAATATGAAGCGGGTTACATTGATCCTGCCATTAATATTCCTTTGGAAGAACTGATGAGCCGCATGGACGAGATCGATAAAGATGCCAATGTAATCGTTTACTGCAAAAGTGGGATTCGCAGCCTGATCGCTACCCTGGCCTTACGCCTGAACGGTTATGAAAATGTTCTGAGCATGAGCGGTGGTTACTTAGGGTGGGAAGCAGCCGAATTACCGGTCGTCACCCCCTAAGCTCTTTAATTGAATCAAAAGACAGCCCGTGAAAACGGGCTGTTTTTGTTGGGAAACGTTACTCCGATGGTTGCGAACCAGGAACATCATTTAGAGTCAACCCATCGGAAGGTTCGGTTTGGGGAGGGCCTGAATGAAACCCAACCTTCGGAAGATTTTTTTTACGTTAAAGATTCGTAATTGCTCAGCCAATAGGGCATCCGATCTGCCCCTCATCCAAACCTTCTCCCCGACGAGGAAAAGGCTTTAAGAACCTTCATTCACGATGAACGGTGTGTAAAGCAGGCATTTTAAGAGCAGAAGCCTGACTTTACCAATCGGGTCGTTCTAATAATCGGGGTTTATGAAGTAAACCAGGCTGACTCTTGACGGTGCTTTAAAAGTCAGGCTTCGCGAGCCGGGCGGGCACGGCGTCTTCCAGGTACCAGACTACCAAATGCCGGGGGCCATGCACCCCCAGGGTAAGGATCAATTCGATATCAGAGGTGCGGCTGGGGCCGGAAATGAGGGTCAGATGCGGGCTATGTTTAAATTCAACCAGTGCCTCCCCCAAACTGGTGCGCCAATTGGCCGGGGCGAGGATCGCCAAATGGACGCGCGGCAAGAGGGAAACTGCTTTTGGTTTTTGAGCAGAAGCCGTTAAGCCAATCGTGCCGGTATCGGCAATAAAAAAGTCTGCTGTGGTGATGCCCAGGTCACATTCAGCCAGGGTATGTTTATCGGCATCGGGCTCGGCCAGTTCTACCCCCAGGCGGTTCAAAAGGGCCGGCAGTTGATACTGTGCGGTTT
>JACDJC010002431.1_pt1 | contig 14682 bp, 14 predicted proteins | sample 7454191 | NCBI WGS metagenome assembly JACDJC01 (sample SAMN14253291, study PRJNA609438) | sludge metagenome | isolation source: sludge after 25d culture with pyrite and EDTA | collected 2018-12-20 | reverse complement strand
GTGATTCCCGCGTAACGCAGAGAATTACCCACCGCCACAGCAGGCGGTACATAAAAAACACTCTGGTTCGAATTCACAAACAACTCGCGATAAAAATCAAGAGTTAAACCTGTCCGCACTTCTTCGCGCTGTCCGCGGTCCGCCTCCAGACGGGTGACCGATCGTGTTGCCAGCGCGATAAGCGGCAGCACCTGCAGCAATAAAAGAAAGGCCACGGTAAGAAAAACGATCAACCTTTCGCTCCACGTACAAGGTTTGCGCACCCCTTCCCCGCGCAGGCGTGGAAAAAGCGGCACAGACTTGCCACGATTCACATAACCATAAAGCAAAGTTACGCCCAGTGTGCACCCCAGCTGGAAGATGGATAGCAAACCGGCCATGGGTAAGTTTAGAAAATGTAAGGCCTGGGTATAGACGGCCACTTCCAGTGTCTGAAAAGCCGGTCCGCCTAACATCAGGATGACCCCGAAACTGGCGAAATCAAACAGGAAGACCAGCAGCGCAGCCGAGAGGATAGGGCGGCGCAGCAAGGGGAGTGTGACAGTCTTAAAGGCGCGAAAGGGTGAGGCTCCCAGCACGCGGGCTGTCTGCTCCAGGCGCGGATCCAATTGCCCCCATGCGCTGCCCACCACCCTGATCGCAATGGCGATGTTGTAGAAAACATGGGCAATAAGTATCGCGGTAAAGGTGTTTAGAAAAACAATTGGCGGTGAAACATCACCGCTTACGCGCATTAGAAAGACGTTGATCCAACCACGCGGACCGAGAAGGGCATTGAAAGCGGCAGCGGTAACCACCGTTGGCAGAATAAATGGAAGCAGAGTAAGCGTTTGCAGTAATCGCTTGCCGGCAAAATTAAAACGCGCAAACACAAACGCGACCGGCAGCCCAAATACCATGGTCAACAGGGTTGAAAGCAGCGCCTGGTAAAAGGTAAAAAACAGTGGCTGCCAGATGCCGGAACTGTAAATCTCCCCGCTACGCGAAAACATCACGATCAGTATGGTAATCAACGGGTAAAAGAAAAACACCGCAAACATTGCAAGCGGCAGCGCCCAGAGAAGCAGCCCTGACCGGTTAATTAATGACCTCGCGCCATGTAGCAGACTCACTTGAGGATTACCTCACTCCACTCTCGAATCCACTTATCGCGATTATTGGCGATCAGAACCGGGTCCAGCGTGGCCGGTTCCTCCGCAATCATGGCATAACGCTCGAATTCTTCGGGTAGAACCGCCTGCGGGTTGACCGGGTAAACGAACATCTGCAGGGGCATATCCTCCTGGAAGCGCGGGCTGAGCATAAAGTCGATGAAGCGTTTAGACAGCTCAAGTTGCTGTGTTCCTTTCAAAATACCGGCGTATTCAACCTGGCGGAAACAGGTGTTAGCTGCAATTATGGACGCAGTGGGAGCTTCAGTCAGCGGCTCGCTGGCATAGATCACTTCCGCGGCAGGGCTGGAGGCGTAGGAAACGACCATGGGCTGCAATCCCTGACCTGATGAGGCTGAAAAATTCGTATAATACGCGGTTTCCCAGTCATTGACAATGACCAGTCCGTTGTCTTTGAGCGCCCGCCAGTAATCCAGGTAGCCATCCTCGCCGTACTCAGCGATGGTAGCCAGAAGAAACGCCAGCCCCGGTGAAGAGGTAGCGGGGTTCTCCACCACCAGCAAACCCTCGCCTGCTTCACCGCCATACGCTGGTTTTGTCAGATCCTCCAGGCTGCCGGGTACGGCAAGGTCGTTGGCAGTAAACCATGCCCGATCATAATTGATGCAAACATCTCCAAAATCAATGGGGGTTACCACCCCGGCAAGCCCGCGCGTGAATTCTTCGGGAATCTCAGCCAGCAGGGTTGAGGTATACGCCTCAAAAATTCCTTCCTGCACCGCTCTTGAAAGGAAAGTGTTATCCACGCCGTAGAAGATATCCGCTTCGGGGTCATTTCTGGTTAGAATCGCGCGGTTCAAAGCAGCACCGGTATCACCGGATTTCAGAAAGACCAGTTTAGCCCCGTACTCGATTTCAAACGCTTTCACCACTTCTTCTGATACCGCGAAAGAATCGTGCGTCATAACAGTAAGAGTGACAGGCCCCGGGTCATCCGTGGGAGTTGGTGAAGGAGAACAAGCGGTGATAATAAACAATACGGATAAAAGTAATATCAGGATTTTTTTACTCATTTACTGTCATCCTTTCTTTCATGCATGCAGATCAGAATACCAGACTGGAATTCGATGCGCGCTTTGTTGCCCGTCATCTGGTTGCTGATGCCGCGACTGTGATAAAAGATCATACTTGCGTCCTCCAGGGGATACTTGAGGCCGGTTGTCGTGATTCCGCGCACAATGGGCGAGAGAGGGAGCAATGAGACCATTTCACCCTCCTGCCCGATCAGGTCAATCGATTCCCGCACGAGAATCACCTCCTGTTGACCATCATCGATGCGTACATCCATATTCGCCAGGGCAGGAAGATTGAGAAGAAAAATATTGGAAAGCGTCTGATCGAGTCGACCGCCTAAAGCCGCAACAATGAGAATGCGGCTGGTACCGGTTTCAGCAGCAGCCATCAGAGCCAGCTCCAGATCGGTCTCATCCTTATCCGGCGAAAAACGCCGAACCTCGGCACCTTGTTCTTCAGCCCAGCGCACCTGCTCGGGAGTTACAGAGTCGAGGTCTCCAATTAACAGGTTGGGAACCAACCCAAGCGCTTGAACATGAACCAACCCGCCATCAGCGGCAATAATCTGTTTGGCTTGCGTTGCCATTTGTTTGATCTTGGCGGGATTCTGTAAATCTCCATTAGCAAAGATCATTACTGTTGTGTCAGCCATAAAAAAACCCTCCACCGGGGAGGGGCGAGCATTAATTCTCCTATCCCTCCGCCGGTATGATCCGGATCAGGTAATGCGGGTCAAGGGAAACTCCCTACTCTCAGCCCAAATAACAGGCTCCCCGTGTATCAATCGTTAATTTAGTATAGGCTTCTACTGCGCGGCTGTCAAGGATTGCCCCATGAAAGAAAAAGGGGGTGAATCATTCACCCGTGATTGTCAAAACTTAACAGGAGAGCCTCAAGCCTTTTTTGATTCCATCTCAAAGCCGGGAATGACCGTTTTGCGTTCAAGGTATTTCAATCCCCAGTTGAGAATAAAAACCATCACAAGGTAAACCACCGCTACCGCCAGGTAACTGCCGATCGGGTCATAGGTAGCAGTGGCAGCTCGCTTGGCTTTCGCCATCAGATCCTGCACTGCGATGAGAAATACCACGGCGGTCGTCTTGAGCAGCGAAATCGGTTCGTTAGACCAGGCAGGGATCATCAAACGCAGCGCCTGCGGCAGGATCACATACCAGATCGTCTTCCAGCGCGAAAGGCCGATCGCCCGCCCGGCGGTCATTTGTGAAGAACCGATCGCCTGAATGGAACCGCGGAAATACTCCGCCTGGTATGCAGCGCTGTTTAGCCCCAGCGCCAGGTAGGCTGAAATTGTCTGAGAAAGGGTGATTCCAACCGAGGGCAAACCATAGTATATGAGAAAAAGCTGAACCAATAGCGGCGTTCCACGGAATATTTCAATATACCCGATCGCGAGGGCTTTCAACCACTTTGGACCGTAAGCGCGAGCCAGCGCAAGAACAAGACCGAGTACAAACCCGATCACCAGCCCGACCGCGGTCAATTCCAGGGTAACCCCGGCACCTTTGATGAAATCAGGCAGGAAACGCTGGAAAAGCTTCAGCCAATCCACAGTTATTCACCTTCCGCTTTCTTACCGTAAAGCTCGGTGATCTTCCACAAAAACTCCCGTGTGCGCTCGTTTTTGGGACGATAGAACAATTCATCCGGCGAGCCTTCCTCAACAATGCTGCCCTTCTCAAGAAAAACGATCCGGTCAGCAACCTCACGAGCAAACCCCATCTCGTGAGTCACAACAAGCATGGTCATGCCTTCCAGCGCCAGTTTGCGCATCACTTCCAGTACCTCGCCGATCAACTCCGGATCGAGGGCGGAGGTGGGTTCGTCGAACAACATGATGCGCGGGTCCATCGCCAGCGCGCGCGCAATCGCCACCCGCTGCTGCTGCCCGCCCGAAAGCTGCCCCGGGTAATGGTCGGCGCGATCGGCAAGCCCGACCCGGTTCAGCTCATGCATCGCTTTTTCCTTCGCCGCGTCCGCTTTCATGCGCTTGACCTTTGTGAGACCAAGCATGACGTTATCCAGCGCGGTGAGGTGGTTGAACAATAAGAAGTTCTGAAAAACCATTCCAATATGCTGACGCACCCGATCCTCATCACACCCTTTTGCAGTGATCTCCATATCGTCGAGCCATATCTGCCCCTCGTTTGCATAGGTTAGCAGGTTAACGCAGCGCAAGAGCGTGCTTTTGCCCGTTCCACTCGGACCAATAATGACGATCGTGTCGCCTTCATTCACGGTCAGATCGATGTTATGGAAGACAGCATTTTCGCCATATTTCTTGGTCAGGTTCTTGATCGTCAGGATCGGTTTAGCCATAAGATTCTCCAGGTTATGGATTTGCCGGAATCCGCAACTGCAGTTCCAGTCTATCCAATAATCGGCTGGTAATGAATACGAGGATAAAGTAAATCACAGCAGCTGCAGCGTAAGCCAGGAAAGGCTCCTGGGTGCTGGCGCTGATGAGCTGTGCGCGGCGCAGGATCTCGGGAACACCAAGCGCATACACGAGGGATGAATCTTTGATTACGATTGCCGCCTCGTTCGACCATGGCGGGATAGCCAGGCGCAAAGTCTGCGGCAGGATGACACCACGAATCGCCTGCTGCTTGCTCATTCCAATTGCGCGGGCTGCCATCATCTGTCCACCGCTCACAGACAAGATCGCGCCGCGCACGATTTCCATCTGGTACGCGCTGCTGACGATCCCCAATGAAATTGAACCGGCCAGGAAAGGAGATAGATTGACGCTGCCAGAGACAACGAAGTAAAGGATAAACAACAGGACAATGGGTGGAATACCGCGCATCACCGTGCTGTACAGGCTCGTCAGCCACTTTGTAACCTTGCCTGAGTAGACATTCAGCAAGGCGAGCAGTGTACCCAGCAGTAGACCCGAGGGCAGGGCAATGAGTGTAACCCCAACCGTGTAGGCTGTCCCTGAAGCGATGTATTGCAGGAACTTCGCAACGTCCAACGCCCGTTACTCCTCGTGCATTCTAAATTTTCTTATCCCCCTGTTTTTTTTCAAAAAACCAGGGGGATATGATGTCGCGTGTTCTTACTCGCTGAAGTATTTTACAGCGAGTTGCGCTACAAAGCCTTCATCCTGTAGTTCTTTCAGGACGCGGTTGAATTCTTCCTGTAAACTGGTATCGCCCTCAGGAACAACGATGTTCAACGGCCCCGTGGAGAGGACGCCTGTGTAGACAATCGTCATACCGCCAAATTGGTTGACAACCGCCTGGGCAGGAACATAATCCGCCATCAGGACCTCGATGCGGCCAGCCTGAAGATCCAGGGCTGCCTGGTCGACACGCTCATAGCGAAAATAATTATCCTCAGGGAGTAAGCCGGGAGTAACCAGGTTGTCGGTAATCCAGCCATCCTGAACAGTGCCTGACTGTGCGCCCACAATGTAATTGGCGAGGCTCATCGGGTCACTCAGGTCTCCGCTGAATCCATCAAGCACCGTGAATGAATCTTCGGTGGTGTAATAGGCGTCAGTGAAATCCACAGATTCGTCACGTTCCGGGTCATAATTAAAAGCCGCGATGGAGGCATCGATCTTTCCTTCCTGAACCGCAGCGATAAGGCTGTCAAACGGCATATCAACCCATTCAACGGTCACACCCATTCGTTTTGCGATCTCGTTCATCAGCTCAACGTCAAAACCAGTGGTAACCCCGGCTTCATCCACGAACTCGAAAGGCGGGTAATCCGCAGATGTGCCCACTACGATCTTTCCCGCATCTTTGATCGAGGCAAGATGGTCCGCGGTCGATGCACAACCCGCAATGCCGAACATGAGAACGAGCGCGGTAACAAGCAAAATCAGGCGTTTCATTTAATCCTCCGTGAAATCATGAACTTGAGATAACGATAAAATTATTATATATCAGAAGACCATTATCCATACACACTGTGAGCGCTGGTAATTTTCTCCAGTATAATACCCGTAAGTACCAACAACACAGCAGCACGGAGCAGGTTTTGCCTCCTTTAATTGAGTTTAACCACGTAACCTACCGCCATCCCGGCAGTAATTTATCAGTTCCCCCAGCGCTCAATGACATTTCAATCCAAATCGAACAGGGTGAATGGGTCGCCATTGTAGGCGCAAACGGGTCTGGAAAGACCACCTTCGCCCGTCACTGCAACGCCCTTTTGCTGCCAACCGCAGGCCAGGTGTTGATCGATGGAAAGGACACCACCCAATCCACTCATCTGCCGCTGATTCGGGCACGCATCGGGATGGTCTTCCAAAATCCGGAGGATCAGATCGTCGCGACTTTGATCGAAGAAGATACCGCTTTTGGTCCTGAGAACCTTGCAGTTCCTCCGGCTGAGATCCGTGAGCGGGTTCAATCGGCATTGGAAACGGTTAAAATGGATTGCAAGAAAGATCGCCCGCCGCACCTGCTTTCTGCCGGGCAAAAACAGCGCGTCGCGCTGGCTGGCGTGCTGGCAATGCGGCCTGAGTGCGTCATCTTTGACGAATCGACAGCGATGCTCGATCCCCGCGGTCGGCTGGACGTGCTGGCGGAAATGCAGAGCCTGCATGAACGCGGCATCACAGTTCTTTTCATCACACATTTCATGGAGGAAGCCGCCAGGGCTGACCGCGTTATTACCCTCAATGGCGGCGACCTGGTTTTTGACGGTACCCCGCGCGACCTTTTCGCTGACCATGAGTTGTTAAACCGGTGCGGACTTGAACAACCTTCCACAATATTGCTGCTCAACGAAATTCGCGGTTTGAATCCACAGCTTGCCGAAATTTCTTCCGACTTTGAGCAAGCCTTGCTGCAAATACCCGCCTACAACGGCAGCTTTGTCTACAAAGAAAAGATCAACCCTCCGCCTGACTCTGAAATACTCATCGCGGTCGAAAACCTGGACCATTTTTACCTGCGCAACACACCGCTGGAACAACAATCGCTGTTCAAGATCAACCTGGAAGTTAAGAGCGGTCTGGCGCACGGTTTTTGCGGTGCGACAGGATCCGGTAAATCCACCCTGCTGCAGCACTTCAACGGGTTGTATCGACCGCAGCACGGAGAAGTGCGCATCGGGTCTTTCCGGCTTTCCGACCCGGACATTAACATCAAACAGGTCCGGCAATTCGCAGGGCTGGTATTTCAGAACCCGGAGATCTACTTCTTTGAGCAATACGTTGGCGATGAAATCGCGTACGGACCTAAGATGCTTTACGGCAGGGAAGGTCTGGCAAAACGAGTGCGCGACGCGATGGAACTTGTAGGGCTTGACTTTGAAAAATTCAAGGACCGTGTTACCTATACCCTCAGCGGCGGAGAGAAGCGCAAAGTCGCACTAGCGGCCGTGCTGGCGTTGCAGCCCAGGCTGCTCATTCTCGATGAACCCACTGCCGGGCTTGACCCGGCATCAAGGAGGCATCTACACACAATCCTGCAAAACGCCCAGGACAAAGGCACAGAATTGATCCTCAGCTCCCACAGCATGGGAGATATCACCGAACTGACCCAGAATCTAACCATCCTATCCAATGGTCGTTCACTGCGCACTGGCAATACAGCCGATCTATTCAATGACGCTCAACTCATCAACGAGGCGTCGCTTGGGCAACCGTCAGTGGTCAGGCTGGCAGTACGAATGCGTGAACGCGGCTGGCCCATCCCGCAGCGGGTTGTCAAGGCTGAACAGCTGTTCACCGCGCTGCAGGCGGTAAAAGGAGGACAGGCTCATGGATGAGTTTGACTTCCTCTCCCGCGTGCCGCTGGGGCAGTATGTGCCAACCAATTCGATCCTTCACCGGCTATCGCCGCTGACCAAGATCGTCATCTTCGGAGCGCTGCTGATCGCGGTCACCTTCACGCCTTCCCGCATCGGTCTTTTCATCGGTGTAGCAGTCGTTCTATTCGCGCTGGGATTATCCAAGGTAAACATGGGTTTTGCCCTCAAAGGGCTCCTTCCCCCTCTGCCCTTCCTGTTGATCATCGCCATCATCCAGGTTTTCCTGTATTCCTCCAAGCTCGATCCGAACAGCCTGGTGAGCATCGGCTGGTTCCACATCACAATGAACGGTTTATGGGCAGGAATCATGCTATTGATCCGTTTTAGCGCGCTGATTTTGCTGCTTAGCCTGGGCAGCTTTGTGATCTCAACATCTGAATTACTGCAGGGACTTACCCTCATGCTCAGCCCGCTCAACCGCATCGGTATCCGCACAATGGATTTCATCATGATCATCCAGGTCACGCTGCGCTTTCTCCCCTTCCTGGCGCAAAGCGCTGAACGCATCGCCAAAGCCCAGGCTTCGCGCGGGTCTGACTGGGGGGTGAAGAAAAAGGGATTAATTAGTCGCGTCAGGCAGGTTGTGCCAATGATCATCCCGCTTTTCATCACCAGCCTGCGCCGTTCTGAAAACCTGGCACTGGCAATGGACGCCCGCGCTTATGGTGTTATGAACAAACGCACCAGTATGAAGGAAAATCGATTCACGCTATCTGACGGGGTTGCCATCCTGTTAAGCATAATGGTCTCACTGGCGATTTTCATCGTGTGAGACCATTAAAATCAATTGTAAGTCTGATTATTCGAGATCTGAACCTTTGCGCTTGCCGACAGTGAACTGGCGGTAAGCGGCTACCACAAGCAGCGTGATGACGGCTGATACTCCTGCTTCAGGCAGCCCTGATGTCACCGCGATGCCTGCCAGGGCTTTCCAAAGCCCCGCGCCGAACACCTGGACGATCAGATCAGCTTTACTGAAGAATAATCCCAGCGCTCCCAGAACCAGAACCGTATTGGTCAGACTCCCGGCGATGCCGCTGGCGATCAAACCAACCACCGGCCATCGTTTCAGCCCGGTCCATACCAGCCAGGCAACAGGACCAATGAATAGGCGCGGTAGCACAGAAAGCAGCGGGTTAACGAACAACGGGTCCAGCACACCGGTTGGAGCGACAGCCGCCTGCAGCATACTGAAAAGACCAAAGATCAACCCAATGCCAAGCCCCACAACGGGGCCTTCCAGAATGGCGCCAATTATTACCGGAACGTGCATGATGGTGAGAGAAATTCCGCCAAACCAGGGGATGAACCCCCAATGAGTGAGACCGAGGAGAATCGTGATCGCACCCAGGGCTGCGGTTACTACAATCTTGCGGGTTCTTTCTTGTGCCATTTAACTCTCCCAATTCGATTATTTTGAGTCGTTACTCATCGATTGCCCATAAATTTTAGCACACCCAGCCCGGTATTGCTTTGTGAGATTTGCGGACTTCCGTAGTATTCGATCATTCCGGCGCCTGAAATGCTGGCGTTGAGGGTTTCTTTTGCCCACACCGTGGCGGTACCCACACCGCTCAAACGAACATCTGCGCGGGATGTTTCCAGGCGGGCGGCGTGAAACGCCCCGGCACCGCTCAGGGTCAGGTTCAACTCATCCGCCATCCCGGCGACATCCACAGAACCCACACCTGAAAGCGCGACATCCAATTTGCCTGTTTTGAGGGTGCCCAATGTGAGCAACCCGGGACCGGTGATCGCCAGTGTAAGATCGGGCGCATCCAAACGCGGACAATCGAGGCTGCACACGCCGGAAATGGAAAGCGCGCTGATCTCGCGCATCATCAGGCGGAAGCGAATCTTGTCGCCACTCAACGTGCGGATCCCGCTCCAGTCCTTCCAATCCTCGGCGTAGTCGATCACGAGCGTATTGTCCGCTACCGTGGTCTGGATCCTCGAACGGATCTCAGGCAGGGCTTCGATCACCAGTTCCTCATGGTCGCCCTGAACCAGATCCACCCTGCCCATCCCTTTGAACACAAGAGCGGTAAAACCGCTGACTTCACGTCTCTCTTCGTTTGAAAACTGGTCGCTCATTTTTTCCTCCGAATAACCGATTTACTCAATATACGTAATTTCATCATTCTGGATTCACGAAGCACCCTTATTCTATTCCGTTTTCACTTATAATCAATACAGATCATTTAAATAAGGAGAATCCATGGCCACACAAACTCCCCCACGATGGGACCTGACTAACGTGTATCCCTCGCTTTCCTCAAAGGAATTCGCTGCTGATACCGATAAATTGACCCGACTGATCACTGAGATGGAAGCTTTTCTCAGAGAAAAAGCCGTCGCTATGAGCGGAACGGAAGAAATTCATCAACTCACCTCGCTTGCCCTGACACTGGTCGACAGTTTCAATGAGCTACTCCTAACAACCGGAACCCTGGGTGCGTACATCCATTCCTTCATCGCTACCGACAGCTACAACAAGGAAGCCTTACGCAAGGAATCAGAATTTGACCAGGTGGCTGTCAAGATCGAGCAGTTGCAGGTGCTTGTTCTCACCTGGATAGGCAAAGTGGCGGGAAGATTGCCTGAAATGTTCAAGGCTGAACCCAAGCTCGAAGCACACCGCTACTTTATTGAGGAATCAGCCCGTCAGAGTAAATACCTGATGTCGGAAAACGAAGAGATGCTGGCATCGGAGCTCAGCCTCACCGGCTCTACCGCCTGGAGTAAATTGCAAGGTATGATCACATCGCAGGCTAGCGCTGAGTTGGAAGTGGATGGCGAGATGAAACGACTGCCCTCCCCTGCTCTGATCAACCTGCGTTCGCACCCGGACGGCGAAGTTCGGCGGCGCGGTTATGAAGCTGAAGACAAACTGTGGACTTCGATCAAGGTACCGCTGGCTGCTGCAATAAACGGCATCAAGGGTGAGGTAAATATACTCAACCGCCGCCGCGGACGCGAGGACGCGCTGCACAGCGCGATCGACATGGCGCACATCGACCGCCAGACCCTGGAAGCGATGCTTGGCGCAATGCAGGATTCTTTCCCTATGTTTAGGCGCTACATGCAAGCCAAGGCTAAGTTACTGGGTAAGGAAAAACTGCCCTGGTGGGACATCTTTGCCCCGGTCGGCGAAATCAAGTCTGATTACACATTCGACGAAGCCAAAGAGGTGATTCTCACCAATTTCGGTAATTTCGCTCCCGAGTTAAGGTCCTTTGCTCAGAACGCTTTTGAGCACAACTGGATCGACGCGGAACAGCGAGATGGCAAACGCGGCGGCGCCTTCTGCATGGACGTGCCGGGTGTGGGCGAGAGCCGAATTCTCGCCAACTTCGACGGCAGCTTTGACCAGATTTCAACCCTGGCTCACGAGCTGGGACACGGTTTCCATAACGACTGCGCGGTTAAAGCCGGCAAGACCGAGATCCAAAAGTTCACTCCGATGACCCTGGCGGAAACTGCCTCGATCATGTGTGAAACCATCGTAACCTCCGCGTTGATGAAAGAGGTGAAGAACCCGCAGGAGGAACTCGCCATTCTTGAAAGCCAGCTCAACGGCGACTCACAGGTGATCGTGGACATCTATTCACGCTACCTGTTCGAAAAAGAGGTGTTTGAGCGGCGAGAACAGGCGGAACTGAACGCTGACGAACTTTGCGAGATCATGGAGAACGCGCAAAAAGCGACTTATGGCGATGGACTGGACGAACGCTACCTGCAAAAGTGGATGTGGACCTGGAAGCCGCATTATTACTCTGCGGGTCTGTCGTTCTACAACTTCCCGTACGCCTTCGGATTGCTGTTCGCTACCGGGCTTTACGCCATCTACCAGCAGCGCGGTCCATCCTTCGTTAAGGATTACATGGACCTGCTGGCGAGCACGGGTGAAGCCCCCGCGGCTGACCTGGCGGAGCGCTTCGGCATCGACATTCGCACGCGCAAGTTCTGGGAAGATAGCCTGAAGATTGCAGAAAAGCGGGTTGACCGCTACTGTGAACTGGTTGGATAATTGAACGTGCCGGGGAGGAGAGATCCTCCCCGTTTACTTTAACTTGCCCATTCCAAAACTGTGGTTTATAATGCTGGACGACAAGCGGGCGTCGCCAAGTGGTAAGGCGTCAGCCTTCCAAGCTGATATTCGTGGGTTCGAGTCCCATCGCCCGCTCTAAAAGACTCTTACGAGTCTTTTTATATTCTTGCGTACCATCGAGGTATGATATTCGAGTCCCATCGCCCGCTCTAGCCAGCCCTTTGGGCTGGTTTTTTGTTCGCTCCGGGAGGCTGCGCACTCCCATCGCCCGCTCTAAAAGACTCTTACGAGTCTTTTTATATTCTTGCGTACCATCGAGGTATGATATTCGAGTCCCATCGCCCGCTCTAGAACAATTTTTAGTTCGTGTTGGGAGATTGTGCCGGGTTTTACAATCACAGCATGAGATTTTAGGTTCTTAAGACTAATCGAATAAAAAGACGCGTTGCGCATCATTTGTGATATGCTATCAAATAATTCTCTGTTTCCAGGTGAAAAAGCGATGGGGATAAAACCGGTCTTCAAACTAGTTGCTTTTCTTTTACTGATCATCATAACAATTGTTATTGGATTCAGCTTGCTCACCCGGGTCACTGTTAATGGTATCGGGTTAACACCAGATTCTGTGGTCTACATCTCAGCTGCGAAAAGCCTACTGGAAGGACGGGGATTATTTGTAGGCAGCGAACCTATGACTCACTTCCCTCCGGTTTATTCGCTGCTAATCTCATTTAGCGGATTGTTCACAGACAATCTCGTTTCTTCCACCCGCATTTTACATACCTTTTTTTACTGCGGAAATGCCATTCTATTCGGGTTTTGCATCTTCATCAGCACCCGTCGTAATTTTCTCGCGATGGTCGCGGGAATATTGCTTTTCTTCACTCTACCGGCTGTACTGAAGGTTCATGCCGACGCTGTGTCAGAATCTCCATTCATCTTCTTTTCCCTGCTCACTTTCCTGTTGCTATACCGCTACTTAGTTACCGATCGCAAAATCTACCTGTGGTTTTCTGCGCTGATAATGGGTCTGGCGATCGCCACGCGATATGTGGGCATCGCGCTCCTGCCGCCGCTTGTCATCGGGATTTTTCTGTTCAACAAGTCTTCGATCAAGACTAAATTGCTTACCTCGCTCTGGTCGGTAGCAGTCGCGATCGTCCCCATAACTGCATGGGTAATTCGCAACCTAATACTCACAAGTTCTGCCGTCAACCGTACCATCACTTTTCACCCGATCGATATCAAAAGAATCAAGTCGATGATCGACACATTGCACAACTTCATTTTTCCATCCCTTGAAAACCGTTGGTTCAACGCAATTGAGCTGGTACTGGTAACGATGGTCTTTCTCTACCTTGCAATTGTCGTGATCCGAAAGCGTAGTGAGTACAGCATAGACAACAACCAGGTCTGGTTCTTCGCTTCCATGGGATCTGCTTTCTTTATCTCATTCATTCTGGTGCTGATTTCTTCCATCTCGTTCATCGACGCGTCGACATCCATGAACGAGCGCATCCTCCTTCCTGCATTCTTACCACTGCTTATTTCAGCTTTCGCGCTTGTGGACCTATTTGCACAACTCACAAAAAGCCGACTCGTGATCCCCATATTTCTGGTGTGCATGGTTTTTATCACCAGAATGAAGATACCAGAAACAATTCAAACTGCGAAGCGTATGCAAAATAACGGGATGGGATTTAATGCCGTCCGCTGGAACGAATCCCTCACGATCAATGAGATTAAGAAATTAACTTCGGAAACTAAGATTTATTCAAATGGATTCGATGCCATCAACATCAAAACCGGACGAAGGTCTTTCTCATTCCCTAGAAAATTCAACCCTGTTTCCACCCTTATGAACAAGGATTATCCCGTGGAAATGGACGCCATGTGCCGTGAAGTGAATAACGGAACAGCATTGATCATCTATTTAGACGAGGTTGATTGGCGCGAATACCTGCCTGATGAGGCTGAAGTTATCCAGGCTTGCGTACCGGCGCTCATTATGGATACTAGCGATGGTGCAATCTATGCCGCTAGAAAATGAACCTCTAATCTAGATCGATGATCGCTAATGAAAAGCTATTGAAATATGTTAAATCAACCTGTCACGATATTCGTTCCAGAACTTCACAAAACTCAAAAAATTCCGATCTCGATATATACCGATGGGGTAATAGGCATTGTTGTTTATCGAAGCAACCCCAGCCCAACGGATGCCCGCTGATGCGCTGATTCTGACACCTTGATATGACTCCGCTGTGAATTTGAAGTTACTACTTCTTACGAGACACGGCGATGCTGACCAACCCAAGAACCCCAATTGCGATGATCGCGCCGATGTTGACCTCCGAAAAAAGATAGAGCAAGACTGCGATGACAACCAGCGCTAAACCGACAATAAAACGTGAACGGTTCACAATAACTCTCCTTCTCCAGTAGTGAAAGACAACTGGTTCTGGTTCATTCGCTTGCGATATTCAATATACTCCCTGCTGCGGTGCATGCCGCAGCGCTCATAGAAGCTGATCGCGTTCTCATTCACCGCCGCCACTCCCAGCCCCACCGATGCCGCGCCTCGCTGCTGGAACAGGGTGAACATGTGTCGCAACAGGAGGGATCCCAAACCCCGCCCGCGGTAATCCCTGT